>Ga0206681_10000071_pt1 | contig 67204 bp, 68 predicted proteins | sample M150012015metaG_FD_161048 | JGI IMG/M metagenome (GOLD analysis project Ga0206681, IMG submission 161048) | Ammonia-oxidizing marine archaeal communities from Monterey Bay, California, United States - M1 500m 12015 | ecosystem: Environmental > Aquatic > Marine > Intertidal zone | place: USA... | reverse complement strand
GTTGTATATTGTTGTTTGACTATTTTCAGAGTCACGCTCGTTGATATTGCACACAACCGTGACGTTATGTTTTTTTGCACTACTACATATCGGGTTCATGTCGTCTGCACTAAGGTTTACAGAGTTGGCCAGCAATTGTGCATGTATTTCCTCGCTGAGTTGTTGATCATTTTGAGGTCTAAGGCGCCATATCCAGTCAGGATAGCCCGGTATAAATGTCTCTGGAAAAACTACAAGATTAGCTCCAGAAGATGCGGCATCTTTTATTAAATTGACGGCCTTTTTTATTGTCTTTTCCTTATCAAGAAAGACAGGAGATTGTTGAATAACCGCTACTTTAACCATTGCATAGTTTTCCAATATTATAGTTAGGCAAAAGAATACATATTTCGCCTATAAAGTTATGTGTTAGAATTCATTTTATCAATTTAACTAACCATATGGAGTCTTAATATTATGTCTATTTATGAACAAAGAAATAAAGCAATAGAGGATAACGATGCTGACCTATTCAATGACACTTTGCATGACGACTTCATATTTGTGAGCCACATGGACGGTAGCAGTATGAGCAGGAGTGAGGCTGCAGAAATGTTTGCAGGCATGATGGCCAATGACAGCTTTGAAATTCATAACATGCGTTGCCTATATGAGAATAGTGATGTTCTTATAGACCATGCTGTATACCACTTCCCTGACAATACAAGGGAGGCAGTTCTGGCTTACCATGAAATAAAGGATGGTATGGTTATACGAACAGAGACTGGTGCAACTCTTTTAACTTAAGCTCTCACCTTCAAAATCTATAACGCTCTGGGCTAGAACATCCATAGAGTCGACCACAATATATGAACTGCCTAGATACTCTATAGACAGTGACAGTTCTGAGCAAGCAATTAGAATTAAATCTGCACCCCTATCAATATAGTTTAATTTATATAACCAAAATCAAAAATAGTTCATGTAGCCAAACAACGATGCAGATCCTCCGGTATGCAAGAATACAACTCTCTGCCCCTTTTTGAAAAAACCTTTGCGTATTAGGTCAATCAATCCTGAGGCACCCTTTCCGGAGTATACTGGGTCTAGTAGTAAACCCTCGAGTTCAGCAAACATCTTTATGGCCTCAACGCCAGCCTTTGTTGGTATGCCATAACCATCACCAATATAATTACAGTTGGCAACAACATCTTCACGCTTAACTACGCCTTCGCACCCTAAATTTTTTGCTGTATCGACTGCCAAATTAAATACATTCTCTTCCTGTTTATCTTGTGGAGCCCTGACACCGATCCCTAATAAGGGTATATTTGCGTTGGTCCCCTTTAGTCCAGTTACAAGTCCTGCCTGTGTCCCAGCGCTGCCTGTTGCGTGGACTATATGGTCCACTGATATCCCCATATTGTTAATCTGGTTAAGCATCTCAAAAGCGCAATCAACATACCCAAGAGCACCAGTTGTGTTGGAGCCACCTCCAGGTATCGTATATACATTACTACCAGTACTTCTTAGTTTGTCTGCGACAGCCTCCATCTCAGCGTTCATATCTAGATCTGGTCCTCGTCTTTCATGGGTTGCGCCATGAAGTAGGTCGATAAACACGTTACCGTTATTGTTGTAGTTGAAGTCTTCGCTACCGGTTCTATTCTCGAGAAGTACATGGCAAGATAGGCCCAACTTTGCAGCGCACGCAGCGGTCTGTCTGACATGGTTCGACTGTATGGCTCCCTGGGTCATTACCGTATCGGCTCCCTGAATTTGTGCTTCGGCCATTAAAAACTCTAGTTTACGAGTTTTATTGCCGCCGGTTGATAGTCCAGTGCAGTCGTCCCTCTTGATCCATATCTCCGGCCCATTCAGTTCCTTGGATAATCTTGGTAAATGTTCTAGTGGTGTTGGTAGGTGGGCAAATCTTAGTCGTGGAAATTTAGTTAAATTCATGTAGCTATGTAGTTGATAAATAGGTTTGTAATTGTAAACGAAACACCAAACAATTTACTAAATCTTGGAGTAAGTAAATATATTTTGACACTTATAAATATTGATAGTACACTATAACTACGATTTGATAGTATTCAAATCTTTTCAACAATAAGGAGAAATTTATGAAAAATAAAGGTTTAATTGCGTTATTTACTGCCTTTGCCCTAGGCCTCGGCATGATGTCGGTATCTCATGCTGGTAGTTACGGCTCTCAGCTTATAGCGTATCACGTAAATTATGACCAGGCAAAAAGGCAGAGTGGCGCCCTAAGGAATATTCAGAACCACATCAACGCTGTTGGTGCTGAAAACCTTGACCTAAGAGTTATCATGCACGGCAAGGGCTTGTCTCTACTATTGCTACCAGATGAAGCTGGCAATACAGGACTACCTATAGGCAATGCTACCGAAGAGATGCAAGCTAAGATCGCAGGACTTAAGTCCCAGGGCGTTACATTCAAGGTGTGCGCTAATACGGTAAGAGGAAAGAAGATTAATGTCGATGAACACCTCTACGATGTAGCCGACTCTGACATCGTTCCGAGTGGTGTTGCTGAGTTATCTCATCTACAGCACCTTGGCTTCACATACCTAAGACCGTAAAATAATACTCACTCATGAAGCTGGATAATATTTAGCTTCATGAGGATTTGTAACTAATATAAACTTTTACATATCCTAGCAGCTAACCAGGTTAATTTTTTTACCCTGATACATAGTGCTAGTATTCAAGATAAAGGCTTTTTATAGCGCTGCCTTGAAAATAGGAATAGGGTGACACTAGTGTCACTAGTTTTTATAATTATGCAGCAAGATAGGAGTCAATATGCAAAAACAGATAGGTAAATCAACACAAAGCGTATGGGGTGGAGAACAACATAACGAGAGATTTGAAAGGGCAACACAAGTACCCGTAGTTCATAGCGTTTCATTCGGATACGACGACATTGACACATGGCACAGAGTGGCCCTTGGAAAAGATGAAGGGTACATATACTCACGCAACACAAACCCAACAGTTAGGGCATTTGAGGACAAAGTAAAGGAACTCGAGGGTGCCGAAGCTGCCACCAGTTTCGCTTCAGGTATGGCGGCAATAAGTAACACACTCGGTGCGCTACTTAATCCTGGAGACAGGATCGTATCCATCAAAGATAGTTACGGTGGTACTAATGTAATCTTTAACGAATTCTTACCGCCTTTGGGCATTGAAGTTTCACTGTGTGATACTGACGACAGCGCCCAGATAGAGAAAGAAGTAAGTAATGGCTGCAAAATACTTTACCTAGAAACGCCAACAAACCCAACCATTAAAATTACTGACATCAAGCGCTTATCCTCTGTCGCCAAAAGTGTAGGGGCCCTGGTAATCGTTGATAACACCTTTGCTACACCTATAAATCAAAACCCATTATCTCTCGGAGCAGACATTGTATTGCACTCTGCATCAAAATATTTAGGTGGCCACGCTGATGCCTTGGGCGGCGTAATATGTGGATCAAAGGAATTGGTAGATAGGGTCTATCATTATCGTGAAATCAATGGTGCTTCATTGTCTCCTATGGATGCATACAGCTTTATTCGTGGCATGAAAACTCTAAAACTAAGAGTCCAAAGACAGAATGAAAATGCCATGGCTGTGGCCCTCTTTTTGGACCAGCACCCTTTGGTTGAAAAGGTAAACTACCCCGGACTTCAGTCACACCCCGGTCACGAAATAGCTAAACAACAGATGAGCGGGTTTGGGGGTATGCTTAGCTTCTCTATTGAGGGTGGACTTGACGCAATTAAAAGTTTCTTGCCGCACTTGAATTACGCCCATATGGCTGCAAACCTAGGCTGTGTCGAGACTGTTGTCGGGCCACCACTAACAACTTCACATGTCGAGTGCACTCAAGAGGAGCGTGCTGCTGCAGACATACCTGAAGGATTAGTGAGGTACTCTAGTGGTATAGAGGATATAGAAGATTTGATTAATGACTTAGGCCAAGCGCTCGAAAAATTATTATAAACGCATCAACGTCTGTTAGTTAATTACTGGCTAATCTACTTAATTCCTTAGCCGCATTACTGTGACGATAAATCAGCTCGCCCTCATCTAACCCTACAATCTTTGAATCGACTACACGCCATTTCCCGGCCACCATAACTCTGTCTGCTTTCTGGGCCCCACACAATAGTAGCGCTGCTAGCGGATCATGACTACCAGAGAAGCGCATATCGTTTAATTTAAATAGAGCTAAGTCAGCCTGCTTTCCGGCATCTATCTCGCCTATATCGTCTCTACCTAATAGCTTTGCAGAACCCATAGTCGCCCACTCGAGAGCCTTAATGTGTGTAACCTTTGATGCGCCATACTTAAGTCTTTGTAAATACATTGCCTGCCTCACCTCGTTGATCATGTTTGAGCCATCATTAGATGCCGATCCATCGACACCTATTCCAACATGACACCCCTCACTCTCTAGCTCTAAGCTATTGCAAATACCTGACGCAAGCATCATGTTAGAGCTAGGGCAATGACAAATGCCTACACCTGCAGACCCTAGCTTTTTAATTTCCTGTTCATTAAAGTGTATCCCGTGAGCTAGCCATGTTCTGTCAGACAACCAGCCAACACTGTCCAGATAATCAACTGTCCTTAGGCCGTACTTTTGTTGACAAAAGCTCTCCTCGTCTATAGTTTCAGCTAGGTGTGTGTGGAGCCTTACATCATGACTTATTGCGAGCTCTGCAGTTGACTTCATTAATCCAGTAGTGACAGAGAATGGGGAGCAAGGTGCAAGCGCTATCTGTACCATAGCGCCATCGCCATACTGGTGATACGTTTTAATCAGCCTATCGCTTTCAGAGAGTATCTCTTCATCTTCCTGCACTACGCTCTGAGGTGGTAGCCCACCGTCCCTCTCCCCAAGACTCATTGAGCCCCTAGTAAGGGCAACCCTCATGCCTATTTTTTTTGCCACATTTACTTGAATATCGATCGCATCGTGTAATTGTTTCGGGAACAGATAGTGATGATCACTGGCTGTTGTACAACCAGAAAGAAGCAACTCAGATAGGGCTAGCTCTGTTGCAACAGAGTGCATTTCTGGCTGGATGTGTGCCCAAACCCTGTACAGACTTTTAAGCCATGGAAACAGGTCTTTGTTGAGGGCATCAGGAAATGCTCTAGTCAGTGTTTGGTAAAAGTGGTGGTGACTGTTTATAAGTCCAGGCAGGACTACGCTATCGCTGGCATCATAAATTTCATCGATTACTGTTTTTGGGGTTTTACCTATAGGCACAAGCTCAATAATCTTGTCCCCCTTAACGACGATACCGTTATCACTATTATCGGCAAAAATAGCTAGCGGTTTTTTTATCCAGATAGTTGTTTTATTCATAACCACAATAGGATAACAAAAAAAATTCTGGCAATGCCAGAATTATTAAATATATAACACAAAAAAAAGAATTAATCCAAGCCAGCAATACCTTATTGCTGGCTTGAAAATATATCGCACTATTATCTTTTACCTAAGATTAAGTTCAATATAATTACAGTTATGCCTCCAGTGGTAATGGCAGAACTAAGAACACTCTTGATGATCTTGCCTGCAGTACCACCAACATTGTCTGACAAATGAGAAACAAAGTCAGGCACCAAAAGTACTCCTATACCCATACCAAATGACACAGCAAGAATGAGCATATTGCGCCTATTCATGTCGACTGTTGCTAGGATCTTAATACCGGCAATTGCAACAGTGGCAAACATAATCACGGTCGCACCTCCCAGTACTGGGTTCGGGATAGCCCTGAAGAGTGCCCCTACGTGAGGGAACAGACCAAGAACGATTAAGATAGCCCCTATCCATACACCGACATGCTTACTAGCGATACCTGTCATTTGTATCACACCATTGTTCTGACTGAACGTTGTGTTTGGAAAGGTATTAAATACAGCAGCTATGGCAGAGTTGATACCGTCTCCAAGAACTCCATTTTTTATTCTGTCCATGTAGGTTTCGCCCTCTATGTCTTGCTTACATATCATTGAGTTCGCAGTAATGTCTCCAGACGACTCTATGGTAGTGATGACATATATTATGGCTACTGGCAGGAATGCCAAGAAGTCAAAGTCAAATCCATACTTAAATGGCATAGGGATGCTAACGACTGAACTCACACTTGCCAAGGAACTAAAGTTGGCCTTACCCATAATGAGTGCTGCAACAAACCCTATAGCTAAACCTATAACTATAGACGACAACCTTAGCCACTGATTCTTAGAGCTATTAAAAACAATAACACTTACCATTACTAGGAACCCTAAGAACAGGTTCTCTGTACTAGCAAAGAACTCAGGCTTGTTGTCTAGAAGCCACTGTCCGCCAGCAAGGTCTGTCATTCCAACTTTGATTAGGCTGACTCCAATAATGGTGATCACTGTTCCAGTAACTAGTGGTGTAATAACCTTCTTAAGTTTGCCTATAACTTGACTAAGCCCTATCTCTATAAATGCACCCAAGAAACATACACCAAAGATCATTGCCAAAATCTCGTCCGGACCTCCTCCGTTGGCCTTTGCTATAAATCCAGCAGCTAGCACTGAACTTAAAAAGGCAAAACTAGTGCCCTGTACACAAATCAAACCGGCACCAATTCCCATCGGCCTTTTTGCTTGAATAATTGTGCCCACACCTGACACCATGAGTGCCATACTTATCAGGTAAGGGACTTCACTTCCTAGACCTAAGACTCCCCCTATAATTAGTGTTGGTGTGATGATGCCAACAAAGCTTGCTAGCACATGCTGTAAAGCCGCAAAGAATGACTCTTGGGCTGGTGGTGTTGCTTCCAACTCGTAAATCAGTTCAGTATTTTCACTCATTTCACTCCTCCTTAGTTATTAATAAGTGCCTCAATTATACACATACAAAACTTGTGTCAAATCAAAAAAAAAATGCCGTAACTTGTTTACTAAGTTACGGCATAAATAGAGCTTAATTTATAGACTAATTATTACTGAGGGATCTTTGAATCGATGCCTTCTACATAAAAGTCCATAGTGAGCAAGTCAGGGAACATAGGTGGCGTTTCACCTGCAGCCAGCCATGCACTTCCGTCTTGCTTATTAATTGGTCCAGTGAAAGGATGAAGAGTACCTGCCGCTAGTTCGCCTATATCTTGTAAAGCCATAGCCCTAACATCGGCTGGTAATCTGTCAGACAAAGGTGCAAAAGCTACCATACCCTCTCTAACACCATCAAACGTGTCTATCGACTCCCATGTACCGTTTCTTACTGCTTGAACTCGCTGTAAGTAGTAAGGTCCCCAGTCATCAATTATGGCAGTTAATTGGGCGTTCGGTCCAAAGGATCCCATATCTGAAGCCTGTCCAAATGCGTACATACCATTCTCTTCAGCCATCATCATTGCTGCAGTTGAATCTGTATGCTGCATTATTATGTCTGCGCCCTGGTCAATCATAGCTTTAGCTGCGTCAGCCTCTTTACCTGGATCGAACCAAGAGAATACCCAAACAATTTTAATCTGTATATCTGGGTTGACAGATTTAGCTGCTATATATGAAGCATTAATACCACGAATTACTTCAGGTATTGGGAATGATGCTATGTAACCAATTACGTTAGTTTTAGTCATCTTTCCGGCTATCTTGCCGATCACGTGTCTGCCTTCATAGAACCTAGCTGAATAGGTAGATATATTATCGAGTCTCTTATATCCAGTCGCATGCTCAAACTTAACGTTTGGAAAGCGCTTAGCTGCCTTAAGTGTAGGGTTCATGTAGCCAAATGATGTTGTAAATATAATTTCATTACCTTTGTTTGCTAGTTGAGCCATAACGCGTTCTGCATCAGGGCCTTCCTCAACACTCTCTACGGTAGTAATTTCAACGTCATCTCCCATATGTTTTTTAACATACTTAGCACCCACGTCATGTTGATAAGTCCAACCATGGTCACCTGTTGGTCCAATATAAATAAACGCCGCTTTAGTTGGTTCTGCAGCGGCACCGCTAGAAACAAATAAAATACATGACGCCATGAACACCTTGATGGAGTTCGTTAGTCCTTTTTTATACATACTATCTCTCCTCTCATTTTTGTAAAAAAAATACATCGCTTGAAGTTTTTTTCATTACTTCTAACAGACATGATATCAGTTTTTCTAATTAATTAGAAAACTATTACTGAGTAGAATGGAAAACTTTTCCAAGGCAGTGGGGCATCACTCTGTCTGACTTAGATTTACTTCTAACGCGCAGAGTTACCAAAACAATTATAGTCATCAGATACGGCAACATTGATAAGTACTGTGCATCAACGTTTACACCGAAACCTTGTGCATGTAACTGCAGAATCGATATGCCTCCAAAAATTAGTGCCCCTACAATTACCTTGAACGGCTGCCAAGATGCAAACACAACCAAAGCCAAAGCTATCCAACCCCTTCCAGCTGTCATCCCTTCGACCCAAATAGGGACCTGTACCAAAGACAGGTATGCTCCGCCCAGTCCTGCCATAGCTCCACCAAAAAGGATAGCTAAAAAGCGGTACCTAACAACCTTGTGACCTATCGCGTGTGCTGCGTCATGGTTGTCTCCGATTGCACGCAAAATTAAACCTTTTTTGGTTTTATTTAAAAAATACCAAACCAAAGAAACCGCCATAATGGATAAGTAAAATAATGGGTCATAACTAAAAACAAGCGGCCCCACTACTGGTAAATCTGACAATCCAGGTATGCTTATGGCGTCAATTCTATCGACAGTTACTTTCGAATAGGTTCGACCCCAGAAAGCTGAAACCCCAAGACCGAACAGAGTTAAAGCAAGTCCAGTAGCTACATGATTGGTTAAGAGTACCTGTGTTAATAAAGCAAAAACAGTAGCAAGCATCATCCCAGCAACTATCGAGGCAAGCACGGCCAATACAACATTATTGTAATGAAACTGAACAGCGAATCCAGTTATGGCTCCAACTATCATCATCCCTTCTACACCAAGATTTAGGACGCCGGATCGTTCCACAACTAGTTCCCCTATTGCTGCAAAAATAAGTGGAGTAGAGGCGATGCTAATACCTAAAACAATTTGTATAAATAACTCATTCATGGTTAATATTTTTTGAAAAACTAAATATGATTTTATGTCTAATCATTACATCACAGGCAAGAAAATAAAACAACAACATTCCTTGAAAAATACTGGTAATTGAGCTCGGCAAATCGTACGTTATTTGGGCATTCTCACCACCAATATATGTTAACGCTATGAGTAGTGATGAAAAAATTATTCCTAACGGGTTTAGCCTTGCTAAGAAGGCAACTATAATTGCAGTAAAGCCGTAACCTGTGGGTAAATGAGGTACCAGCTGACCTACAGGCCCAGCTGCTTCTAACAGACCTGCTAGTCCTGCAAGGCCACCAGAAATTAGCAACGAAGTCCATACTGCCTTATTCTCATCGAAACCTGCAAATTTAGCGGCTCGTGGTGCGCTTCCACTAATATTTATTTGCACTCCAGATATATGCTTTTTAATCCAAAAGTAAGTCAAGAAAGAAAAAATTACAGCTAAAGCAAGCCCAATATGAACTCTCGTTCCTTCCCAAATAATAGGCAACGTTGCGCTATCATGGAACAGCCTACTCTCAGGAAAGTTGAATCCGTCTGGGTCCCTTAATGGCCCATGCACCATGGCGCTTAGTAATAAAATAGCGACATAGGTCAACATCAACGTAACCAATATTTCATTGACTTGAAATTTTGTACGTAGAAATGCCGCTATGCCGGCATAGAGCATACCTCCAACAATAGCCGCCAAGGACATTAACGGTAGCACCCAAAAACCCTCAACTTCATAAAAATATAGTCCGACAGCACCCCCAACAATTGCTCCTACAGTGTACTGACCCTCTGCTCCAATATTCCATACACCGGCCCTAAAACCGACAGACAAGCCAAGCGCTATCATCATCAGCGGTGCTGCCTTGACTAGCATTTCTGAAAAGTTATATTTAGTACTAAGTGGTTCTATGAAAAGAACATAAAATGCACCAAAACCGTCCACTCCTGCAAGAAAAAAGATAAAGAATGTAGATAATGCAGTCAGAGTTAGCGCAAGTATAGGAGACAAAAACACCATTGCATTTGAGTTGTTTGTTCTTGTCTGTAGCCTAATCACTGTATCGATGCCCCAAGCATAAGTTGAGATATTGTCTCTAGGCCGTTACTTTCCATGTCAACAGACGGTGACAGTTTGCCATTATTAATGACATGGACCTGCTCACATAGGCTTAATATTTCGTCCAAGTCCTGCGATATTATTAATATTGAAGATCCTTGATCCGCAAGATCGGTGAGTGCTTGGTGTATTTTGTTTGCAGATCCAGGGTCAACACCCCATGTGGGCTGAGCAATAATTAGTAGTTCTGGGCTCTGTATGAGTTCCCTGCCTACCATGAATTTTTGCAAATTTCCTCCAGAAAGTGACTGCGCTTCAGCGCTGACTGATGGTGTCAATACATTGAACGTTTCAATTACATCTTTGGCCAGTCTACGAACCTGATTCCAGTCAATAATATGATTGCGAGTCATCCTGCTAGAAGATGGCCTACTTAGAAGCATGTTTTCATCCAGACCCATATTGGGGACTGCACCGTGACCGAGGCGTTCCTCGGGAACAAAAAACATGGACAACTGTCTTCTCTGGTGTGAGTTGAGCTTACTTATATCTTTTCCTTTAAATATTAATGTAGAGTGTGGCGCCCTGTCTTCACCAATTAGCATCCTCATTAATTCATCTTGGCCGTTACCTGCAACCCCAGCGATTCCAATAATACTACCCTTCCTTACTGACAGGTTTATGTCATGCAAATTTACACCGAACATGTCTTCTGATGAAAGGTTAAGGTTATTTATTGAAAAAATTTCTTCGCCATGCTTGATGTTTTTTCTGGTCAGCTTGATAATCTTTTTACCAATCATCATTTCCGCTATCTCGTCTTTGCTGTGTTCCTGCGGATTGCAATTTTTGATTAACTTGCCCTCACGAAGTATGGTTGCATGTTTACAAATCTGTCTTACCTCTTCTAACTTGTGTGATATGTATAGTATCGCGCACCCATCTTCTGCAAGCTTACGCAGAGTTACAAATAGATCTGTAACCTCGTTAGGTGTAAGGACGGATGTAGGCTCATCCATTATCAGTAGTTTTGGGTTTTGCATCAGGCAACGTACAATCTCAACCCTCTGCCTTTGTCCGACAGAAAGGTCCCCAACCACCTGATGTGGATTTATACTTAGTCCGTACTGGATCGAGTATTTTTCTATTTTGTTAACTATACTGTCGTTAAGGCCAACATCGTCCAGACCAAGAACTATATTTTCTGCAACTGTGAGTGACTCGAATAATGAGAAGTGCTGGAACACCATGGCTACCCCCTTCTCCCTCGCCTCAAATGGATTGTTTGGAGAGAAGCTGTCTCCATACCACTTCATGGAGCCTTCGTCGGGACCTACAGAGCCATAAATAATCTTAACCAGTGTTGACTTGCCAGCACCATTCTCGCCAAGCAGTGCGTGAATACTTCCAGGTTTAATCGCAAAGCTTATGCCATTGTTAGCTTGAACTGGACCGAAAGATTTGCTTATACCGTTAAGTTCTAGTTGGTATTTCATATTGACTGAATCTTCCTTTTTCTTTCCAAAAAATTTATTAACTCTGTTGCGATTGAAACTGCGATTGTGATTGGGGATTTAAAATATTTATATTTTAAGCCAATAGGGCACATTAACTTGTCCACAATATGCTCAGAAAAGCCCTTATTTAATAGTCTCTTTCTGAACTTGTTGCCCTTAATTAGTGAACCTATAACTCCCAAATAACAAAAACTATCCCTCAACATAATCTGCTCGCATATCTCAAAGTCTAGCTGGTGTGAATAGGTGATTATCATACAGTAAGCATCGTTCGGCAAATCTAATACTACCTCGGCAGGTTTGTCACATAATATATTTATTGAGCTGACGTCGCCATCATACTGATCAAACTGTGACTGCCTATCATCTATCCAGTAAATTGAAATAGGTAGCTTAGTCAATATCGACATTAATGCTCTAGCTATGTGTCCTGCACCAAATACTACCACTGCCTGCACTGAACTATGCACAAAACTTTCACAACACAGCCCTTCTGTTTCTCTCAGTATGGTTGTATTTGTGCTCCCAGATGAGGCTAACTCATCCTTGAGGCTGTTAATTATTTCGAGCAACTCTTTGCTTTTAATGTTGCCCAAACTATCGTCGTATATCTGTTTGTGGTTTAAAACAAGCTTATCCTCGAGGCCACAAAATGAGCCCTCACTGTTAAGGCTAGTAATTAGCACGAAGTCATTTTTTTTCTGACTAAGGTTGCTCGCATAACTTAGCCAGCCCTGTTCGTTAGTTTTGACTTTGGTGTCTACGAAACTCTCAAACATTACCTTAACATATCCGCCACAGCACTGCCCCAAACTCGCCCCTAGAGGGTACCTAACAACTTCTGTGTGCCTAGCATTCTCATCTATAAGATCTTGCGCACGCTGAATTGCTTTGTATTCAAAGTTTCCCCCTCCTATGCTGCCATAAAAATTGTCTTCACCCGAATAGATAATCTTTTCACCAACGCTGCATGGGGCTGACCCTTTGGTCTCTACAACAGAAATAATTACGTAGCTCTTACTGCTTGAATTGTGTTTATTTACCTCTTCAAGCCAGTCCATCTTTTACTTGTTTAAATTGTTGAGACAGAAGAACACCTTCTCAAAGCTTGCTGGGGCAACAAGATCGCCAGGGTTCCCATCTTTTGCACTTGATATAGCATTCTTTATAGCCAGCCAGACCGATATAGCCAACATCAATGGTGGCTCTCCTACAGCTTTTGATTTATATATCGTTTCTTCGTGATTAGAGTTGTTTGGCTTAATTTTTACATTGAAGTGTTTCGGGGTGTCACCTATAGACGGCAATTTGTATGTCGAGGCGCCTGTAGTTAAGAGTTTGCCTGAATCGTCCCACACCAACTCTTCTGAACAAAGCCATCCCATGCCCTGAACAAAGCCTCCAACAATCTGTCCGTAATCGATAGCTGGGTTAAGTGAAGCGCCCACATCGTGCAGAATGTCAACAGAAGTTAACTTGTATTCTCCTGTCAGGGTATCTACAACAACCTCGCTTATGCATGCTCCGTATGAGTAATAATAAAACGGCCGGCCACGCCTCTTATTGCTGTCGTAATGTATTTTTGGGGTACTATAGTAGCCGTTACTGAACAACTCAATACGGTTTATATAGGCCAAACTAATGAACTCATCAAACGTCATCTTTATGCTTCCTAGGTGGACCTGGGAGTCATAAAATTTGACATCTTCCTGCTTAATTTTGAATCTATTAACAGCAAAAGAGACTAAATTATTCTTAATCCTATTGCAAGCATCCTTTGCCGCCATACCGTTCAAATCTGAGCCAGATGAAGCTGCAGTTGCCGATGTGTTGGGTACCTTCGCTGTGCTAGTAGCTGAAACCTTTACCCTCTCAATCCCAACCCCAAACTCATTGGCAACGACCTGTGCAACTTTAACGAATAGACCCTGACCCATTTCTGTACCGCCATGGTTAAGGTAGATGCTTCCATCTTTATAAACATGGACCAAGGCGCCAGCCTGATTTAGAAACTTTTTAGTGAAAGATATACCAAACTTAACCGGTGACAGGGCTAAACCTTTCTTGATGTATGTGTTATTTTTATTGAACTCGTCTATATCTAATCTTCGTTCCTTGTATCTAGCACTGGTTGCAAGTTCATGCGTCAGTTCGTTGATTATGTTGTCTTCAATAAGTTGCCCATATGGCGTCTCATTGTTCGCTTCTTTTTGGTAAAAATTAGACTTCCTAATATCGTAGGCGTCCAAATTTAAATGTAGTGCTATCTCTTCAATAATGTTTTCAATAGCAAGCATACCTTGAGGCCCACCAAACCCTCTAAATGCGGTATTTGAAGCTGTATTTGTTTTACACAAGTGGCCAACCAAACTTGCGTTTGGCAAGTAGTATGCATTGTCTGCATGAAACAGGGCTCTAGAAACTATGGCTACGGACAAGTCGTATGAGTATCCACACCTAGCATATAGCTCCATTTCTATACCTTCAATGCAGCCCTCGTCATCAAACCCTGCCTTATACTCTACCTCAAAGTCGTGCCTCTTTCCTGTCATAAGCATGTCTTCACGCCTGGGCAGTCTGGACTTGATTGGTAGTTTAGTTTTTTGCGCAAATATGGCGCATATACATGCAACCTGTGACGCTCCACACTCCTTACCTCCGAAGGCCCCACCCATCCTCCTTGTGACAACCTCTATTGAGTGTTGAGGCAGGTCTAATACATGAGCAACCAGATGCTGAACCTCAGAAGGGTTCTGTGTAGAAGAGTGCAATACGAGCTCGTCTCCCTCGGTCGGTATTGCTAGGGCGGCCTGAGACTCAAGATAGTAATGCTCCTGCCCGCCTATCGAAAGTTTTCCAGTAATTTTGTGAACAGATTTGTTTATGGCCCCCTTTGCATCGCCCTTTGTCATCCTTATTGGTTCGTCAAGAAAGCTCTCTTTTAATTTGGCTTGAGGTATTGTTATTAGCGGCTCTAACTCTTCAATGTCTACTCTGATAAGTGAGGCCGCCTTCCTTGCATTTTCGTGGCTATCGGCTAACACAGCGGCAACTGCCTGGCCATGAAACAAGACCTCATCCTTGGCCAGTAATGGTTCGTCATGCCTTATGGCTCCAATATTTAGATTCTTTATATCTTCTGCCAACAATACACTGTGAACACAGTCCATCTTTAATGCGTCTTTGATTTCTATAGACTTTATATTTCCATGGGCTACGTCACTTAGCGCAAAAGCAACATGCATAGTTCCTTTCGGTTCGACTATGTCATCTATGTACGGTGCGCTACCCTTTACATGCAAAATGGAACTGTCGTGTGCCATAGCTTGGCCAACAACTCTGTTACTATCAGTTCCACATTCTTTGTCAGTTTTAGTCATATCTAAATCTTTATACGCTTATTAATCAATTCTCAATTGGCTCTGCTAGGTTTGGAACTTTCTCGTTTATACGGTTTAACAATGTCTTTTTAATTAGGTTGGCGGAAACCTGTAGTCTGTATTCGGAAGATGCTCTCACATCATCTAGGGGGCAGAAGTCCTCCTTCAAAGATTCATAGGACCTCTTCGCTATATCTCTCTTGTTCCAGTATTTGGTAACAGTTTTCTCTAGCATTGTTGCCCTTTTAGGAATCTCAGCCATGCCACCTAAAGCTATAACTGCTTCTTTCAGGTTGGGCCCGTCATTGACAAGCTTGATTGCCATACAAACTGCAGAAATGTCGTCCTCATAGCGCCTTGAAATTTTGTGTACTGTAAAGCTCTCGCCTTTAACTAGCTTTGGTATTGTTATGCTTTTAATGAATTCACCCTTGAGTAGAGCTGTCTTCTTGTAACTGATAAAGAAATCTTGCAGCCTAACTTCGCGAACATTGTCGCCCCTTCTAAGTTTGAGTGTTGCGTTGAGGGCTATAAGCGCAGGCGGCATGTCTCCTATAGGTGATGCGTTCGCGATGTTTCCTCCTATAGTTGCCCAATTCCTAATCGGTCTCGACGCAAACCTCTTCAGTAGAGGTTCTAGTTCAGGGAAAGATCTAACTAGTAATGCCCAAGCTGAGTGGTAACTAACTGCTGCGCCAATCTCAATCAGGCTATCGTTTTCATGTATGCTTTTCAATTCATGAACATTCTGAACATTAATGATGTGTCCAAACTGTTGCAATTGCTGGGTAATCTCTAGACCCAAATCAGTGCAACCAGAGACTATCTTTGCGTCCTGGTATTTGTACAGTGTTTTTGCCAAAACATTGACATCGGTAGGAGCATCATAGGTAACTTTTTTGTCATTACTTGTGTAACTGAATTGTTCAGGTTCATCCTCATTAATACCAACCAGTGATTGGACTAGTTGCGATTTATTTTTACTGAAGTAGTCGTTATTGTCGGAATCTTTAGTTTCAAAAATTAAGAATGCTGCATCAATGATTGGTTGATATCCTGTGCAGCGACATAGGTTGCCTGAAAGTGCTTCATTAATTTTGTCTAGATCGATCTCATTTTCGTTGTGGTATAGCGCAAATAGCGACATCACAAACCCTGGAGTACAAAAACCGCACTGTGACCCGTTAGTTCTTACCATAGCGCTTTGAACAGGGTGCAATCTATTTCCTTCACTTATTCCCTCAACAGTTATGAGGTGTTTTCCATTTAAATTTAACACTAGAGAGATGCATGTATTGATGCTCTTGTACTCTATAACCTTTTTGCCTTTTATTGTTGCCAGCTCACCAATGACTGCTGTACAGGCTCCACAATCTCCTGCGGCACATCCTTCCTTAGTGCCAGTGTGTTTGTTTCTTCTTAACCATTGAAGTACTGTCATGTTTGGGTTGACTTCTCCCAAATCGATTGGCTCTTTGTGCTGATTAAAAAGAAATCTCATTAACTTCCTCTGTATGTAGAATAACTGAAAGGGGATAGCAACAGAGGTACATGATAATTCTCCTCCTTGTTGGAAACATAGAAGCGCACAACTACATCCTTCAAGAAGTGGCTATCGACCCCATTTGCGTTGAAATAATCATCTACTTCAAAAACAATCTCGTAGCCGCCAGATTTAAAGTCTTCCCCGTCCAATAGAGGTCTACTAACACGTCCGTCATTATTCGTCTTAGAACTACTTAGTAACTTGTGGTCCTGTAGCCTGTACAGTTTCACTGTAATGCCCTCTGCTGGAATACCTGACGCTGTATCTAGTATATGTGTTGTTAGCTTACCCATAATCTTCTGTGCCTCCATTTTTTTTGTAAATACATTCACCCATAGTATATACCTCGCTTACTAACCTATCGTCCCCAAGTGTCATTAGACAAAATAGCAACTGTTCTAAATTTTTCACTCTATCTATTCTGTTAGATATGAGAGGAGTTGCTTTTAAATCTAGAACAATAAAGTCTGCCTCTTTGTTTTTTTCAAGGCTACCTATGCAGTCATCCATATTCAATACTTTGGCTCCTCCCAAAGTCGTTAGGTAGAAGGCCTCGAAAGGGCTCATATCATAGCCATTAAGTTTGGCCACCTTGTAGGCCTGATTCATAACGTTGAACATTGAAAAGCTGTCTCCACCACCAATGTCGGAAGATAGGGCTGCTTTGATGTTGTATTCATGCAACTTATCAAATCTAAAAAGACCGCTACCTAAAAATAAGTTTGAGTTAGGACATATGCTAACACTTGACCCTGTGTCAGACATACGCATATATTCATCGTCAGTGTTGTGTACACAGTGAGCGAACACCGAATTAGTTCCGGTTAATTTATGGCTATCGTAAACATCAAAATAGTTTCTGCAATCTGGGTACAGCTTTTTCACCCATCCTATCTCCTCAGAGCTCTCATTCAGGTGTGACTGCATCATAACTCCCTTACAGTTACTACTGTTTGGATATTCCGCCAAAAGTTTTGCAGCCTCATTCAGCTGGTTAGTGGTTGATGTTGGTGCAAATCTTGGTGTTATCGCGTAGCTTAGGCGTCCATTGTTGTGCCATTTTTCAATCATTTCTTTCGAATCTTTGTATGCAGAATCAATATCGAGAAGCCCTACTGGGGCATTTCTATCCATCAATACTTTACCGCCAGCCATGCGCATTTTCCTTTCCTTAGATATAGAAAAGAAGGCGTCAACTGAAAGCTTATGTGTAGTACAAAAAGCCATAGCCGTTGTAGTTCCATTGCGTATCAACTCGTCAAAAAATAAATTCCCTACCTCGTAAGCATATTCTCCATTACTAAACTTTTCTTCCTCTGGAAAGGTGAAGGTGTTTAGCCATTCCAACAAGTTTTGTCCGTAAGAAGCTATCACGTTGTATTGCGGGTAGTGCAAGTGCGAGTCCACAAACCCAGGAATCAAAATGCTGTCTTTGAATTGTGTTATTGGTGCCCCTACATCAACACTCTCAATCAACCTTGAGTAGTCCCCAATATCGACCACTCTGCCATTATCTACCAGCATCAAACCGTCTTCGAAATATGAATGATCAACGACTCCTGATTTTTCAGTGCAATAAAAAATTGCTGAACGGTAAAGTTTCATTTCACTCGTTAGATAACCTATAGAACCATGAAGATATGTCAGCTCTCTCCTGTATGGTCATATTTGTTTTGTTGCTGAAAGGCATAGATTGGGTTGCAACTGTGTTTTGATATATTCTATCTATGTTCACTTTGATTTGCTCTATGGTGTCTAAAGCGAGTCCAGCCGGTGCAACCCTGAATACGTCATCCGTTGGACTTGCTGAGTGGCAGCTGGCGCATCGTCGGTTTATTATTTTTTGGACCTGTTCAGTGCTAACACTTTCTGTAGCTGTTGTATCGACCTTCACAGGGGCTAAGTAGAAAATAAGCAGCACCAAGGACACAATAATCAGTCCAATCAGTGAATTCTTTGTTTGCCCCACTCCTTTCAAATTAAAGTAGTGCCTAATAATTACCGCTATAACAAAAACTACGATGAGTACAGCCCAACTATACTCAGAACTATAAACAATAGGGTAGTGTCCACTTATCATTGTGAACAGTACAGGCAGCGTAAAATAGTTATTGTGCCTTGACCTAACATAACCCTTGGTTCCCAGCTCGGCACTGACCTGAGTTCTGTCTTGGCAAGCCTTGACTAATAATTTTTGTACAGGGATGATAACAAAGAATACATTGGCTACCATTATCGTTCCAAGCATTGCCCCTAACTGCATATATACTGCCATAGGATTGAATACTAGGGAGTAAAGGTAAGCACTGATAGAGACAAAAGAAAGCATTACCAGAATAAATATGGCCGACCTATCAACTAGAACTGATTTACACAACAGGTCGTACACTACCCATACCAAAATAAGTCCGGATATGCTCAACAAAACTGCAACATATGTACTCATTTCACTGCCAGGAAGTAATAAGTATGAGTTGGCATTAAAATAATAAACAACAGTCAACAGTAAAAACCCTGAAATCCATGTGAAGTATGCTTCCCACTTAAACCAATGCAAGGGTTCAGGTAGCTCATGTGGGTACTGCTTATACTTTTCGAGATAATAGAATCCTCCCCCATGCACTGCCCAAAGGTGCCCTGCAATCTCATCCCTATTGCCGACTCTTTTGAGTTTGTTTTCAAGCCAATTAAAGTAAAAGGACGCCCCAATCCATGCAATACCAACAATGACATGGAAAAACTTCAAGAACAGGCTAATCCATTCAAGTAAATATAATCTTATCATTGCCCTATATCCACGGTTATATTGAAACTGTCTATATTAACAATGTTGCACTGCTCCATACTGTCAATAGACTTATCGTAATGCCTGTCTATAGTTATAAATTGTGCATCGTCCTCGAGGCTGATTAATGGGAAATGCCAAACTCCTCTTGCAAAATTAACTCCCTGCTGGCCATCTGAAATGAATGCCGATATTTGCTCCAAGTTAGGTTCTTTCGCTGGCGGCGCAACAACTATAATAAATGCTTTATCGTTTCTAGGGATAAAGCACTGACTAAAAAATGGATGCATCTCCAACATGTCAATCTGTAGTGGCATTGGCCTTTTCTTGGCTATAAATATATGTATAGCAGTTTTTCCATTCTCGTAAGACGTATCAATCTGTGCCAGGTTAGCATATTTATTAGCAAAGCCGCTATTTATGACATCGAAATCATGTCCCTGCGTCTCTATAACGTCACCGAACTGGTTAAAGTTTTCCTGAGTCAGTGTCTGTACATTTAGTTTAATCTTCTTCATAATTTTACAAAGGTTCCAATCAATTTCAATCTAGCTATACCACCGTCCGGAAAAATATTTACCCTAACATGAGTAATGGGGTCTTGGTGTTCAATGTTTTCCTGATTGAATGTGTGCTCCTTGTTCATTTTCAGCTTTCTATTCGTCACAAGATCGCTCCATCCATCGCTCTTAGAGACAACCTCACTATCACTTAAGTTACTTATATTTGCAGCACTTATTGAAAAGCTGTCAGGATAATTTCCTTTAAAAAACTTAGTATCTATAACAAGACCGCTTATTGATGCTGGTCGTGGTAATTCTATTACTCCCCAATCATTACCGGGCTCTCTTCTGCGTCTGGTTTCCCAACCATCCCCCATATTGAGTGGCTCTCGCTCTGACAAAATATTTTGTAGATTACCAAAATGTTCATCATTCGCATATACCGCCCTTGCGCCATAAATTGACGCAATGACATTTATTTTATCCTTCCCAAACAGGTCATCGTCAAAACAAATGCTGCCGTAAGCCCTTAGCCTTGCTATACCTCCATCGGGATAAATGCTTACCTTGAGGTGGGTGACTTCGTTTTGATTTATAGATGAAAAATAATTGTCTGAATCCCCCTTAAGGTTACTCTTGCATACCAAGTCAAACCACATGCCATCGTCTGAACGTTCTACGATATCAGTTTCGCTATAGTGTTTTGAAAAACAGCCACCAAGAATAGATACTCCAGGAGGAAAGTTCCCTGTAAAGTTACTGGTGTCTATATTAAATCCATTGATTATTGATTTCCTGCCTAGCTCTATGAAGCAGTAGTCGTTCTTACCGTCTCTTCTTCTTCTGGTTTCCCATCCATCCATCCATTTTCCATGATCATCAAACTTGCCATCAATAAAAACAGGTTCGCTCGGCATAAGCATTCTATCTGCTACAGCAAAGAACTCGTCACTAGTACTTATAACTCTAGTACCTAGTTCGCTACTGGCAACATTTATTTTATTATCAAATTCCATAGATACACTTAATCCTTAGCCAGGCTATTTTATTAATTTCTGCTATCGCGTTTTGTTTTTCTTGTTCAACAGAGTTATTTTGTCTGTTAGCAAACCCGTTCACAATGTCTTCCTTGTTTTTTTCTTTTATTGCCATAATAAAGGGGAACTTAAATTTCATAAGGTATTCTTGATTGAGAACTTCAAACATAGAAATTTCTTCATCTGTACAGTCGTCTAGTCCAGCTGATTTCTGTTCTCCAGTTGAGAATTCAGTCATATCTTTTTTTGCAGACCTTTTGCCTGTCAGTACTGGGTGCGCTAATATCAGTTTCTGCTTTAAGTCATTGTCTGCATTGAGCAATATTTCACTTAACAGTAAATGGAATAACTCTAGATCGTTGTACTCGACTTTTGATTTTGTTTGTAAGAGTGCTGTCTCAGCAACCCAAGGAGAGTGCTCGTACAGATCCCCAAAAATGTTAATAAAATCTCTCTCTGATCTTTGTGCTAGATTACTGGGTAGTTCAATATTCATAATGTTTTTCTCACGAAAAGTTAGAGTACCAATGTTCGGCTATCTGGCCACGAGTGCAAAACCATACACGATCAAAATTACTTACATACTCCAAAAACCTTCTCATAGCCATTATCCTTCCTGGTCTTCCTAATATTCTCGCATGCATACCAATTGACATCATCTTTGGCTGCATTTCACCCTCCAAATATAAGGCATCAAAGCTGTCCTTTAGGTAATTATAGAATTGATCTCCTGAGTTAAACCCTTGTACAGATGCAAAGCGCATATCGTTCACATCCAAAGTGTAAGGTATGACTAGGTGCTTACTCTCGGTAGAGTTGCCCTCTATCCAGTAGGGCAAATCGTCATCATAAGTGTCACTGTCGTAAATAAATCCGCCCTCTTCAAGCACTAACTTTCTGGTGTTAGGGCTGTTTCTACCTGTATACCAACCAAGCGGCCTTTTGCCTAACACATGTGTCAATATATCTACGCAGTTTTTCATATGTTCACGCTCAACGTCTTCTTCTACGAACTGGTAATCAATCCAACGAAAACCATGTGCGCAGATGTCATAATCTTCTTCTGCAAGGTACCTAGATAGCTCTGCATTCCTAGCAATTGCCATTGCAACGGCGAAAATGGTTATTGGAATATTGAACTCCTTAAAAAGTCTAAGTATCCTCCAGACACCAGACCTTGATCCGTATTCATAAATTGACTCCATACTCATATGACGAACACCATCATAAGGTTTGGCTCCAATTATTTCTGACAAGAAGGATTCAGAAGCCATGTCACCATGCAGCACATTGTTTTCACCACCCTCCTCGTAGTTTAGGACGAACTGCAATGCTATCTTTGCATCGTTAGGCCACTTAGGGTTTTGAGGAAACTTGCCATACCCTAGCATGTCTCTAGGGTATGAATTTATATTTGGTATCATTTTTTCCATAGCATATTATTAATTAAATATATGACTGTAGTTTGTTTTTGCTTTTGGTTTTATTTCAAAATTTAAGGACTCTATACACCTATCAAGGTGAATATTAATTGCGTCGATAGTGTTTTGTCTGTCTTGGCTTTTTATTGAGTCAAATAAATTTTGGTGCTCCTCGTAGGAACAAAAACCTGAACTTTCATTTGCATACACAGAAGCTGCTAGCGTACTTAACAGTATCAATGGCTTCAAACTATCTACTAAGAACTGATTATTACATAGCTCAGCAAGTCTTAAATGAAAATAACAAGATGCCTGAGTCAGTTCAGTAGACTTTCCTCCTCTATGTAATTGCTCTTCTTCTTCTATGAGTTTTTCAATAGTCTCAATGTCTAACTTATTATCTATGCACTGGTCCAACAAGATTTGCATTATTCCATTCTCTATAATTCTTCTAGCCTGAAATATTTGTCTTGTCTGCTCTTCAGTTGGAACGGCCACATGAACACCTTGATTTTTTTTATGAATTAAGACTCCAGCATCGACAAGCTTCAAGAATCCTTCCCTGACAACATTGCGACTGAATCCAAACTCATCTTGCAACGAGACCTCTGATAACTTAACTCCAGGGTTCAGCCTATTTGACAATATTGCGCTGATTACATGCTCAACAACCTGGTCAGAATCGTTGCTCTGTGTTGATATCATATATAAACCTTAAAACAAATTATTAACCGATACGATAATTCTATTCTTGTTGACAATAATTGTCAACAATAATTGTCAACAATTATAGATTAGACCCAAGTATTGCTGCTTAGTGGCGTTATTTAGTTATCTTTAGACAGTGCAAGTCATATCTTGTCCGCAGCATTGAGGTGACTTAATTTTCCCATGCTCATTTGGGCATTTTGAAACTTGTACTTTGTCTCCATCATCAGTTGTGATAGTGTCGTTCACTAGTGGTGCGTCACATTTGGCGCAACTTGCATTAACAGACATGCCGCATTTACTACATTCATATGTAGCCATAATATTCTCCATTTTGAAAAATTTAATACTAACAGAATTAAACTATTAAATTCCCCAATAATTAATGTGAGTTTTAAAGTGCCCCAAGAAAGGCACTATTAGTGTGAGATAATTATCTAATGAATAAGACATACATTTCGGCTCAAGAATTATTGCTAGACTCGTTCAGATTAGGAGTTCAAATTCATAATAGTGGATTTAGGCCTGACTTCATTGTAGCGATATGGCGTGGAGGTACACCTATAGGCATAGCTGTACAAGAGATGCTTAACTATCTTGGCAATGAAACTGACCACATAGCTATTAGAACATCATCATATACTGGCATAGGCACCAGATTAGATGAGGTTAGGATTCACGGATTAAGTTACTTAATAAACAATATAAACTCGAGTGACAAGCTACTAATAGTGGACGATGTGTTTGATTCGGGAAGAACCATTGAAGCTATAATCAACAAATTTAAGAAAAGGTCAAGGCTCAACATGCCGTCAGAAATAAGGGTTGCTATGCCTTGGTTCAAACCTAACAACAATGACACCGACAGGGTTCCTGAATACTACCTGCACGAAACAGACGACTGGATAGTTTTCCCGCACAGCCTTGAAGGGTTAACTGAGGAAGAGGTATACAATAAAAGAAATGGCATAAAGGAGATACTTGCCAATGCAATCTAACCTCTATTGGCGGAATAAATTTATCTAGTTGTGATCAACAAAATAAATATTTATAACTATATTCCTTGGATTTTTGTGTGGATATGGAGTACAGGATTTCTAGCTGCTAAGTACGGACTGCCGTATGCAGAACCTTTTATATTGTTGACATACAGGTTCGGAATAACACTGTTAGTTCTTCTACCAATAATTATTATACAAAGGCGTAATTGGGCAAACTCCCTGTCAAATTTATTGCACTTACTAATATCTGGAATCCTTATACATGGTATATATTTAGGTGGTGTTTTTCAAGCTATAAAGTGGGGTATGCCGGCTGGGCTAAGCTCAATGATTATTGGCCTTCAGCCTATAATTATGGCACTAATTGCAAGCTCCATGCTAAAAGAGTTTATAAGTAAAAAGCAGTGGCTAGGTATAGTTATTAGCTTACTCGGTTTATATCTAGTGCTCTCTGGGCACCTAGCAAACGTTACTACGCTTGAGATCAGCAATGCATCGATAGTTATTGTTTTTGTGGCTCTATTTGCAGTATCACTTGGAGTAATCTACCAAAAACGTTTTTGCAGCTCTATGGACTTAGTTACTGGTACTTGGGTGCAATATCTTGGTGCTTTGGTTGTATGCCTGACTATTTCAATGTTTTTTGAGGCAGGAAAGATACAGTGGGAAGTGCCCTTTATTGCTACCTTGGTCTGGCAAGTCTTAGGGTTATCTATAGGCGCTATATTGTTATTAATGGTGATGATAAAAAATGAAGCATCAACTAGAGTTGGTAGTTACTTTTACTTGGTTGCCCCTGCAGTTACAGTTCAGGCATGGTTTTTGTTTGACGAGGAGCTGACTATGGTAGCAATGTTTGGTATATTGCTAATCACATTGGGTGTAAATATGAGTATTTCTCAAAAGAGCAACAGTCATAATAAGGAATGAAAGTGTTTACAGCTTTCCCTCACTCTCAAGCACGGACCTTGCTATTCTAAAGCACTCAACGCCCTGTGGGACTCCGCAATATATAGCTATGGTATGTATTATTGACTTTAATTCATCTTTACTTACGCCGTTGTTTAGTGCGCCTCTACAGTGAAGTTCCCATTCGTGCATCTTCCCCAATGCAGCAATCATAGTTAGATTCATCATCGACCTAGTTTTTTCATCGATAGTTTCATCTCCCCACCCAAAACCCCAGCACCATTCTGTCATCTGTCTTTGAAAATCAAGATTAAAGTCGTCAGCCTCTGATAAGTTTTTTTCAACGTACTCTGACCCCAGTGTTGACTTGCGTTTTGATAAGCCGAGCTCAAATAAATCTTTGTCCATAATTACTCCTTCTGGTTATAAATTACATTACGAGTGTACTACCTAATAACAAATGGATTTGCCATTGGTTCTGGCGATGTATTTATCCAAGTTGTTTTGGTGCGTGTATATTCATATATAGCGTCCAATCCAGCCTCCCTCGAGCCTCCACTCTGTTTAAAACCTCCGAAAGGGGATATAGGAGATATAGCTCTGTATGTATTAATCCAAACTATCCCGGAACGTATCTTTTGGCTGACTCTGTGTGCTCTTGCAAGGTTTTGAGTGAAAACTCCTGCACCCAAACCAAACTCTGAGTCATTTGCCATGTCGACAACTTCATCTTCTGAGTCAAAAATAATTAGACTTATTACGGGTGCGAATAACTCTGTCTGGACACACTTAATTGACTGATCATGACATAGCAGTAGTGTTGGATCAAAATACCAACCAGCTCTCATACCCTTAGACTTACTACCACCAAATATAAGTTCAGCTCCTTGGTCTATGGACTCCTCTAGTACTCTTTCGACTCTTTCAATTTGCTCAGGTGTTGCAAGTGGGCCGATATGTGTTTTCTTGTCTACCGGGTCACCAACTACAATGTTTTTGGATGCCTGTTTTAACTTATATATAATTTTTTTATGGACATTGCGATGCACAAAAACCCTAGATCCTGCAACACAGCTCTGTCCAGATGCTCCAAAGTTTCCAGCAACTATCCCGTTAACTGCTGCATCAATATCGCAATCTTCGAAAATTAACATTGGCGACTTTCCACCCAGCTCCAGACTGACATGGGCAAAATTTTCGGCAGAATTTTTTACTATCTTTTTTGCAACCTCGCATCCACCTGTGAATGCTACACTGGCTACCTTAGGGTGAGAGGTGAGTATCCTTCCACATGGCTCACCATACCCAGTTATGATGTTAACCACCCCAGGTGGAAACCCGGCCTGGTCGATAAGTTCAGCTAACTTAAATAGTGCTGCAGGGGCCTGCTCTGAAGCCTTAACTACAACAGTATTTCCAGCCGCAAGTGCGGGGGCAATTTTGGTTGCAGACAGAAACAATTGCGCGTTCCATGGCACAATCGCAACAACCACTCCTATAGGTTCTCTAGTAGTGAATACTCTCATGTTAGGCTTGTCTATAGGCAAAACATCGCCCTGAATCTTGTCTGCAAGACCAGCATAGTAGTAATAGTAGTCGGCAACATATCCGGACTGTGCCCTAGTTTCAACCCTCAGCTTACCACTATCTTTGGTTTCAAGGTCTCCCAATTGACTGGACTCTTCCGCTATAAGGTCACCAAGCCTGTGTAATAATTTTCCTCTCTGGGTGGCCGTGTATTCCGACCAAGGACCATGAAAAAGTGCCTTGTGTGCTGATTCAATCGCGTACTCAGATTCTTTTTCGTTCGCAGCAGGGAATAAAGCCCAAGGCTCACCAGTCGCAGGATTTAATGACTCGAAGTAGTCTGAGCCGAGCAAGAATTTACCGTTTATGTAGTGCTTATATTTTTTCATAACTTATTCCAGGTTCACATAAATGCAGGCATAACCTTGTCTATAAACAGTTCTAGCGATTTCTTCTTCTTCTCAAAGCTCATGCAGCTGTCTACCCAATAACTATACTCGTCATAGCCCAAACCTTCGCAATACTTTATTCTATTTATAACCACTTCAGGCGACCCAATAACTTGATTTTTTCGCATATTATTAGGAGAATACATCTCCATCTTTACCATCTCATCATCGCTTAGTTTTTTGATTAAACCATCCTTAACTGGTCTATCGTTCTTAAACCATGAACCAAAGTAACAATAAAATTTAGATATATCTTTTGCCCCTTGCGCTACTTCTTCTTCAGACTCTGCAACATATGTATGGCGAAGCAGCATTATCTTAGGCCTAGAAATATTAGGATTTGAATCGCATGCGTTATTAAATTTACCTATCAATGATGTAACCTCCTCGTCTCCAAGCCATAACGGTGTAACTTGCACATTGCAATCATTCTTTACAGCAAACTCGTGTGAATTTATGTCTCTAGCAGCAATCCATATCGGTGGATGCGGGTCTTGATACGGTTTAGGTGAGCTGGTAGTTTTTGGGAATGACCAGTGCTTCCCTTTATGCTCGTAATTGCCACTCCAAACCCCTTTAATTGCTGGAACCATTTCTCGCAAAGCTTCTCCCGCACTGAATGCATCAATCCCTTTGGCAAGTCGGTCATATTCGAATGAGTACGCGCCTCGGGCCAGTCCTATTTGCAGCCTTCCTTTAGTGATTATGTCAACCATTGCTGACTCTTCAGCTAACTTTATTGGATGCCAAAATGGTGCGACTATGGTTGCAGTACCCAAACTTACATTCGTAGTTCTGTGTGATAAATCGACTAAATTTGTAAATGGATTTGGAGCGATTGTAAAATTCATACCGTGATGCTCTCCATTCCATATAGTATTAAAACCGGCCCTATCAGCTATAACACATAGCTCAATATATTCTTCATACAGATCTCTGTGTGAATTCTGTTTGTCAATCCTCTCCATATGAATGAATAAAGAAAAATCCATCAATTCTCCTTGCTGTCTATTTTTGTTATTTTGTTGTTCAGTTCGAGCTTGCCTACATCTTCCTTGCCTACATATATTCCAAATGCATTGAGATCTCTCTCAGTTATGTACCTCTCAAGCATAGTCCTTACCGCATAGTCAGATATTTTATCGAGGGGTATGTCATTAAATTCATAGAACTTTCCTTCATTTACATCTGGCTCTAGTTCAATCCTAGCCCTGTAGTATATAAGGCTAGATTTGTCGCTCTGATTTTCATATACAGAGAACAAGTAATGCTCCGGTGCACTTATTCCTAACTCGATAAGGTTACTCAATAAGCTACCCTCATCATCTACAGATCCAAGTCTACTTGATGTTGGTAGATATAAATTATTGCTTGTGTTATCCTCTAACAGGAAGATCTTCTTTCTATACTCAATAATTAGTCCTACAAGAACATTAGAAGCGCTACTCTCCATGGTTTTAAGCATTTTCATGTGTAGCCCAAGGTTAACGTAATTTCCTCTCAAATAAACCAATGGAGTATATGTACTTGAATGGAAACCCTCTACAGAGCCAAGCAAAATAATATGGTCACCTGCATCTATGCATTTTTCTTTTAGGCAGTCAAACCATGCAACCGATTCACTTATAAGTGGGCAACCTAAGTCGCTCAAAGTCCAATCAATATTAGAAAACCTATCATCGACCTGTGTGGCGAATGTAGTAGATACTTGTTGCTGATATTCTGCTAGAACGTTAACAGCAAAAGCACTACCGTCCTCGAATACATTTAAATTAATTGAGGCCTTGTCTATACAAATTAAAATTTTGCGTGGCGCCATTGACACAGAAGTAAAAGAGTTAGCTGTAAAACCTATAGGATCTCCATTTGTATCAGTGGTTGTTACCACTGTGACACCTGTAGGAAAAGCTCCTAGTGCATTTCTAAATTTTCTGGAATCTTCTTTATTTGCCATAACTCGGTATAAAGTTTAATTAATAAATTTCTTTATCTCTTTGTTAACTTTGTCAGATGATATGTAAGCCATCATGTGTGCCTCACCTACAAGTGACATACTAACACCTTTTGGGGTAAGTTTAGCCATTTCAAATGACATTTGGGATGTAGAATTATAGTCACTGTCGCCTGTCAGATACATTACCGGCATGGAAAGCTTTGAGAGGCTATTTATGAACAACTTATCTGAAAGTGCGAATAATTTATATGCCCGCCCGTAATGCTTCGGTGATAGCTGCTCAAAGAAGCTTCTAACTTTATTAATTTTTTTACAGCCTTCATGACCTTTAGTGTCTTTAAACCATCTACTCAGTGTATCTTCAACATTTACAATTTTTCCAGAACTTATAACCTTTTCAGCTCTTTCTAGAACTCTGTCTTGTGCCTCTTGTTCACGGTTGAAAACCATATTTAAGGCCACCATCAGCCTCACCTTGTTGGGATATTTTAAGGCGAATGCGACCCCTATTAGAGCCCCCATAGAGTGCCCAACCAATGAAAATACTGAAATATTTAGATGTATCACTAATTCATGTAGCTGCTCTACATAATCATCTATATATAATGAATTTTCTGGTTTAGTGCTACGCCCATGGCCTAAAAAGTCATATGTAATCACTTTATATGTAGTTGAAAAATATTCAATCTGAGGGGACCAGACAGCTGAATTCATTCCTACGCCATGAATGAATATTAATGGACTATCTTCCTCTACGCTACCATTATATAGACTGTAGAACGTGCCATCTGTTGTGAAGTCTGTGTGTTGTTGTATCAAATTATTGCTCCACAATTCAATAATATGTGATTAATCTTCAAATTATGAACGATAACACATAGTCTAAGGAATATTAGAAATAGATTTTATTAAAATTGACTACAATCAAATATAGACTGACTAATTTGCTGTGTCAAGTATTATTTATGGCATATAAATCAACCAATCAAGCACAATATATGTGTTTTTAATAATGCTATTTACAAATACAATAATTCATTTTTTTGTGTTTAAATGTATTTATTTATTGCCCGCTCTACTATGAATAACTTAATACATAATGTCAATATTGAGAGTCAAAGAGTTATAGCTTCTCCAGACAATCTTAGTAAAAAAATTCCCGTAAGTGTGGAGGCTGAAAATAATATTTTATTAGCTCGTAACAGTGTTAACGATATACTTGACAAGAATGATAAGAGACTTATGGTTATTGTTGGTCCATGCTCAATTCATGATATAAAGTCAGCTAAGGAGTATGCCTACAAATTAAAATCTCTACAAGATGAATTGAAAGACTCTTTATACCTAGTCATGAGAGTTTATTTTGAAAAGCCAAGAACAACAGTTGGATGGAAGGGTCTAATAAGTGACCCCGATATGGATAATTCTTTGAACGTTGACAAGGGTCTTTTGGTAGCTAGGTCTTTTTTAGTTTGGCTTGCAGAGCTCGGGATACCTGCTGCAACAGAGGCGTTAAACCCAATCACTCCTCAATATTTAGCAGACCTTGTAGCTTGGTGTGCTATAGGTGCTCGTACTACAGAGTCTCAAACACACAGAGAAATGTCCAGTGGCCTTTCTATGGCTGTAGGCTTCAAGAATGGAACCGATGGTAATCTTAAGATCGCTATTAATGCTATTCAGGCTTGCTCCGCTCCTCAAAGCTTTTTAGGAATAAATGACGTTGGACAAATCTCGACTTTCAATGCAAAGGGCAATAAAAGATCGCACATTATTCTTAGGGGAGGTAAGAATCCAAATTACCATAAAGAAAACATTTCAAGTTGTGAATCAATGCTAAGAAATAATAACTTGCCTGAAAGTATTGTGGTTGATTGTTCTCACGGTAACTCAAGCATGGACTATAAAAAACAAGGCATGGTAGTTGAAGATATCGGTAGGCAAATCTCCAGTGGCAATAAGTCTATTGTTGGAATTATGCTTGAAAGCCATTTATTCTCTGGAAATCAATCTATATCAAAAAATATGCAGTATGGTGTGTCTGTTACGGATGGATGTATTGATTGGAATGAAACTAATTCTATACTTAGGAAACTAAGTGAGCAAGTCAGGCCCTGATTTGTCTTAGTTATTAAATTAAACCTAACTAACAACACAAACGTCATTAATAATAAAACTAAGCAAAAAAAAATTAAGACCTATCTTTGGCACCTTTATTCTTGGGTCTTGTTGACCAGAAACTCTTTACTTTTGACTTGTTTGCATTTGAACTATTATTATTACCATGCCTAGGATTGATACGTTTTTTGGTTTTTTGTATTTTTTTATTTTTTGATGGTAACAACTTCTTTGACGATTCTGGAACACTATGGTCTGGCCAATAGTCATCAACAATCACTCTTTCTAACTTCTTTTGAATTAAACGTTCAATTGCAAATAATTGGTTAGCTTCATCCGCACTAACCAATGAAACTGCCTCCCCATTCAATCCAGCCCTCCCTGTTCTTCCAATTCTGTGAATGTAATCTTCTGGGACATGTGGTAAGTCAAAGTTAACTACATGTGGCAGTTGATCAATGTCAATACCTCGTGCTGCAATGTCTGTAGCTACTAATACATTTACCTTGCCATTTTTAAAATCTGCCAACGCTTTGGTGCGCGCACCCTGACTTTTGTTTCCATGTATGGCTGTTGCGCTGATTTTTTTCTTTTCTAAGTTAGTTGCTATACGATTAGCTCCATGCTTTGTACGACTAAATACCAACACTTGATACCAGCTGTTTTCCTTGATAAGGTGTGTCAACAAACTTTGTTTCCGTGATTTATCGACTGGATGAATCCATTGTTTAACTGATTTAACGGTAGTATTACGTGGCGTTACCGATATTTCAACTGGATTACTTACTAGCTGCTTTGCTAGTTTACGAATATCATCAGAAAATGTGGCTGAAAACATTAGGGTTTGCCTTCTTTTAGGTAGCAACTTTAGAATTCTTTTAATGTCGTGTATAAAGCCCATATCCAGCATACGGTCGGCCTCATCAAGAACTAAAATTTCAAGATTATCGAACTTGACTGCATTTTGCGAATAAAGGTCCAACAATCGACCCGGAGTAGCGACCAATATATCCACACCGCTACGTAATTTCTTCATTTGAGGGTTAATCTTGACGCCTCCAAAAACAACACCTGATTTGAGCGGTAAGTTTGCCCCATATGTAATGACACTGTCATTGACCTGTGCAGCTAATTCACGAGTTGGTGTTAAGATTAGACATCTAACCTGGTTTGACTTAGTCGCCTCACCTGCTGATAAAAGTTGTAGTATTGGCAATGTAAAGCCTGCAGTTTTACCGGTTCCAGTTTGAGCGGCAGCCATCAAATCTTTGCCTTCTAAAACAGCAGGAATTGCCTTCTCTTGAATAGCAGAAGGGCTGTCATACCCCTGTTTTAATACAGACCTGAGTATTGCTTCGGATAATCCAAGCTTAGAAAAACCCATACTGTTTATATTTGGTAGTTGCTAAGAATTTTCTTCTGGTGTACGAGTCTTAACGCTCAAAGCGTGTAGCTCACCACTTTTGATATCGTCACTTACTAAAGACATGACGGCTCTTTGTCGAGACAAAAGAGACATACCCTCAAATACTGGCGAGACAACTAATGTGGAACAGTTACAACCATCTCCATCCATGGTCACTACTGAGTTGTCTATTCCTGACTCTATCTTTGCCTGTATTTCTTCTAATGTCATATGTATTCCTTTGGGACAACATTATAGTCTCTATACATCTTATAAGGGACTAAACGCTCCCTTAAGAGCAAAGAAAAAAACAATCGACATTAGTGCTCCAGCCGGCAATGTAACAATCCACGATAAAAATATTTTGTTAATTACTCTAGTGTCAAGTGCCGCCATACCTCGTGCTAAACCTACTCCCAGTACTGAGCCAACCAGTACTTGTGTTGTAGATACTGGCAAGCCGGTCCCGGATGCAATAACTACCGTAGAAGCAGCAGCCAAAGTTGCTGCAAATCCTCTCGATGGGGTTAACTGGGTAATACCAGTTCCAACTGTAGCTATAACCTTATGGCCATAGGTAATTAAACCAAAAACTATGCCCCCACCTCCAACTAAAAGAACCCAAAGTGGTAGTGTGCTTTTAGCACCGATAATCCCTCCACTTTCAATAACTCCAAAAATTGCTGCCAATGGTCCGATTGCATTTGCAACATCATTTGAGCCGTGAGCAAATGCCATTGCCGCTGCAGTGATAATCATTAGCACCCCAAAAACTCTCTCCATAGAAGTGAAGTAGAAGTCCTCGTCCTCGTCAGGGCTTATTTTTATCCTTCTAATAATTATTGCCCCAACAACTGCAACTAGAACACCAAAACATGTAGCCAAATAATAGCTCGTCTCTATATCAAAATTTAAACCGATATGCTTAAGCCCCTTAAAGATTGTAACTAATGAGATAACAAAGCCAACTAAAAACATATAGAAAGGAACATATTTCTTAGCGTTCTCAAAGGGATTTTCTGTATCGATAATCAAGCTTTGTAAACTTCTAAACAACATAAATGCAATTGTCCCTGCAACTACAGGTGAAACGATCCAACTCATAGCAATATTACCAACTTTATCCCAAGCAACAGCGTCAACCCCTACACCTACTGCACCAAAACCAACAATTGCTCCGACAATCGAGTGAGTAGTTGATACGGGCCATCCAAGCGATGATGCGATTAATAGCCAGCAACCTGCAGCCAACAATGAAGCCAACATTCCATAAACCAAGAGGTGAGGGCTGTCATTAAACAAAGCTGCATCTAAGATACCTTTACGTATTGTGGCTGTCACCTCTCCACCAGCAAGAATGGCTCCTGCAAACTCAAACACAATTGCAATGATAATTGCCTGCTTTATTGTTATAGCTCCAGAACCGACAGAAGTGCCCATGGCATTAGCAACATCATTTGCACCCACTCCCCAGGCCATAAATAGTCCAAAAGCAACCGCTAACATTAACAACAAGTCACCGTGATTCAAAATAATTTCCATTACAACTCCTTATTATTTTGCTAGCAACACTTCAAGCCTGGAGCCGACCTTTTGTGCTGCATCTGCTAGCTCACCAAGCCATTCTACGGCACGATAATAAAAGATTACGTCGACCGGTGGTAGGCTTGACTCTAATGGAAATAGTTTGGTACGAATACTGTGCTGAATACTGTCTGATTCACTTTCAAGACTGTTAACTTTCTTAATTATACCGCTTACAATTTTACGCTCTCGATTACCAAAAGCTGTCTCTAGTAATTCATCTAATTCATTTATAGCTTCTAATGCTTTGGCTGAAGTTTTTACACACACCTTGGTAAGCTCAACCACGTCATCATTTATCTCTTTTGGAAATCTCATTTTTCTATTACAAATAAGGCCAGATACGTCTTTAGAAATGTTGGCTATTGAGTCTTGTATAAGTAACAAATCAAGCAAATCTCTTCTGGAAAATGGCATCATAAAAGTTGAAGGAAGGTTCGTTCTCAGTATTTTCTTGAGAACATCAGCATCTTTCTCAGCTTTACTTATATTGGTTCTAATTTTTTCAGCTTCATCCCAATCATTATTATTGATTGCGACCATAATTTTATTTAACTTCTTTATGCACGAATGTGCTTTAGTCATGTGCTGCTGTAATGGTCTTATTGGCGATTTGCCAAATAAACCATCAATAATACTTTTTGCCATCTTTTCTCCTCTTACTTTTTTATTTTGTTTTCAAGTGGGAATTATAGAGTAATTATAAATTCATATTTTTAGAAACTTAAATACCACTTACACTTAAACTCATGATCTTTTTCATTACATAAATGAAGGGCACAATATAAGTGGTCAAATTTAGTCTGTCTGCTATAATTCGTTTCTACATTATTACTTACTTTTATTTGTTTTATGAATTTAGATTACCTTGATTTTGAACAACCTATCGCTGACTTAGAAGGTAAGATTCAAGCACTCAGCAATATAAATGATAAGGTCGATATCGCCAAAGAGATGGAAACATTGAAATCAAAAAGTGATGTCTTAACTAAAAAGATTTTTTCATCTTTAACTGATTGGCAAATATCGCAATTAGCTAGACACCCTAGGAGACTTTGCACTTTGGATTATGTAGGTGATGTTTTTGATGACTTCATCGAGCTTCATGGTGACCGTGCATTCGCTGACGACCATGCCATAGTTGGAGGTATTGCAAATTTAGATGGCAAACCTGTAATGTTTATTGGGCAACAGAAGGGAACATCCACGCGTGAAAAATTAAAATACAACTTTGGCATGCCTAGACCCGAGGGCTACCGTAAAGCTTTGCGTTTAATGAAGTTGGCTGAAAAATTTTCCTTACCTGTAATTACTTTTATAGATACCCCTGGTGCTTACCCTGGTATTGGTGCAGAGGAGCGCGGTCAAAGTGAAGCAATTGCAAGAAACCTTTATGAAATGTCTACACTAGCAACCCCTATAATTTCTGTAGTCATAGGTGAAGGTGGCTCTGGTGGTGCGCTAGCTATAGGTGTTGCCGACATTATGATAATGTTTGAGTACAGTATATATTCAGTCATTTCCCCAGAGGGCTGTGCATCAATACTCTATAAGGACGCTGGTAAAGCAAATATAGCCGCCGAGTCTTTAAAATTAACCAGTTCACATCTTAAAAGACTAGGCCTTATTGACTCTGTAATTAAAGAGCCCTTAGGTGGCATCCATCGTGACCCTGAAAAAGCAAAAAAATTATTAAAGAATACTTTAAAGCTTAAACTTAAAGACGTCACCTCGGTACCAATCAAAAAGATACTAAAAAACAGACAAGAAAAACTATTAGGGTTTGGAAAATATAAAATCTGAAAACCTGTTACTTGAAAACAAGAACATTGTTGTTGCCCTGAGCGGGGGAATAGATTCTGTCGTGCTGCTTCACTATCTGAAAACAAATTTTAATTCAAATCTGAGGGCAGTTCATTGTAATCACCATCTTTCTGGTTATTGCGATAATTGGGATAAATTTTGCAGTGATCTGTGTGAATCATTAAATGTTGAATACTCCAGCATTGATATCTTCTTAGAAAATATGACTAATTTAGAGGAAATAGCTCGTAAAAAGCGCTATCATTCATTATCTTCTGTTTTAAAAAAAGATGAAATACTGTGCACTGCTCACCATATGGATGACCAATCTGAAACTATTTTACTGCAACTCCTGAGGGGTAGCGGTGTAGCAGGACTTTCATCAATGCCAAAAGAAAGGCCATTAGGCAAAGGTTTACACTTCAGGCCGTTTTTAAATTTAACTAAATCACAGGTTATAGAATACGCAGCCAAACACAAACTTCAATGGATCGAAGATGACAGCAATGTAAATATAGACTTCAGACGTAACTTCTTGCGCTTGGAAATTATCCCCAAACTATCTAGTGTGTATAAGTCCGTAGCATCATCTCTTAGCAGAAGCGCAAGACATCAATCAAAAGCACTAAAACTTATTAGAGATTTGGCGCTGATTGATATAAATGAAAAAAATTTGGTGGATATTCATAACTGCATTGATATTAAAAGACTTTCTGAATTTGACGAATACCGTATTATTAATATAATTCGATACCACATCAATTCACTCAATTTTTTGTCGCCTTCGGAAAAGGTAATGGAGCAGATTACTCGTCTACTAGTAGCGAAAGAAGATGCAAACCCACTCACTTGTTGGGGGTCATTTGAAATTAGACGTTATCAAGACAAGTTGTACTTTATTGACAACAATTTAGATAAAAAAGACAGCACATGCCCCTTTTATGAAAAACTTAAACTTTTGCCGAATTTTTCAATTCGTTACAGAACAGATGGCCAGAGGGTTAAACTTTCTAGCAAATCTCACTCCCAGTCCCTTAAGAAGGTATTACAGGAAGCATACATACCGCCATGGGAAAGAAACAAGCTAAGAATGTATTATGTAGACGACCAGCTAAGAGCCATGGAAAGGATAGGAGAAATGTCGGAGATCAATTAATAATGGCTAACCTGCAATGCTCTTTGCAAGTATTGCAGCGCCTAGGTCTTCAATTGAAGTACCCGCAGACTTAAACACTGTAATCGCTTGCTTAGAATTTATAAGACCTTTCCTTCCCTTGTGTTTGCCAGAACACAGCTCAAAAAAGTCAGCAACAATTTTATCTTTGGTAATAGCACTCTCCTTGATGGGAGTAATTAAATCACCAGATTCGCTTAATGCGCCATCTCTAGTGTCAACAAAAATCTCCCCTATCTTCATAGTAGTGTTGTTTGTTTCGCGCATCTTTGGTGTGAAGCTGCCAACCAGATCAAGGTGAGTGCCATCTCTTAACCATTCCCCCATAACTAGAGGCTCATTCGACATAGTAGCACAGCTTACTAGGTCAACCTTGTGTACGGTTTGTTGTAGTTGGTCTGGTTCACAAGGTATGGTTTTAATGCCTTTTGCTTTAAGCTCTGCTACAAGCTTATTTGTAGAATCTAAATTGCGCCCCCAAACATACACAGTTTTAATCGGACGAACCTTCATATGGGCAGGAATTAAATTACGAGCCATACGTCCTGTACCAACCATAAGCATTGTTTTACTATCCTCTCTGGATAAATATCTAGACGCCAATGCTGATGCTGCAGCTGTACGCCTTGAAGTAAGCTCACCTCCATCAAGCTGAAGCAGTAAGCGCCCTGTCTTACCACAACTTAAAAAATAGTGCCCTGTCAAGCCAACTAAACCACGCTTATTATTCCCAGGAAATACATTAACAATCTTTACGCCAGAGAACCTGCCTTCTATCCATGCAGGCATTAACAATAATGAAGCATCCATATCTCCTGGAACTTTCATTGTATGGTGATGCCTAGTTGGCGAAATTACCTTTTCGGTGAAAACTTTATCAATTGCATCTATTAAATCTTTCCATGGTAACGCTTTATAGGTTTGTTCCTTATCTAAAATCATTTAAGTATCCGAAATAAATATTCTGTAATTCTAACTCAATAAATATAGTATTAATTCTTAATTTAGATATAAATATTGGCAACAAATAATTAGTTCAAATTATATTTTTTTCGTTATCAACATTTGATTTATAATACGCAAAAACCAGTCATTGAATTATACGGGGGCAATATGACACGACGAAAATCTGGTGGCAGAGATGCTAGAATCGCTATACGAGCAGCCCCTCTTGCTGAGCACGAAAAACCTGTACTTCCTGGGGAAATTGGTGGCACTTACAAGCCTCTAAGCGATAAACAAGTAAAAGCAATTGAAGAGAACGTTTTCCGTATTCTTGAAGAGATTGGCTTTAATGATGCTACCCAACACTGCATTGACAAGTGTGTAGAAGCCGGCGCTTTGATGGGTGATGATGGTAGGCTCAGAATGCCGCGCAAAGTCGTAAAAAGTGCAATTAAGTTATCTCAAAGATCACTTACACTTCACGGTCAATCTTCTAAATATGATTTAAACTTGTCTGGGTCTAAAGTTCACTTCTCCACAGCAGGAGCAGCAGTACTTATAGCTGATATTGTTAATAATGAGTACCGTGAGTCTGTCAGCAAAGATCTTTATGACATGGCAAGAATAACAAGTAAATGTGAACACATACACATGTTCCAGCGCACTTGCGTTCTTAGAGACATAGAGCGCCCACGTGATTTAGATATAAACTCTATTTACTGTTCAGTGATGGGAACACAGAAGCATATAGGCACTAGCTTTACTAGCACTCATAGTGTAACGAACTGCCTTGAAATGCTACACCTTATTGCTGGTAGCGAAAAAAAATGGCGAGAACGCCCATTTGTTAGTATGAGTAACTGTTTTGTTGTGCCGCCAATGAAATTTGCAACAGAATCATTGGAATGCCTTCGGGTTGGTGTAGAGGGAGGGATGCCTGTACTATTACTGTCCGCAGCACAGGCAGGCGCTACTGCACCGCCACTACTCCCTGGTGTTGTTTCTCAAGCCTGGGCTGAGTGCCTGGGGGGCCTAGTATACGTGAACGCTATTAAGGCTGGTGCTCCAGCAATACTTGGTACTTGGCCATTTGTATCTGACCTAAGAACCGGAGCTATGTGTGGAGGGTCTCCTGAGCAAGGGTTAATTTCAGCGGCATGTGCACAGATGGGAAATCATTTTGATTTGCCTACCGGCACAGCTGCAGGCATGACCGATGCAAAATTTCCTGACTTCCAAGCCGGCACAGAACGAGCATCAACTCATGTAGCCACTGCAATGGCAGGAGCTAACATTGTTTATGAGTCTGCAGGAATGTATGCCAGTCTTTTAGGCACCTGTCCAGAGAGCTTAATCCTTGATAATGATTTTTTAGGTGCATCTATGAGGATGACAAAGGGCTTTAGTAATGACAGTGATGAGTCTCTATGCTTTGACGCGATTAATAATGTCTGTATGAATAATTTAGGTCACTATCTTGGGTCGGAAGAAACTATAAAAGTTATGCAAAGCGAATACATATACCCTGAATTTAGTGACCGTGACAGTCCTAATGACTGGAAAGATAAAGGCAAACCAGTACTTCTAGACAAGGCCATAAAACAAAAGGAACATATACTCTCAAGTTACTTCCCAGACCACATCAGCGATGAAACCGACAAAAAGCTAAGGGAGACATATAACATATCCCTCAGCAGATCAGCTATAGGTAGAGAGGATTTCTAGATATAAATGAAAACACATGCAAGAGTTGTAATAATAGGCGGAGGGTCACTAGGTGTTAACCTGATGTATCACCTATGTGAGGAGGGCTGGAGCGATGTATTATTGATTGAAAAGGGAGAACTAACTAGCGGCTCTACTTGGCACGCAGCTGGCCTGTGTCCTAACTTTAATGGCAACCATACCCTTTCCAAAATTCACGAATACACTATAAAACTTTATGATGAAATACTGCCGAAAAAAACTGGACTAGAGTCATCTTTCCATAAAACCGGATCACTAAGAGTTGGATATACTGAAACCGAAGAGCAGTGGTTCAGAAATGTTATAAGTAAGTCGAACCATATCGGCTGTAGTATGTACTTTGTATCAAAGAAAGAGGCATCGATCATCAACCCCTTAATGAATTTTGATAACGCTAGATGCATCCTATATACACCAAACGATGGCCATGTAGACCCCACCACGGTGGTTACTCAGTTAGCACAATTAGCTAAAAAGGATGGCGCTGAAATTTCAACCTTCAATAGAGTTACAGATATCAATGTATTGAGCACAGGCGAATATGAAGTAGTTACTGAGTCTGGCAACGTTGTAGCTCAGCACGTTGTAAATGCTGCAGGCTGCTTTTCACCTCAGGTAGCTGAGATGGTTAATTCTTATGTCCCACTTGTTAACCTTCAGCACCAATACCTGATAACAGAAAATCATCCAGAGATTGAAAAATTATCAAAGGAATTACCGGTAACAAGAGACTCAATAGCAGCGTCCTATATTCGACAGGAGGGTAACGGATTATTGATCGGACCGTACGAGACTAGAGGTTCTAAGCCGTGGGCCATTAATGGCCTTGATTGGTCATTTGATAGAGAACTATTTGAAGGGGACATAGGAAGACTTATGCCTTGGCTAGAGAGATGCATGGATATAGTGCCACTATTCAAAGAGGTTGGCATTAGCACAGTGATTAATGGTCTAATTACCCATACACCTGATGACAATCTATTAGTCGGCCCAGTCAAAGATCTACGCAACTTCTGGAACTTGTGTGGAGCAAGCATTGGTATCGCACAGGGTGGGATCGGCAAATATCTGGCTCAATGGATGGTTCACGACCAGACAGACCTCAATATGGCTTCACTAGACTCTAGACGGTTCGATAGATGGGCAGACCAAAAGTACTGCATAACACGTGCCATCGAGTCATACGAGAGGATGTATGCTATGGCAGTGCCTAATGAAAATCGTCCACACGGTAGACCTATAAGGGTTAGCGCTCTTCACACTCTTCTTGCTCAAAAGGGGGCGGTTCATGTGGTTAATACTGGTTTCGAGAAGCCTGCATGGTTTGCTACTAGTGAGGTTAGGGAAGAGACTCAAACTTGGGGTCATAGTGAGGCACATGAAATAGTAGCTAATGAATGCAAAGCTGTGGAAGAGTTTTGTGGGATAACAGATATAAGTGGCACCGCAAAATTTAGAATAACTGGTAAAGATGCATACTCATTCATTGATAATCTTTCTTGCAATAAACTACCATCTCAGGATGACCGAATAGGCCTAACACTGTTCCATGCAAAAAACGGTGGAATTATGGCAGAGCAAACCATAAGCAGGATTAATAAGAATGAATTTATATTGATGGGTGCAATAAGTTCGCAGGTAAAGGACTATCAGTGGCTTGAATGGCATTCAGATGAATATGACGTAACAATTGAAGACCTGACAGAAGAATGGGGTGGCGTTCTATTGACAGGACCTAACGCTCGCAAAATTTTATCACAATGCACTACAGAAGATTTGAGCAATGACTCATTCCCCTGGTTGAGTTGCAGAACAATAAAGATAGACTCTGCAGAAATATTTGCTATGAGAGTGTCTTATGCGGGTGAGCTTGGATGGGAACTACATATGCCTAGCTGGCAACTCATATCTATATATGAATCATTGATGGATATTGGCTCTGATTTAGGCCTAAAAGACTTCGGCGGTCAGGCATTTAACTCGATGAGAATGGAGAAAATGTATAGAGCTTATGGGAACGAATTTACTGAAGAAATTTCTGCACTAGAAGCAGGAATGGGTCGGTTCCTTGACCTTGAAAGAAACTTTATTGGTTCCGACAATATTCGTAAAAGGCAGTCGAATGGGTTGGCTATACAACTCGCATACCTTGTATTTGACGACCAGCTACCTGCAGAGTGCTTTGGCAATGAGGCAGTCTTCCACAATGGAGAGCTGAGTGGGATTATAACTGGAGGCGCATATGGTCATAGAGTTGGCCATAGTATAGCTTTTGCTTACCTTAAACCTGAACACTGCAAGCATGGAACAGAATTAACAGTAGAGGCCTCCATCGGCACTCGTAAATGTCATGTTTCTGTTAATGCTGCCTATGATATTGATAATACTAAATTGCGTAGCTAGTTAACTATTCTCACACATTAACCGTACAAAATACTTATAAATAGAGACATGAATGAATTACCAGAACTAAAAAAAATCAAGAGCCCTTGCGTAAGTATATGTAAATACAATAAGAATAACTATTGTGTTGGCTGTAAGCGTTATATGAATGAAATATTTGATTGGTTTGATTATTCTGAAAAAATGCGAGAAGCCGTAATGAAGGACCTAGTTGCTAGAGATATTGACAAACCAAGGTAAGATTATTTTAGTTATCTTTATTGATTTGAGTCATCTATAGTCTGAAATCAGACAACTTAACATTGTTAATTACCAATAACGCTATGATAGTTATTGTGGAGCCAATTACTGTGCTTATATGAATTGACTCTCCTAAAAATATCACGCCCAACAAAATAACAAAAAATGGTACTAAAAAAGTATACACGGTAGCCTTGGCTCCTAATTTTTGCATTCCGAAAAAATATATTGTAGTTGCAAAGGTAGTACTTCCAACAGACATTAGCATCATGTTGAACCAGAAATATTTATCCATAACTAAAATAGATCCGTTAACTATATCGAAAAAAAAGATACTGTTTAGCAGAGTAGCAACAAGATATATATAAAAACTGAACGACAAAGGGTTAACCTTTTCGTTATAAGAGGTTGAAATCGATAGTAGTGCAAAACTGAAAGCTGCCCACACCAAAAGTAATGTGGCTGCATTTAGCACCTCATCAAATTTAAATTGCCATATATTTATCATAATAGAAACACCTACAATACCAATGAGTAAGGCAAGCCAGTCCTTAGTTTTTGGTCTTTTTTCCCCGCTAAATACAAGAATCACGTAAACAATAATTGGCATAAGTGTAGTTATTAATGCGCCACTAAAGTTAGCAGTACTTGCATCAGTTCCAAGAAAAAAAAGTTTCGTATATGCCACTAAAAATATAGCTGAGATTATGGCTATTATGAAACTCATTATGTCAATCTTAAATGGAATCTTTAAAGCCCAAAGGACTGGAACCATTGTGAGTGTAGTTATCAGGTACCGATAAGTAACAAGCTCATGCTCATTAATGTATAACGCTAATACCTTGGCACTAACGAATGAGCTTGCCCATAAGAACATGGCTATTATCATTAGTAAGGGCAAGAATTTATTGAAGTTCACGTTCAAATCTTACAAAAAAAATAAACTTATACCGACCATAAACATAAGTATACCGGCAACCTTATTAACCCTTTCGCCGGCCCTTGGGGAGTTTATTAACTTTCTCAAACTACTGCCAAGAAGCGACCAAATAATCAAAGCACTAATAACGCCTAACACTACTGCAAAAACGATTTGTATATTGTAAAACAAACTGAACTTTTCAAGTTCTACCATTATAGGCAAAATTGAGAGATAAAAAATCATAACCTTTGGGTTGGTAACTGAAACAATGAATCCTGTAAATACCTCCCTTGAAGAAGGGCCACTTACGACCTCTTTGTCAACAATTATTGAGCCGTAGTTCCATTGGGAATATCCGAGGTAAATTAAATATGCTGCACCGAAAACACGAACCACACTTAATATTGGGGATATTTGTTCGGCAAGTGCGCCAAGTGACAATATTACCAAACTCAAGTACACCAAATCCCCCAACACAGCGCCAAAAGAAAAAAACATGCATGGAATAATACCTCTTGAAGTGCTTATGGATATCAACGCCATTACTCCTGGGCCGGGTGTGACAGCAAATAACCAAGTTGTGAATACTATAATACTAAATGTACTAAGATCCATTGTTACTATATAGTTTATATTGTGTGCACATTATAAGTATGGTTATTGATAAGGGTTACTTATGCCGATTTTTTGTAAAATATTTATCTCAATACTTTCCATATCGCTGGCTTCACCTTCCTCAATATGGTCATACCCCATAAGATGTAGTACACCATGGACTGAGATATGAACCATGTGATCATTGAAGGTTTTGTTTTGCTCATTTGCCTCATCCGAGACGACCTCAGTACAAATCACCAGGTCACCCAATATTTTTTCATCAATCTCTTCTGGTAGATTATTTTCAAAGGAAAGAATATTGGTAGTTTTGTCTTTCTGTCTATATGTGTTATTTAGTAACCTAATCTCATCCCTATCAACAATCCTAATAACAAGTTCACTGTCCCCATTACCAAGCCCTTCAATAACACTTTGCATAATATTAGATAGTGATGATTCATCAACCCTTGCATCTTGAGTAGTGTTTTGAATAACAATCATACTTACCCTGAGCCTTTAAGCATTTATTGATAAAATGATTCATTTTAGTCTTTAATAATATATTTTGTCATTAATCATAGAAGTTGCAATACCGGTACCACTAAACCAAACTTTTGATTATCTTTGTGATGACTTGGTATCTGTTGGTTCTAGAGTTAAAGTTCCATTTATCAGAAAAGAAGTAGTCGGAGTAGTCCTTTGTATTAAAGATAAAAGTGAATTTACAAAATTAAAGACTGTTAGCCAGGTACTCGATAAAGAGCCAATATTAGATGGGTCCATTTTGGATTTTCTATTTTGGTCTTCCAAGTACTATCATCACCCAATTGGTGAAGTTATTTCGGCAGCAATACCCAAAAACTTAAGACTTGGAAAAGAGGCTGAAATAAAAAAAATAGCCCCACCGACAACCGAGAGAGTGAGGCCAGATTTTGTTCCAACGAACGAGCAGAACTCTGCCATTGAAAAGATATTATCCTCCAAAAATTCATACCAAGGATTTTTGCTTCACGGAGTGACTGGTAGCGGAAAAACTGAGGTTTACCTTAATTGCACACAGGCAATAATTGACAACGGTGGCCAAGTCCTTGTTTTGGTTCCAGAAATTGGACTAACCCCACAGATGATTTCGCGCTTTGAATCTAGACTTAATACTATAGTGGTTGCAATACACTCTCAACTAAACGAGACACAGAAACTTAATGCCTACTTAATGGCAAAAACAAAAAAGGCAGGTGTTGTCCTTGGTACTCGTAGTGCAATTTTTGCCCCTATACCAAACCTAGGATTGATTATTATAGACGAGGAGCATGACAGTTCTTTCAAGCAGAACTCTGGTTTTAGGTATTCGGCAAGAGACCTGAGTTACATTCGAGCTAGACAGTCAAACATTCCAGTAATTTTTGGTACCGCTACCCCCTCACTAGAAACTCTAAAAAATGTCTTAGATAAAAAAGTAAACCGCATAACACTATCAGAACGAGCTGGCGGAGCAAAATTGCCTAAGGTAAGTTTGATAGATTTACGTAGTGACTATGGCAGATCACTTTCACCTCTTCTGGTTGAAAAAATGCAAATAACACTTAAAAATAAAAAACAGGTTATGCTTTTCATTAATCGTAGAGGTTATGCACCAGTTTACTTTTGCACAGATTGCGGCTGGAAAGCTCAATGCAACCATTGCGACTCAGCGCTAGTTTATCATAGGCAAATTAACCGCCTAAAATGCCACCACTGTGGTGTAGAGCAGATACCTGTAAGTACCTGCCCTGAGTGCGAAAAGTCTAATCTTGAAGTTTTCGGATATGGAACGGAAAGGCTGGAGGAGACTTTAAATTCATACTTCCCAAATGTGCCTATTATCCGTATCGACCGCGATACCACAAGGCAAAAAAAATCATTCTCTAAACACCTTGAAAAGATAAACTCTGGAGAACCTTGCATAATTGTTGGAACTCAAATGTTGGCTAAGGGGCATGACTTTTCTAACCTATCTCTGGTAGGTATTCTAGAAATTGATGCTGGACTACTTTCAATAGACTATAGAGCAACAGAGCACTTAGCACAATTACTTATCCAAGTCTCCGGGAGATCCGGCAGAAACAAAGAGGAGGGAGAAGTAGTAATACAGACGCGTTACCCTGAGCACCCTATATTTCATTATGTCCTTTCAAACCGTTATACTCAATTTGCAAGCGCCCTATTGAAGCAACGAAATAAATCTCAATTACCTCCTTTTTCACACCAAGCTCTAATTTGTGCAAACTCTAAGAATAAGCAAAACGCTGAAAAATTTTTAATGGAAGCTGCCAATCTGTTAAACAAAATCACCGTTGATTCAGTTGATGTTTGGGGCCCAGTGCCAGATATAATTGAAAAAAAATCTGACTACTACTATTTTAATTTATACCTACAATCTAACAACAGGTCTTCACTACACCTTATGCTTTCCACATTCACTGAGAATGTTGATTCGCTGAAAACGAAGAACAAGGTGAGATGGTACTTAGACGTTGACCCTATTGAATAGGTTAATCAGAATTTTTTTCTAAATACAAATATACCGCAAATGCATTTTTTCTATTAGCCTCGTCAAAAGCATTCTCATTCTCAAATTCTGACCAATCAATAGCGTCATAAGCCACATCGAACTCGATCATATCTTCTATGGAAACTTTAAAGTTATCTATCAGGAAGTTAAGGTATCTGTAAGTTGAATCTATTGTGTACCTTGGGTTGTCTGACACCTCTCCGTGCCCAGGAATAAAATACATGACAGGAATTTTTCTAATTTTGCCAATAATCCTAATCCACTCCAAAATGTCAGCATCGCCCACAAAAGGTATCCTGCCTTCGAAAATAATGTCGCCACTATAAAATGTCTCGTTAGTTAAATCTAGCAAAGACATGTCTCCATCTGAATGAACCTTCCCAAAGTAGTTAATAAGAAATTTATGATCTCCGATACTGAACTCTATATCTTCATCAATCACTCTGTCAGGCTCAACTAGATATGTATCGTCATTAACCCACGGGAAAAGTAATTCGCGCCTAGAATCTAATAAATTTTCAGATGTTTCAGAATCTATGTATTCCCATGCCCCCTTTGGAGCCCATATCTTGGCGCCCTCATCTTTGAATACTTGGAGTCCATAAATGTGGTCTGCATGATAGTGACTAACTATCACCAGCTTGATGTCCTTATCCGTCACTTTGCGTATTTCTTTGAGCATTGAGTATGCAAGTGGAGGAGACCCTAATGCATCAAATACAACAACCCCTTCACTCGTAACTATAAACCCTGAGTTAGAAATGAAGCCTTCAAATTCAGTGGCGGCCCCAGAAAGTCCGGGCACATAATATGCGCTACCAGAAATTTGTTTTGCAGCAACATTAACTGTAACTTCTTCATATTCAGTGGCCTGCACTGTTAGAGCTATTAAGAAAGCCAAGGCAACTATTTTTTTCATAATTCGTGCACTACCGTTTTTATTGCATCGGTTATTTTATATAACTCTTTGTTACTTGTAATAAATGGCGGCATTGTATAAAGTAGCTTTCCGTATGGCCGCAGCCAAACCCCCATCTCTATTAGTCTATTCTGTGTTTCTTCCATCCTGATATTGTCATACAATTCAACAACACCTATAGCACCTATTACTCTCACATCTCTCACCGACTTGTCACTCTTTAGTTGTGTTAACTCTGTCAATAATATTTTTTCAATGCGTCTTATGTTTTCCTCCCAGTCAGAATTCAACAACAAATCAATACTGGCATTGGCGGCAGAACACGCTAAAGCGTTACCCATGAATGTTGGTCCATGCATAAGGACACCAACGCCTTCAGCTATATCTCCATTTGTAAGTGTTGCAGCCATTGACATATAGCCCCCTGTCAAAGCCTTACCGAGACACAATATATCTGGTGATATGTCGCCATGATTGCAGCCAAAAAGCTTACCAGTTCTGCCAAAACCAGTTGCAATTTCATCTACTATCATCAAAATATTGTACTGTTTACACAGCTCACTAGCTCCCACTAAGTATTCGCTTTCATAGATATTCATGCCTCCTGCACCCTGAACTATTGGTTCAAGAATCATTGCAGCTATTTCATTATGATGATTTATTAATGTGGATCTGAGATCGACTAAGGCGTCCTTAGTGTTTCCTATGGTTGGCTTTTTGACGAAAAAATGCTTAGGCAGTATTCCAGAGAAAATATGATGCATTCCATTGTCAGGGTCACACACACTCATAGCTCCAAAGGTGTCGCCGTGATAACCTCCAAGCGGGGTAATGAAATGATTTTTTCTTTTTTGTCCCTTGTTGTGCCAGTACTGTAATGCCATTTTCAATGCAACCTCAACCGAAACGGACCCTGAATCTGCCAAAAAAACTTTGTTTAAGCCTTCAGGGGTAATTGCTATTAACTTTTCACACAGCTCCACAGCGCCATGATGAGTTAGGCCACCAAACATGATGTGCGACATTTTGTCTACTTGTCTTTTAATTGCAGAGTTGATAGTTGGGTTGCTGTAACCATGAATTACAGACCACCAAGAACTCATACCGTCAATAATCTTCTTATCGCTGTCCAGGGTTAGATATACCCCATTCGCTGACATTACAGTGTGCGTCTGGACTTCATTGGGTATCCTGGCGTATGGATGCCAAACGCATTCGTTATCAATACTATTCATAGCAGTCTATTTTACCAAATAGGCAGTTACAAATAATTTATTAACTCGGCCATAGAGTCTATAACAATATCTGGGCCTGCATCACGAATGTCATTGCCATGATTGTAGCCATAGGACATACATATAATTTTATATCCTGCAGCTCTGGAGGCCCGAACATCACTAATAGAGTCACCCAACATTAATGCATCCTTTGCATTCACTCCAAAGAATTTTGCTGCATGTAGTAATGGCAATGGGTCGGGTTTTTTCTTTTCCAGAGTGTCCCCAGAAATCACAATTTCAAAATAATTGAAAATCCCTAGATCTTTTAATATTGGAAGCGTGAATTGTTCAGATTTATTAGTAACACAACCGACCGTATAGCCCTGACTTTTTAAATAGTCCAATCCCTCTATTACGCCATCATACAAGAAAGATCTATCCGAAGTATTTTTTGAATACAGCTCTAAAAAGATTGGGTAGGCCTCTTCAAAGTCCTTAAAGTCAAAGTCTCCTTCAAGTTTTCCTGTTAGTGAGCGTTCAACTAATTTAGGTACGCCGTTCCCAACCCAATGCCTGACATTTTCTTCTCCCCAAGCATCTCTACCCATAGTAATCATTGTTTGATCAATGCAATAAGCTAAATCAGGAACACTATCAACTAACGTACCGTCAACGTCTACCATGATTAGCTTTGGTTTAAATATTTTTGACACCATGTTTTTACTTTGATTTGAATACTGTATTATTACTGGACAACATAAATTAACGGGACATTGTAATGGAAAATAACACTACCATTGGATTTATTGGGGCTGGGAATATGTCTTATGCACTAATTTCAGGGTTGATAAATAATGGCTATAGCAATAAAAAAATAAAGGCTAGTGACGCCAACACTGAATTATTATCCCAAAGAAGTAGCGAATTTAACCTTGAGGTTTTTACGGATAATTCTGAACTAGCCATTAACTGTGATGTTGTTGTTCTGGCTGTGAAACCTCAAGTGTTGTCAACTGTTTGTAGAGATATTAAAAACTTTATTAAGCACAAACCTCTGGTTCTTTCTATAGCTGCAGGGGTAAAGTCAATAGATATTAATCGCTGGCTTGGTGGCAAAGCTTCAATAGTTAGGGCTATGCCAAATACGCCCGCCTTGCTAGGTAAAGGTGTGGCAGGTATATATGCAAATGCCAAGGTATCAGAAAAACAAAAATCTATTGGTGAAGAAATTCTAAATTCCGTTGGAAGTTGCTTATGGGTAGAAAATGAGGTTTTGTTAGATGCTGTGACTTCTTTATCAGGAAGTGGCCCTGCATATTTCTTCTTAATGATAGAGTCAATGACAAAAGCAGGTGCGGCTCTAGGTCTTGACGAAAAGACTTCTCAAGAGCTAAGCATACAAACTGCTCTAGGTGCTAGCATGATGGCCTCTAACTCGGAAAACGTTTCTATTCGTCAGCTCAGAGCAAACGTAACATCGCCTAATGGGACAACAGAGGCTGCGATTAATTCATTTCAAGATCAAAATTTTGGACTGATCGTTTCCCGTGCGATGCGCGCAGCCTTTGAAAGAGCTAGAACCATAGGAGCTGAATTGGGAGATGATGACTAGCCACAACTAGGCCCACTTTTTTTCTTGATGCTGACAGATGAAGACACCCTAAAAGTTAATGTACTTATTGCTACATCAATAGCGATACGTTTTGATATGTACAAAAATGTAGTTGTTGGCCTATCTAAAGAGAATAAAGAACAAACTGTAAAACTTAACCCCGACAGCGACAGTACAAAATATATACAGGAAGTGCAAGCACTCCTAGCAAGTAAAGTGCTTGGCACTATGGGTGGGTACCCTTCATATTTAAAGCGCTGGTCAAGAATGGGGCAAGTTAGCTCTGATAATCTAAAGTCTCTCCTAATGATTGGAAATATAGAAGCTGTCGTTGCAGTTGCAAACTCTAATAATTTAGATAGCGAGACATGCGAGTTGGTTTGGTGGTGCGCTACAAATACTGACCATCAAGCAGAGGTTGGCATGTTTTTACTTAACCGTGATTTTGTCGTAAAACACCAAGTTGGAACCAAAATAGCTGACTTTTTATTAGAGTTTTTACCTTTCACTACTGACATATTAAATCAAATTGATACGACCAACCTTATCTTACAAGGGTCCCTTATAAGTGACTCAGATAAAGATAAACTATGGAAGCAGGGGCAACGAAAAACTGCTATTTTAGTTGGTTTTATTGAAAGGATGCAGGGAAGATTGCCAAACACGAATAACACATTTGAACTTAAATGTGGTGAGCCTATGCTTGACCCGGCTTGCTCCTTGCAAGGTCAAATACTACTCAAAACAATTCAACATATCTTAAATAAAATAAACCAGGAGTATGTTCTATATCGAACACTTGAAGTACTGGGGCAATTCCTGTCCCACCCTAAGATATATAAACTTGAAACTATAGACCAACTTCAAGAGCAAAGTAAAAACTTTATTGAGGGGCTTGAGTTTGGTACTACAAAAACAAAAGTAGAGTCTTTACTTTTACTGGCAGGGGTTAGCGAGCGACTAGTGGTGGGAACTATTTCTGCTCACGGTCTCGCAGGGTCTGCTATTAGAAAGAAATTATCAAATGTACTAACACCGATACAGGATGCATTAGTTTTGCTGACTGCCCCACAATAATTGTAAATTAGCAATTGCAGCTAGAGAAGCGGTTTCGGTACGCAGAATCCTGCTACCTAACGCTATTGGATTACATTTAGATTCTATTGCCATACCGATCTCAGAGCTAGTTAGACCACCCTCTGGCCCAATAATTATCGTTACTTCGCTTACAGGTTGCATATCAAGTAGAGAAGTCTCAGCTCTGTGATGAAGTACTAAACCATTTGTTATGTCAGAGTTAAATATTTCAACAAAATTAATAGTGTCGCAAAGTTCAGGTATTACAGATCTGCCAGACTGCTCGGCAGCACTGATTATAACTTTTTGCCAATGCATTTGCCTCTTATAAAGTTTGTCACCTTTGAGTTTAACTACACACCTTTCACTCATAACAGGGGTAAATTTGCTAACACCAAGCTCTACAGCTTTTTGTATCAAGAAGTCCATCTTCTCTCCCTTTGCAATACCCTGAATCAAGTGTATTTTAAGCTCTGACTCAGAAAGATTTTGTTCGCAAGAATGAACATCAACTACGCACTCCTTCTTAACTCTTACAACTGTCGCTGTATAGTTCATACCGTCCCCATTAAATAAAGTTATGTCTTTACCCTCTGGAAAACGCAAAACCTTAACGAGGTGGTGGTATCCGTATTCATCTAAAATTACGTTACTACCAATTTGTAGATTGGTATTTTGATACAAGCGTACGTGTTTCATGGTATCTTAATCAAGCATTTTGTGACTTATAAAATTATGATACATCAAAAAAGAAGGATTTCTCTATTAAAGCAACTGGATGATAACGCTGTAGTAATAATTTCAACAAACCCTCAGCAACAAAGGTCAGGTGATACTAGTTTCCCATTTCGTCCAAATAGCAATTTTTACTATTTAACTGGCTTCAAGGAGCCAGAAGCGGTAGCGGTCTTTTCTAACAATAATTACACAATATTTTTAAGGCCTAAAGACAAGGAAAGAGAGATTTGGGATGGTAAAAGGCTTGGAGTTGATGACGCCCCTAAAGCACTAAATGCAGACAAATCTCATTCAATAAATATGATTCAAGAGCTAATCACCGACATTATAGAAAAAGATTGTGCCGTTTTCTTTGACCCAGACTCAAATGAAATAGATAGTAATATTTCTGAGGCACTTACCAACCATGAATTTAAATCTGTAATTCCGTATATTAATGAAATGAGACTTTTTAAAGACTGCAACGAAATTTCATTGATGAAAAAGTCCGCTAACATATCTGTAAAAGCTCACGAACTAGCTATGAAAAAAACTAAGCCTGGTCTGCATGAATATGAAGTGCAGAGCATTTTCGATGGCCATTTCATTAAGAATAATTCTGTGCACGCGTATTCGCCAATTGTTGCTGGTGGCGAAAACGCCTGCGTGCTTCATTACACAGAAAATAATAAAACACTTAACGATGGTGACCTTGTACTTATAGATGCAGGTTGCGAGTTCGAATGTTACGCTTCTGATATTACTCGCACATTTCCAGTGTGTGGATCTTTTTCAAGACCACAAAAAGAAATATACCAAATAGTACTGGACGCACAGATCGCGGCAATAAATAGTATAAGGCCTGGCGCTAAGGTTAGCGAACCTCACCAAATTACAACCAAAATAATAAGGGAAGGGTTGATTGGTTTAGGTATTCTTGAAAGTGATGGGGATTTGTCTCAATTCTTTATGCATGGCACTGGGCACTGGATAGGACTAGATGTACATGACGTTGGCGATTACAAGCTGAAAGATGAACACAGGACATTCCAAAAAGGCATGGTTATTACTGTCGAACCGGGCATTTATATCGGTAATAATGATAAAATTAATCCAATATATCACAATATTGGGGTCAGAATAGAAGACGATGTTTTTGTTACAGATAATGGAAACACAGTGCTTACTGCCGACCTAATTAAAGAAATAACAGACATCGAATCAATAATGAATAATTAATATGAATATACAACAAGCAATCAAAGCCGTAATGGCAAAGAAAGATTTATCAGAAGATCAGATGCATGACGTGATGTCTGACATCATGAGTGGAAAAACAACTGACGCACAAATCGGAGGATTCTTGGTTGGGCTCTCTATGAAGGGTGAAACTGTTGCAGAGATTACGGCTGCAGCTAAGGTAATGCGCTCATTAGCTAAGGGTGTCGATGTTAATCAATCAAAGCATCTGGTAGACACCTGCGGTACAGGTGGTGACGGGTTAGGATTGTTCAACATATCGACAGCCTGTGCGTTCGTCGTTGCGGCTGCTGGCGGAAGAGTTGCAAAACATGGAAATCGTAGCATCTCCTCCAAATCTGGAAGCGCAGATGTACTTGAATCTGCAGGTGTAAATCTAGACATGAGTGCTGAAAATATTGCTAAATGCGTCAACAAGATTGGTGTCGGATTTATGTTTGCTCCTGCTCACCACTCAGCAATGAAATATGCAATAGGAGCACGCAAAGAGTTGGCCGTTAGGACAATTTTTAATGTTCTTGGGCCACTAACAAATCCTGCAAAAGCGCCAAATCAAGTTATGGGTGTCTATGATAAATCTCTTGTTGAGCCTATAGCAAATGTACTTAAAGGTTTAGGCTCAAGACACGTAATGGTTGTACATTCAAGCGATGGCCTAGATGAAATATCTATTGCAAATGACACTTATGTTGCAGAATTAAAGGACGGACAAGTGACAACTTACACAATTAATCCTGCCGATTTTGGAATACCATTAGGAGACCTAAATGAGATAAAAGCTGATGATGCTGCTAGCTCATTGGTTATGATTCAAAAAGCTCTTGACGGTACAGATGGTGTAGCAAAAAATATAATTGCTCTAAACTCTGGTGCCGCTATTTACGTTTGTGGCCTTGCAGAATCTCTTTATGATGGAGTCAACAAAGCTGTTCAAGTACTGAACAGTGGTTCTGGGCACCAAAAACTAGATGATTTAGTAAGTGAAAGCACAGGTTGCTATATAAAGTAAACTATTATGAACAAAGACACAAACCTTATATGGATAGACCTCGAGATGACTGGACTTGTTCCTGAGAGAGACGTAATTATTGAGATCGCCACCATAGTAACTGATTCAAACCTAAACACTGTAGCTGAGGGCCCTTCAATGGCCATACATCAAAAATCTGAATTATTGTTAGGGATGGACCAATGGAACACCAACCAACATAACAATTCTGGACTAGTCAAGCGTGTGAAAGAAAGCACCTTATCTACTAAACAAGCCGAGATTCGTACTCTAGAATTCTTACAAAAATATGTAACTCCTGGATTATCGCCAATGTGTGGCAATACAATTTGTCAGGATAGAAGGTTCTTGTATAACTATATGCCAAAGTTGGAACAATTTTTTCATTATCGACACATTGATGTTTCTACAATAAAAGAGTTGGCATCTCGCTGGAAACCAGACTTGTCTCTTGGCACAAACAAGAACTCTGCACATCTAGCCCTATCCGATATCCGCGACTCAATTGAAGAACTAAAATATTATAGAGATAATTTTATAAATGTCTAAAACCTGGTTATCTCCCGCCAAAATTAATCTTTTTTTGCATATAACCTCCAAAAGGTTGGACGGTTATCACAATCTACAGACAATCTTTCAATTGCTAGACTATTGCGATGAGATGACTTTCAAAGTCACAAAAAATGGAGTGATAAGAAGGGTTAGTGGGAATGAAGATGTTAAGGAGGATAAAGATTTAATTATTCTTGCTGCAAAAGCACTACAAAAAGAAACAAATATAGTTCTTGGTGCAGATATATCGGTTATAAAAAATATTCCTTCTGGTGGCGGCCTAGGTGGCGGAAGCTCTAACGCTGCTTGCGCCCTTGTTGCCCTTAACGAGCTATGGAACACTAAACTTTCTGAGTCTAATTTAATTAAAATTGGACAAAAACTTGGGGCAGACGTCCCAATATTCATTAAAGGTAAAAGTGCATGGGCTGAAGGTGTTGGAGATATACTGACCCCTATGGCGCTGCCACAACATTATTTTTTAATAGTTTCTATTAATAAGCACATCTCCACAACAGAAATTTTCTCACATAAAGCATTGACAATGACACCACAGATAGGGAAAATATCGTTCTTCTCTGAATTAATTGATCCACACAATGACTGCCTGCAGGCCGCCATAGAGCTGGAGAGAGAAATTTTAGAAGTAATGAAGCACCTAAAAACATGTAATGGCGCAGTGCACGAGCCTAGAATGACTGGCACTGGTAGTTGTGTTTTTTTAGAGTTTAAAAGTGAGATAGATGCACTGGTAGCATATAATAATCTACCTACAAAATGGTTAGGATTTAATGCTAAAGCTATTAACACCTCACCTTTATATAGTTCGACCTAAAATACAATGGGTTGAGTTACATTATTGGGCTGTCGCCAAGCGGTAAGGCAACGGGTTTTGATCCCGTCATGCGCAGGTTCAAATCCTGCCAGCCCAGCCAATACTTTCTATAGTTTATTCAACCGAAAACTTTCTTTATGTCCTTATACTTTGCTGTTATAGCGTGAACATTAGTGTATCCCATATCCTGCAGTGTAAGTGCTGACAATGAGGCTCTACCTCCTCCAGCACAGTGCGTAATAATAAACGTGTCTGGAGACGGGCACAACTTGGCTATCTGCATTTCAAGCAAACCACGAGAAATATTAACAGAACTTTGGAGCTTAGATTTTTCCGCACTTTGGGCCTCTCGAACATCAATAATTACAGGGTTATCTGCAGAATCGTAAAGATTTTTTGCAGATAAAATGTCAAGACAATTGATTTTGGCTTGTGCTTGTTTAATTAAGTCGTCGGCAGTTTTCATAGTAATAGGCTAAATTGAAAATTATATGAGCAAAGTACCACTTAGCAATGTAATTATTCAAATTTTATACAATAATATGGCTAACAATCCTTCCTATAATTACATTTTATTAAAAGTATCGCTATTTACTAAATATTTGTTGTTTCGTTGCATGTATAAGTTTGTATAATTGAAACATCAATTACCTCTATCTAAATTTATGTCATTAGATACAATTAAAATATTTAGTGGGAACGCAAACCCTGAACTTTCTGGTGATATTATTTCTAGCCTGGGAGTTGTACAAGGGAAGGCTTACGTAGGCAATTTTAGTGATGGTGAGTCTCAGGTAGAAATTTTAGAAAATGTTAGGGGTTGCGACGTATTTATTATACAACCTACATGTGGACCATCCCCGGCAGAAACATTGATGGAATTATTAATTGTCGTAGATGCTCTAAAGCGCTCATCAACTAAAAGAATTACGGCAGTTGTGCCTTACTTTGGTTACGCTAGACAGGACAGAAGGTCTAGACTCACTAGGGTACCAATCACTGCAAAATTAGCAGCAAAGATGATTGAAGCGGCTGGTGTAGATAGGATACTCACAGTTGACCTTCATGCTGACCAGATTCAAGGTTTCTTTAATATTCCAATTGACAACATATATGCCCAACCAGTTTTAATCAAAGACATCTTATCTAAAAACTATAAAGATGTGGTTGTGGTGTCTCCTGACGTTGGCGGGGTTGTGCGTGCAAGGGCAGCAGCAAAACGAATAAACGAGGCCGAACTTGCAATTATCGATAAAAGACGACCAGAACCAAATAAGGTTGAGGTAATGAATGTTATCGGTAGAGTAAAGGGCAATACGTGCATTATCATAGACGATATGGTCGACACTGCTGGAACCCTGTGTCAAGCCGCAAGCATACTTAAATCAAAGGGTGCAACAAAGGTTGTTGCCTATGCAACGCATGCAGTACTCTCTGGTAACGCGATTAGCAGCATTAATGACTCTGAACTTGATGAGTTAGTAACTACAAATACAATACCACTGACAAGTGATGCAGTAAACTGCAGCAAGATAAGACAATTATCAATAGCCCCTACCCTTGCAGAGGTAATAAAACGTATCAGTGATGAGAAGTCTATTAGCACTATATTTTCTGATAGCAAATAAACAAGCAAAGTTTATAAGGCTATGATTTTATAATAAAATATTATGTATAATTCACTCCCTGGATTGAAACAAGAGTTGAACAAGATTTAATCAAAATTATTATATGAAGACCACTACAAAAGCACACAAACAGGCTCTACAAAAATTAATCATGATAGGCAAAGAGCAAGGCTACTTGACTTATGCTGAAATCAATGACATGTTGCCTGAGGACTTATTAACCCAAGAACAGATAGAGCCAATTGTATCTATTCTTGAAGAGCTAGATATAGCTGTATCTGACGAAGTACCTGATGCAGATACTCTTGTCGTAGAATCAGGAGCAAAAGCGCAATCAACCTCTGCTGAAGCAGCTATTGCTGCCCTGGCTGCACTTGACTCTGAGTTTGGTAGAACTACTGACCCAGTAAGAATGTATATGCGCGAGATGGGTGTTGTAGAGTTACTAGAGCAAGAAGATGAGATCAGGATTGCTAAGGACATTGAGTCTGGTGTTTTTGAAATCATGCAAGGGATTACTCTATACCCGAAGATAACTGAACTTTTCTTTAAAGCCCACAAAAGACTTGAAGAAGGTAAATGTAAGATAACAGATGTAATTATCGGTTATCAAGGTGATGCAGAAGAGTTTGCTGAAAAGAAGGCTGCATTTGATGCTGGCGAGTTCGATGATGATGAGGAATATGAAGAGCTTGAAGAGCTTGAATATTCTGGACCAAACGAAGATGCGGTTTACGAAAGATTTGAAAACATTAAAAAATATTCAGACAGCTATCAGAAAAATATTAATAAGTATACTTTTAGAGACCAAAAAACCGTCAAAACAAGACAAAAACTGTCTGTATCTCTTTCAGACCTTAGGCTTGCGCCTAAACTAGTAAGCACAATGATGGATGTGGTTCGTGAAAAAATAGAGCTAGTAAAAGGGCAAGAGAAAACTATCCAAAGGATATGCATAGATTCTGGAATGGAAAATAAGCAGTTCTTCGAAATGTTCCCTGGTCAAGAGACTAACTTTGATTGGCTAAAAGGGTCAACTATATTAGATTCGATTGACTCCAATAACCAGCATGAGATTTATTATGCACAAAAAAACCTTCTGGAATATGAAGATGAAATGCAGTTAACTATTGCAGAATTAAAGGACATAAATAAACTATATAGGCGCGGAGACCGTCGCGCTAAACAAGCTAAAAGCCTGATGATTGAGGCAAACCTTAGGTTGGTTATTTCAATTGCAAAAAAATATGCAAACAGAGGCCTTCAGTTCTTAGATCTTATACAAGAAGGCAATGTTGGGTTGATGAAGGCGGTTGATAAGTTTGAATACCGAAGAGGTTATAAATTTTCTACATACGCTACCTGGTGGATACGCCAGGCCATTACCAGGTCTATAGCTGACCAAGCAAGAACTATCCGTATACCGGTACATATGATTGAAACAATTAATAAATTGAACCGTGTTCGTAGACAGTTACTACAAAAATTTGGTCGTGAAGCAACTCCAGAAGAGCTATCAATTGAGATGGAGCTTCCAGAATATAAGATAATTAAGATATTAAAGATTGCCAAGGAACCGCTATCAATGGAGACTCCTGTTGGTGATGACGAGGACTCAAATATTGGTGACTTTATTGAGGATACAAACCTTTCATCTCCTGTAGAAACAACAACCAAGGAGAGTCTCAGGGAAACCACCGGAGAACTTTTGTCTAACCTGTCTCCGAGAGAAGCAAAGGTTCTCAAAATGAGGTTTGGTATTGATATGAATACTGACCACACACTCGAAGAAGTTGGTCGCCAGTTTGATGTTACTCGTGAACGAATCAGACAGATTGAGGCTAAAGCGTTGCGCAAACTACGTCACCCCTCTCGTGCCCACAAATTGCAAAGCTTCTTAGAGTAAAATACTACCCTTTTAGGGCCTATAGCTCAGTTGGTTAGAGCAATCGACTCATAATCGATTGGTCCTTGGTTCAAGTCCAAGTAGGCCCACCATATTATGATTTTATGCCGCCACCTAGTTCAGTGTTGGCTATTAATCGTGTTTTATTTTTTACATAACAGATTACAATATAAATATAATGTTTGACGCGCTTATTCCAGAACTTATCTCATTAACCAGCCAAGCTGGGGACAGTATTATGACTCTATATAAGAGTCAAATAAGTTTCGATATTAAGGCAGACAAGACGCCACTAACTATGGTCGATAAGATGTCCCACAATTTGATTACTGATGGCTTAAATAAACTAACACCTAATATAGAAATATTATCAGAAGAGTCTGAAAGTATTACATTTGAAGAGCGCTCAGGCTGGGACGAGTACTGGCTAATTGATCCGCTAGATGGTACCCGTGACTTTCTGGAGGAGACAGGAGAGTTCTGTGTATGTATAGCATATATAAAAAACCATAAACCGATATTTGGCATGATTTATTCACCTGTAACTAAGACACACTACTTTACTGATAATGATGGCAATACCTTTAAACAAAAAGGAAACAAAAAAATACAACTGCAAATAGGAAAAAAGAATGAAGCATTGAGAGTTGTGGTCGGACAACATTCTGCCAATAACAAGAACTTGTTATCGCACCTAAAAGAAAAAAATATTGCCTACATAAGCAAACTCGGTAGTGCATTGAAGTTTTGTGCTATCGCAGAAGGGCTATATGATTACTACCCAAGGTTTGGGCCATGCTCAGAATGGGACACTGCAGCTGGGGTTTGTATTTTGGAAGGTGCCGGTGGGAAGGTTCTAGATACTAACAATGATCCTTTACGTTACAACACGAAGGACGACCTAACTAGCCCAGTATTTTTTGCCTCAGGAAAACCTAAGTGACATATCAATAGCATTAATATTCTTCGTTATTGAGCCAATAGAAATATAGTCAACTCCGGTTTCAGCAATACTTACAATATTGCCTTCATCTATACTCCCGGACGCCTCAAGTGGGATAATGTTTTTTGCCATATCTACTGCACTTAGTAACATTTCTTTAGAAAAATTATCACAAAGTATTCGGTCTATTCCATTCATCTTGATAGCATCATTTAATTGGTCCAAATTCTCAACCTCCAAAACCAACGGCAATTCAGGGTGCTTTTCAACTGCCATCTCAACAGCTGACTTTATAGAACCCAATTTAAGTATATGGTTCTCCTTTATCATGACGCAATCATAAAGACCCATCCTATGATTTACACCGCCACCACACTTTACGGCATATTTCTGTGCCAACCTTAGGCCAGGGATGGTTTTTCTTGTATCAAGCAATAACGCCTTTGTGTGGGATATTTTGTCTACCATAGCCCTAGTTTGTGTTGCAGTTGAGCTGAGAGTTTGTAAAAAATTAAGAGCTACACGCTCTCCAGAAATAATTGAAGCTGAGGGTCCATTTATTGAACATATCTCTTGATTTATTGTAATATATGAGCCATCCATTACATGCCATTTGATGGCTAAACTTTTATCTATTTGATGAAAAACTTCGTCCACATACTCAACTCCACATATGACTGCACTCTCTCTAATGGTGATAGTTGCTTCGACATTACCTTCTCTTAATAGGTCGGCTGAGACATCACCTGATCCGACATCCTCTTCAAGCGCTAATTTAACAATATCTTGTACATTTCTAGTCATTAATTAACTCAAATACTGCTTTAGCAGACTCTGAACTAAAGTCGACCTTAAGTTGGGAATGTATACTTGCAAGGTCTCTAATCAGGCTGCTATTGTCTCTTGTTAATATCTCGATAGCGTGTTCGGCAATGTTGGCCCCATTAGCCTCATCTTGGATAAGCTCTGGAACAAGCGGCTTATTCGCTATAACATTTGGTAGTGACACATACTCACTATTAATCATTCTAGATACTATCAGGTAACTAAGATAAGATAATTTATAAACCACCACCATTGGAACACCAACAAGAGCCACCTCCAGAGTTGCAGTACCTGAAGCTACCAAAACTAGGTCAGACTTATTAATCCAATAATACGCATCCCCAACAGAAATATCGATATTTAAATCGTTGGCTTGTTGTTTTGACCATTCAAGCATGGAGTTATTTGCCAATACCAACTTAAATGTTAATTCTCTATCTTTCTGTAATATTATTCTTGCTGCCGCAAGAAGCTCTGGCAGTAACTTCCTTACTTCGCTATCTCTAGAGCCTGGCATTAGTAGTATAACTTTACTTTCTGTATGTCCTACTCTGGGTCCTAACTCTTGTGCCAAAGGGTGACCTACAAAAACAGCATTTTGGCCATTCTTTTGATAATAATCTACCTCAAAAGGGAAAACACATAGCACTAGATCTGTTGATTTTTTTATTTTGTTTATGCGCTTTTTGCGCCAAGCCCATACTGAGGGTGATACAAAGTGGACAGTTTTAATGCCTACTTTCTTTAATTTTTTCTCGATAACAAAATTAAAGTCAGGAGCATCAACACCAATAAAAACTGACGGCTTATTTCTAGAGAAATGCTCTATGATATCTCTTCTCAAGCGTAACAGTGAGGGTAGTTTTTTTATTACCTCACTATAACCCATAACATTGGCCAAGTTCTGGTCCCAAAGGCAATCACAGCCAGCATCTGACATCTTTTCACCAGCCATACCTTGAAACTTTGCGTTAGGAGTTTGTAACCTAATTGCTTCAATTAATTTAGAAGCAATCAGATCACCTGAGGTTTCTGCGGCGCTGATTCCTATCTTCATAAATCACTCTACTTGCGTGGCAAAACAATTTTTGATTCTTCTTTAAATGGACGATAAATAAGTACGATATTGCCTACTACCTGGACCAGATTAGATTTCGAATAATCGACAATCTTGTCAATCATTTTATGTTTCTCATCTCTGTCTTCAGTACGAATTTTAATTTTTAGCAGTTCATGCTTTTCCATTGTCGATTCTAGTTCCAATAGTACTGCCTCACTCAATCCGTTCTGGCCAACCATTACTACTGGCTTAAGGTGATGCCCGAGTGACCTTAAGTACTTCTTCTGGTTGTTGGTTAAATTGTTCATTCAAAAATTTTTTCGTTGTTAAAAAGTTCGGCTACAGTCTCACGCTCACGAACCACTGAGTGCTGATTTTTTGAAACCATAACCTCAGCAACTCGTGGCCTAGTATTGTAATTAGAGCTCATTGAAAAACTATAGGCTCCTGCCGATGTAAGAGCTACATAATCCCCTTCAGCTAAAGTTAGGTGCCTATCTTTAGCTATAAAGTCTCCTGTTTCACATATCGGCCCTACCAAGTCCCAGTTGCCACTAATGCCTTCCACACTTTCTTGTACTACAAGAGCATTATGGTGCGCGTTATATAGGGAGGGTCGCAATAAATCATTCATTGCCCCATCAACTATGGCAAACGACTTGTTTGAGTTTTGTTTTAGGTATTCAACTTTGGTAACAAAAATACCTGCACTCCCAACAATAGACCTACCAGGTTCTACAAGTATTTCTAAGTCGCCAACCCTGCTTATAACATCTTTAATGTAACTACTAATGTTGATTGTTTGCGTGTTATCATAATTTATACCTACACCTCCACCTATATCAAGGTGCTCAATCTTAATACCTTCACTGGCTAGTTTACGTATTAGCTCTAATGCCTTGTCAAGTGCATCCATCAGTGGTGAAACTTCAGTGATTTGTGATCCTATATGGTAGTCAACCCCGCACACTCGCAGAGAGCTTGAATTTTCTGCTTTACGATACAACCCTAGCGCACTCTCAATATCAACACCAAACTTATTTTCTTTCAATCCGGTAGAGATATAGTGATGAGTTTTTGCATCAACATCAGGGTTGACTCGTACAGAGATAGGCGCAATAACGCCCATAGATTCAGCAACCGACAAGACCCTGTCCATTTCAGATTCAGACTCTATATTGAAGCAATAAATACCTATACCAAGAGCCTCTTGTATTTCTGCAAGGGTCTTGCCTACCCCGGAAAATACACACTTAGCAGGGTCTCCTCCTGCTGAAATTACTCTGTGTAGCTCCCCAATAGACACTACATCAAAGCCTGACCCTAGATTTGCTAATATGTTGAGAACTGCTAGATTAGAGTTTGACTTGACTGAGTAGCATATTAAGTGAGGTTGATCCGAAAGGGCTTGGCTATATTGCTGCCAATTGGACTCAATCTCAGACATAGAATATATATATAGTGGCGAGCCGTACTGTTCCATTAAATCTGTGACAGGAACAGATTCAGCATGCAAAACCCCGTCATTAAAGGAAAAAGTGTTCAATTCATTAAAAAGGTTAAGAAGTTGTTGAGATCTCAGGGGTTACAGGTACTAGTTCACCCATTCTGCCACAAGCAGATACGCTAATTACAACTATAGTTAGCACTACTATTGCTATTATTCTTTTCATACTTTTTCAGCCTTTGTTTCTATGCAAGACCATATTTTACAGTAATTCTTTAAGTAGTAACGCGAACGAAGAACGACTAACGTTGTATGCGCCTAAGCTTTTCAGGTGTGAGTTTTCGACCTGACAATCTATCAATTTATAATCTAAATTTTGTAACAGGTAAACGAGGGCTACTTTTGAGGCATTAGAGCTGGTTGAGAACATAGACTCTCCAAAGAACACATCACCCAACGCAACCCCGTAAAGTCCCCCTACAAGGTTGCCACGCTCATATACTTCGACTGAATGAGCAAACCCTTTATTATGTAATTCAGTATATGCCTTAACCATCTTATCATCTATCCATGTTCCTGGCTGGTCAGGCCTAGAGATGCTCTTGCAATTGTTAATGACAGAAGAGAAGTTACAATTTTTCCTAATTTCAAACATGTTGGATTTAACAGCCTTTCTCAAGCTCTTGGAAATGTGGAGACTTTCTGGCGTTATCACCATTCTTGGATCTGGGCTATACCAGAGCACAGGGTCACCCTTACTGTACCAAGGGAAAATTCCTTTTGAGTATGCGTCTAGTAGTCTTTGTGTTGATAGTTCGCCACCAATACCAACCAATCCGTTGGGCTCCCTTAAGGCTATATCGATAGAAGGGAATGGTGTTTCACTTGAAATTAGGTAAAAACTTTCGGGAATCTCGACCACAATAATAAATACGCAACTGCTATATTATCTATTCGTTATTATATCTTTCGCCATGTATAGTGCCGCTATGCTTCTAGACTCTGTTAAATCTTCGTTGTATACAAGGTTTTCTATATTTGAGAGCTTATGTTTGACAACCTCTAGTGGCTCTGGCTCATCTCCGATTGCGCTTGATTCGTACAAATCTTCTGCCAAAATAACATGTGTAATGCTTGACTGATAGCCAGGGGCGAGTGTCATAGTTTTGAGGAAAGTGATTTTATTTGAGCCATAGCCGACCTCCTCCATTAGCTCCCTGTTTGCAGCCTCGATGTGTGTCTCACCATCATCAATCTTTCCTTTAGGTAGACCTAATTCATACCTGTCTGTACCTCCGGAATACTCATAAATCATTAACACCGTATCATCGTCAAGCATTGGTATGACCAAAACGGCACCCTTGTTTGGGGGTTTTAGTCGTTCGTATTGCCTCTTTGTGCCGTTAGAAAATTCTAAATCAACAGATTCAATATTAAATAAACGTGTCCTAGCAATTGTTTCAATTTTTAATATTGTCGGTTTTTGGCGCATTGTCGAATTATATCATTAGGGTAAAATTACATGAACATTACTATATTAAATGGAAGGACGATGAAAAAATTAATATTCATAGTAACCTGCATATTATCGACAATAACTAATGCATGGGTTATTGATGGTGTTGGCGAGTACAAGTTTGAGAAGGTAGCGGTAAATGTGTTTGTTATGCATGGCCCTTTGGATGAACCTAGATCACAAAACTTAGGATTTATGAATAACCCTGGCCTTATTGTCGGTGATTCTGGTGTTACCGTGATTGACCCGGGAAGCACTTACGGTGTAGGTAAAAATGTCATTTATGAGATCGAAAAAATCACTGACAAGCCTATATTAGCAGTCTTCAATACGCACGTACACGGCGACCACTGGTTAGGAAATCAAGCCATTACTGAAAAATATCCAAACGCAATAATATATGCACACCCTGAAATGATTTCACAAGCAAAATCAGGAGAGGGGGATGTATGGGTTGGAATAATGGAATCTATGACTGATGGCATATCAAAAGGTACCGTTGCAGTTTATCCAACAAAAGAAGCTTACCACCTCCAAGATATTAATGTTGGCTCAGAAAAGTTCATAATACATAGCCCTACAGAAAAATCTCACACCAATACCGACATTATGGTCGAGCACTTTAATAGCAAAACATTGTTCTTAGGAGACAACGACACTGTTGACAGGCTTGCAAGGTTTGCTGGCACTTCTGACATGCACAGCAATATTGAGGTACTGAGATATGCTATAGATTTGAAGCTTAATTATTACGTCCCTGGTCATGGCCAGTCAGGAAATGCTGCCAACTCGGTATACCCATTCTTGGACTACCTTTCTTCTGTCAGAGAAGAGGTTATAAAGGGTTATGAGGAAGACCTGTCTGATTATGAAATAAAGCCTACAGCAATAAAGATTCTTTCTAAGTATCACCACTGGTCAGGATTTGAAGAGCAAATCGGGCTACACATTAACAAAATGCTTATGGAGGTTGAGAGCTTAGATTTTTAGCAATTTAAAGGGCTAAGCTGCTTTCCATTCTTGTCAAAATTTTGTGGCCTAAGCCACTCATTGTATGAACTTTTTATTTCTGGCCATTCATAGTCAGTAACTGAATACCAGGCCGTGTCTCTGTTTCTTTCTTTGTATATGGTTGCTTGTCTAAAAATGCCCTCGAAAGTAAACCCGAAGCGTTCAGCTGCACGGCAAGACTTTGCGTTTAGAGCGTCACACTTCCATTCATAACGCCTGTACTCTAACTCATCGAATACTCTAGACATCATCAAATACATGGCTTCAGTTGCAATATTAGTCCTTTGCATTTGGCTTGAAAAATGTATATGGCCCACCTCTATAACGCCGACCTGAGGATTAATCCTGAGATAACTTGCCATGCCCAACGCTTTGTTAGTTTGTTTGTCAACAATGACCTGGAACTGTGGGTCATCATTTAGGCAGTATTCTTCTAGCCAGTAATTAAAAGAACTATTGTCAGTGAATGGACCGTAGGGTAGGTAGGTCCAATTTACAGTATCTGAATCCTCAATGAAAGCACTGAAAAGTTGGTCCGAGTGTTTACTAATAGATAACGGCTCTAAATTACAATACAGCCCAAACATTTCCTTTTTGTCAGGACTACTGGCTGACCTCCAGCCCTCTACTGATGCGCCGATTTGTTGGCCAAGCTGATTTGTCGGCATATATACTCACTCCTTAATCTATATATAGGACATAACTAGATTTGACACAATATACAGTAGCGGCAAAGATATTGCGATAATAAATGCATACATAAATAAAAACATCCTTTTGCTTACTTTTGGATGGCCAGTTAAATCAAACCCCTCCCTTGACATCTCTTCAGTATCGTTCGCTATTACTGGAAACAGTAGCCTATTTTCCCAACACTCCCAATACAGAATATACATAAACATAACTAAAATAATTAAAACTGCCTCTGGCTTAGTAATAAATAGTCCGTAATAAAATAAAAACATCATCACACTAAACAAAGAAGATAGCAACTGTCCAGGAATGTAATACGATCCACGACTTGAAAAGGCATATATTGCAAATAACGCACTAACAGCAATCATTCCGCAATAAAGAATGGCCCAAAAAGGCATACCTAAATAGATTCTATATATCTACAATAGATTCTTGCCATCAAAAAGATCTATCTCTAGTTTGTCTACATCTATCCCATCAAGGCAGCCAAGATTTACACGGAACTGGCCCGGAGCCCTAACAGTTTCTAAGAACGGATGGATCCCACAGCTATGGCAAAAGAAGTGCTTGGC
>Ga0206681_10000069_pt1 | contig 67878 bp, 57 predicted proteins | sample M150012015metaG_FD_161048 | JGI IMG/M metagenome (GOLD analysis project Ga0206681, IMG submission 161048) | Ammonia-oxidizing marine archaeal communities from Monterey Bay, California, United States - M1 500m 12015 | ecosystem: Environmental > Aquatic > Marine > Intertidal zone | place: USA... | reverse complement strand
AATTAGAGCAGTTCTTTCAGGAGAATTAAGTGATGATGAATTGTCATTTTCAAGAAGCTCTATGACAAGCTTTTTCATTTCTGTCATATCTTTCCTCAGATCGAACAGGACCTTGTATAAGATTTCTCGTTCTGAATAATCACTTCCTACAGAAGCGTTGCTCGTAGAGCCACCAATGACCATTGGCAAATTACTAGTTATGGCCTTTTCGGGTAGATATTTTAGGAGTGTTTCTGCAGAAACTTCTCTCTCTTTTTCAATTACTGAAATTTGCTCGGTAACATTTTTTAACTGTCTGATATTTCCAGGCCAACTGTATCCGTTTAGCATTTTAACGGCATCTTCGGATAACACAATCGTCGGCATTCTGTATTTTTCTGCAAAATCAGACGAGAACTTTCTGAATAGTAAATGTACATCTTCTTTCCGATCTCTAAGAGGAGGAATGTGAATTGGGACAGTGCTTAATCTATAATAAAGATCTTCTCTGAATTTGCCCTTTGCAATTGCTTCTTGAATGTTCTCATTGGTGGCGGCAATTATTCGCACATCAGTTTTAAGTACTTTGGATGATCCGACTTTAATAAATTCGCCTGTTTCAAGCACCCTTAAGAGTCTGACCTGTGTCTGAAGAGGGAGCTCTGCAACTTCGTCAAGAAATATGGTCCCCCCATTGGCAACCTCAAAATAACCTTTTCGTTCTCCAGTAGCTCCGGTAAAAGAACCTTTTTCATGTCCAAAAAGTTCAGAGTCAATTGTTCCTTCCGGAATGGCCCCACAGTTCACCGCAATGTATTCGGCATGTTTTCTTGAACTACAGTGATGAATTACCTGTGGCATAGACTCTTTTCCTGATCCGCTTTCGCCTGTCACGAAAACTGAAATGTCAGTTGGTGCAACCTGCAAAGCAACATCTATTGCCCTGTTCAAACCACCGGCGTTACCAATAATTCCAAATCGTTGTTTTACTTGTTGAATTGTCATACCTGTTTCATTAATTCCTGACCCGGCCAAATAAAGTTGCTGCAGTGCAGTCTTCAATAAGTACATCGATGTATTGCCCGGCAGGGTATTCACTCTTGTCAAATACTACCATAGCATTCTGAGTATTTCTTCCACATTGTTGTTCAACTGATTTTCTCGAGGGTCCTTCGATCAATATTCTTTGCACAGTGCCTATGTATTTCTGATGGTGTTCTAATGAATGGGATCTCTGAATTTCAGTTACTTCTTTCAATCGTCTCTTTTTGACATCCATAGGAATGTCATCCTCGAACTTTCTTTCTGCAAGCGTTTTTGGTCTTTCACTATAAAAGAAATGGTAAGCAAAATCGTATTTTACTTCCTTCATTAATGAAAGTGTATCGTCATGCTGGTCTTCGGTTTCACTACAAAACCCACAAATAATATCCGTTGAGATCGCACAATCAGGAAGGATTGTGTTGATTGCCTCAATTCTATTCAAGTACCACTCACGGTTATATCCCCGATTCATTTTTTCAAGTATTTCAGAATTGCCCGACTGTACCGGAAGATGAATGTATTTGCAAATGTTGTTATATTTTGACATTGTATGAAGGACTTCGTCTGTCATATCTTTCGGATGAGAGGTTGAAAAGCGTATTCTCAGATCCGGATTTACTTTTGCTACCATTTCCATTAACTGTGCGAAATTAACAGTGGGTTGACTTTCATCTTCAACCTCTCCTTTCTTATTCAAGTTCCATTTGTAGCTGTCAACATTTTGCCCTAGTAAAGTAACTTCGCGATAACCACGTTGGAAGAGATCTTTGGTTTCTGCAACAATTGAGAGCGGATTTCGACTTCTTTCCCTTCCACGGGTAAAAGGAACTACACAGAAAGAACACATGTTGTCGCACCCTCTCATAATCGAGATAAATGCTGATATACGATTAGATCCTAATCTTATCGGGCTAATATCGGCGTAGGTTTCATCTCGTGATAAAAGAACATTCACGGCCTTCTGTCCACTGTCTACTTCTGCTATTAAATTAGGAAGGTCTCTGTAGGCATCTGGTCCGACAACAAGATCAACAAGTTTTTCCTCTTCAAGTAAGTTCTGCTTTACCCGTTCTGCCATGCAGCCAAGTACTCCTACCACCAATCCTGAATTTTCTTTTTTTTGTTTCCGGAAAGCATTCAGTCTGTTACGAACGGTTTGTTCAGCTTTATCTCTAATAGAACAGGTGTTGAGCAATATTACATCTGCCTCTTGGTAGTTTCTTGTTGTTCCAAATCCCGATTGACTAAGAATTGAAGCAACGATCTCGCTATCGGAAAAGTTCATTTGACACCCATAGCTTTCAATGTATATTTTGCGACTAGTATCAATGGTGCTTGAAACTACTGTAGCAGTGCCCTGTCTCTCCTCCACCATTGTTTTATCTTCCATGATTGCTTGGCATTTTCCTTCTTCCGGAATGCAAAAGTACTCAATTACTACAAGTGTGTCAAAATGGCAGATAAAAAAATTCAGAAATTTATATTATTATAATAATATATGTCAGGATCTTACGTCGGTGCATTTGTTTGGCAAAGTTATTTTTCTATTTCTTTGCAAGAATATTTCGGATAATAAACCTAATTAGAAAATGGTATGGCAAAGAATCTAGTTATTGTTGAATCACCGGCTAAAGCCAAAACAATTGAAGGGTATTTAGGTGCTGATTTTGTGGTGAAATCGAGTTTTGGGCATGTTCGTGATTTGGTCAAGAAGGGGTTAGCTATTGATGTTAATGACAATTACAAACCGAACTACGCCGTGTCCCCGGATAAAAAAGCGGTTGTGGCGGAGCTGAAGAAATTAGCTAAGGATGCCGAAATGGTATGGCTGGCTACGGATGAGGATCGTGAGGGGGAGGCGATATCATGGCATTTATTTGAGTCTTTGAAGCTTTCTGAGGACCGGACGAAACGGATTACATTTAATGAAATAACCAAGTCAGCTGTTACCAATGCCATTGATAATCCAAGGAGTATCAACGTTGATCTGGTAAATGCTCAACAAGCAAGGAGAGTTCTTGATAGGTTGGTGGGTTTTGAGCTGAGCCCAGTGTTGTGGAGAAAGGTTAAACCTTCATTATCCGCTGGCCGCGTACAATCTGTTGCCGTTAGATTAATTGTTGAGAAGGAAAGAAGTATCGGAAGCTTTGAACCAAAATCATCCTTCAAAGTGTATGCAAGTTTCACTCCTAATACGGGCAAAAGCTTTAAAGCAGAACTGAACAAATCATTCTCTAATGAAGAGGATGCCAAAGCATTTGTGGAAAAATGTGTTGATGCTAATTATTCTGTACGCTCATTGGAGAAAAAGCCAGCAAAGAAATCACCGGCTACACCATTTACAACATCAACACTACAGCAAGAAGCAAGTAGAAAGCTGGGCTATTCCGTATCAAGAACAATGTCTTTGGCACAGAAATTATATGAATCGGGAAAGATCACATATATGAGGACTGATTCTGTGAATTTATCTGACCATGCACTAAATCAGGCCAAACAACAAATAATAAGCTCGTTCGGTGGAGAGTATGCAAACCCGAAAAAATACCGAACAAAGAGCAAGACTGCTCAGGAGGCACATGAAGCGATTCGGCCAACGGACTTTGCGTCTTCTACAACTGACGGGGATCCTTCAGAGCAGAAATTGTATGAGTTAATTTGGAAAAGAACATTAGCGTCACAAATGGCAGACGCGGAGCTTGAACGAACGGTCGTCCGAGTTGATATTTCAGGAGCAGAAGAAGTTTTTGTAGGTCATGGTGAGGCAATTAAATTCGATGGCTTTCTTAAAGTGTATTTGGAAAGCACCGATGATGATGAAGAAGAGCAAAAAGGCATATTGCCTCAATTAAATGAGAGTGAAAGACTCGATTACAATAATATAAAGGCAATTAAGCGCTTTACCAGAGCTCCTGCACGTTATACTGAAGCAAGCCTGGTCAAGAAATTAGAAGAACTTGGAATAGGAAGACCATCTACTTATGCACCAACAATAAGTACAGTGCAAAAAAGAGGTTATGTTGAAAAGTCGAATTTGGAGGGTGTTGAGCGAGAAATTACCGAGGTAGTTCTGGAAGAGGGAACCATTAAGACTTCGATCAGAAAGGAATCATATGGTGCGGATAAGAACAAATTGGTGCCAACCGATATTGGAAAAGTAGTTAATGATTTCCTTGTAGAGCATTTTAAAAAAATCCTGGACTACAACTTCACAGCATCGGTTGAAAAGCAGTTTGATGAAATTGCAAATGGACTGGTTGATTGGACACAGATGATCAATGACTTCTATTTGCCGTTCCACAAAAGTGTAGAAACTACAATCGAAACTTCATCCCGGGCTAGTGGGGAACGTATTCTTGGTGAAGATCCGGAAACAGGAAAGCCTGTAAAAGCGAGAATAGGAAGATTCGGCCCGATGGTCCAAATAGGAGATGCAGAAGACGAGGAAAAGCCAAAATTTGCATCTATGATTGCAGGCCAAAGCATTGATTCAATTACCTTGGAGGAGGCACTCAAATTATTTGATATGCCAAGGAATTTAGGCGATTATAAGGGTGAGGAGGTAGTGATCGGAATTGGAAAATACGGGCCGTATATAAGATATAACGGCACTTTTATCAGTATAAAAAAGGCGAATGGAGATGACCCCATGACGATTGAAATGGATCGAGCCATCTTGCTAATTGAGGAAAAACTTGAAGCGGATAAAAATAAGTTCATTAACGAATGGGAGCATGACAACGGCAAGGTGCAGGTTTTAAATGGTCGATATGGTCCATACATCAAAATAGGCAAAAAGAATCACCGAATTCCGAAAGGAACTGACCCTAAAGGATTAAGTCTAGAGGATTGTTTGGCAATTGCCGAAAAATAAGTCTGACAAAAATGTTAATAAAAGCCTTGTAATGTTATTTGCAAGGCTTTTATCATTTATAAATTTGAATGATCAATGAAATCTCTCTAATGTCATCAATATCCATTTATTTTCAGCCGATTAACCCGGAAACAATTAGCTCGCTGCATGATGAGTGCCTAGGAAAGTCAATGCAGATTCATCATGATGGACAGTTCCCTGAATGGGAAAAGTGCGATATAGTAATTTTTGGAGTTCAGGAGGATCGTGCAAGTGACTCCAATATTGGAGCGGCTGACGCACCCAATAAGATACGTGAAGAACTTTATCGATTGTTTTTTCATGCTGACAATAAAATTGCAGATCTCGGTAACATTTATCAGGGTGAATCTATTTCGGATACATACAAGGCGGTGGAAGATGTAATTTATGAGGTAATAAAAAAGAATAAAACAGTTTTGTTTATTGGGGGATCGAGAGATTTGGGTTTTGCAGCATACAAGGCCTACAGTAAACTTGAACAGACAGTTAATGTGTGCTCAATAGACCCTCGCCTCAACATGGGACCCTACTCTTCAGATATTAGCCCAAATAACTTCATTAACCACATTATTTTGCATGAGCCCAATTATCTTTTTAACTACAGCTCAATTGGCTACCAAACCTATCTTGTGCCTCCTACTGAAGTTGCACTGATGAACGATCTTTTTTTCGACCACATACGATTGGGAGAGATACAGGAGGATGTGAAAAAAGCAGAACCATTGATGAGGTATGCGGATCTGGTAACGGTTAATATTAATTCGATTCGATTTTCAGAAGTAGGACTAGAACGAACGGAAGCATCACCCAATGGGTTTTATGGAGAAGAAATCTGTCAGATGATGAGGTATGCCGGAATTAGTGATAAAGTTTCTTGTCTGGGTTTGTTTGATTACAACCCGGTTTTCAATGAATCAAAATTTGGAGCGAAGTTGGTCGCTCAGATGATCTGGTGTTTCTTTGAAGGTGTTTGCCAAAGAAAAAGGGATTTCCCGATAGGAGATAAATCGAATTACAAAAAATATCTGGTTCCAATTCTTGGAACAGATCATCAGATCAATTTTTTAAAGTCAGATAAATCGGATAGATGGTGGATTGAGGTTCCGTATCCGCCTGATAAGAGGATTAAATTTGAACGCCATCATATGATACCATGTTCCTACGAAGAATATCAAAAAGCAGCAAAAGGAACAGTCCCTGACCTTTGGTGGAAAACCTATCAAAAACTGAGATGATCGATCAAGCATTTTGCTTTGTGCAAGTAGTAAGCTAGGATTCCCATTGAGTGTGCCCTTTTCAACAAGCGCTTACGTATAAATTGTATTATCTTTTTGTTATATTGGCAACGATTTAGTCTAAAATTGCACCTATTGTTAGTGGTATTCCTTTGAGTAACCAAGGATTTTCACTATTTTAGCACATTGTAACTATTTTGATAAAATCAAGTTATAACTGAGAAAGAAAATTATGAAGAAGATTTTTGTGGCCTTCGTTATGAGTCTAGTGGGATACGGGGCATGTGCACAACAGGATGTACAGCTAACACATTACATGTATGATAAATTAAGTGTTAATCCTGGTTTTGCTGGGTTGAACAACGCGATCTGTGGGACTTTTATCGGAAGATACCAGTGGGTTAAATTTGATGGGTCGCCTCGTACAGGCCTACTTAATGTTCATCTACCGGTCAATGTGCTACGCGGAGGATTAGGATTGACGTATTATTATGACCAATTGGGATTTGAGACAAATAACATAGCCAGATTACATTATTCGTTTCATAAAACAATCGGTATAGGAACGTTGGGCATAGGGGCTTCTGTCGGTCTGATTTCAAAGAACATTCAAGCTACCTGGATTACCCCGGATGGGACACCGTGGCAGAATGATGGTTCGATTTCAGCGGAAAGCTCGAATGATATAGCACCTGATTTTAGTTTTGGTGTGTTTTACCAGGCAAATAACCTTTGGATGGGCTTAAGCTCAACTCACCTGAGCCAATCAGATATGAAAGACATACATATTAAGACAGCTAGGCATTATTGGATAATGGCAGGCTATAACTACGACATAAGTCCTGAATGGCAATTGCGACCAAGTGTGTTAGCCAAGAGTGACGCAGCATCAACACAAATTGACGTAAACATATCGGTTATGTTTAAACGAATGGTCTGGGCAGGAGTAAGCTACAGAGTTGCAGACGCGGTGGCACCAATGATAGGATATCAAACTCCGGTTGGTCAAGACGGTTTGTTGAAAATTGGTTACTCGTATGATGTAACCACAAGCAAGTTGAGTAATTATAGTAATGGGACGCATGAAATAATGCTGAACTATTGCTTTAATCTGGATAGGCCGGAACCTATCCAAAAATACAAAAATCCGAGATTTTTATAATTGAAGAATTAAAGTTGTAACTTAAAATACCTTGCCAACGTAGTAAGCACTCCCCACCCAAAACGTTGTTGAAAAAGGAGTCTGAAAACGAAGAAAAAGTAGGTAGCATGAAAAAAACGTTGTATTTCTTGGCTATAGCCGTGTTCCTTGGGAGTTGTGCTGGCGGGAGCAGAGGAGAGCTAGTTGGAGCTCAAAACAGAGAGATGTGGTTTATGCCGGACCCATATGGTATGCTTTACATTCCTGCAGGAAGCTTTAACATGGGGCAGAGTGATCAAGATGTGCCCTTCGCACACTACACTAAATCTAAAACGGTTTCTATTCCGGCATTCTATATGGATCAAACGGAAATCGAAAATAACGAATATCGTCAATTTGTGAACTGGGTGATAGATTCTGTTGCACGAGAATTAATTGCAGAAACAGACCCTGAAACTTACCGTATTCCAGCTTATGATGATGATGGAGAGGAAAAAGACCAGTCTGAGTGGAATTTGAATTATTCAGCAAGTATGCGTAGACTGGATGATGAGCAACTGGCTGTTCTTGCTGAGTTGTATCTCCCGGAAGCACAGCGCTACTATTCTCGAAGAGTAATTGATGTTAGAAAACTTAATTTTGAGTATTTCTGGGTAGATTGGGAAGAAGCCGCCGTAAAGGGTAGACCGTTGATTAAAAAACTATCCAACAATGAAGCGGAGCAGGACGATGATCATCGAAAAGTGATGAAAAATGGCGAGATGCCATTTCCTGTCGATTCTGAAGACCCTAAAATATACAGAGGCCGGGACATGGATCTTGGATTTAGGAACACAAAAGGTCAACACAATGCAATTAGAGGGCACGATGATCGGAGTAGATTTATTATTCGTGAAGTAATTAACGTATACCCGGACACGTTGACTTGGGTACATGACTTTTCGTATTCCTATAACGAACCAATGACCAACATGTATTTTTGGCATCCTGCTTACGATACGTACCCTGTAGTTGGTGTTACATGGCAACAAGCGAATGCATTTTGTGTGTGGAGGACGCAACTACTAAACTCGTGGAGGCATTATAATTGGGAACAATACGTACAAGATTTTCGATTACCAACAGAAGCGGAGTGGGAATATGCCGCAAGAGGTGGTTTGGACTTGTCTCCGTATCCTTGGGGCGGACCTTATATTAGAAATGCCAGAGGATGTTTTTTAGGAAACTTTAAACCCATGAGAGGACGATATTTTGAGGACGGTGGTTTCTATACGGTAAAAGTAACTTCGTACCATCCGAACGATTATGGATTATACTGTATGGCGGGCAACGTCGCAGAGTGGACAAGTACGGCATATGATGAGTCAATGTATGAGTTCTCACATGATATGGCTCCGGAGTATAAGTACCATGCATTGGACCACGATCCACCATCTATGAAACGAAAAGTGATTCGTGGAGGTTCATGGAAAGATATTGGATATTACCTTCAGACCGGAACCAGAACGTATGAATACCAAGATTCTGCAAAAAGTTACGTGGGATATCGCTGTGTGATGAGTTATTTAGGCCGAGGAGGAGTTAACAAAAGTGGTGATATTAACTAGTAGAAAGACATTTCAGAAAAATTAGAAAGAATAGAATTAACCATAAGATAACAGAATTACTAATTATTAAAAAGCAAGGAAAATGAGTTCAGGAGGAAGTTTTTTCGAAAGCCGGAAATTTAAAAATATAATGAAGTTCCTATATGGATGGGGAGGCGCAGTTGTAATCGTAGGAGCACTATTTAAGATTCTTCACCTTAAGGGGGCAGATATGATGTTAATTATTGGATTACTTACGGAGGCCGTGATTTTCTTTATGTCTGCGTTTGAACCATTACATACAGATCCGGATTGGTCTTTGGTGTACCCTGAATTAGCAATGGGTCAGGGTGATCAGGACTTGGATGAAATCCCCGAAACTCTAGGTGAACTTGATGATGATCTTTCTCTTACTGAACAGTTGGATACTATGTTGGCTGATGCCAAGATAGAACCAGATCTGATCGAAAGTCTTGGTGCTGGAATGAAAGCGCTAAGTGATAATGCTAATCAGCTTGGAGAGGTTTCTGGTGCTTCTACAGCTACAAGTAATTATATTGAGAGTCTAGAAGGAGCCTCAGTCAAAATGGGTAAATTATCAGATGCATATGATTCAGCCTCCGAATCTCTTATGGGCCTTACAAACGCGCAAGAAAGCGGTGCTGAAGTCGGAGAACAAATGAACAAGGTGTCTGGGAATCTTGCTGCACTGAACAACGTTTATGAAATGCAACTGAAAGGTGCTTCGGAACACCTTGAAGCAACGGAGAAAATGTACTCTGGTATTAACGAGTTAATGGGTAACCTGCATGGTTCTATAGACGATACAAGAAGATATAAGGATACCATGGGAGAACTTAGCAAGAACTTGTCTGCACTTAACACGGTTTATGGCAATATGTTGTCTGCGATGAATGTTAGTAGTGATTAATCGCCGGAAGAATAAGTGTATTTAATTCAATCAATAAGTAGTAGTAAACAAATTAAATTGATCTGAAATGGCAGGAGGAAAAGAAACCCCAAGACAGAAAATGATTGGTCTGATGTACCTGGTACTGATGGCAATGCTCGCAATGAACGTATCTAAAGAAGTAATCAATGCCTTTGTTACGTTGAACAATAAACTGGAGTCCAGTATTGAACAGGTTGAAAACTCTAATTTTGAGTTGTTGGAAGATATTGATAAAGCATATGCAACACTGCAATCACAAGGAGCGCCTCCAGCGGAATTGAATAGGGTATTGATGCATAAGAATACAAATGACACAATTGTTGAGTTAACTAGAAAAGTTTGTAATGACATTGTCAAAAGAAACATTTACTTGTTGATTTCGTCAATTGATGCGACTACCACGTTTACAGAAATTGAAGGAATCGATCGAGCTGTGATTGGAAAACCGGATAAAAATGGAGAACGTATAGATGATCCTGATGCCAAAGCGAAAGCTAAAAAATTGGCTGAGAAAGTGATTGCGCTAGCAATGATTATGGATGACGGTCACGGGGAAGAACACGATGATCATGCTGAGCATGATGAGTATCACAATCCACTTTTCCATATCGATGAGGAAGGTTACATTCACATAAAGGACCTGAGGGGATATATGAAAAAGGATGATTATGATACGCCTACAAGACTAATGGCAGGGCCCGATTTTAAGCATATTGCAGAAGAAGGAAAACATTTCATGTCAAACATTCAGAACTACAGGAATCAATTATGTGAGCTAATTGCCGGACACCCCAGTGATACCATGGAAAACGGGGATGTCTACCAATTTCATTTTGATACTTCAAAATTTCATAATCCTGAATTTTTATTATCAGAGACAGATCGAAATAATTTCAAATATGAGGTTGATTCTTCATTGGCGTTACTAGTTAAAGAAAACAAAATAGACGCTGCTGATAAAGATGTTTTGAGAGAGGTGTATGTTAGAATGACCATACCGGATAATGTAATGAACCATGGAGAACCGTACCCTTGGATCTTTGGCCAGTTTGACCACGCTCCGATTGTTGCGGCTACAGCGATTATGACGTCGGTTAGATCTGACGTTTTACAAGTGGAAAATTTAGCGTCAACTCATATCAAGTCCAGATTGCACGTTCAGTCTTTTGATTTCAATAAGATCGATCCATTAGCATTTGCATCTACGAGCTATATCAACCAAGGAGATTCGTTAGGGCTAAGAGTAATGATAGCTGCGTACGATTCTGCTGAAGCAATGGAGCTCAGGTTTTGGGAGGGTGATACAGTACAATATAAATTACCAGACTCTCAACAGGATAAAACATTGATGCAAACTTTTAAAGGAAAAGCTGGCGAGGAAGTGAGATTAGGTGGTGGTGTAGGAGATCATCCGTTGTATGGACTCATTGCTGTAAAGGAAAAGGGTATTAAGAAGTGGAAACCTTGGAAATTCAACTATAGTGTAGGAACACCAACAGGAACAGTTGCTAATTCAGAGATGAATGTACTCTATATGCAATACGATAATCAGATCATGGCTTCAGGTTCGGGATATCCGGCAACGGATGCAACATGTAGCGGTTGCTCATTATCTAAAAAGGGTGATGGACAATATATTGCAACTGTGAGAAGCGGTAAGAAAGCAACAATTGTTGTACACGGTATAAGCCAAGATGGAAGTAAAACAGAAATTGCAAGACAGGAATTCCGGATCAAGAGACTTCCGGATCCTACACCGAAGATTGTTGGTGTCGGAGTCGAGGCAAGTACGGTTAAAATTGGTAAGATCAAACAAGCCAAAAAGCTGTTGGCCGAGCTCAAGGGTTCCCCTTTGAATATTAAATTTACCATAACAAAGTTTACGATAAGCGTTGTTAAAAATGGGCAGGTTGCTGAAGCAAAGTGTTCCGGAGAACGACTTTCATCGAGAGCTTTAGGATACATTAAAGGACTCAAAAAAGGAGGGAAGCTGTATATAGAAGATGTGTATGCAAAAGGCCCGAAAGGAAAGGCGAAGAAGATACCTTCTATGATATTGAAAGTAATATAACTACAACCTTGCAGGTGTTAAAGTTGAATTTAAACCTCGTAGATATGAAAGTGAAGAAAATAATATTGTTAGGAATTGGGATTGTATTATTTGGTAACGGTAATGCGCAATTGCCCAGTTCAGGCATGTCAAAGACCGGTGTGTTGGATGGTGTGTATGTCCAGGAGCATATCCCAACTAAGAGAGTAATACAGTACACACATTTACGGGAGGCGGATATTATTTGGGCAAAGCGGATATGGAGAACAATTGATCTTCGTGAAAAAAAGAATCATCCATTAATGTATCCAGTTAATCCAATATCGGATCGACGCTCATTATGGGATGTTATCAAATACGGAATTACGGTAGAGAGAAGTCTTACTCCATATGAGTCCCTGGATGCAGCCGGAGACGCAAATGATCAGTTCGATTTACCTATTACACCGGCAAATGGTAATGTAGATGACCCTGCGTATGTTGAAGCGATCCAAAACCTATTCTATGAGGTTTCAACAATTTCTAAGCTGGATGATGATGGAGAACCAATGTATGATGAGATGGGAAATGAAATGGATACTACCATTTTCACTGATATTGGTGCTGAGAGGATTATAAAGTACTACATTAAAGAGGATTGGTTCTTTGATAAACAAAGAGGGGTTCAGGAAAGAAGGATCATAGGAATAGCACCGGTGATTTATAGTAAGGATGATAATGGGGATGTGAAAGGTTTTAAAACCATGTTCTGGCTGTATTTCCCAGAATGTCGATACGTATTCCAGAATTTCTTTGTATACAATTCACAAAATGATGCGAGAAGAATGTCTTTTGATGACCTGTTCTGGAAACAGGAATATTCAAGCTATATACACAAGGAATCCAATGTGTTTGATAGAGATGTAAAAGCAACCTGGGAAGGTGTTGATGCATTGCTGGAATCGGAAAAGATCAAAAAAGAGATATTTACTATCGAGCATGATCTTTGGCATTTATAAAAACATTTATATTTAAATATAAAGCCCGGAATTTAATTTCGGGCTTTATTGTTTGTAATAACTTCGTGTTCAATAGCCATGTGCGTACTTTACAATTATCAGAATATTCTTAAAAGAGGAATAGGTTCTGTCTTGTTTTTGTTTCTATTCTCTTCAGTTTTATGCCAGACGAATAAGAAGATTGGCTATGCCGATGTGGAGGCTGTGAGACACTCCTTGCCCGAATACGACTCCCTTTTAGTTGAATATGACAACTACTCGGCTAGCTTTGAAAAGGAGCTTTCTTCTTTAACTCATCTAATGAATTCAAAAAGTGAACAAATTGACACTGTTAGTGAATCCGAAAGGAAGAAAAAATTGCAGAATGAACATCAGGAGTTAACAGCTCTTCTCGCTGATTATAACATTGCCGTTAAACGTGAAATTGCTGTAAAAAGGGAAATGTTGTTTGCCGATCTTGAATTGCGTATTGAACAAGCAAAGGATGCGATAAAATTGAGACATGCATATGACTTAATATATGACTCAAGTGTTACGAAGATCCCTCCAATCCTTGATGCAACGGACATTACAGATCAGCTCAAAAAAGAACTCGGGCTTTAGTATGTTAATGTTACGTTAAGTACCTTCGCGCAATGGTATCTCTGTCGGATTTAGAGCTGTATTTCGGTGAACGAGCAATTTTTAGCGGTGTTTCTGTTCAAATTAAGAAACAGGATAAGATTGGCCTGGTTGGTAAAAATGGTGCAGGAAAATCGACTTTACTTAAACTTATTGACGGGGAATACAAGCCGGATAAGGGAAGTGTAAATCAACAGAAGAACATAGTCTTGGGCTATCTGCCACAGGAGATGAAACATAATGACAATGTTACAATCTTGCAAGAAACCCAATCAGCAAATAATGAGATCCAAGAGTTGGACTGTGAGATAAAGGAAATTAGCAAAGCGCTAGCAGAAAGGACAGATTACGAATCTGTGGCATATTTGAAGCTTATTGAAAGCTTGAATGATAAGAACGAAAGGTTTCAGATCATCGGAGGGTTTCTTCAGGAGGAGAAAGCAGAGAAGATTCTATTCGGCCTTGGTTTTAAAGGGAGTGATCTTAGCCGCAATATGTCAGAATTCAGTGGTGGGTGGAAAATGCGTGTAGAGCTTGCAAAAATCCTTCTTCTGGCTCCTGATGTATTGTTGCTTGATGAACCAACGAACCATCTGGACATTGAATCGATACAGTGGCTTGAGGATTTTCTGAAGAAAAGCAATAGTGCCCTAATCTTAATTTCGCACGATCGTTTGTTCTTGGATAATATCACTAATAGAACGATCGAGATCATTAATGGAAAGTTTCGAGACTATCCGTTGCCGTATACGAAATACAAGGTGCAGAGAGAAGTCGAAATTCAACAGCAAACGGAAGCTTCTAAGAATCAAGAAAAATATGTTCAGCAAACAGAGCAGCTGATCAATAAATTTAGGGCCAAGAAGAACAAAGCGGCTTTTGCACAATCCTTAATAAAGAAATTGGACCGATTGGATAAGATTGAAGTGGAATCGGATGAAGTATCAGGATTGAATATTTCATTTCCAGCCGCACCCAGGTCTGGAAAGATCACGATTAATGCTTCCAGAATATCCAAGAAATATCAGCATGCCATTTTTACTGACACTGACTTTTCCATTGGTCGTGGTGAAAAGGTTGCTTTAATTGGTAAAAATGGTTTAGGAAAATCAACACTGATCAAGATGATCGTTGGTGATATTGATTTTGATGGTAGCATAGACCTGGGACATAACGTAAATATGGGTTATTTTGCTCAGGATGAAGCGGATAATTTGATTGTTGACAAGACAGTATTTGAGACAATTGATGATATTGCGGTGGGTGATGTCAGAAAGAAAGTCCGTAATATTCTTGGTGGTTTCTTGTTCAGCGGAGATGACGTCGATAAGAAAATAAAAGTGTTATCCGGTGGAGAAAAAACGCGCTTGTCGCTATGCAAATTGCTACTCGAACCTTATAATCTTTTGTTATTAGATGAGCCGACCAACCATTTGGATATCAAGTCGAAGGAAATACTGAAACAAGCGTTAATGGAATACGATGGAACATTGTTAATCGTATCCCACGATCGCGATTTTTTAGATGGATTGACCAATAGAATTTATGAAATTAGAAACGAGCAGATCAGTATCCACCATTTTGGGATCAAAGAGTTTTTAAACTATAGAAAGAAGGATAGTATAGTTGATTTGGAGAGGCATAGTAATCCTAACAAAAAAACTAAACTTGAAAAAAATTCAAAAAACAAGGCAGACTATCTCCAAAAAAGGGAGGGAGAGAAAAATGAACGTAAACTTAGGAACCGAATTACAAGACTTGAAACTGAAATAGCCAAGCTGGAAACCTCGGTCAAGGAACTCGATGAACAAATAATTGGGTTGGACTACGGAAACAAGGACGAAACAGAAAAAGTGTTGGGCGTATACAATTCATCCAAAAGCAAATTGGATAAATGTTACGAGGATTGGGAAAAGGCAACGGAAGAGCTGGATGCTATTCTGTAACGAGGTGTTGGCGCTTGTAGATCAGAGAGTCCATCTTGCCGTAAGAATAGTGCGCATGATATTCAAGAACACCTTGATCGTCCCATTCTTTCATTTCTCCAATTTGACGGTTCATTTCAAAATCCAAGGACAACTTTAGCTGGCCATTGCCGTGCCATTCGAGTGCTTTTCCGTGAACCTTGCCTTCCGTATAGCTTCTTTCAATAACTACCACCCCGTTTAAAACTTTTGTGCATTTTCCATTAAAAGGTTTTAGGCGGTCATTCAGGTAATACCAGTTAAAACCTGAATCCATAACAAGGTCTTCACAATTACAGGTATTGGGTTCTGTCATTTCTAACTCAGGAACCACATCTTTTTGATCCCTTTGCTGACATGAGATCAACAAAATAATCGAGAAATAGCAGAATGTTCTGTACATGGTACAATAGTAATAAATTATTAGGAAAAAAAAGAAGCCGGTCCTCTCCAGAACCGGCTTACACCCTACCTACTACTCGCTTAGAGTGAGTAATTGTACGCTTATCAAACGTGGTACGAAAGTATACGACAGTTTTCATTCTAAAAAACTACATGTGTTCTACTATTGGAAAGCTAATCGAATAAGGCAAACGGACCTTCATAATCCAATCAATACGTGATAAGCGATACTGCTAGGACTTTGTATTATTTTGTATGAATTGTTTGTAATCAAATAAGAAATAGAAGATGCAAAATGGTATTAGCGCAAAAATTAGTGCATTCGAATGGTAAGCTCCTATGGGATCAAATTCCGTTAGCTTGATAGCTGCAGTAGTTAGGCCACAACCGGGACAGGATATACCGAAAATGCTCTTCCACAAACAAGGGATGCAAATGTCAATTTCAAATAATGACTTGATGGCGACAGCAACAATCGTGTACATCAAAACAGAGCAGATGAAAAGCCTATTTGTCCAATATCTTATCAGATCTCGGTAAAACGAACGTTTCAATAACGATATATTAATTCCTTTTGTGTACCTCATAGAATTTGGCCATAACAACACTTTGAAAAGGAAAAAACAAAATCAAACCGATTCCGCACGGAAGAGCACATATAAAACCAATAGCACCCAAGATTAACATACATACAAACAGCTTCCCTTTATACCCATTTGTTTGCTGTAAGCTCTTCTTAAACACGCTGACGGGGTCAAGGTCAGGTTCTTCAACCATTATAAATGGCACAAAAGCAAGAGCTAAAGACAGGATTACGCCCGGTGCGATCAATGCAACATAACCGAGAGCAATAGCCGTATATAGAACGGTTACAATTAGACCCGGGGCAACGAATTTGAGCAATCCTTTTTTGGTCAAAAAGGTCTGTTTTATCTCACTCATATTGCGTAGCCCATCAATTAATAGTGTAAAATCTAATACGTTGGGTTTATTCCCTTTGGCTATTTCGAGCATAAATCGATTCTGCCAGACAAATATCCTTCCTGAAACTATGGTGATTAGAATGATGTCCAAGAAGATTAGAAACCAGAAGAACAGGGAAGGCTCACGATGGCCCCAAACAAACCTGTCCCCTAAAACAAAAGAAAGTGCAAAACCGAATAGCCACGGTATAATTGAGATTATACATGATACGATCAAACTGATCCCATTGGCTATCAATGAGGTCAATATTGCGCTACCCCACCTGCCTTTAAAAACAGTGAAGGATTCTTTAATTATCTCTACATTACCTTTTGGGGTGGAACTTGTATTGGTTTCCATCGATTTTAGTTTTAGATAGGTTATGTTCTAAATCTAATAAAAATATGACGCTCTATAACTCATTTTCATATAATTACTGGACGTAATCTCGTGTGTATTCTGGAAAATCGAACAAAAAACCCAAACTTTTCAGTCTGGGTTTCTCTTAGTAGCGGGGACTGGACTACATCGCTTCGCGCTGTGGACCAAATGGAAGTGCTTTACAACTCAAAACCGGATGCTTCGCATACCGTCTTTTTTGCGTACTTAAAATTCTGAGTAAACTCGAATTTTTAGACACAAAAAAACCGCTAGAAATTTTCTAGCGGTTTTTCGTTGTAGCGGGGACTGGACTCGAACCAGCGACCTTTGGGTTATGAGCCCAACGAGCTACCAACTGCTCTACCCCGCGATCTTAGGACGGCAAAGATATAATTTGTTCCTTTGCACCGCAAGAAAAAAGGATAAAAATGGCACATAAGGCCGGTTTTGTAAACATCTTGGGAAGCCCGAATGTGGGCAAATCAACACTCATGAACGGGTTGGTAGGAGAGCGATTGAGCATTATTACGTCCAAGAAGCAAACTACTCGCCATCGGATCATGGGGATCGTAAATGGAGATGATTTTCAAATTGTCTATTCCGACACCCCGGGTGTTGTGAATCCCGGCTACAAGTTGCACGAACGGATGATGAAATTTGTGAATACGGCGATATCTGATGCTGATGTTTTGCTTTTTGTTACTGATCCGTTCGAAGACGAAATGAACCATGCAGCTACATTGAACAAGATTGAAAAGTCAAAGTCACCGGTTTTAATACTGATCAATAAAATTGACCTGATCGATCAGGAGAGGCTGGTTGAGCGAGTAGAATATTGGGCCAATAAGATTCCAAGAGCCGAAATTCTGCCTATATCTGCCTTGCATAAAATGAATTTGGAATTCATCATCAATAAGGTAAAAGAATTTCTGCCTGAATCACCACCTTATTTCCCTAAAGATGAGCTAACCGATAAGCCCATGCGATTTTTTATCTCTGAAATAATCCGGGAGAAGATCTTCGAAACCTACGATAAAGAATTGCCATACAGCTGTGAAGTTGAAGTTGTTGCTTACAAAGACGAGGAGTCGATCATCAAAATTGAAGCAAATATTCTGGTGATCAGAGACTCACAAAAGGGCATAATTATCGGTCACGAAGGCAAGAAGATCAAACATGTTGGCATTATGGCCCGAAAAGACATTCAGATCTTTGTGGATAAAAAGGTACACCTGGAATTACGTGTTAAGGTGGAAAAAGAGTGGAGAAACCAGGATAGATCCCTTGATAACTACGGTTATTAAGCTTACTCAAGGTTGGTCTAAGCTGGCGTTGTGGACGAAATTTAATGCGCTCGGGCCTGATTGCTCTACATTGTGCAGGTTATAATTTCTCTCATCAGTTGCAAAATGTCGTGCTTGAGTGTATGCGCTGAATAATATTCCGGCCGAACCGGCAATCCAAGCGTAATAACCAATCAATAAATTGCTGACTCCTCCTTCATACAAGCCATGCACTAACCACCATAGCGTGGAAATAATGCCAATCAGTCCGATAGTGAAAAGCCGCTTATTCCTTTTTGATTTTGTCAAAATAGTTACTGCTCCAATGATTATGCAGACATCTGCCACAAGAGCGAATAAGCCCGATAGAAAAAGAGACAGATTAAAGCCATTATTGAAAGAATCCACAAGACCGGTAAGGCTGTAAATGAAGCACTGCCAACCTGCCACTGGAGAAGCGCCACCGAATATATGCATCAGGTAGGACGGTAAAAAAAATGAAATTGCGTAAATAATCAATGACAATAGAAAAAATATCTTAGCTCTTTTCATAACAAAATATTTTGGTTTTGGTTTAATGTACGATAAAAGAAACAGGCGGTTTTATCAGCAGCGTGAACAAATGTTAAAGCGATATAAAAAGATGTTAAACCCAAGTGAACACACTTTCTTCTTTTAGACTAACTTTGCCCGCAAATGAGAAACATCGTAGCTATAGTAGGCAGGCCGAATGTGGGTAAATCCACTTTGTTCAATCGGTTAACAGAATCAAGGGCTGCCATTGTAGAGGAAACCAGTGGTGTTACCCGAGATCGTCATTATGGGATCTCTGAGTGGAATGGCATCGAATTCTCTGTGATAGATACTGGAGGGTATGTGATCGGTTCGGATGATATTTTTGAAGAAGAAATTCGCAAACAAGTTATTATTGCAATGGAAGAGGCTTCTTCCATTATTTTTGTGGTTGACGTAACTACCGGAATAACTGATCTGGATGAGTCAGTTGGGAAAATGTTACGAAAAACAGATAAACCTGTGTTGCTTTGTTCCAATAAAGTAGACAACGCCAGCCGAGCTGTTGATGCAACAGAATTTTATTCTTTTGGTTTGGGAGAAGTTTACTCCGTATCTGCAATAAATGGATCAGGAACAGGTGAGCTTCTGGACAAACTTGTTGATAGCTTCAATCCTGAGCTGGACATTGAAGATACGTCGGAGATACCGAATATTGCCATTGTAGGCAAACCAAACGTTGGAAAGTCATCACTTTGTAATGCTTTGCTTGGTGAAGACAGGAATATTGTAACACCAATATCGGGAACAACGAGGGATTCAATTCACACCAGATACAAGTCATTTGGATTTGATTTCAATCTTGTAGATACTGCTGGAATCAGAAAGAAGGCAAAGATCGATGAAGACATTGAGTTTTACTCCGTACTTCGTTCAATTCGTACCATTGAAAATTCTGATGTATGCATCTTTATGATCGATGCAACTGAAGGAATTCAAAAGCAAGACCTGAACATTTTCTATGTAATTGAGAAAAACAGGAAAGGGGTAGTGGTATTGGTCAATAAATGGGATCTGATCAAAAAAGAAACAAATTCAGTAAGGGATTTTGAAAACAAGATCCGTGAACAGCTTTCACCATTTTCTGATGTGCCGATCGTTTTTACTTCTACAACTCAAAAGCAACGCATTCACAAGGCTCTTGAGGAGGCGATCGAGGTTTACCACAATAGAACACAGCGCATTGCAACATCAAAGCTGAATGAATTGCTTCAAACCATCATGGAGCAACACCCCCCTCCTTCAGTGAAAGGAAAGTTCATAAAGATCAAATACATAACCCAGCTGCCGACCCACGCCCCCGCTTTTGCACTCTTTTGCAACTTACCGCAATACGTAAGAGATTCCTACAAACGATTTTTAGAAAACAGATTTCGTGAGGAGTTCAATTTCACGGGTGTGCCAATACGGATCTTCTTTAGAAAAAAATAACAGCTATATTTTTTCAAATGCCCTTTCGAAGTCTGCAATTATAGCTTTCGGATCCTCAAAGCCGATGTAAACACGTATCAGCTTCCAGGATAATGTAGTTTTATTATAATTGGCAGAATCAAAAAGTGCACAGGTAGGGAAAATTAAGGATTCGTACCCTCCCCATGAGCAGGCAATGAGAAAATGCTGTAGAGAGTTGCAAAATTCTTCTACCTTATCGATAGAACTGGCTGCGATCTCCATAGAAAATAAACCACCACAGCCCCTCATCTGACTTTTGGCAAGGTCAAATTGAGAGCTCCCGGAAAGAAACGGGTAATTGATCTTTTCAACCTTAGGATGCTTGGACAACCAATCTATGATCTCCAGGGTGCTTTCATGCGATTGTTTGACCCGTAGGGGAAGGGTTCGTAATCCACGTATCAACAGCCAGGCATCATGAGGAGAAATGATGCTTCCTATTGTCATGAATTCATTTGAGAATACGGATTGCACAATTTCTTTAGAAGCACACAACACGCCAGCAACCACGTCGGAATGGCCACCAATGTACTTACTGGCCGAGTGACAGATAATGTCGATCCCAAAGTCTGCCGGATTTTGATAAATAGGAGTAGAGTAGCTATTATCGCATATTGTTCGAATATTATGTTCTTTTGCCAGCTGACCGACTGCTTTCAGGTCCTGCAGTTCAAATGTGACAGAATTCGGAGTTTCCAAGAAAATAAGTGTTGTATTAGATCTAATGGCATGCTTGAAATTAGCAATGGACCTTCCATCAATAAAGGAAACTTCAATTTTGAATTTATTCAGGTATTCGTTAAGTAATTTGCCCGTCCAGGAGTACGGTTTTTGCACACAAATAACATGGTCGCCTGAACTGACAGTGTTCATCACTGCAGCAGCAATTGCTGCACTCCCACTCCCGAAAATTAAGGCATCTTCCGTATTTTCCAGTGCAGCCATCTTTTTTCGAAGTGCAGTTACTGTTGGGTTAACACCTCGGGTATAGAAGGGCACTTCCAACTCTTTTTTGAGGTTTTGCCTCAGCTCATCTACAGAATCGAAACAGAAAATACTTGATTGGTGTATAGGAGGCACTACAGAATTCTGATATTCCGAACGGTCTTCTCCCTGCTGGTTAATGATTTCTTGATAATCCACAAATTAAAAGTATAAAAAAAGGCCTCTCAGAATATAAAGAAGCCTTTCCATAATTCTTTTGTCGGCTGATTATAATTGGAAAGCTTCCTTTATTATATCTACATAATCCAACTTTTCCCAGGTAAATAGCTCCACCTCTTTTGTTACCTTTTTGCCATCAGGCGCTTCAAACGTCTTTGTCACGACTTCATTTTTACGTCCCATATGGCCATATGCAGCAGTTTCTGAATACATAGGGTTTCTCAGCTTTAGGCGTTGTTCAATAAAATACGGACGCATATCAAAGATCTGGCCTATGGCCTTGGCAATTTCACCATCGGATAAATCAATTTTTGATGTTCCGTACGTTTCTACAAACAACCCACATGGTTCAGCAACTCCAATTGCGTAAGAAACTTGTACCAGAACTTCATCACATACTCCTGCGGCTACCATATTCTTTGCAATATGTCTTGTCGCATAAGCTGCTGATCGATCAACCTTAGACGGGTCTTTCCCTGAGAATGCACCTCCGCCATGAGCTCCCTTACCTCCATATGTATCCACTATGATCTTACGGCCCGTTAATCCGGTATCTCCATGAGGTCCTCCGATCACAAATATTCCTGTTGGATTAATGTGGAATTGAATGTCATCAGTAAATAATCTTTGTATTTCTGGTGAGCACTTCGCTTTAACCCGTTCGATCACAATATTTACAATGTCCTTTTTGATCCTTGCAAGCATGACCTCTTCCGTATCGAAATCATCATGTTGGGTTGAAACAACTATCGTGTCGATCCTCTGAGGGATATTGTCGTCTGAATATTCAATTGTGATCTGCGACTTCGCATCAGGTCTTAAAAATGGGATCAGCTCAGACTCATTATTTCGGATATCAGCCATTTCACGCAATATTTTGTGCGCAAGATCTAATCCTAATGGCATGTAGTTCTCTGTCTCTTTTGTTGCGTAACCGAACATCATGCCCTGATCTCCCGCGCCCTGTTCTTCAGGATTCGGTCTTTCAACACCTTGATTTATATCATCCGACTGTTCATGAATTGCAGACAAGATGCCACATGAGTTTGCATCGAACATGTATTCAGACTTGGTATAACCAATCCTTTTAATGGTTTCGCGTGCAATTGTTTGTACGTCTAGATATGTGTTTGTTTTAACTTCTCCTGCAAGAACAACTTGGCCCGTTGTCACAAGCGTTTCACAAGCAACCTTTGATTCTGGATCAAACGCCATGAAGTTATCAATAAGCGCATCTGAAATTTGGTCAGCTACTTTGTCCGGATGTCCTTCTGAAACCGATTCAGAAGTGAATAAATATGGCATATTATTACCTTTTTAGAATCGGCTAAATTAAAAAATTAAATCGGCACCTGATTATTTATTTGTTAACTTTTTAAATGCCTCTTCCAGGGAGTCCTGTTCTTTTTGTAGTGTGAGGATCAACAGCCCGTTATCGTTGGCGAATTTTGCAATTTCCGGCCTAAGGTCTACTGGTGTCTTAGGCTCAAGAAGGAATAGATTTCCATCGAGCTTTTTCACCACTGATACTCCTGATATTGACTGTAGTTTGTTTTGGGATACATCGTTGTTAAATTCAACCTTGATCACTTGCTTATAGGATGTTTGAGATTGTAGGTTTTTGACAGAGTCATCAGCAACTATCTCCCCTTTGTTGATGATCACAACCCGATCGCAAATGGCTTCTACTTCTTGCATGATGTGTGTCGATAGCATAACAGTCTTTTCACTGCCAAGCTGTTTGATTAAGGCCCTGATATCTTCCAGCTGATTGGGGTCAAGACCGCTGGTCGGTTCATCGAGAATTAGTACCCTAGGATCGTGTAATAGTGCTTGTGCTAATCCAACGCGCTGCTTGTATCCTTTTGAAAGTGCACCAATTTTTTTATGACATTCTAGCTCCAAACCGACAGATTCAATCATCTCATTTACACGATTTTTTCGATTTGGCACCTTGTGAAGATGAGCTAAGAACCCCAAATATTCCCGCACATACATGTCATTGTACAGAGGTGTGTTCTCAGGAAGGTAACCTACAATTTTCTTGATCTCATGTGAATGCTTCCTTACATTCAGATCGCAAACTTCAATTTCTCCTGCAGATTGTGGAATAAAACAGGTTATGACCTTCATTAAGGTCGATTTCCCTGCACCATTTGGCCCTAGAAACCCCACGATTTGTCCTTTTTTGATCTCCATCGATACATTATTCAAGGCATATTGAGTTCCATATAATTTGGAGATGTTTTGAACCGAGATTGACATATATCTGAAAATTTAAGCGAAGGTACTATTTAATGTAGAATCACCGTTGTTGGAGGTGATGCAGTATCAACACAAGGTTTATTAACTTTGTTGCCATTGGAAAAAGGATTAGTAATAAGGTCGACAGGAAGTTGGTATGAAGTCAGGCAAGAGGATGGGGCTGTCATAAAATGTAGAATTCAAGGAAAATTCCGTATTCGGGGCATTAAAAGTACGAACCCTATTGCAGTTGGGGATTGGGTTGACTTTGATCTTCAACAAGACGAAACGGGAGTAATTAAAGAGATTCACGATCGTAAAAATTACATCATACGTAAATCGGTCAATCTTTCTAAACGATCTCATATTATAGCAAGCAATGTGGATCAGGCAATTTTGATGGTAACCGTTGCCAATCCTAAAACCAGCACTGGATTTATAGATCGTTTTCTAGTATGTGCTGAGGCCTATCAAATACCAGTAAAGATTGTGTTTAATAAAGTTGATTTGCTATCAGAGAATGATAAGAAACAGCTTAATTATTTGGAGTGGCTTTACCAGAAAATTGGCTATCAAACGTATCTAACGTCAGCAACAGAAATAACAGGGGTTGAAGAGATAAAGGAAATGATGAAAGGTAAAGTTAGCTTGATCTCTGGTCATTCTGGTGTTGGGAAGTCAACACTGATCAACGTTGTTGATCGCAATTTAAACCTCAAAACAGGAGACATATCTGAAGCTCACAACAAAGGAAGGCACACAACAACTTTCGCAGAGATGTTTGAATTGGAATTTGGAGGGTTTATAGTAGATTCCCCCGGAATCAAAGGATTCGGGATAGTCGATATAGAAAAGAAGGAACTCGGGCATTATTTTCCAGAATTTCGATCACGGATGGAAAAGTGCAAATTCAATAATTGTCAGCACATAAATGAACCGGAATGTGCTATTATTGAGGCTGTAGAAAAAGATGATATTCCCGCAGAAAGGTATGCTAATTATCTTGCGATCCATGGCGATAATGAAGATGAATCCTACAGAGATAAAGGATATTGATGAGAGTAGTAGTTCAAAGGGTAAGATCAGCATCAGTCTGGATTGAAAATGTAAAACATTCAGAAATACCATCAGGCTTGCTTGTTTTTATTGGGATTGAGTCGAATGATTCAACTGCCGATATTGAATGGCTTACCAAGAAAATATCAAACCTGAGAATATTTTCAGATGAAGATGGAATTATGAACAAGTCGATATTAGACACCGAAGGGGAAGTCCTGGTGGTGAGTCAGTTTACCTTACACGCAAGCACAAAAAAAGGTAATCGTCCATCGTACATCAGGGCAGCAAAACCTGAGATTAGCGTTCCTTTATATGAGGATTTTATCCATAGGATGGAGCAAATGATAATGAAACCCGTTCAGACAGGGAGGTTCGGTGCAAATATGGAAGTTCGTTTAGTTAATAGCGGTCCCGTTACCATAATTATAGACACAAAAAACAGAGAGTAATGACGATATTAGAAGCACAAAGACAAGTAGATAATTGGATCGATCAATACGGAGTCCGTTACTTTAACGAGCTTACAAATATGACAATTCTGACTGAGGAGGTAGGAGAGCTGGCAAGGATCATGGCTAGACGGTATGGTGAACAATCGGAAAAGGAATCAGACAAAAAAAGAGATCTTGGTGATGAAATGGCTGATGTATTGTGGGTTCTTATCTGTTTAGCTAATCAGACAGGTATTAACCTTGAGGATGCGCTAAAAAAAAATATTCGCAAGAAGACAGAGAGAGACAGAAACAGGCATTTAGATAATCCAAAACTAAAACCGGAGTAGGTAGTTTCGGACCGTAAGAACCCACTACTTTTTGCCTCGCTTTTTTTGACCTCTGGTCTTTGGCTTCTTATACTTTTCTTTTATTTTTTTCTTATAGGACCCACCTTGATTTGTTTTCTGATTCTTTGCTTTTTTTTCGTGAAAAGCGGCACCTCCTGTTTCTGTTTTCTTAGGTATGGGTAAGTAATTTGTTTCTACACTTTTAACACGCTCTTCGTCAATAAGCTCGTCCGTGAACAAGATGTTTTCCGGGTGTTCAATAATTGGGATCTCTTGTCCCAACGAATTCTCAATATTATTTTTGTGGTCCCGTTCTTTATCACTAACCAATGACAAAGCAATTCCTGTTGCACCTGCTCTTCCGGTTCGACCTATTCTATGCGTATATTGCTCCCCCTCTTCGGGAAGATGAAAATTTATAACATGAGATACCTCTTTGATGTCGATACCTCGGGATATCAGATCTGTTGCAATTAGAACCCGGATCATTCCGTTAGAGAATGCTTGTACTGTGTTAATCCTATAGTTTTGAGATTTATTGGAGTGAATTGCTCCTATTTGTTCAGGAAACTCAACTTCTAATTGCTCCATCAGTCGGTCAGCAAACTTTCGACTACTCACAAAAATCAGTACTTTTCTAAATTCTGTTTCATCAGAAAGTATTTGTTTAAGAAGGGTTGTTTTTGAAAGAAAATTAGGCGCTTCGTACGCTTTTTGTGTGATTAAGTTTAAAGGCGTTCCTGCCCCCGCCGCTTCGATCTTAACCGGAGTATGGAAGAAGTGGTCAACAAAGAACTCAACCCCTGTAGTTATTGTTGCTGAAAAGAGTAAGTTTTGTCTTTTTTGTGGTAATAGGTCTAGTATGTTAAGTAGCTGAGGACGAAATCCTAGGTCGAGCATTTCATCCATTTCGTCAATTACGAGCTGTTTTATGGCTTTTAATCGAAGTACGCCACTTAGAGCAAGGTCGGTCAATCTTCCAGGAGTAGCAACGAGAATGTCAATTCCATTGTCATGGATGAGCTGTTTTTGCGTGTTAATGTTGGTCCCCCCGTAAACCCCAAGGATCCGACATGAGATGTAAATTGTCAATTCCTGCAACCTTGCAATAATTTGATCAACCAATTCTCGAGTCGGGACTACGATGAGTACCCGAGGATGATGTTGTTCGGAATAGGATAGATTCTTAAGTATGGGGAGCAAAAATGCCATTGTTTTACCGGTACCCGTTTGAGCAATACCTACCATATCTTTTCCTGACAGGATTACGGGAAATGCTTTTTCTTGAATCGGTGTTGCGTCGTGAAACCCCAATTCGTCAAGAGTGTTTAAAAGAGGGGTGTTCAAATTGAGCTCGCTGAATTTCACGTGGTTAGGATATCGGTATTGGATTACGATTGGAATCCACTTTAACATATGTATAGGTTCCCTCTGTAGCGATCATGATGTTGCCTTCAATAAAATCTCTGTTTACCCACGCTTCAATATTGACCGTTATAGAAGTTCTTCCCTGCTTTTTCAATTCAACATAGCATGAAAGTGTGTCGCCTACAAAAACGGGGAGCTTGAACTCTGTAGAGTCAACAGCTATGGTTACCACTCGTCCTTTTGCTATCGATCTGCAGTAAATACCACCCGCTATATCCATTTGAGACAATAACCATCCTCCAAAAATGTCGCCAGACGGATTTGTGTCGGCCGGCATGGCAACAACCTGTAGCGTAAGTTTTCCACGTGGACTTTTCATTGAATTAATTTACAATAAACGTATTCGAATTCCTAGTGTTTGCAAAGCGGAAGGAATAAATACTAAAAAAGGAGGCACTGGGCCTCCTTTTCTCAAAATACAAGATTAGAATCTTATAATTCTTTTTTCTTAGTACAAGTTTTATTGGCCGATTTTGAACAACAACTTTTTTTAGTTGATTTTGTGCAAGTTGTTTTGGCTTTCTTTTTCTTCTTCTTTTTCTTTTTCTTTTCGTCCCCTTTGGTTTTTTCCGTTTTTACCGGATCTCCATCAATTGCCGTAGCGGCGAAAGATGTTCCACCCACGAACGCGACTAAAGTAAGTGCAAAAAATATCTTTTTCATAATGATCTTAGATTAAAAGTGTCAATTTAAACGCACAAAGTAGCAAGAAAATGGCAATAATTTTGATCTTATCCTGACAATTCGGCCAAAATGGTCTCAGAGCCAACTGTTTTTTGTTCTAAACCAACCAGGATCTTGGCATTGACCGGTACAATGACATCAATTCTTGATCCGAACTTAATAAATCCACAGTTTTGCCCCTGTATAGCTGTATCACCTTCATTGGCGTAGCACACTATCCTTCTGGCTACTGCTCCTGCAATCTGTCTGAACATGACCTGCTGGCCATCCTCTTTTTCGATTACTATTGTGCTTCTTTCATTTTCAGTTGAAGATTTGGGATGCCAGGCAACCAGATATTTCCCTGAGTGATATTTAAAATACCGTACAATTCCTGGTATTGGATACCATTGAGCGTGAACGTTTAAAGGAGACATGAAAATTGACAGTTGTATCCGTCTATCTTTGAAGAATTCTGTTTCTTGAATTTCTTCTATTACAACAACTTTCCCGTCAGAAGGAGCAACAATTTTATTTCCGTCTAAAATCGGATTTCTTCGGGGAAACCTGAAAAACTGTACGATCAAAAAGAAAAATATAACAGAGGCTATTGCGAAGCCTAAGATCAACCAGATCCATGAAGAGCCCAGATAGTATACTAAGGCATTGATCCCAAGCAGAGATGCAAATGCAACGGTAATAATGGTATAACCTTCTTTGTGAATTTTCACTTTATCAGATTAAAGATTCGGCTTTCATCAAAAGAAAATAAGTCAGCACAAAAGGCGCAGCATACAGAACACCATCAAATCGGTCAAGTACTCCACCATGCCCGGGTAAAAATTTTCCGGAATCTTTTACACCGATACTTCTTTTGATCTGAGATTCTGTCAGGTCTCCAAGTGTTCCGAAGACTACAATTAAACTAGCGATAATGGACCAATGAAACGTAGAACTTTCGGTGGCCATGGAAAACAGAATTGCTCCTGAAATTGCTAGAAAGCAACCTCCGATAAAACCCTCCCAGGTCTTATTGGGTGATATTCGTTCAAATAATTTGTGCTTTCCAAATAATCTACCAAAAGCATATGCTCCAGTATCATTGCACCATACAATGATGAAGAATCCAAGCAACAGGCTGTATTCATTTTTATATAGGTGAACCTCATGATTGAACGGGTTGTAATAGGCGAAATAATTCAAAGATGCCAGTGGCATAACAATATAGATCATTGACAGAACGGTGAAGGCAATGTTGGAGACTGGGGATTTTTGTTTCCTAAACAGTTCCACGATCACCATAGCCACTAATAAAGGAAAAATCACTGATAGAGTATGGAGTGGAAGCCAATTGAAGCTGTGTAAAGCTAGTAACCCATATATGATAGCTCCACAAAGGAACCCTATTGTTTTATGGGGCGTGAATCCAACCAGGTTCATCAAGCGGTAGAATTCGTATAGGGCAAACATGCTAACGGCCAAAAACAAAATTGCAACGGAATATTGATTCCAGATTATGCATCCAATGACTACGCCAATGAACAGCAGGCCGGTTAGACTTCTTGTTAAGATCTCCTTCAAATAGCTGAACTTTCTATCAAGTGTTTTGCTAATATAACATCGTCTTTCTGAACATACAATTCTATTGTTCCGATAGAATGAACCATTGAGTCTTTTTTGTTCAGTACAATTGTCTTGATACCGTTTTGCTCCAGCATACTTTTAATTGTCTGGCAAATGTGTTCAAAGCCAGATTCGAAAACAAGCGACCAATTATCGTTCATTCTGGATTTTCCGCCTCTTTTTCGGGGTCTTTCTTTAGATTCAGAGTGTCTATTTCACTATTGTTATCCGAGCTTTTATCTACCTGATCTGCATCATCTTTACTTTGACTGGGCGCTCCTTCAGACGACTCCTCGGAAGAGGTGTTTTCTGAATTGGATTTAGTCTTCATTTCGGCAGAAATATGTTTAGCATCGTCACTTTTACCAGTTTCATCGTCAAATGGTCTTTTACCAAAGACTGCCTCTAGATCATCTCTGAAAATAACCTCCTTTTCCAACAATTTCTGTGCAAGCTGATCCAACTTATCTTTATGCTCAGATAATATTTTCTTGGCACGTTTGTACTGATTTTCAACAAGGATGCTGATTTCTTTGTCAATCAGCTTTGCAGTGTCATCACTGTACGGTTTGTCCATAAAAAAGTTTTGCTGACCGGAGGAATCATAATAGCTTATGTTGCCAATCTTGTCGTTCAACCCATAAATGGTTACCATGGCCTGAGCCATTTTTGTAGTTCTCTCAAGATCACTCAGGGCACCTGTGGAGATCTGATTGAACACTACCTCTTCCGCAGCACGTCCTCCCAGTAGAGAACACATTTCGTCAAGCATTTGTGCCGTTCTTGTGATCTGCCTTTCCTCTGGCAGGTACCATGCTGCACCAAGACTTTGCCCCCTGGGTACAATTGTTACTTTCACCAAAGGATTTGCATGTTCCAATAGCCAACTTACAGTTGCATGTCCCGCTTCGTGGTATGCAATAGTTTTCTTTTCTTCAGGGCTGATGATCTTATTTTTTTTCTCTAGTCCACCGATAATCCTGTCGACCGCATCCAGAAAATCTTGTTTCTCTACAGAAGTCTTATTATGACGAGCCGCAATCAAGGCAGCTTCATTACAGATATTGGCTATGTCAGCCCCAGAAAATCCGGGTGTTTGTTTTGCAAGAAATTCTCGATCAAGATCGTTGGCTAGCTTAAGAGGTTTCAGATGCACCTCAAAAATTTCTTTTCGCTCGTTTATGTCTGGCATGTCAACATAGATCTGACGGTCAAACCTGCCGGCACGCATGAGTGCCTTATCCAGAATGTCCGCTCTATTGGTAGCTGCCAGAATGATCACACCACTGTTTGTTCCGAATCCGTCCATCTCAGTGAGTAGTTGATTCAAGGTGTTCTCTCTCTCATCGTTACTTCCCATATTCGGATTCTTACCTCGGGCTCTACCAATAGCATCTATTTCATCAATAAAAATGATAGAAGGGGCTTTTTCTTTTGCCTGCTTGAACAGGTCCCTGACACGAGATGCACCTACGCCAACGAACATCTCTACAAAATCAGATCCGGACAAAGAAAAGAAAGGAACTTTAGCCTCTCCGGCGACAGCCTTTGCTAGCAGTGTTTTACCGGTTCCCGGAGGGCCAACGAGGATCGCTCCTTTTGGTATCTTTGCTCCAAGAGCGGTGTATTTTGACGGATTTTTCAAGAAGTCAACGATCTCCTGAATTTCTTCTTTGGCTCCTTCCAAACCGGCTACATCGTTGAACGTAACGTTGGTCCCCTTTCCTTTGTCAAATAATTGGGCTCTCGATTTTCCGATATTAAAGATCTGTCCACCAGCCCCACCTCCACCTGAAACTCTTCTCATGATAAAGATCCAAACACCAATCATTAGCCCGAAGAACAGAACCCAGGAAAGCATTTCTCTGCCCCAATTGTCTTCAGTATTATAATCATAGGTGATCCCGTAATTTTCTTTCCAAACAGCAAGGCTGTCCGAAAACGTTTCATTATTTGGAATTTGAAAGGTGTAATGTGGCCCGCTATTAGCGCCACCCGTAATTGACTTGTTGATCTTTTCATGCATCGGGTCATTAAGGAACTTCTTTTTTATTGTCACCTCTGCATAGGATTTGTTAATTACGATGACCCCCTCAACGTGACCTTTAATCATTTCAACTTGGAATTCAGGATAGGTTGTCTTGGAAACGCCCCCCTCCCAGCGAAATAGTGCCATTAAGATCAAAAGGACGATAATAACAATGTAGATCCAGTAAAAGTTAAAAACTGGCTTTTTGCCTTTTGGATTATTTTTTTTGTCTGCCATATGTCAATAACTATAACTGATATTCAATTTTTTCAACGGTTGCGTCTGCCCATAGTCCTTCTAAATTGTAAAACTCTCTTGTTTCTCTGTAGAAAACATGCGCTACCACATCCACAAAATCAAGGAGTACCCATTCAGCATTTTCTTCTCCCTCAATATGCCAGGGCTTTTCGTTATGCTCCTTGTTTGTTTCTTTTTCTATTGATCTGGCAATTGCATCAACTTGCGTATCCGAATCACCATGACAAATAACAAAGTACTGGCACACAGCGCCAGGAATGTCAGATAAATTAAGAACCGTTATTTCATTTCCTTTTAACTCTTGCATACCTCTTACGATGGTTTCTGCGAGAATTTTTGGAGGGCACAAGGTCTTTACACTATTACTCATTCAAATTTCTCTACTGCCGGGCAAAACTACTTAATTTGTTAAATTAAATCTACTTTTACCCTCTGTTAATACTACGTAATGCCAACATTGTTTATCGGTCAAAACAAAATAGAATTATCTACTGTAGAATCAACGAACAATTTTGCTGCCAATTTGATTAAGGAGACAAATGTGCTTGATGGGACTGTAATTATGGCAGATAAGCAGACAAAAGGCAAGGGTCTGGCTGAAAATACATGGATTTCTGCTCCCGGGGAGAATTTAACGTGCTCCTATGTTTTGAGACCTAATTTCCTTAAAATAGAGCATAGGTTTTTTCTTTCGATGGCGGTTTCATTAGCTATAGTCAAGGTGCTTAGGTCTTTAGGGATTGCAGCAATAATTAAGTGGCCAAACGACATATTGGTTGGTACGCTAAAGATTTCAGGTATCCTAATTGAAAATAATATACAGGGCGATAAGATCAATTCTTCAATTGTTGGCGTTGGATTGAATGTCAATCAGAGCGTATTCGAAAAAAGTTTGACCGCAACATCCGTGTTTAATGTTGCGGGAAAGAATCAAAACATTGGCGTCATATTGGAATTACTCAATTCAGCTCTGGAAGTTAATTATCTGAAATTAAAATCTCAATACTGGTCTGAAATTAAACATGAATACACTTCTGTTTTGCTTGGATACCGCAAACAACTGCTGTACGAAGACGTTGCTTTAGGCACAAAATTTTCCGGGGAGATCATAGACGTTAAGGAATCCGGAGAGCTGATTGTTAAATGCGATTCAGAAATCCGAAGCTATTTATTTAAAGAAGTGAAATTCCTTTAGTTTGCAGGAAATACTTTTTCTAAGCGACCCGCCATGTAATTGAATAGATTTTGAAGCGGATTGAGTGCCATCATTTTCAGAAATGGGTTAAGATCAGCGTTGCAGTACAATTGGGCACTTGTTACATTTTTTTCGATTACGCTCAATTTGATATCAAGATTGAACCTTAATGGTGAATCTTCGGTCGAAACAAGATGTATTTCGCTGTTCTCTATTTTGCCGTTCTTTTTTAATGAAATTTTATACGTATTCTGAATTTTACAAGAAAAATGTTCGCCGTTTGCCTCCCAGTTTGATATGTTATCTTTTGGCAATAACAACTCATAATTATTCATGTCCTCCAGGAATGAGAATACGGAACCAATGTCGGCTGTGATCTCTGCTTTGTTGCTTATAATTTCTGTCATAATTGATTGCTCCAGGATTCTGGATCTTTTCTCCACTTTTGGATCGATTTCAGTTCTTTCTCGTTGATGTATTTCGTTTTCAGCGCAATTTCTAATAGGTGATCATAGTCGCAAAGAACAGTTATAGGACAGTGTTCATTCTTGAATCGTTCATAAGTGCTGTCAAATCCATAGCTGAAAATGGCTATCATTCCTTTAATGGAGGCTTCTTTGTCTCGCAAAGCGGCAACAGCGTCCAGACTGCTCATTCCTGTCGAAACAAGATCTTCAATAACAACGACGTCCTGACCGGGATTAACAACACCTTCAACCTGATTTTGCAAACCATGTCCTTTGGTGGATGATCGGACGTAGACAAACCCAACACCTAATTCCTGCGCAACCAAGGTGCCAAACGGAATTCCTCCTGTTGCAACTCCGGCAATCACCGATGGCGAAGGATAGCGGTCTTGAATGGCTTCGCACATCTCTTGTCTTATATAGGTTCTTATTTCCGGATAAGACAAAATAACCCTGTTATCACAGTAGATTGGCGATTTAATTCCCGAAGCCCACGTAAACGGATTATTGGGTTGAAGCTTAATTGCCTTGATTTGAAGTAATAATTCAGCTACTTTTGAAGCTGTTTCGGGTCTGAAAATCATAGCCGCAAATGTATAAAGTTTTTATAAACGATAAACCTCTTTTTTTTCTTCCAAGCCTTGAAGGAATTGCTGTTTCTGAAGGTGTGGGAATAATGGAGTATGACTCAACTTTGGTGCTGGATGATTTTTTTGACTACCATGACCACAATATGTCTACGATAGTACTGGGTAGCAAAGCAGATTGGAAGAACTTTTGCACATTGTTTTTCTCGATTGAGGCTGCAGGCGGATTGGTTCGGAACAAGGAAGAATTCCTTTTCATTTATCGAAACGATAAGTGGGATTTGCCAAAAGGTAAAATGGAACCAAATGAAATGCCTGAAGATGCTGCCATTCGAGAAGTAATGGAAGAATGCGGTATAGGAGTACCTGAATTATTAAATATTATAATTGAAACTTATCACACGTATTTTCAAAATGGAAATTGGGTGTTAAAGCGAACGTATTGGTATCTTATGGAATACAGTGGGAATCGCACATTGACTCCTCAATTAGAAGAAGGTATAACAAAAGCGGAGTGGATACCTATGAAGCAATGGAATCAAGTTATGGTTAATACGTATGGTTCAATTCAGGATGTTTTAGATGCTTACAATTAGTCTTTTACCCCGATTCTAATTTCTTTATGTTGTTGCATCTTTGTTCTGATTGCCCAAAAAGTTTTATCAATCGTTATGTATTCAGCTCCTGGACTTAAAGGAGCAGGTCGAAGAGCATTTGCATCGATCATCTCACCATCAGGCCCGATCAAATAATAGCAAGGTACCGACCTTACATTGTAATTCTCCAATAATGTTAGGTCGCCTTCGTAATGGGCGAAGTGCCAATCGTATGTTGGATTTTGTTTCAGAAACCTGTTCAGAGCTTTGGGGTCTTCATCCAAACAGATCGAGATGAACTCAATGTATTTCCCATACTTAGTTTTTAAATCCGGCATGAGCAATTTTTCTGAAAGGGAGGGTGTGCTTTCAGTGTGGAAGAAATCCAGATAGATATATTTTTTATTGAAAGAGTCTCTTGTAATAGTGTCCAATTGCGTAGTGATCAAACTGAAATCAGGAGCCGTATACCCCTTTTCGAGTCGGGTGAGAATGTGTTTTAAGTTATTTGCAAGTATTTTATTTTGTTCAAATGGTGAGGATAAATTTACGCTGTCCAGAATATGGATCAAGTTTTCCTTATAATATCTGCCCGAATGGTATTCTTCCAGAATTCCTTTGATGAGTATCAGCTCGGATATCTGAGGATCTTGTAATAAGTATTCGGAGCGAATCAGATTTAACAGTAACCCGTAGCTTGCATAGTCATTTATCAGCTCTTCCAGTGCAATAAAGTTTGTCCTTCCGAGCATATTGAATGGCTTTTCGTAAAACTCAAAAAGGAAATACATGTAGTTTGGATTGTCGTATAGAATGTCCTTGTTACCAATGTATTTGTCGTAAACCCATTTCTTATTGTGGTTGATATTGTTAATGCCACCGGCAAATTGTTCGTATCCTGCGATAGAATATTTCACATAATCAAGAAAGAATGGATGATCTACGTTCGCATATTCAGCTTTACATGCCGCTTCAAATTTCCCAATTTCTTCGAGCCCTTCGGGGGATAGAATAATCCTGGCCAAATTCCAGGTTGTGTCGTTCCGTGCATCATAGGGTCCGACATGCAGAAAGTGATTCAGCCGTTGCTGGTAGTCAATGATCAGGGTGTTAATGTCATTTTTATCCAAGCTGTCCATTACAAGCTGTACACTTTTGCCATTGTAGTAGTCTTGTTGCTCTAGAGAAGGGAAATAAATGTAATAGTCACTGGTGTTCGGATCGATATATAAAACCCCTGATTTATCCTGTATCTGAATAAAAGTTTCGGTGATCTTGTCAAGGTTTGCAATCAAAGAGAAATTACCCGCCGTATCTATAATAGTATAGTCCAGCTTCTTGTATGCCTGTGACAAGTAATCAGAATAACAGTTGATATAAACATATTTACCAGCGAATCCAGGAGCTCGGCCATGAACTGTAACATTTTGACCAAAATTGTTGAGGCAAAGTCCGAATACGAATAACATTACCAAATAAATCTTGATCATAACGAGATATTATCCGGGACGAAGGACGTGACGTCTCCCTTATTAGCAATTATTTCTCTTACAATTGTAGAGCTGATAGCCGCAAATTCAGGGGACGTGATCAGGAAGACAGTATCTACATCGCTGTCAAGATTCCTGTTGAGCTGCGAAATTGATTTTTCATACTCATAATCCAAAGAGTTACGCAAACCTCGTAAAATAAATCTGGCATTCATTCTTTTGCAGTATTCAACGGTTAATCCATCGTATGTATCAACTTCAATATCTGATTTGGTTACAAAGGTTTGTTTAATAAACTCAACTCTTTGTTCTAACGTGAAAAAGGAGTTTTTATCGGAGTTATTGCCCACAGCAACAATTATTTTATCGAATAGCAGGGAGGCTCGAAGAATAATGTTTTCGTGTCCTTTTGTGATTGGATCGAAAGATCCGGGAAATATTGCGATTCGGTCCATAATATTTAGCTACTCAAAAAAAGAGAAATTCACTTTCCCGTACTTCCTGAGTTCCAAGAATCGTTCCTCTTCGGAAAAATCGATTTGTTTATCATGCTCAACGATCAAAATGCCTTTTGGTTTCAATAAGTTTCGGTCGTAGATCAATTGAGGAATTGTCGAGACATCCTTGTGGGAGTAAGGAGGGTCTGCAAAAATAATATCGTATTTGCCTGTGTGTTTGCCTAAAAAGCGAAAAACATTTGCCTTTACCGTTTGGATAGGCAGTTCCATTTCATCAGCCATTGCTGAAATAAACTTCTGGCTGGAATAGGCAATGTCTACAGCCAGGATACTCTTTGCGCCTCGCGAGCCGAATTCGTATGAGATATTGCCTGTTCCTGAGAAAAGATCAAGTACTTGTACTTTTTCCAGTTCATACTTATTACTGATGATGTTAAACAAGCTTTCTTTAGCAAAATCCGTTGTTGGCCGTGCTTTTATCGACTTGGGGGCTTTAATTCTCCTACTTCTATATTTACCGGAAATTATTCGCAAATGTGTTGACGGATTACCTGATTAAAATGGTGAATTTTCTTTAATGGAATACAGCCGGGTTTTAAAGGAGATATATCTGCTTTTCTGATTTGTAGTGAAGGAAGATATTCCAATAATTTCTGGTAAATTTCATGCTTGCTGTCAATCCATCCAGAGATTTCAATTTTTGCATTTTTCTCGATACGTAGTTGCCGCAGGGCATAAGTTACGTAGTATAGCAGGTCTTCAGCATTTTCATAGGCGAAGCAGTTAAACACTTTAAAATCGTTGTCTTGGACATGCATAAGCTGAAAATGAGTTGGATGCATTTCGATCAGGACCAAAGATTCTGATGTGCGGTTCACCTCAATGAAGGCGGATGATTGATGTCCAACACGTGCGTTGTTGAACAGACGGTATATATCTTCCCTTTCTTTTTTGAATAAAAGATAGCAATTGCGGGCCTCTAACGTTTTTAAGGTGTCAAAAGCCGAAATGGTATGGTCAATTGTTTCAAAGTTATAGCTGAGATAATTATCAAGCTGATCTTCTTCAAAAAGCTGATTGGGGATTAGCGTAGAGTATGAATTGATCAGATTGATGGTAACTTGAGCAAAACCAGTTTGATTTAACTCAAGTTCTTTCAGGGTTTTCTCAATCCCCGTAGTTTCTCTGGAACATGCCCAAATAATATCATTTGTGGTAGGATTGATAACAATGGCCTTAAAAAGACCAAAACCACACTCTACATTGAGGTGGTTTTGATTATTTGTCCTGAAATCTTCAGTTGTATTTTGAAACAGCATTGGCTGCATTAGTCTTTCCAATTACCTTCAGTGTGGTGCTTAGTAAGGTTCCCGACAATCATGGTGTCGCGCCTCATGAACGGGTCAAATGGCTGAGGGTCATAAACCTTGAAAACAGGTTTAGGATGGGTAGAATCGCCAATGTCCGCAGCTTGCACTATAAATTGACCTTCATGAGATCGCTTCGTCCATATTTTGGACAGATCAAACGGAAACTTTCTTTTATCTGCGTTGTGCATAGGTGGCACTCTTACCTCGTATTTCCTACTGTCCACATCACAGTCACAAATTTTATAGCCATTGAAGATATAATCTATGGCTGGAATTTTCACTGTGTCTCTGGTGATCAGTCCAAGGATGGTGGCTTCATCTTCATCTATTTTCTCCATCTCCCTATTTCCCTCATCAGTATTTCCGTCGATGCCAAGCAAAGCAGCTTGTTCCACGCTCATACGATCATCAGGGATAGACCGGTTATCGCATTTAGCAGAAATATATAATACTGAGCCTGTTTTTAGAAAATTCTCAAGCTCACCTACATTATCACTATATCTCTGGTAGGTTTTCTTAAAAGCAACTTGAACATCGCGAATGTCCAACAAGGATTGTTTTACATATGTATTATATGTCATATATTCTTTTTCCAGCTCGAGTCTAGCATCAATAGATGCATAATTCATATAGCCGAACCAAAGACAGACTAAAACCAAAAATGGAATGAGGATAAAACGAGATTTTCTTTTAAAGACCCCCATAATATGTAAGATCATCAGGATTCCCATCAGTAAAAGTGCTAATCCTGCATAAACGAATTGTGGCGTTTGCTGTACACCGGTATCTTGATCGACGGATAACCCTATGAATAACATTGCAATTCCGGCTACTGTGAAAATACCGGGGAAAATGTACTTTCCCGCACTATGTATTAATTTGTCATATCCATCCATTCTTATGCCTCTTTTTGAAGTGATACAAAACTACAATTTTTTTAATACTGAATTATGCTGTAAAAAATCAGATCCTTTAAAATTTAACTCAGTAATTTCCTTTAATTTCATTTGCTAGTCCATTTGTCGTTTTAAGATGCATGTCTGAAATCAATTCCACAGAAATAACGAATCATTTTAACAAGATATTGCTATCTAATTTTAAACATGAACCGACAATCGAACAGAAAGCAGTATTTAGGTCATTGAGTACATACCTTCTTGAAGGTACTCAAAAGTCAGTTTTCTTGTTGAAAGGATATGCCGGAACAGGTAAAACATCAATAATTGCGGCTTTGGTCAAGTCCGTCCCGGTAGTGCATAAACAGGTGATCTTGATGGCTCCAACCGGACGAGCTGCTAAAGTTATGACAAGTTATTCCGGAAGGCAAGCATCGACTATACACAGAAAGCTCTACTTTAAAACAAGTAAGGGGGGCATGAACTATTTTTCATTGATGCAGAATTTACATAAGAACACTGTTTTTATAGTAGATGAAGCATCAATGATCTCCGTTGAACGTGGAGTTAAGAATCCATTCGAAGATGAGCGCAGCTTGTTGGCGGATCTGGTTCAATATGTCCAACAAGGTGATGGGTGTCAGCTCATTATGGTTGGGGACACTGCTCAACTACCTCCAGTCATGGAAGAGAAGAGTTTTGCATTACAATCTGAGTTCATACGACGGAAGTATTCGCTACTGGTACACGAGTTGGAACTGAAAGAGGTAATGAGACAAATAAAGGAATCGGGGATTCTTCACAATGCTTTTCAAATAAGAAGTCAGCAGGACATTCTGAGTGGAAAGAAAAATGATCGTTTTAACTTCCCAAAACTGTCAACGAATCTATTTGATGATGTAAACAGAATTAACGGTTACGAATTGCATGAGGAGCTGGAGCGTAATATTGGTCTTTACGGTATTCAGAATTGCATGGTTGTTACGCGATCCAATAAAAGAGCAAATAATTTCAATCAACAGATCAGAATTCGCATTTTATGGCATGAAGATGAAATTTCCGCTGGAGACTTGTTAATGATTGTCAAGAACAACTACACCTGGTTAAGTGAAGGATCGAACGCAGGTTTTATTGCGAACGGAGACACGATAGAGATACTAAGCATAAGAGGATATGAAGAGCTTTACGGTAAAAGATTTGCTAATGTGATCTGCCGGATGATCGATTATCCCAAAGAACCGGATCTGGAAGTTAAGATCATGCTAGACACGATAATGGTTGATGGGCCGAGTTTACCTAGCAAAGAGATGAAAGAGTTTTTTCGGGCGGTAGAAGAAGATTACATGGAGTTTTCGAACCGCAAACAGAGAATAAAGAAGGTTTTGGAAAGCCCTTATTTTAATGCTCTGCAAGTTAAGTTTGCTTATGCCGTTACCTGTCACAAATCACAAGGGGGTCAATGGCCCGTAGTTTTTATTGATCAAGGATATTTAACTGATGAGATGATGAATAGAGATTATCTGCGGTGGCTTTATACAGCGATTACGCGCGCACAGGAAAAAGTGTACCTGATCAATTTCCACAAAAACTTCTTTCCTGAAGAGATAGACGATTAGTCCTTTAATGCCCCTTCAACAACAGTTCTAGAGCATTTTGACCAAAATATAAGATTCTATACATACCCAATTATGACTTTTTGGGAAACTTAATTGGGCATTTGGGAAATCCTCAGTGATTAAAATGTCGAACGGGGCGTAACTAAAACTAGAAACTTTAAAAGCCTAGTTATGAAAATCGATACAACAAAATTAATCTTAACCACACTGATCGCAATCTCATTTTCCTGGTTACAGGCAGCGGAGCTGCAGTCGTCTGGAAATTCAACCAATTGGCACGATGTAAATGCCTGGACGGTAATATCCGGATCTGATAGCGATACAATACCTGATGCGGATGACATTATTACCATTGCAGATGGTGACACAATAATAATAGGAGCAAGCGCCTCTTGTTTGAGCCTTTACATAACAAGTATAGGTGGCAACACTGTATTTACTACAAATTCTGGAACAGTTTTAACCATTGGAAACGAATGGCAGCATTTAGGAAATGCCGCAAGTGCAAGAGTAGAAGTAACTGTAAACGGAACGGTAAATGTTGCAGGACGTTATTACATCAACTCTTCAAATGCAGATTTTGATTGTGACATTACGATTTCCAGCCTTGGACGAATCAACGCCAATTACGGATTAGTAAATACAATGGACATAACGAACTCCACGGGGTCAGTTTTTGCTTGTGCAGGGATATTTAATGTTGCTTCATCGATGGAATTTATCATGCAAGGAAGCAGTCAAATGACAGTTGATCTTACCGGCACAATGGATGTAGCGAAAAGCCTGGAACTTAATACTCAAGGTGTTTCAGGAGCAATTGATTTTAATCTTGATGGTGGGACGCTTGACATTGACCAACACCTGATCTTAATGGCGAACAGCGGAGCCTCTGCAGATAGCCTGGTTATTGATATGGAGCACGTAGGTGCTCGTCTAGAGATCTATGATTCTGTGAAATTGGACTCAAGTGGCGGAACTATTTTGGCCAATGGATTAAATTCAACCGTTTCTTACAACGGATCGGACCAAACGATAATTGTTGACACTAATATTTTTTATTATAATCTGGAGCTGGCAGGGTCGGGGACAAAGACACTTCAAGGAGACCTGTCCTCTACAAATATTTTCGGAAATGTAACTGTTAATACAGGAGTTACATTTAATACGGTTGGCAACCAGCTTGATGTTCCTGTTGATCTGACCATAAACGGAACAATGAATACTTCAGATACAATTAATATTAATAGTGATTTGACGATTGGTTTCGGAGGAGTTTTTACATCAACTGCGCCAATGAATATGAATCTTGCAGGAGACTGGTTGAACTTGGGAACATACACATATGCTATAGGAGACAATGTTGTATTTAACGGTTCTTCTCAGCAAACAATTGGGGGAAATACTTCATGGTACGAGTTGACACTAAGTAACTCAGGAGGAGCGGCTGTAGTAAATGGAACGCAGAACATAGAAGGTATACTTGACATCGACGAAGGAGTTTTCAACGCAAATGGATTCCCGGTAGTACTCGTTTCCGATGCTTCAGGAACGGCACAAATGGACAATGTCGGAACGGGATCTTATTTAGGAGATCTAGAGGTAGAGAGATATGTCGATTGCAGCAAGAATGGCTGGAGAGAAATTTCTTCACCTGTAGATTCAACTACATTGGAGGATTGGCAAAATAATGGTATTACGTTTTCAGGCTTTACAGGGTCAACTTATCCATCTTTTGGTTGGATCAATGCTTATAGCTACAACGACACCTTAGCAAATGGAGTTGATGAAGATGGCTGGATAGACGCTGCCAACATTACGGACACTACAGGTCCTTCTCAGGGTTGGAGAGTTTATTTGGGCTCTTCAGCACACCGTCTAGATGTAACAGGCACACCATATCAAGGCGATTTTGCAATGAACTTGAAATATGAGGATGACGCAGGCGCTGCCGATGAAGAAGGGTGGAATTTAATTGGAAATCCATTCCCTTGTACAATTGACTGGGACGCAATTGATGCTGGAAATAAGGTAAACATGGATGATGCATACTGGGTATGGATTACAGAAGGCGTTGTAACACCTCAGTATGGACTATACGTTGGCGGAGATATAACAGGGACGCATGGAACTACACAATATATGCCACACTCTCACTCCTTTTGGGTGCATGCTACTGCAGATAACCCTTCAATTACTATCAGAGAAGCGGATAAGAACATTACCGATCAGAACTTTTACAAAAGTGGTGCTACTGCAGCCAATGACTTGATCAAGATAAGTGCTTACAACTCTGCAGATCTGCTATGTGACGAGGTTATATTGAAGCTGCGTGATGGTGCAGATAACAATTATGTTGCCGGTGAGGATTTCCCAAAGAGATGGACGGCAGCTAGCTTTATAGAAGAGACAACCAGTTTGATGTTTATATTGGGCGGAAAAGAAGTTTCTTACAACACGATCTCATCCACCACCCAGGACGTTTACTTGAAGTCTTACATCGGTGCAAACTTTACCGGAGACGTAACTCTTAAGTTTGACAATTTGGAAAATTATAAAGGCAATGCATGCGTTGTTCTTGAAGATTTGCATACAGGGAGCACTCAGGACCTAAGAGTACTTTCTGAATATACATACACCAAGAATTTTACTGAACCTGATGTGAGATTTGTCATACACATTACTGAAGAGGTAGCCAGTGTTAATCCTGTTTCACCTACATGTTCCGGAGATTCGGATGGAATAATTGAGATCGAAGGCATCTCGGCAAGCTCATACACACTTGAATGGAAGGACGCAAACGGTACAGTTATCGGCGCAGGAAGCGACACACAACCTTCATTCGATGTTACAGGCCTTGAGGCAGGTCAATACACAATATCCTTTAATGTAGGTTGTGAACTCACTGAAATGAACGTAGAGGTTTTATCAACGAACCCGGTTAGCACGGAAATTGTTCTTTCAAACCCAACCATAGATATCGCAATGGGAGAATCACCTATAGTGGACTGTTACACAAAAGAAAATTGCAACCTGACTTGGGAAATGGGTGATGGAAATGTATATAACACAGAATCACCGGTTCACTACTATGCTAACGAAGGAAACTATACGATTTCCGTCGAAGCTGTGAACGATAGAGGTTGTGTCGGAAACAACTCTGTTTCAGTTGAGGTGATCAATTCTTCACCCACTTCAATTGAAGAGAATGATCCAACATCAAACGCCTCTGTATACACAAGTGGTAGTGAAATTGTGATCGAAACGAGTTTTGAAGAACAAATGGATGCTTCTATAACAGTCTTGACGATCGAAGGAAAAATAATAGCACAAGAGAAGGCCTTACTTGGATACAATACGGTAAGAATGCCAAAGAACAGTGCAAGCGGGATCTACCTTGTAAATATCCAGTTGGATAACGGCGAAAATTTAACATACAAGATCCAATAAAAATCACACACTTTAATAGTCAATTTGATCGAAGAATGGGGATATACTGGGCATCCCTGTTCGTCGATCTTTTGACATTCGGTCTGTTCTCAGCTTTCTACTTTATCCGGGAAACATATTTCTTTTGAAATACAAAATGAAGACTGATCCCCCGGAATATCATCCATGCTGCAAAAGCTCCCCAAATGCTGTATAAACTTGGGTAAAGCCATCCCGCTCCGTACAGGATAGGAACAAACACAATGAAAGTACCAATAAGCAAAGTGTTCCGCAGGACTTTTGCTTCTCCCAGGCCTTTGAAAATACCATCGTAACTAAAAGCAATAGAGTTAAAAGGCTGCATGACGATAACGATCCAGAAAAATGAATAGAAAATATCCCTTACCAAGAGATCTTCTGTGAATATATCCCCAATTACTAAATAGAATAGAATGTACACGAGGGCAAGCCCTGTGCCTATTAGGACATTTATTTTTAATAAGTCGTTTCTGAGCACCACCAGCTTGCTGTAATTACGCTCCCCCAGAAGCTTGCCGGATATTGCGTTACCGGCATTGGAAAAACCGTCAATAAAATAGGAAGAAAACAACCAAATATTTATGCCAATCGCATACGCGGCTAAAGAACCTTGTTGGGTTTCTTCGTAGTTGTTAGCGAAACGAAGTGCAACGATGAACGCTCCACTCACTGCTATTGTCCGAACAAACATGTTCGCAAAGATCAAGAACATATTTTTTAACTCATTTACCTTCGATCTAATGTACAGTATACTGAATGGGGTTTTCTGTTGCATAAAGTAAATGCACATTATGGTCATTACCACTTGCGCTATTAAACTTGCCCACGCAGCTCCTGCAACTCCCATAGGTGGAACATGACCCATTCCATTTACCAATACCAGATCCAACACGAGATTAATTGTGCCGCCAATGATACTTATTAACATGGCCCAGCTTGTATTCTGCAACCCCCTGAAAATCCCGAATGCACAAGCAATAAATAAAGAAAGAGGAAGGCCTGCAGATCGTATGTTGTAATAGGTGCTGGCCTGATCAATAATAATAGGACCTGATTTTGCATACAAAAAATCGCTTATTGGCAAGTAGAAATAGGATGTGCTTAACCAGGCGACAATTCCCAGAAAAAAGCTGGTAAATAATGCCACCGGAATAAGTGATCTAATGTATTCCAGATTATTTCTCCCATAATACTGAGAGGTCAGAGCTGATACAGCTGTTCGGAGCTGAGCGAGGCTCCAGACCAGAAGTGAAATCAAACCCGCTGCAAGGCCAACGCCCCCTTGTGCCTCAGATGCGTACTCAGGGATTCGTCCTATTATTGCCATATCAGTCATGCCAATAACCGGCTCAACGATATTGAATAGAATGGCGGGAATAGCCAATCTGTATATTTCACGAAATGCTACGCGTTCCATTCTCGGCGAAGGTAGAAAAGGGATTTGACAGCGACTCAACAAATTTCAATGTTTCAACAGATACGATATTAATCTGTAATTGCGTTTATCTGAAGTGCATCGCGGGTATGATGTGCCAATTCTGTGAATTGAATAGGTTTGCTTATTCTTACTACACTTTTGACGCTTTTGTGAAAATTCAAAGACCAATAAATTTCTTCTTGTTTTTATTACTGCTAATTGCGGGGACTCCTAGTTACACACAAAACCAAAAAGTTGTTGAACTTTCAAAAAGAACTTTGCCCGGGTCGGCCAGAAATACAGCTGTGTTGGCAAAGAAGTTGACAGAAAAATGGACCAGCGAGGAAGATAAATTTTTAGCTCTTTATACCTGGGTCATTAACAACATCAAATACGATGTGAAGCAGTTATCCTTAAGCAGAATAAAAAGCCAAACATCAAAAAAGACACTCCGTCGAAGAAAAGGTGTCTGCTCACATTACTCCTCGCTTCTAGAGGATCTGTGTTCTGAAGCAGGTATTGATTGTAAGAAAATAGATGGTAATATCGACAGGCACCTGTGGGTATACGATCATTCGGATGCTTACCATGTCGCCGATCATTCATGGAATGGAGTAAAGCTGAATGGTGAGTGGAAATTGGTGGATGCCACATTCGATGCAGGATATGTTACTCTTAAAAGAGGAAAGTTTGCAAAATTCTTGAAGCGTTTAGGGATTCCGTATGTGAAATGTAAATTAAAATTTGTGCAAGCTCCGGATTATGACCGTTACAATATGGGGTCTGAGGAAATGATCGTAGATCACCTTCCTCTCGCTCCATTCTGGCAGCTTCTAAATGACCCCATGCCAATCGATACTTTTCGCATTTCACCCGGCAGGAAAAGAGAGTATTTAAGAAACAGGCCAAAAGGAACTTTCTACAACTTTGAGGATTCGATCGCATACAGCATCTCGGACGAGTTTCCCGAGCAATTCATTGGTTATTCCTGCTCAAACTATAACGACACCAACGAATTCAGCTACGGATTTGGTCAGGAGAGGTTCGTGTATGCCAACCTGATGAAATACAATGGGACGGAGGCTGAAGATATTCCTGACTGTGAAACACGTTATGCCGAATACGATACATTGACTTATTTCGTGAATAAAGGGAAAGCCGCGTTCAAAAAACAAAGGGTTATAGAGAAAAGAGTACACCTTGGACTATTGAAGAAGCAGAAAAACCGTTACAAGATGGTTTTCAAGGAGAACGATAAGATCATTGGCAGGACAAGGTCAGCCTGGAAAAAGAACAAACAGCTGATCAAAAAACAGAAAAAGCAGAACAAGTTGCTGAAAATAAAGGGAGAGAAACTTGAAAAAGCGAAAACCAAACAGGTTGCACTCAAATTGAAAACAAAAGAATCTGACGAAAAGCTTCCTTCCCGATCGGAACTTGAGGCAAAGCTTTTACTGGTAACTACTGCTGAGAACGAAATAAGAAAGCTGTGCTCGCAAAACGATACCGTTAATATGGAGCTATCCGATGCTTATGGAAGTCTCTTTCCAAAAATGAATGGGGTAGACAGCTTGTTGAGTAAACAAATCGTTGCTACACGAGAAGCGGAATTCTGGCTTATTGAATTCTATGCCGTATATGATTCTGTGTATATGGATTCAAGAAAACGGGCTAATAAATGGGATACCTTGCATCTTGCATTAAGGGATAGTTTGATGTTCATTATTACCAAACAGATCAAGTTTCTATCCGGCACACATTATAAGAACATTACTGCAATGAAAAAGGCTCTCAAAACCATGCAGACTATGTATACTGAGCTTAGCCCTTTCATCGATGTGGATGACTTAGGCGAAAGAATTCTACTCTTGAACAAAGAGGTAATTGTCAATCAAGAGAAACAGTTGGCCCTATTCAAAATGACATCGGAATGGAATGAAATCCTAAATGTCTGGATGAAAAAGAATCGTGAGGATCAAAAAGCACTAATAAACCGTTGCGGATGGGAGAAATCAACAGCTGGCGCTCACCGTCGTAGCAATCAACGCTTTGAACGTGGACGGTATCTGCATCAGCTAAAACTGTTATCAAGTCACCAACATACTCTTACAGGATACAAGTCAGATATTCGAAGTAAGCTAAAGGAAATAAAAAGTGAAATAAAGCAAAGAGCTAAGGAAGCTTCATAAACCAAAAACAGCCTTGAATAAAAGCAATTATTGAGGCTAAGGACTATGCGATTACTTCAGTAGATTCAATTATTCCGTTCAATTTTGCACTTGGCCTCATGAACTGTGCTCCAAGTTCATTATTGATGTGGTAGTAACCTCCCAGGTCAACCGGAACACCTTGAACAGCGTTCATCTCGGTCAAAATAGTTTCTTCATTGTTTTCAAGCTCTTTTGCCATATCGGAAAATTGTGTTGCCATTTCCAGATCTTCGGACTGTTTTGCTAGCTCTTGTGCCCAATATAGTGCGAGATAGTAATGGCTTCCACGATTATCAAGCTCACCAACTTTTCGTTTCGGAGACTTTCCGTTCATTAGTAGTGTCGTTGTTGCATTGTCAAGTGTTTTAGCAAGTAATTTTGCTCTTGGATTACTACAGGTCTCACCCAAATGGTCCAAAGAGACGGCTATGGCAAGAAACTCACCCAGCGAATCCCATCTCAAGTGGTTTTCTGAGATGAACTGCTGAACGTGTTTTGGTGCCGATCCACCGGCACCTGTTTCAAACAACCCTCCGCCACTCATCAAAGGGACAATGGACAACATCTTTGCACTGGTTCCTAGCTCGAGTATTGGAAATAGATCGGTCAAATAATCCCGAAGAACGTTTCCTGTAACGGATATTGTGTCTTCGCCTTTCGCTAATCTTTCTAATGTATATTGACAGGCAGTTTCGGGAGCCAAAATTTTAATGTTCAGACCACTCGTATCGTGTTCGTTGAGATACTGTGTAATTTTTGTAATTACTTGAGCATCGTGTGCTCTATTTTTGTCTAACCAAAAAACAGCAGGTACACCGGTGGAACGCGCTCTGGTTACAGCAAGTTTAACCCAATCTTTTACAGGCTCATCTTTCACTTGACAAGCTCTCCAGATATCTCCGGCTTCAACATCGTGCTCCAGAAGGACAGTTCCGTTTGAATCAATCACCCTAACTGTTCCTCTTGCATCCATTTCGAACGTTTTATCGTGGGAACCGTATTCTTCGGCCTTTTGGGCCATCAAACCCACGTTTGGGACTGTGCCCATTTTTGTTGGGTCGAATGCGCCATTATTTTTACAGAATTCAATTACTACCCGGTACAATCCAGAATAGCAACTATCGGGAATAACAGCCTTGGTGTCTTGTGTTTCCCCGTTCGAATTCCACATTTTGCCAGAAGTTCTGATCATAGCAGGCATTGAAGCATCAATTATCACGTCGCTAGGAACGTGTAAATTCGTTATGCCTCTATCCGAATCAACCATTGCTAGCTCAGGACCGTCTTCGATACACAACGCAATGTCTTTCTGAATAGCTGCTTTCTGTTCGTCAGGGAGAGCATCAATTTTCTCCAATAGATCGCCAAAACCATTGTTCACATCTACTCCGATTTTGTTTAGTATCTCTCCATGGTTTTCGAATACCTTGTTGAAAAAGGCAACTACCGCATGACCGAAAATAATAGGATCAGAAACTTTCATCATAGTTGCTTTCATGTGAAGCGAAAAAAGCAGTCCTTTTTCCTTACTGTCCTGCAATTGTCTATGGATGAATTCGACAAGTGCCTTTTTGCTCATCACGGTCGCGTCGATTATCTCTTTGGCGAGGAGTCTTGTCGATTGTTTAAGTACTCTATGAGTTCCATCTTCGCCTGAGAATTCAATTTTAACCGTTGTATCTTCTTTTACAATTACCGATTTTTCATTCGACTTGAAATCACCATGGTTCATTGTGGCGACTTCTGTTAGCGAATTAGAGCTCCATTCGCCCATCGAGTGTGGATTTGCCCTTGCAAATTCTTTCACGGCCTTTGGTGCTCTACGATCTGAATTTCCTTCTCGCAAGACCGGGTTAACAGCACTACCTTTGATCTTGTTGTAACGGGATGCAATTTCTTTTTCGGTATCAGTTTCAGGATTTTCTGGATAGTCTGGAATTGGAAAGCCTTGGCTTTGCAGTTCATTTATTGCAGATTTTAATTGTGGAATGGATGCACTGATATTAGGAAGTTTAATAATGTTGGCTTCAGGTGTTTTGGCCAGTTCTCCCAGTTCGGTCAATGCATCCGAAATTCGTTGATCCGAAGATAGATATTCGGGGAAATTCGAAATAATTCTTCCTGCCAAAGAAATGTCCTTTGTTTCTATGTTTATGCCAGCTGCAGAAACGAAAGTTTTCACTATTGGTAACAAAGACTGTGTTGCTAGAAGGGGAGCTTCATCAGTTTGGGTGTAGATTATCTTTGGTTTTTGCATTGTAGAAATTATGTTGTTTGTCAAAAAACAGGATCAATGTAATACAGATTTGAAATCGGGTGTAAATTTAGTTGAAACAATGTTCTTAATCAAGATAATCAAACTAATAATCCAAATCAAGATTTAACAAATCTTTGAGCTTGTTCAACGCCGGATTTTTGGATGCCAATTTTTCAAATTTATCTCGTGTTGTATACAGATTGTTTCCTGAATCTGATTCTGATAAAACGGTTTTTAATTGAATTTTATAATTGTTTAGCTCAGCACGTAAGAAGTCCAATAGTGGCAATTTTTCTATCAAAAGAACTTCTTCCTGTACTGAATTGTCAATTTTAACCTGAACGACAAAATTGGGTTTTAGCTCAGGTCCGTATTTGGTTAGTGTAGTGTGTAAGTTCGTTTTGCCCTCGTGTTTAATTCGGTTGGCATAGTTGTTCCATTTCTCAACAAGATCGTCATGTCCAAACAGATCTGCAGGATTTTCGGAAAAGCTCTCCTTTTGCTCCTCTTCTTCTTGATCCTTTTCAGATTCAAGTTGAGGTTTGATCGAGATTACTTTCTTCTTTTTGCTAACCAAAGTATTGAAACCAACATTGCGGTTGATTACCTTTTTCGTCTCATCAGTATCTTCTATTGATTTGGATATTAGGCCTGATTTTTCAAGTGTGTCAATCGGAACACCATCCTTTGGTTTGGGCTTATTAGAAACCGAGTCTTCTGATTTGTCTTTTTCAAGATGCGTTACAGCCTTTTTCGGAGTAGCATTAAAACCAGGAGGAATTAGATCAATTAGCTGGTTGATTTGGTTGTTTGGGACTTTTTTTTTTCGTCCACCGCAGTGATTGAGCACAATTGCATTAGGGCCAATTCGACTAACAGCCTTTGATTCCTACTAGCTTTGAAGTCAATGTCAGTTTGATTCAATAGCTCTATCCCTTTAAACAAAAAGGGATCAAGAGTTTTTACACATTGTTCCTCATAAAGTTGTTTCACTTCCTCACTGGTATCTAGCAGTTGCACAGTGGTTTTATCTTTACACACTAACAGATCTCTGAAGTGGGCAGAAAGGCCATTGACGAAATGGCGGCCGTCGAACCCCTTGGATAAGACCTCATCAAATAGAAGAAGCGAAGCATGAATCTGATTCTCAATTATATGTGTTGTTACCTTGAAGTAGTAATCATAGTCTAGTATATTCAAGTTTTCAAGTACAGAACTGTATGTCAGGTTCTTGCCAGTAAAAGAAACAAGCTGATCAAACATTGACAAAGCATCTCTCAAAGCACCATCAGCTTTTTGGGCAATTACCGTTAATGATTCCGGATCGGCATGGATTCCTTCCTTTTTTGCAATGCTACTTAAGTGACTGGCAATATCTCTAATCTGTATTCTGTTGAAATCGAATATCTGACAACGCGATAAGATCGTTGGAATGATCTTATGTTTTTCTGTTGTGGCAAGTATGAATATCGCATGAGAAGGAGGCTCTTCCAACGTTTTTAAAAAAGCATTAAATGCACTCGAAGATAGCATATGAACCTCGTCAATAATGTACACTTTGTACTTCCCCTTCTGGGGCGGGATCCTCACCTGATCAGTAAGTTGTCGAATATCGTCTACGGAATTATTTGATGCTGCATCCAACTCAAATACGTTGAAAGCATATTCATCAAGCTCTTGGCCATTATCCAGGTTAATCGTCTTCGCAAATATTCTGGCACAAGTCGTCTTGCCAACACCCCTGGGGCCACAAAATAAATATGCATGCGCCAATTGATTTGATTGAATTGCATTTGAAAGCGTTTCCGTAATCGATTTTTGACCGACGACACTTTCCCAGGTGGTCGGTCTGTATTTTCTGGCCGATACGACAAAATCACTCATAAATTGGCAATTACTATTGACTATAGCAAAGATAGAAATCTACTTCGCTTTAGGCATTAACCCACCAAAGAATAATTAGCGAAATATTGATTTTATTAATAACATGGAAATTTTCAACTTGCGGAGTCAAAGATTAGCAGTAGGTCGCTACATGCATGGGACTGGAATCAGTATGCCAATATCCTGTCATTTTTCAGTATGTTCTGAATCATAAATGTATTCCGTACGCTCGGAATAGCATTGTTTTACCTTTTCGCACTAAAAAGTAAGGAAAAAGCTTATATTTGCGCCCAATTTCAATTATTTAAAATTATGAATCGATACGAAACTGTTTTCATTTTAACTCCCGTTTTGTCTGAAGCCCAGACAAAGGAAGCAGGTAGTAAATTCGAGAAGATTTTGAAGGATGGAAAGGCTAAGATCATTAACTCTGAATTTTGGGGCATGAGAAAACTGGCTTATCCGATACAGAAAAAGTCTACCGGGTTCTATCAACTTGTGGAATTTGAAGCTTCAGGAGACGTTATAGAAAAACTAGAATTAGCGTTTAGAAGGGATGAGAGAATCTTGAGATTCTTAACTGTAAAATTAGATAAGCATGCTGTTGCTTATGCTGAAAAGCGGGTTAGACTACTCGCTGATAAAGCATAAACACCGGTTTTAAAAGTTATTATTATGGCAGAAAAACAATCAGAAATAAGGTACTTGACACCGATCAATATTGAGATCAAAAAAGACAAGTACTGCAGGTTTCAAAAGTCAGGGATCAAATATTTAGATTTTAAAGACCCGAACTTTCTATTAAAATTTGTTAATGAACAAGGTAAAATTCTTCCAAGAAGAATTACCGGGACTTCATTAAAGTATCAACGTAAGGTGACTCAGGCAGTAAAGAGAGCCAGACACTTAGCATTAATGCCATATGTTGGCGATATGCTGAAATAAGAAAGAAGGATAGATCATGAATGTAATACTTAAAACAAAAGTAGAACACCTTGGAGATAAGGATGAATTGGTAACCGTAAAAGCTGGTTACGGAAGAAATTATCTTATTCCACAAGGTAAGGCAATTTTAGCGACTGCTTCGGCAAGAAAAATGCACGAAGAAACGTTAAGACAAAGGTCACATAAGGCAACGAAAGTTCTCGAAGAGGCAAAAGCTTTAGCTGAGAAAATACAGGATACTACTGTTAAAATTGGCGCAAAAGTGGGTGAAGCCGGAAAAATATTTGGATCCGTTAACACGGTTCAGATAGCGGAGGCGTTGAAAGAGGCCGGATATGAAATTGACAGAAAGTCGATCTCACTAGGAACAGATTCAATCAAGGAAGTGGGGACTTATACAGCTACAATTAAGCTTCAAAAAGACGTTAGCGTAGAGATAAGTTTTGAAGTTGTTGAAGAGTGATTTTTTAATACAAATATGGAACAGAGCATCCTTTTAGGATGCTTTTTTTTTGATTTCCCGAAAGAGATGAATTACGAACCTAAGATGGATGAATAGAGGTTCTTTTGTGCCGAAACCGTGGCAAGTTATTCACGTATAGATAACGGATAAACAGAAAGAGGTTAGTTGAAAGATTTCCTAAATAACGCGATAATGTCTTTGTCTGATCTTACCAGAACAGAAGAGCTCCCATTGTTTATGCGTTTAATGGATATGATGCATGATGGTGTGATGATCGTTGATTTAGAAGAAATAGTCGTGTATGTTAATGATCGATTTTGCGAAATAACCGGTTTCGAAAGAGAAGAACTCATTGGAAATGTTGCAACGGAAATTCTTTTAGGACAGGAGGTGATGCCGATAATGAGGGGAAAGGTCAAAGAGCGAAGCCAAAGGATCTCTGAGAATTACGAGATTAAGATTACGCATAAAGATGGAAAGAAAATTTGGTTGAGGGTAAGTGGTTCTCCTATACTTGATGTGGACAATAATGTAGTGGGTTCGATAGGCCTTCATACTGATATCTCAGACAAAAAACTAAAAGATCAGCAGCTAAAAAGCGCCTTGAATGAGAAAGAATTATTACTTCAAGAAACACACCATAGAGTCAAAAATAATCTTCAGGTAATTTCAAGCCTGATGAGTCTGCAGTTGAAGAAGGTCGAAACAAGAGAAGATGCAATGGAGGCGTTTATGACGTGTCAAAAACGAATTCACGCAATGTCTGTGATACATGACATAGTTTACGATTTTGGTGAATCAGGAAAAATCAACTTCAAAAAGTACTGTGAAAAATTGGTCAATCATCTTAGTCATGCGCTAGGCACATCGGAACAAAATGTTGTAATAGAAAAGTGTCTTGAAGTTGAGTATATGGATGTTGATGATGCACTTACTTGCGGACTGCTGATCAACGAGTTATTAGCCAATAGCATCGAACATGCATTTACGGAACTCGGAGGAACAATAAAGCTGTCAATTGTCAACAGGGAGGATAAGATACGTTTTGGTTTTGAGGACAATGGTAAGGGACTGCCGGCCAATTTTGACATAAATAAAGGAGAGTCACTCGGATTGCAGCTGATACAGAGCTTTGTAGAAAGACTCGACGGCCGACTAGAAATAGAAAGCCTTAATGGATTTAAGTTAGGGGTTATTTTTCCACATGCTCCAGAACTTGCACCCGCTTAGTTATCCTGCAAAAACATTAGGGAGGTTCAGTTACACTCATTAACCGATTACCATTACCTATCTTGGTACGTATATGTACGTATATTATCCTTTCATTTTCTTAAATTCGCTACCCCAATTATTAGATTAGGGAACAATTAACTTTAAGATGCTATGGCTTTTGACATTGAAATGATTAGATCGGTTTATGAAAAGTTGCCGGAAAGAATTGCAGCAGCAAGAACTGCGATGAACAAACCGCTGACTTTATCAGAGAAAATTCTATATGCTCACTTATGGAATGGTGAAGCAGAGAAGGTCTTTGAGAGGGGATCTTCATATGTCGATTTTGCCCCGGATCGGGTTGCCATGCAGGATGCTACAGCGCAAATGGCACTATTGCAATTTATGCAAGCGGGCAAAAATAAGGTAGCGGTACCTTCGACTGCACATGCAGATCATCTTATACAAGCTAGAATTGGAGCGAGCAAGGATCTTCAGGAAGGGATCAATAAGAACAATGAAGTTTTTAATTTTTTAAGTACTGTTTGCAACAAATATGGAATCGGATTTTGGAAGCCCGGGGCCGGAATTATTCATCAGGTAGTATTGGAAAATTATGCATTCCCAGGGGGTATGATGGTTGGTACAGACTCTCACACGGTTAATGCCGGAGGATTGGGAATGCTGGCAATTGGTGTTGGTGGGGCAGACGCTGTTGACGTGATGGCGGGGATGTCATGGGAACTAAAATTCCCAAAATTGATCGGAATTAAACTTACAGGAAAACTAAATGGGTGGACGGCGCCAAAAGATGTCATTCTTAACGTTGCAGGAATTTTAACTGTTAAAGGGGGCACAGGTTGCATTGTAGAGTATTTCGGAGACGGAGCAACATCCATGTCTTGTACCGGAAAAGGTACCATTTGCAACATGGGTGCCGAAATCGGAGCTACAACATCAACTTTTGGCTATGATGATTCCATGAGGCGTTATTTAAGAGCAACGGGAAGAGCCGACGTTGTTGAATTAGCAGACGAGGTCGCAGAACATCTTACGGGTGATCCGGAGGTATACGAGGATCCTGAAAATTATTTCGATCAGGTAATTGAAATAGACCTTTCGTCATTAAGCCCCCATGTGAATGGTCCTTTCACCCCTGATTTGGCTACACCCGTAGCTGAGATGAAAGAGAAGGCGAAACAAAACGACTGGCCCGTTGATATTGAGTGGGCTTTGATCGGTTCATGCACGAATTCTTCCTATGAGGATTTAACTCGAGCAGCCTCAATAGTGGAGGATGCGGTTAGTAAAGGTGTGAAGCCCAAGGCAATACTTGGAATTAACCCTGGCTCAGAACAGGTCAGATATACAGCCGAGCGTGACGGACTAATGGATACATTTAATAAGTTCGAATCAACCAGGATCTTCACGAACGCTTGCGGCCCTTGTATTGGCCAGTGGGATCGAGAAGGCGCAGACAAACAGGAAAAAAACTCGATCATTCACTCTTTTAACAGAAACTTTGCTAAACGAGCGGATGGAAACCCCAACACGCACGCTTTTGTTGCATCTCCTGAAATGGTGGCAGCGGTGGCCATTGCGGGAAGACTTGACTTCAATCCGATAAAAGATACGTTGACTAATGAAAACGGACAGGAAGTAATGCTGTCAGAACCTAGTGGTTATGAGCTTCCGGAAGCAGGTTTTGATGTTGAGGATAATGGGTATCAGGCACCTGCAGAAGATGGTAGTCAAATCGAAATTAACGTAAACCCTGATTCTGAAAGATTGGAGCTGTTAACACCGTTTGCCCCTTGGGATGGCAAGAATATTTCCGGAATGAAAGTGCTCATAAAGGCCTACGGCAAGTGTACTACCGATCACATTTCCATGGCAGGACCTTGGTTAAGGTACAGGGGTCACTTGGATAATATCTCTAATAATTGCCTTATCGGTGCAGTGAATGCATTCAATCAAAAAACCAATACTGTAAAAAATCAACTTACGGGTGATTACGGTGAAGTTCCGGCGACAGCCAGAGCCTACAAAGCGGCCGGCATACCCACCATCGTTTTCGGCGATCATAATTATGGAGAAGGTTCTTCCAGAGAACATGCTGCAATGGAGCCTCGTCATCTTGGAGTACGTGCTGTTGTTGTCAAGTCTTTTGCAAGAATTCATGAAACGAATTTGAAGAAGCAAGGAATGCTTGGACTGACTTTTTCGAATGAAGGCGATTACGACCTCATCCGGGAAGATGACACGTGTAATTTTGTTGACCTTGACCAATTTGCTGAAGGGAGCCAGCTCACGATGGAATTGATCCATGGAGATGGTTCGAAAGATGAGCTGAAGCTGAATCATACGTACAATTCGGCGCAAGTGGATTGGTTCCGACACGGTTCAGCGCTCAATCTTATAAAAAAAGAGGCGAAAGGATAGCATCACAATTTTTTGTAATTATTGGCAATAAGCACTTTTTCTAAGCTGAATTTCTTCTGCTGATGGCGCCTGTAGCTGTGGTTGATTTTAAGCTGATTCCATTGGTTTGGCACGGAATATGGAATGTTCGGATAAATCAATAAACCATAAAACAATGAAAAAGTTATTACTAATTTTTGCGGCAGGATTATTTTTATTTTCACCGGCCGAATCAAAAGCGCAGGCTGTTACAAAAGGAACTGTTCTGATCGATGCCTATTACGGGTTTCCAAACTGGACAAAGAGCTTATTGCAAACATCCTATGCAAACTCCGGCTCAGAAACGAATATTTCGATTAACGGGATCGGACCTGTAGGAGGAAGGATTGAATATCTTCTTGGAGAAAAGATCGGACTAGGTGTAGACGTAAATTATACGTCAGCGTCTGTTAGCTGGAAAGAAAGCGGAACCAATGATGTAGGCCAACCTGTAGTTTATGACCACAAAACCGGTCAGGAATTACTTAGAGCCATGGCTGCATTCAGTTGGCATTTCGTAGGTAGTGATGAATTCGATGCCTACCTTTCTTTTGGCGCAGGTTACAGAAATAAGACCTACGCATATGAAACTAACGAGCCTGGATTTATCGATAGTGAAACGAAAGGACTGATCCCTTTAGCTGTGAGACTAGCAGTTGGCGGAAGATATTTCTTTACCGACAACATTGGTGCTGGAATTGAGCTTGGTCTTGGAGGAGGTGGAAATGTCCGTGGTGGCCTGGCAGTGAAATTCTAGATTCTCAATGAATTAAAGTATTAAGAACCTGTCTTTGGATGGGTTCTTTTTTTATTGGGCTTGTGTTGTGAGTTTAATTTTGGATAAATAAGCATCCCAATCCCAGACGTAATTTCTCATGATGTCATCCAAACGTTTCAGTAATATTGGATTCGGGGCTCTCATCTCACGAAAATACTCATCCTGAAATTGTGCAAGCTCGTACTTATAAAAAACGGTTTTGGACATCCCATAAAGAACATTGTTCGAGGGATGGTTGATCCGCCACATAAAATCTTCATAGCTATTGACATAACCTTTAAATTCTTCATAGGTGTTTCCGAATACGGTAGCAAATTTGCGAATTATACATTTGCGCAACAATTGCTCTTCGGCAGCACTAAAATATCGGGAAAGAAAATTGAGATTCCCAACTAATACAACCATCAAGAATCGATCGGAATCTGTTGATGAGAAATTGGGCGTCACTTCAAATTCAGAGTCACATTTTATAAGTAAAGCTACATCTTCGAAACTATCGTCAACGGAAGTAACAATACTATTCACGAAAACATTTGCCAAGGTGTCTTCGGTGTATTTCCTCTTTCTAAACAGTGTTTGTAACATGGTTAATGTTAGTGAACGTCTCAAAAGTAAAGACTGAGAGGTTAAATCCTATGTGCTGACCACTACGCTTATTCACAAAGTTATTAACCAACCTAACCTGTTTCATTATATGCAAAGTGCATTTAGTCAATACAAATTCACCATTCAAATGCCAAAATAGCCACAGGTGTAAAGATTTAATTGAGAAAAGAATTAACAATTAAATTAGTTATTAATTACGCTGTCTATGAAATGGAGACCCTTCTTAATTGTATTCCTTAGCATTTTATTATTGTGTATAGTTGCAGTTGCTTATGTCGTAGGGAAAGCTAGTGCAACCTCGGAAAAACAAGAGTCAGCTGAAGAAGATAATGCTGCCTTTTCTGATTCAGTAGGAGCTGTGGCCAAACTGAAGTACGTTAAGATAGAATTGGCCAAAGTCCAATCTTACGGTGCCGATATTGAAGGGCTGGGAAGAGTAAGCTCTTCTCAGGCAATTGGTGTTATGTCCGAAGTGCAAGGGGCTTTACAAGCAGGAGAAGTTGACTTGAAGAAGGGTTCTTCTTTTGTAAAAGGACAAATTCTTTTTAGTGTGAATAGCAGGGATGCGTCACTGTTATTGGCAGCAAGAAAGAGCAATTATTTAACTTTGCTGGCAAACATTTTACCGGACATTAAGATCGATTATCCGGATCATTACGCGGTTTGGAAACTGTTTTTCGATAATGTTGAGATAGAAGGTCAGCTACCACCAATCCCACCCCTTATTGATAAAAAATTGAAGACATTGCTGGCAACCAGAAATGTGTTAAGTGAATACTACAGCATTAGAGCCGATCAGGTTCGCTTGTCAAAGTACATTATCAGAGCGCCCTTTACTGGTACTGTTGTAGATGCTTTTTCAGACGTAGGTGCAATCGTTAATCCAGGGAGTCCGGTAGTCAATATCATCAACAACAATTCACTTGAGGTAGAATGTCAGATCAAGCCGGATCAAAATAGGCTGGTTAGAATTGGTTCCAAAGTAAAACTATCTGATGATCAAGGAAATAATTGGAATGGCAGAGTGATCAGAAAAGCACAATACCTGAACCCCAATACACAATCGATCCCGGTTTTTATTGAGCTCACCAGTGATGTTAAGAGTTTGTTTAACGGAATGTATCTATTGGCATCCATCGAAGGGGACTCGATTAGTAATGTGTTTGAAGTGCCCAGAAGTGCGCTGTTGAAAAATAGTGCTGAGATATATCTTGTTGAAGATTCTCTTCTGGTGAGGCGGGAGATTGATATCGTTTTGTTAAAAAAGGAAACGGTATTAATTGGGGGAATTAAGGATGGTGAAAATGTAGTAATAGAGCCTTTGGTTAATCCTAAAGAAGGCACAAAGGTGGGCACAATCGAGGACTAATCATGAGAAAGTTCATTTCATTTTTCATAAAGTATCCCATTTGGTCTAATGCCATAATTATCATCATTCTGGGTTTTGGTTTACTGAGCATGTTTACCATGCGACATTCCTTTTTTCCTGAAATGGAAACGACCAGTCTGACGGTTATGGTTACCTATCCGGGTGCTTCCCCGCAAGAAATGGAGGAAGGAGTTACCACTAAGATAGAGGAGGCTTTAAAGAACGTTTCAGGGATCGATGAAGTAACGTCTACATCATCTGAAAACTTTTCAAATATACAGGTGTGGTGCTATACTGATGAAGACATTGATGAGATGCTCACCAAGGTCAAAAATGCCGTAGATGCCGTCAATGGCCTACCTGCCGCATCTGAGCAGCCTCTCGTTGTGAAAAATTCATCCGGTCGGATGATGACTACCGCATCCTACATTTCACTTTCAGGACCGGATGATCTGGATCGATTAAAAGAAGTAGGTGACCAGGTTGAAAGAGATTTTTTGAATTCGACCGCTGTCTCGAGTATGGATAAATTCGGTTATCCGAACAAAGAGATCGTTGTTGAAATAAGAGAGTCAGATCTTCAGAGATACAGCCTGACCTTTAATCAGATAGTTCAGTCAATAAGCATGAACAACCTTGACTTTTCAGCAGGCCTGATCAAAACCAGCACGGAACAAATGTACATACGGTCAATGAGCCGATCTACAGACCCTGAAGACATTGGTAATATTGTTCTGTACGCACAACCCGATGGGCAGAAGATAACGGTTAAGGATGTAGCAAATGTTTTTCTCGATTTTGAAGAAGTATCATCAAGGTCATATGTTAATTCAAAGAGAAGCGTAACCTACCTTATACGAAAGCTTCCTAATGATGATCTATCAAAGATCGCATCGTTTACTGAAGAATATGTTGAGGAGTTTAATCGTGAACATGATGATTTCGAAATGAAAATTATGTTTCAGTTCTCGGAGATGTTGGACGATAGAATTGAGCTATTGGGGGTAAACTTGTTCTTCGGGCTGTTGCTGGTGGTTTTTGTGTTGAGTCTTTTTCTAAGGATCAGGTTGTCTCTGTGGGTAGCTTTTGGAATTCCCTTTTCCTTTATTGGGATGTTTGCCTTAGGAGCCATTTATGGAATGACTGTAAATATGATCTCACTTTTCGGAATGATCATGGTTATTGGAATTCTTGTTGATGACGGAATAGTTATAGCAGAGAATATTTATTCTCACTATGAGCGGGGGAAGTCCCCGATGTTAGCCGCACTTGATGGAACAATGGAAGTAATGCCTTCCGTATTTACCTCGGTGATAACCACCATTGTTGCCTTTGGGTTTTTATTCTTTGTAGAAGGAGCAATGTCTTTTATGGCCGAAATGGCATTTGCTGTAGTTGCCTGCTTGCTTTTGTCATTGGTTGAGGCCTTTTTGATACTTCCGTCTCATCTTTCTCATGACTGGATCTTGAGCAGAAAGAAAAAAACAAAAGGCGTTCGATATAGATTGGAGAAAGGAATAGAGTGGTTGCGCAGTGGTTACGCGTGGTTGTTAAGGGGGATCTTAAAAAGATACCGGGCATGGGTGTTTTTCCCGTTCTTGTTCATTCTTGTTACGGTTTATCTTCAGGCTAGTGGTTATATCGGATGGACATGGTTCGAAAACCCACCATTTGACTCAATAACTTTAGCTGCTGCATTTAAGCCCGGAGAAACGGATGAGCAGACCGAAGAATTTCTTTGGTATGCACAGGGTAAAATTGATTCTCTTGGTGTTTTATTGGAAGAAGAACTGGGTGAGAAAGTAATCTCCTATGTTGCGTTGAACATTGGCAGCGCATCAGGACTTGGCGAAAACGGACCTCATGCCGGAACGATCAGAGTTTCTACGGAATCTTCAGACAATATCGATACCAGAGCGATCGCCAACAGAATTAAGGAGTGTATTTCTAAAGATTGGCAAAATAGACTACAAAAATTATCTGTAGGAGGAGAGGAACAGTTTGGGAAGCCAATTTCTGTTTCTCTTGTTTCCGAAAACGATAAGGAACTGGGTGATTGTGCATTTTGGTTAAGAAATGAATTTGAGGGCATGGACGGATTAAATGACGTCGTAGATAACTCGGGCATTGGCAACAGAGAGCTCCAAGTATCACTTAAACCCCAGGCAAGTCTTTTGGGTCTTTCATTAAATGATGTGCTTGGCCAGACCAGACAGGGCTTTTTTGGTGCTGAGGCGCAGCGTTTGATCCTGGGGAGGGATGAATTAAAAGTATGGATCAGATACCCAAGGTCAGGGAGAGCCAGTTTGGCAGACCTGGATAATGTGATGATCAAAACTACAAATGGTCAGAGCTTTCCATTTTATGAGCTGGCTGATTACACCATAAAGCGAGGCAAAGTTGAGATCAATCATTTGGATGGTAAAAAAGAAATTGAAGTTTCAGCTGATGTTACCGATATGACTAAAGTAGGAGAATACAGTAGTAGAATATATGCGGACCTGATGCCTCAAATTGCAGATAAATTCCCAAATGTTCAGTTGAACATGAGGGGGCAGTCTGAAGAGGGAATGGAAAGTCTTTACTGGTTTCTAATTGCATTCGGTGCTTCTATTATGATGATGATGATAATATTATCCCTGAATTTCAAATCATTTTATCAGGCTAAACTGATTCTAATGGTTATTCCCGTCGGCTTCTATGGAGCTGTCCTTGGACACGGTATAGAAGGCTTCAATTTCTCAACGCTTGGTTTGTTTGGGGTAATTGCTCTTGCTGGAGTACTGGTTAATGACTCCGTTGTTATGCTGGACACATACAACCGGTTGTTACGAGAGGGAGTAGATGTGAAAACAGCGGCATACGAATGTGGAAAACAGCGGTTCAGACCGGTGATACTTACTACCATTACGACAGTAGCAGGCTTGTATCCACTTATCTTAGAGAGCAGCTTCCAATCTCAGTTCTTAGTGCCGATGGCCATCACAATTGCCTATGGTGTTTTCTTCGGCACATTAATTCTGATCTTCTTTTTTCCCGCATTGATCCTGTTTTTTGCAGATATGAAACGATCCAGGTGGTGGCTTTGGCGTGGCGGAAAGTATCCTCCGGCGAGAATTGAAGTTGAACCGATCACCAAGATCATGAAAAGGGAACTCCAAATGAAAGAAATTGAGAATAGCGACAAGAAATTCCCTCGTCTAGATGCGGAAGGAAAGGAGGGCATTCATGGGTAAATGGCTGGCTCTAATAGCAATGTTTCCAATCACATTGATAGGATTTTCTCAAGACAAACTGTCCCTCCAGGATGCAATTAATGTGGCTTTGCAAAATAACTTTCAATTGCAGATTTCGAATTTGCAGACCTCTCAAGCTAAGATCAATAACACATGGGGGCAAGCCGGAAGGTATCCAATGATATCTCTTTCAGGAACTCAAGGAAACAACGTCTCTGATCAAAGTCAGAACCCAACATCCTTTATTCAAGCATTATTGATCTCAAATTCTGTTCAAGGGGGGATGGACCTTAACTGGACTCTGTTTAACGGATTTTCCGTTAAAGCAAATAAAGAACGACTGGGTCAGCTTGAGGAACAATCCCTGGGCAATGCGGCCATAGTTGTTGAAAATACGTTGCAGGCAGTAATATTGGCCTATTACAACGTCCAACTTCAAAAAGACAAACTAGGCTTGTTATCTGAGGTTTTGGAGCTATCCAAAGACAAATACCATTATAATAAACTGAAAAGCGATCTGGGAACTGCCGTTTCGACTGATGTTCTACAATTCCAAAATCAAGTATTGATAGACTCGTCTAATGTAATGGTTCAGGAAATAGCTCTTGGTAATGCCCGCAGAAACCTTAATATTATAATTGGCGTTCAGTCAGAAACTAGTTATGACCTGTTAGATGATTTGTTTGAGAATTTTCCTGAATACGACCTTTCTGATCTAAAACAAAAGATGGAGTCCAGTAACCAAAACCTAAAAAACCAATACATTAATTCTGAAATTTTCAGGCAGGACGTAAAGCTTGCAAAAGCAAGTATGTATCCCGTAGTTTCATTCAATACAGGAGCATTAATGAATAACAGCTCCTATAGGATCTCGGATTTCCCGTCTCAGTCAGGAACCAACATCAATTATTATGGAAACTTCTCGTTGTCTTTTACGCTCTTCAATGGAGGGAAGGTAAAACGAGCCATTCAAAATGCCGACATTCAAACAAAAATAAACGAGTTGCAGGTAGGTGAGCTAAAACAAACTTTAAACAGAGACCTTATACAGGCTCATGAATTGTATGAGATGAGAAAAAAGATCTATGCTCTAAACCAGGAATCGGTGAATGTGGCTAAAAAGAACTTGATAGTTGCAAAGGAGAAATATGATATGGGCGTAATGAACTCATTCAATTTTAGAGATGTGAATATGGTATACCTTAATACAGGGATGTCTACTCTTGAGGCTTTAAATAATTTGATTGACTCTAAAACAGAGTTGACCCGATTGACCGGAGGCCTACTTCAACAACCGGCAACTGAATAAAACAGAACGGTTGAGTGCCTTTTTTATTTTCTTGTAGGTGCTGCTCACACAGAATAGGATTCTGTCGAATTTAATATCAACTCTTTTGAATTGTATAGAGAGCCTAGCGACTGAATGGGTGAGAGATGAGCCAGAAATAGAATGTGTAAAGCTGAATGCCAAATAAAATTGGCAGGAGCAGCATCCTCCATTTTACATTTTTGAGCCAATAACCAAAAAGAAACATAAAAGGAAAGATCGTGCTAATGTATCTGGGAAGTCCTTCCACATTCCCCGCTGCAAGAGGAAGTAGAAGAGGAAACCAAAGAATGAGGTTGTAACTTAACGTGAGCCTTTTCATTCCTAGAAAAGCAACGACCATAAAAACAATTGCGTAAATAGAATTGAACTGTCCGACAAAAGATCCTGACCTGAAAAGTCCGGCTAATGGAAACATAAATTCTCTATTCCATCCTTGCTGTTGAGCCGTTGTGTAAGCAAATGAATCACCGGTATTTATGTTCTGGAAGTAGCAATAGCCGACAAATGCAAGGGCCGGGAAAACCAATGGAATTAGACCAATTATAGCATCCTTGGAAAGTAACGATTTACGCAATTTCAATTTGTCAAGAACCCCTTGGTTCTCAAGAATGAAAATTGCGAGTGGCAACATTAGGACAATCCCGCTGGCTCTGAGTATCACAAGGTAGGAAGCTAAACAGGCAACGATTATCCAACGCTTCTTAATAACGGCGAGCATCAATCCAATTAGTAAAGCACAAAATATTGATTCGGTATATAGCACCGAAAAGTAATAATGGAAAGGAAAACACATGAAAAGTAAAGTGGCAAAAAATCCATTCCTATTGTCATTGAACCAAATGCTGGCAAGCCAATAAAATAGTACAAAGGCCAATATCGAAAAGCAGAATGCCAATATAAACCCGGCCGTGTTAAAACTAAGACCCAGATAAGACAGCGCACTGATTAACATTGGATAGCCCGGCATGAAACCCCAATTTGATTGATGTAATGATTCTTGACTGCTCCAACCTAGATCTCGGGCCTCTGATATCTCATTGTACCCGTTACGACAGATGTCTTCATACCAATAGCTGTCGTTTCGCTTGAATAAACCAACTACCCCTTTGGCATCATGGCTAAAACCAAAGTCCTGACTCATCGAATCAACAACGAACGCAAATACAATGTAAACCACCTTGATCAATATTGCGATCAGTATGATCTGGATGATATGCAGCTTTTTTGCTTTCATTTTATGCCAAAGTGAATGTAAGAACTTTTGGACTTTTAAAACTTTAAACAAAGACTCCTTTGATGATCAGTAAAGTAGTATGCATGCATAATATTTTCCGCAAAAAGGTATGCATGCATAACAAATATGTTTATATTTGAAGGGGGATAAAAGTAAAAATTTTTGGAAAAGACAATTAAGCAGGAGGAGGCCATTGATTTTCAAGTGCGTTGGGCCTGGCACAAGATCATCAAAATGTACAATGCTGAGGCTGCTAGCTACGGGTTGTCGATGGCAATTGGTCAGGTACTTCTGAATATTGATAAGGACGGAACCCCATCCACCAAACTAGGGCCGAAGATGGGAATGGAGCCCAGAAGTCTTACCCGCATGTTGAAGTCACTGGAAGATAAAGGGCTTATTTACAAGCAGGCTGATGAAGTGGATAAACGCACGGTAAGGGTCTATCTTACAGAAGAAGGAAAAAAGAAACGGAAACTAACTCGTAAAACGGTTTTGCACTTTAATAAGTTCATGAGAGAGAATATCTCAAAAACCAAAATGAAACACTTTTTTGACGTGCTCACCAAAATAAGTGAACTGATTGATGAGAATGACATTTACGAGAAATAACAAAGAAAATAGTTAAAATAAGATGAAGAGAAACATCAGAAAAGTCGCGGTTTTAGGATCAGGGGTCATGGGTTCCGGAATTGCATGTCATTTAGCCAACGTTGGATGTGACGTGCTGTTGCTAGACATTGTTCCTAAGGATGCTGAAGATTCAGAAGACCAGAACAAAAGAAATTCGATTGTTGATAACGCCTTGAAAGCAGCCATAAAATCGCGTCCTGCACCTTTGTATTCCAAAAGCTTTGCTTCCAGAATAACAACAGGTAATATGACAGATGATATGCATGCGATCAAAGATTGTGATTGGATCATTGAAGTCGTAGTGGAAAGGCTGGACATTAAGAAAATTGTGTTTGAAAATGTTGAAAAACACAGAAGTAAAGGAACATTGATCACTTCGAATACGTCGGGAATCCCTATCAACATGATGTTAGAGGGAAGAAGTGATGATTTTCAGAAACACTTTTGTGGAACTCATTTTTTCAATCCACCTCGTTATTTAAAGCTATTGGAGATCATACCAACACCTAAAACCGACCCTGAGGTGGTGGAGTTCTTCATGGAATACGGCGCAAAAATACTAGGGAAGACAATGGTGCTTTGTAAAGATACACCGGCATTCATTGCAAATAGAGTAGGTGTGTATGCTATTCAGGACCTGTTCCATACAGTGGGAAAGATGGGCCTAACAGTTGAAGAGGTAGACAAATTAACAGGGCCTGTTATGGGACGACCGAAATCAGCCACCTTCAGAACTTGTGATGTAGTAGGCCTGGATACACTTGTCCATGTTGCAAATGGGGTGAAAGACAATTGCCCCGATGACGAAAGGAGAGAAGTGTTTGAAATACCTGCTTATGTGTCTCAAATGGTCGAAAAAGGCTGGCTGGGGTCAAAAACAAAGCAGGGATTTTTCAAAAAAACAGTCAATGCTGAAGGTAAAAAAGAGATCATGGTGCTGGATCTTGAAACGATGGAATACCGATCGTCCAACAAGGTTAAGTTTGGTACATTGAGTGCAGCTAAATTGGAGGATGACTTAGGAAAAAGGACAAAAATTCTATTTGCAGGAAAAGACAAAGCAGGAGAGTTTTATCGGTCGGTTTTTTCTGGAGTATTTCAATATGTAACAAATCGAATTCCAGAAATTTCTGATGAGCTTTACCGCATCGATGATGCATTAAAGGCTGGTTTCGGATGGCAAATGGGTCCTTTTGAAACGTGGGATTGCATTGGAATGGAAAAAGCATTAAAGGTCATGGAGGAGCTGGGTCGAAAGCCTGCTCAATTCGTGTATGATATGATTGCCGATGGGGTAACCTCATTCTATAAAGTAGAGGAGGGCGCCAGAAAATATTACGATGTAAATGAAAAGGCATACAAGGTGATTCCCGGAACTGAGAATATTCTATCTCTGGCTAATCTTAGGGATGCTCAGACCGTGTGGAGCAATTCGGATGCGCACATCATTGATTTGGGAGATGGCATCTTGAATGTTGAATTCCACACAAAAATGAACACTATCGGAGGGGGCGTTTTACAGGCGATCAATAAGGCGATCGACCTCGCTGAATCAGGAGAAGATTGGAAAGGTGTGGTCATTTCCAATGAAGGAGAAAACTTCTCAGCAGGTGCTAATGTAGGTATGATCTTTATGATGGCCGTTGAGCAGGAGTATGACGAGCTGGACTTTGCTGTTCGGGCATTTCAGAACACGATGATGCGATTAAGGTATTCAGCAATACCGGTTATTGCAGCTCCGCATGGCCTGGCTCTCGGAGGTGGTTGTGAAATATGCTTGCATGCAGATAAAGTAATTGCACATGCAGAAACCTACACGGGATTGGTAGAATTCGGAGTAGGACTTATACCCGGTGGAGGTGGAACCAAAGAATTTGCAGTCAGACACGCTGACGAGCTCAAAGAGGGGGACATGAGGATCAATAACTTAAGGAAT
>Ga0206681_10000068_pt1 | contig 68216 bp, 56 predicted proteins | sample M150012015metaG_FD_161048 | JGI IMG/M metagenome (GOLD analysis project Ga0206681, IMG submission 161048) | Ammonia-oxidizing marine archaeal communities from Monterey Bay, California, United States - M1 500m 12015 | ecosystem: Environmental > Aquatic > Marine > Intertidal zone | place: USA... | reverse complement strand
ACCAAGAAGATGGTATTGGTCAAGCTGATGTAGATGCTGCTTATGCAGATGGTGCTGCTTCTGTAACTCCAGAAGATGGTATTGGTCAAGCTGATGTAGATGCTGCTTATGCAGATGGTGCTGCTTCTGTAACTCCAGAAGATGGTATTGGTCAAGCTGATGTAGATGCTGCTTATGCAGATGGTGCTGCTTCGGTAACTCCAGAAGATGGTATTGGTCAAGCTGATGTAGATGCTGCTTATGCAGATGGTGCTGCTTCTGTAACTCCAGAAGATGGTGTATCTCAAGCTGACGTTGATGCTGCTGCAGATGCTGCTTATGCTGATGGTGCTGCTTCGGTAACTCCAGAAGATGGTGTGTCTCAAGCTGATGTAGATGCTGCGAATGCTGCTTCTGCTGCTACGATTACTGATTTACAAGCTCAATTAGATGAAGCTCTTGCAAACGCAGGTGGTGGTCCAGCTGAGCCTATCTTTATCGATATCGTAGATGGTTGGAACATCTTAGGTTATACCCTTCCTTACGGACAGGATGTAGCTGCTACAGTTGCTGACATCGTTGCTGATATCTTAATTGTTAAGAACAACGCTGCACAGGTTTACTGGCCAGAGTTTGAGTTTAATGGTATTGGAGACTTTGTCCCAGGTCAAGGTTACCAAATCAAGACAACTGCTGCGATTTCAGGTTATACTTGGCCAGATGTTGATGGTCAGCGTATTGAGATGAATCCAACAGTTCCTGCTTGGGCAATCGATATGGAAGCTGATCTTCACCCGAACGACATTAGAACACTTGTGAAAGTTGTGAATATGTTAGGTCAAGAAGTGAATGTAGCTGATCAATTCTCTGGAGAAGTATTATTGTACTTATACAATGATGGATCTGTAGAAAAGAAAATCGTTAAATAATTTAACTCTTTATAATAAAAGCCCTCTGAGAAATCAGAGGGCTTTTTTTGTTCCATACATTACGTTTCTCTTGCATCTTTTACTCAGATGATTATCTTTGTTCAAAATCAAATTTATAATTATGTCTGAAGACTTAAAACAACATATACTAAAGAATGGATTCACTTTAGGAGTGGTTTACATTTGTATCGATATCCTTAAATACTTAGGAGGAGCTGAATATTTTGTAAATACTTACGTTGGAGTCCTCTCCATCCTAATTGCTGTTGTCGTACCAATATACTATACCTTTAAATTTAGAGCTTCTAATGAGGGCTTTATTGACTTTAGAACTGCTTTTAGTTCTTGTACTGGGATCTTACTGGCTGCAGGATTTATTGAGCTAGTATTTCAAATCCTTTTGCTAAATATAATTGACACTCAATTTGCATCTGAATTATTAGACGTTTCTATTAATACTGCTGTCGCTCAATTCGAAGCATTCGGTATGTCTGAAGATGAGATCACTAAAATTGTTACCGCTATGGAGAGTACTTCTAGTTATTCACCGATGAATATGTTAAAAGGATTTGGCTTTATGGTTGTTGGCTACACCATCTTTGGTTTAATAGTTGCTGCCTTTACAAAAAATGATAGACCAGAATTTAGTGAAGAATAAAGTGGAAAATTTACAAATCTCGATATGTGTGCCTTTATATAATGAGGCAGAGTCTATTCCTGAGTTAAACACTTGGATTGCGACCGTAATGAATAAACATAACTTTACATATGAAGTTATTTTTGTTGATGATGGTAGTACTGATGATTCTTGGGCTATTGTCGAGGAACTCTCTAAAACAGATGCAGCCGTTAGAGGAATCAAATTTCGTAGAAATTATGGTAAGTCGGCAGGGCTTTATGTTGCTTTTGAAGCTACAAAAGGTGATGTTGTGATTACAATGGATGCTGATCTTCAAGACAGTCCAGAGGAAATCCCAGAATTGTATAGAATGATAAAAGAGGATGGACTTCATCTTGTATCAGGCTATAAAGAGAAAAGATTTGATCCGCTAACCAAAACTATACCTACTAAATTATTCAACTGGGCAACAAGAAAAATGTCTGGTATAAGCTTAAAGGACTTTAATTGTGGCCTAAAAGCCTATGATCATAGAGTAGTGAAAAATATTGAGGTGTATGGAGAGATGCATCGTTATATTCCTGTGCTTGCGAAATGGGCTGGATTTGATAAAATTGGTGAGAAAGTAGTTCATCATCAAGAGCGTAAATACGGAGTTACTAAATTTGGTGTTGAGCGTTTTGTAAATGGATTTTTAGATCTCCTGACGGTTATGTTTATTTCCAAATTTGGAAAAAAGCCAATGCATTTATTTGGACTCGTGGGGGTAATGTGTTTTACTATAGGTTTTGGTATTGCTGTTTACTTAACGGTAGCCAAATTAATGTGGCAAGCATATAATATGACTGATAGGCCTTTATTTTATTTGGGTATTTTAGCTATGATTGTGGGTGTGCAATTATTTTTAACAGGTTTTATTGCTGAGTTAATAGGACGATCTAATAGTGAACGTAACCACTATATTATCGAAGATCGCTTGAATTCTACTTCTTGATAAAGAAAAAAATCATAATTATTGGTCCTGCTTTCCCTTTACGTGGTGGAATTGCAGATAGTAACCATTCCTTAGCTTTAGCTCTTAAAGAGCAAGGACATGATGTGAGAATGCTTTCTTTTTCATTACAATACCCATCTATTTTGTTTCCAGGGAAATCTCAATATGATACTGCTGGATTAAAACCCCAGCTGGAGATATATACTTTCATCAATTCTGTAAATCCTTTATCCTGGATAAAAACAGCATGGTGGTTGAGAAGTCAAAAAGTAGATCTTATTATTACTCGATTTTGGTTGCCATTTATGGCTGCTTCTTTAGGTTCTATATTGAGATTATCAGGATTAAAAAAGAATATCCCCCTGATTGCCTTATGTGATAATGTTATCCCTCATGAAAAGCGTTTTGGTGATTTCTTTTTAACAAACTTTTTTTTAAAATCTAACAACAGATTCTTAGTGATGTCTAAGTCTGTTGGTGTCGATATTACTTCTTTTATTGAGAATGCTTCTGTTGATTATCACCCGCATCCTGTATACGATCAGTTTGGTGAATTATTAGCTAAGAAAAAATCGATTGAGACCTTAGGTCTCAATGTTACTAAAAAATACATCCTATTTTTTGGATTCATTAGAAAATACAAAGGCTTAGATTTATTACTCAATGCTATGGCACAAATCCCTACGGATATTGAACTTATTGTTGCAGGGGAGTTTTATGAGTCAGAATTAAATTATAGAAATCTTGTTACACAGCTTAGTATTGAGAAACGCGTTCATTTCTTCGCCGATTTCATTCCTCAAGACAAGGTCAATTTATTTTTCTCTGCTTGCGATATTGTTGTTCAACCCTACAGAACTGCAACTCAAAGTGGTGTAGCACAAATTTCTTATCATTTCAATAAGCCTATTCTCGTTACAAATGTTGGTGGTTTACCAGAAGTAGTGCCACACAATAAAGTTGGATATGTGGTTGAGGTTAACCCTGATGCAATTTCTACCGCTTTAAATGAGTTTTACGACAATGATCTTGAGGCTGAATTTACTGCGAATGTAAAGGAGGAAAAGAAAAAATATTCTTGGTCTAATATGGCTACTCAAATCATTAACACTCTCTAATTTGTTTAGGAAGAGTTATCTACTATAGAAATCAGTATATTTATTGCCTAAACTTTTGAAAATGAAATCGATCTCACTCATTATTTGCTTGCTTTTCACTCCTGTACTTATGTTCTCGCAGGAGTCACAAATGGAAGCAACAGTAGAAAAATATTTACAAAACAACTTGTCTGAGCTTTCACTAAGTCAAGATGATATTTTGGACTATAAAATTTATAGAGAATATGAGAGTAAGCAAACAAAGCTATCTCATGTCTTTCTTCAACAATGTTTTGAAGGTACACCTATTCATCAAGCAGAAATACGTTTGCATTGGAGAGCTGACATTGGTTGGCTACAAACACAAAATACTTTTGTAGAAAATTTAAATTCTCAAAATATTCAATCCTCAACATTTATAAATGAAGTTGAGGCTATAAAACAGGCCTGTTCAGCTCTAAATATTGTCTATTCTAAACCCAATAGAATAGCTAAGAAAGTTGAGTCTATCGCTTTATTTGAAGCCGAATTTTCTTTAGATGCTATTCCTGTAATGCAGGCATATTTTGCTACTGAGAATGAACTAAGAAAAGTATGGGATCTAACGATCTATGAGAAAGATGCTTCAGATTGTTGGAATGTATTGATTGATGCACAAACCGGAGAGCTGTTACGAAAATACAATTGGGTGCAGCATTGTTCATTTAGTTCGGATGTTTCATGTTCTCATACATCTCATGAAACCGCTGAAAGCGAAGAGCATTTTTCTTTATCAAAAAGTACAGGTGCCATATACAATGTATTTGCCATTCCTGTTGAAAGCCCGTCGCACGGGGACAGAACCCTGGAAGAAGATCCAAATAACATCATTGCTTCTCCTTTTGGATGGCACGATACCAATGGGCAGACCGGTGCAGAATATACAATCACTCGTGGAAATAATGTGCATGCATTTTCTGATTTAACAGATTCTAATACTCCACAAGGTGATGAACCTGATGGTGGAGCAGAATTGCATTTTGATTTTTCATTCGATGCAATGACAGAACCAGATCAGAATTTAGATGCTGCAACAGTTAATCTGTTTTATATGAATAATATGATGCACGACGTATGGTACCATTATGGTTTCGATCCTGCATCGGGTAATTTCCAATCTAATAACTATGGTGAAGGCGGATTTGGTGGTGATTACGTAAAGGCTCAAGCACAGGATTCTAGTGGTGTAGGTACGAATATCGCATTAAATAATGCAAATTTCTATACTCCAGGTGATGGCTCAAATCCTGTCATGCAGATGTATTTATGGAATAAACCTGAAAATCCATATGATTTATTTACAGTTAATTCTCCTGAAATTTTAGCGGGTACCTATGAAGTTAGTCCTGCAATGGATTGGAGTGGTCAAATTTCTAGTGAACCTATTACTGGCCATATATCTACTGTTGATGATGGTACTACATGGGGGCTAGAAGGATGTGATGAATTAGTAACAGATTTAACAGGTAAGATTGCTCTAGTAAGTAGAGGGACATGTGAGTTTGGTTTAAAGGCATTGAATGCTGAAAATGCTGGTGCTATTGCTGTAATTATTTATAATAATGTGGGAGGAATGGTTAGTATGGCTGCAGGTGACGTTGGTGCAGATGTGACTATTCCAGCTGTGTTTATGAGTAAATTAGACGGTGAAGCATTGAGAGATTATCTTGACTCGGATGGAGTTATAGAAGCCACTTTTGTTAATAATTCTCCTCCAGGTCCAGAATTCTTAGATGGAGATTTTGATAATGGAATTATCGCCCACGAATATGGTCACGGTATTTCATCTCGTCTTACTGGAGGTTCTTGCCTTTGGGGAGATGAACAAGCGGGTGAAGGTTGGAGTGATTTTTTTGCTCTTATGATGACTAATAACATCGATGATAGTGGAGATGAACCTCATGGAATTGGTACTTATGTTTCCGCAGAACAAAATGATGGCAGAGGAATAAGATCTTATCCCTACAGTAGAGATATGGGAAATAATCCTATGACATATGATTATGTGATTACTGAGTCTGTACCACATGGAGTAGGATCTGTTTGGACGACTATGTTATGGGATTTATATTGGAATTTTGTTGATGTGTATGGTTATGATGAAGATCTATATAATGGTGTTGGAGGAAATAATATGGTGATGCAGTTGGTAATTGATGGTTTGAAATTACAGCCTTGTAATGCTACTTTCACCGATTTAAGAGATGGAATATTGGTTGCTGATGAATTGCTATATGATGAACAAAATGCCTGTTTAATTTGGGAGACATTTGCTCGCAGAGGACTTGGTTTTAGTGCACAGGGTGGTCTTAGTTCTAGTAGAGCTGACGGTACAGAAGCTTTTGATAATATACCAGAATGTGTTAAAGAGTTAAAAATTCAAAAATCAGCTCAGGCAGATGCAAAATCTGGAGACGACTTAGTTTATACAATCCTAGTACAAAATCACACAGACAATCTTCTTACAGGAATTCAAGTAAGAGATACTTTACAAAGTGGAGTTTCTTATGTGTTAGCTTCGTCATCATGTGACCTTAGCGTAGATGGAGCTGTATTGACATTCAATTTAGGTGATATGAATTCGGGTTCTAGTCAAACATGTACTTATTCTGTGTTGACTGATGAAAGTTTGTACAGCGAAATACTATTTGAAGACGATATGGAAGACGGAGATGATTATTGGATAAGTCTTTCTGAAGAAGGTTATTTATGGGAGCTTTCAGCACCTGAATCATACAGTGGTTCTGATGCCTGGTTTGCTGAGAATTTAGAGGAACGATATGAAACTTACCTTGAGCTAGAGCCTTTTACAGTAGAAGGTGATGCTCCAACATTAAGTTTCTGGCATAAGTATATTACTGAAGCTGGTTACGATGGAGGATATATTTCAATTTCTACTGATGAAGTTAGTTTTGAAGACTTAGGGCCTTACATATTTAGAGGCTTTTATAGAGGCGAATCACAGGGTCCACCACCACTCGGAGGGAAGGATTCATTCTGGGGTAACAGTAATGGTTTTGTGAATACGCTAGTAGACTTAAGTTCTTATTTAGATGAAACAGTTACCATTAGATTTACTTTTGTTACCGATGAAGGAAATCCAGAAGAGGAGTATGTTGAAGGCTGGACTGTGGATGATGTGAGAATTATTGACCGATATCAAGTAGAGAATAGAGCTTGTGTTTCTAGTTCTACAGGAAATTTCGCTTGTGATGAAGTTCAAGAAGGTGGAACGATTCTTTATGATCATTATGGAGTAGAAATTGATGAGTTAGTAGATAATCTATATGCTCAAATTTATCCTAACCCTACATCAGATATGGTTTCGATAAGATTATCTGGCGACTGGAATGAAAATCCTCAAGTGAAAATATTTGATGTTCAAGGTAAATTGGTTTTTGAAACATCTGTCTCAGAAATTGATGTTGAAATATCAACGGAGATGTATGCTGATGGTTTGTATTTTGTTGAAATCTCAGATGATATACATTATCTGATGAAAAAGTTAACGGTACTACATTAAAATAAAAAATGCCCATCTTCTTAAGATGGGCATTTTTACTTTGTACTCATAAGATCAATGCTTACTTTTATCCTTTAAACAATTTGTCATGAAAAAGATATTTGTATTCTTAGTAATCACATTGATCTGCCCAGTTTTAGTGGCACAGAACGTAGTCGATGAAAATGGTTTGAAACAAGGTGTATGGTCTAAGAATTATCCTTGGGGTGCACTGCGTTATGAAGGAGCCTTTGAGGATGATAATGAAATTGGAGTTTTTCGTTTTTACGATCAAAATGGTAAAGTAATTTCAGAAAGACACTATAAAACTCCTGGAGGTATTTCGAATGCTGTAATCTATATGCCCAATGGTAAAGTTGAAGCTTTAGGGAAGTTTGATGGGAAAATGAAAATTGGAGAGTGGAAATATTTTAGTACTCGTGGTTATTTGGTTTCTACCGATGAATACTTAAATGGAGAAAAAGAAGGAGCTGAACGCGTTTTTTATGCCGACAGTACATTAGCCGAAATTGTACATTGGAAAGCTAATCTTAAAAATGGTGAATGGACTAAGTATTCATCTACTGGAAAACCTGCACTTAAAGCATTTCACTCAAATGGTCAATTGCACGGGAAGTATCTTAGTTTCTATCCATCAGGAAAGAAAAAACTAGAAGGCGCTTATAAGAAAGGTTTGAAGAATGGAAAATGGTTTTTCTACTCTGATAAAGGAGTGCAAGAGAAGATGGAAGTGTATGAGTTTGGTGATATCATAAAAACTGTAATTAGAGAAGGTAATGAGCTTAAGACTATTGAACATCGTTAAGATAGTATTCTTTCTTTTTCCAACTTTTCTAATTGGACAAGATAGATATTGGGTATTCTTTGAGGATAAACAAGAATCTGTAGAGCGTTTTCAACTTTCAGATTTCTTGTCTGCCGAATCAATACAAAGAAGAGCTGAACAGGGAATAGATGTTCATGTAAATGATTTCCCAGTATCCAATAGCTATATAAACGCAGTTAAAAATCTTGGATTTGAAGTGTATAGATCTTCTCGCTGGCTCAATGCTATTTCTGTTTTTATTGAACATAAAAATGACCTTGCACTTATACGAGAATTAGATTTTGTTTCAAAAATTCAAAAAGTAAAATCATACTCTAGAAAAAATGCTATTGAAGAACTTGGGTTTGACCAAGAAATAGTGGCGAATTCCTACGGGCCTTCATTTGGTCAAATAGCTCAACTCAATGGTCATTTGGTACACGAGCAAGGGTATAAAGGACAAGGTAGAATTATAGCGGTTATGGATGCTTCTTTTTATAGAGTTGATGAATTAAGAATGTTCGATAGCTTATGGATTAACAATCAAATATTAGAGACTTGGGATTTTGTTCTAAACCAAGAATTGAATTATGATATTGATACTATTGGCTATCATGGCACAATGGTTTTGTCGTGTATGGGTGGGAATATGCAAGATAGTCTTATAGGTACTGCACCTAAGGCTTCCTATATGTTATTTCGTACCGAGGACACCTCTTCAGAAACTTTAACAGAAGAGGATAATTGGGTAGCTGCAGCAGAACAAGCTGATGCATTAGGTGCTCATGTCATAAACACATCTCTAGGCTATTCTAATTTAACCGATGATCCTGAGAATACGCATACCTATAGCGATATGGATGGGAATACAACCGTAATTACTATAGCTGCCGATATTGCTGCTTCTAAAGGAATGTTGGTTGTTAATTCAGCCGGAAATTCTGGTAGTAGCGAATGGTATTATATTACAGCTCCTGCTGATGGTGACAGTGTTTTAACAATTGGTGCAGTTGGTATAGATAGTGTTTTAACATCCTTTAGCTCTCACGGTCCTACTGCCGATGGAAGAATGAAGCCGAATGTAGTTGCACAAGGTCTATTTTCTGTAGTTTGTAATTTAGAAGATGGTATACGTACGGCTAATGGAACTTCTTTTTCTTCTCCAATCCTAGCCGGAATGGCTGCTTCTGTTTGGTCTGCAATGCCTGAAGTTTCTAGCATGGATATTTTCGACCTTATTCAAGAGTCTGGGCATTTATTTCCCGAAGGTAATAATGACTATGGATATGGCGTGCCCAACTTTTATGAACTATTACAATACGTTTCTATTGATGACGAATTTGTAAATAGCAAGTCTGTTTATCCAAATCCATTTGAAAATTATATAATGGTTGATTTATCTGCTTTTGAAAACTCAGAAAAGATAGAATTAACTGTTTATAATCACTTGGGGCAATTGGTGTATTTTAATACAGTACAATCAAATGATTACTACCGCTTAGAGATGGATGATGCTTTACCCAACTCATTTTATATTTTAAATGCAAAACAAAAAAATAAAGAATACCATTGGAAGATTGTAAAATGAAAACGAGAATAACTGAACTTTTTAAAATTCAAATCCCCCTAATTCAAGCGGGAATGATATGGTGTAGCGGATGGGAACTAGCCTCAGCTGTAAGTAATGCTGGAGGCTTAGGAATCATCGGTGCAGGTTCTATGTACCCTGACGTTTTGAAAGAGCAAATACAGAAATGTAAACAAGCTACAGATAAACCATTTGCTGTAAACTTACCTTTATTGTACCCGAGTATAGAGGAACATGTGCAAACAATTATTGAAGAAAAAGTTCCTATCGTTTTCACCTCTGCTGGAAGCCCAAAAAAATGGACTCCTTTATTTAAAGAGAATGGAATAAAAGTCGTTCATGTAGTTTCGAATGTGATGTTTGCACAAAAGTCTGAAGCTGCAGGTGTAGATGCTATAGTTGCCGAAGGATTTGAAGCTGGAGGTCACAATGGACGAGAAGAAACCACCACAATGTGTTTAATACCCTTAGTGGCTGATGCAGTTAAAATCCCTGTGATTGCTGCTGGAGGCATAGGCTCGGGTAAGAGTATGGCCGCTGCTTTTGCTTTAGGTGCCGAAGGAGTTCAAATTGGTTCTAAGTTTGTAGCAACACCAGAATCCTCTGCGCATCTCAATTTTAAAAATGCAGTGATAGAAGCTCAAGAAGGTGCTACTGAGTTAACCTTAAAAGAGCTCACTCCGGTGCGTATGATGAAAAATAAGTTCTATCAAGATATTCAAGCTGCTTACGGTGAGAATGCTTCTCCCGAAGATTTGAAAGATCTTTTAGGCAGAGCACGTGCTAAAAAAGGAATGTTTGAAGGTGATATGACTGAAGGTGAATTAGAAATAGGACAGATTGCTTCTGCTATAACCGAAATAAAACCCGCAGCAGTAATTGTTGAAGAAATAATAGCTGAATTTAACAAAACAGTCAATCGTCTAAGTAGTTTGAATACATTTTAAACACCCCCAACAACCAACAACCAACCAACAATCACCATCTAACAGAGAATGTCAAACAAATTCTTAAAAACGCTAGGCCCAGGAATTCTATTTGCAACAACAGCAATTGGAGTATCTCATTTGGTGCAATCTACCCGTGCAGGAGCCGAATATGGTTTTGCGCTTATAGGGTTTGTACTAATGGCGAACGTATTAAAATTCCCGTTTTTCGAGTTTGGTTCTCGTTATGCTAATGCTACAGGAAAGAGCTTGATTTATGGCTATCGTAAAATTGGGAAATGGATGTTAGTGCTTTACCTTCTGGTAACATTAGTGTCTATGTTTACAGTGGCTGCTGCAGTAACGTATGTATGTGTAGGTTTAATGATCAACCTTTTTCAATTGCCCTTAAATCCTTCAGAAGCCTCCATGCTGTTAATGGCAATTTGTATGGTAACACTATTGAGTGGTAAGTTTAGTTTGCTCGATAGTTTAATAAAACTCATTGGTGCGGTCTTACTGGTGTCCACTTTAATTGCATTCTTATTAACTCTTTGGCACGGTCCAGTAGTTGCTTGGGAACAATTAACGCTACCCTTTGAAATTGATAAACACAATGTGTTTTTTATTATCGCCTTAATGGGCTGGATGCCTACTGCTGTAGATTTATCTACTTGGAATTCTATATGGACTTTAGAGCGGATTAAACAAACCGATTATTTACCGACTCTAAAAGAGACGCTACGAGAATTTAATATAGGGTATTGGATCTCTGCAGGTTTATCGATTTGCTTTATCACTTTAGGAGCTTTTTTAATTTATGGTTCCGATACGGAGCTCTCCAATAACTCTGCATTATTTGCCAATCAAATTGTTGGGCTGTTTACAACAACTTTAGGCAATGGAGCCTATTATTTCATTGCTATATCGGCATTCTCTGTGATGTTTAGTACTTGTATTACCGTTTACGATGGTTATGCCAGAGCAATGTCAGAAACCACAGCATTGTTATTAGATGCAAGTAGAAAAGAAATTAAAACCTATAAAATCTGGCTCATAATAGTTCTTGCAGGAGGCTATATTGTTATTAATAATTTCTTAGGTAATTTTAAAGAATTAGTAGACTTGGCTACGATTATCTCGTTTATAATTGCGCCTTTAATTGCAATAGTAAACTTTAAATTAGTCCTTTCTGACGACTTAACTTCCGAAGAAAAACCTAATTTTTTAATGCGTGCTTTATCGGTATTGGGAATTGTATATTTGCTGAGCTTTAGCCTATTATTTATGGCATTAAAATTTGAGTGGATAAACTTGTAGAATGATAAATTTCGAAAGATTTGAATTGGACAATGGCTTAAAAGTTATTGTTCATCAAGATAAGAGTACCCCCATTGTAGCCTTCAATCTGTTGTACGATGTAGGCGCGCGCGATGAGGATGCCGCACGAACTGGATTTGCACACCTTTTTGAACATTTAATGTTTGGAGGTTCGGTGAATATTGCAGATTATGATGAGGTGGTTGAAAAGGCAGGAGGACAAAATAATGCCTTTACTTCCAACGATATTACCAACTACTACATCACCTTGCCAAAAGAAAATTTAGAACAAGCTTTTCGCTTGGAGTCTGATAGAATGTTGAGCTTAGCCTTTACACCTAAAAGTTTAGAAGTTCAAAGACAAGTTGTGATTGAAGAATTTAAACAGAATTATTTGAATCAGCCCTACGGCGATTTACACCTTTTGTTAAGGCCTTTAGCCTACCAAAAACATCCGTATCAGTGGCCAACTATTGGGAAAGAAGTTTCTCATATAGAAAAAGCTACTATGGAGGAGGTAAAAGCATTCTTTTATAAGCATTATGCGCCAAACAATGCCATTTTGGTTGTTGCGGGTGATGTTGATGCTGCAGAAATTAAAGCTTTGTCACAGAAGTGGTTTGCACCAATTGAAAGAAGAGATGTTCCTGTAAGAAACTTACCTAAAGAACCTCGCCAAACGAAGGCACGAAAACTAGAAGTTGAACGCGATGTTCCTGTTGATGTACTTTATAAAGCATTTCATATGTGTGCACGTACACATAAAGATTTTTATGCAACGGATTTAATTTCTGATGTTCTTTCAAGAGGAAATTCATCTCGTTTATATAACAGTTTAGTCAAGGATCAAAAGTTGTTTAGTGAGATTGATGCTTTTATTGGTGGCGATCTAGACGAAGGTTTATTTTATGTTGCCGGAAAGCTAGCTTCTGGAGTAACTATGGAACAAGCTGAAGACGGAATAGATTCTGAATTTGAGAAATTGAAGTCTGTATTGGTAGAAGAAAACGAACTCCGGAAAGTGAAAAATAAAGTGATTTCTGCACATCTATTCTCAGAACTGAGTGTGTTGAATAAAGCCATGAGTTTGGCTACTTCAGAGTTAATGGGAGACGTGAATTTAGTGAACAAAGAAATTGCTTTTTATGAAGAGGTGAATGCTTCGGAAATGCAAAATATTGCCTCAGATATTTTTAGAGATGAGAATTCTAACACTTTATATTACAAGGCTAAATAGATGCATATGTTAGATAGAAAAAAGGAACTTCATTTTCAAGAAATTCATATGCCTAAATTCTTAGTGCCTAAAAGTCTTTGCTTAGATAATGGCCTGGAAATTTATACGATGGAGGGAGGAGCTCAAGAATTGTGTCGATTAGACATTGTTTTTGAAGCGGGATCTAAATTTCAAAGTAAAATTCTACAAGCAGGAATGTGTAATGCAATGCTCTTAGAAGGTACTGCATTAATTAAAGGAGAAGAAATACATGAGCGTTTAGACTTTTATGGCGCTTATACACAGTTAGATGTAAATTCGGATAGAGCCGTTGTAAGTCTTTATACCCTTAATAAGTATTTTCATAAGGTACTGCCTGTATTTATCGATGCGGTTCAGAACGCTACTTTTCCTAAAGAGGCTTTTGAGATTGCCCTTGAACAAAAAAAACAGAGCTTTATCATCAATTCTGAGAAAGTAGATTTTAAAGCTAGAAATGCATTCTTTGGAACCCTTTTCGAAGATCACGCTTATGGTGCTTCGGCAACAATTGAGGACTTTGATGAAATTACACAGGAAGATGTTATTGATTTTCATAGCAAGCATTATAAGAATGCTGCATTGAAAATATACATTGCCGGTATGCTTCCAGAAAACTTACAAGTGCTATTAAATGAATATTTGGGTGCTTGGAGTATAAAAAATGAAGCTGATGTAAAGGAATATGTAGGTGAGGTGAAAAATGAAAAAATTCATATTTCTAAAGAGGGGGCTTTACAATCGGCTATTAGAATAGGAAGAGTATGTTTCACTTCTCGCCATAAAGACTACCATCAATTAAATTTTTTATCTGTTGTGTTGGGAGGTTATTTCGGCTCTCGCTTAATGAGTAATATCCGCGAAGATAAAGGCTTAACTTATGGTATTGGTGCAATGTGTGTTCACCAGGAGGAAAGTGGTTTCTTTAGTATCTCTACAGAAGTGAAAGCCGAAGGCACGCAATTGGCCTTGCAAGAAATTTATTATGAGCTTAAACGACTCAGAGAAGACTTGATTTCTGAGCAGGAACTTAGCCTTGTTAAAAACTATGTCATGGGGCAGATATTAAAATCTGCTGATGGCCCTTTTGCTCAGGCTAGTTTGTTAAAGAATATGCATGTTCAAGGTGTGGGCTTTGAGTTTTATGATACTTACCAAGCATTGCTAGATAATTTGAACGCAGAGGCGCTACAAGCCTTGGCTCAAACCTATTTAAAAGAAGAAGATTTATGCGAAGTTGTTGTTGGAAATACCTCCTTCTAGTTTTTTGTTTCCCCTTGAGTCTTGTTGCGCAAGATTTCTCTTGGTGGAATGATACACATCAATGGGATGGCCATACACACTGGTCTTCCTATATGAAATTGTCTCCAGCCTTTATGGGGCCTAATGCATTCCCCATTCCCTTTGCCGAAAAACTTAGCCGTAAAAAGGAATTCGATATCCGTTTTAATACCCATCAAAGTAGTGGCGAAACCTCATGGGATTTCTATACACGTTTTGCCCTTCCTTTAGGCGATAAAGCAGCCATAAAAATAGAGATGAATCCAATTGAGTATTTCCAGATGGATACTTCTGTTAGAGATGCTAGAGTCGCTAGAGATGAGTTTCCTGAAGGCTATGCTTCTGGTGATGTTTTGGTAGAAATGAATGCACTCGTTTTTGAAAATGAGAAACAACAATTATTGTTTAATGTAGGACTTAAAACTGCCTCAGGTTCACAGTTTAGAAATGCACGTTATACCGACTCTCCAGCTTATTACTTAGACTTATCCTATCATATAGAGAAGCAGTATACCGAGAATCTTTCTTTCGATGCAGGAATCCTTTTAGGTTTATATGTATGGCAAACCTATATGATTAACAACCGACAAAACGATGCTATTTTAGCGGCGGTTTCCTTTAACCTCCACTATAAAGACTATTCTTTTAATCAAAATTTAAGAGGTTTTAAAGGCTACTTAAATAATGGAGATCAACCTTTACTGTACTCCCTTAAAATTGCTAAGAATTGGAAGACACATCAATTGTATGTCGCTCAACAAATAACACTACACGATTATCCCTACCATACCACTCAGTTTGGTGTGAAGTACTATTTTTAATTTTTGTATTTTTAGTAGCGAAAATTAGAAATATGAAACAGTTATTTTATTATTTACTTTTTGTTGGTTATTTTTTATCTGCACAAAACTTAGTGCCCAATCCTAGTTTTGAAAATATTGATATGGATTGTATATCTGATCTAGATACAACCTGGAGTGGAGGAGGTAATACATTAATTGAATGTGCTGAACCTTGGTTTCAACCAGCAAGTATTTCCTCAACAGACATACATTTTAGTTGGTTTTCATATCCATTTTCAAGTGACTTAGTAAGAACTGGAATAACGTCAACTCGCTTTTCCTGCTTTAACGATTGGGTTTTTGAAAATGCGGATGTACCTGATTTTGATTCTCCAAGAGAATATGTTGAAGTTGAATTAAATGAAACTTTAGAGGCCGGAACAACCTATGTAGTTACAATGTATGCACGCGCAATTAATTGTTCAGGCCAAACGAACGGCTTAGGAGCTTACTTTAGTGAGGATTCTATTTTGTATAACAACCAGATCTTTATGCTAAACGCTTGGGATCCATCGTTATGTCCATTGGAGGCACAAGTGGAGCTAAACAATGATGAATTGATTACTGAAGAGTGGTTTCATTTTTACAGAACCTTCGTTGCAAATGGTACAGAAAAATTCATGACTATAGGTAATTTTATAGAAGATGAGAAGTTGAATTATTGGATGAATGATGTAGATGATTGTATTGGGTATGAGATGTTACCTGAAGTGATTTATCTAGACGACATCGCAGTATTCCCCTTAGGTAGTTTTCAGGATACTGCTAATGCCGGAAATGATACGACTGTTTGTATAGGCGAAATGGTAAGCATGGGGAGTCATAATTACCCTGACTATACCTACACTTGGTTAGATGAAAATGGAAATGAATATGCAGGAGCCTACTTAGAGTTTATACCTTCACTAACGAGTACTTTTGTGTTAAGCGTAAAAGACAATTTCTTTATTGAAACTTACGATACAATTACCGTTTATGTAGACGACTGTATTGAATACAGTGCAAATGCAGGAGCAGATACTACAATTTGTATTGGAGAGAGTCTGGTTTTAGAAGATGTGTACTATTCGAATTACACTTATTCTTGGACAGATGATTTTGCAGGATTATGGACTGGGTCAAGTATAGAAATTACGCCAACACTTGCTACTAACATTTATTTACAAGTGACTGATGATTTAGCGGTAACTTATGATACTCTACATGTGAATGTACAAGATTGTGATAATGCTATTGATGAAGGTATTTCAAAAAGAATAAAGATACATCCAAACCCAGCAAGTACTCAGATTCATATAGAGAGTCCTTATCCTATAAGTTTATGGAAGGTCTTGGATGCTGTAGGGAAGGAAGTACTAAGTACTAGGTATAAGGTACAAGGTAATTTCACAATTGATGTTTCGAGTTTAGATACAGGACTTTATTTCTTGGAGCTGGAAGTTGATGGTATTCAGTTTGTAAAACACTTGTTAATTGACTAAATAGATTGTCCTAAGAAGGTGTGTTTGTCACAAAACAGCCGCATCAATTTATCTTTTAAGAATCATAGTGTTCTAGGATGATTTTTAGTATATTTGCACGCAATTATCATCTAAAATTGCATTCTAATGGATAACCATTCTACAGGAAAATTCATCGGTGAAGGATTAACTTACGACGATGTACTATTAGTTCCAGCTTACTCTGAAGTATTACCGCGTGATGTGAATATCACATCAAAATTTTCAAGAAACATAACTTTAAATTCTCCTATAGTATCTGCAGCGATGGATACGGTATCAGAATCGGCTATGGCAATTGCTATTGCTCGTGAAGGAGGGATTGCAGTATTGCACAAAAACATGAGTATTGCAGCACAGGCTAAAGAAGTGCGTTCGGTTAAAAGAGCAGAGTCTGGAATGATTTTAGATCCTGTAACCTTAGCACATACTGCTAAAGTTGCCGATGCAAAACGAATGATGAAAGAATACCGTATTGGTGGTATTCCTGTTGTAGATTCAGAAGGGAAATTGATTGGTATTGTTACCAACAGAGATTTACGTTTTATAAAGGACAATACCTTATCAGTAGAAGATGTGATGACCAAAGATGGTTTAATTGTGACCAAAGAGAATACTACTTTGGCTCAGGCCGAAGAGATTCTGCAAAAACACAAAATTGAAAAATTACCTGTAGTAGACGATAACAACAATTTAGTTGGATTAATTACTTACAGAGATATTATAAAAGTTCGCGTACAACCCAATGCAAACAAAGATAAGTTTGGTAGACTTAGAGTTGCTGCAGGTGTAGGCGTTACTGCCGATGTATTGGAAAGAGTAGATGCCTTAGTTGAGGCAGGTGTAGATGCAGTAATTGTAGATACCGCTCATGGCCATACCAAAGGAGTGGTAGATACTTTAAAAGCTATTAAAGCTAAGTACAGCAATTTAGATGTTGTAGTAGGGAATATTGCTACTGCCGAAGCTGCAAAATACTTAGTTGAAGCGGGTGCCGATGGAATAAAAGTAGGGATTGGCCCAGGTTCAATCTGTACAACTCGTGTAGTTGCGGGTGTAGGTGTTCCTCAATTGTTTGCTGTTATGATGGTTGCCGAAGCAATTAAAGGTTCGGGTGTTCCTGTTATTGCCGATGGAGGTATTCGTTATACAGGAGATATTGTAAAAGCAATTTCTGCAGGTGCCGATTCTGTTATGTTAGGTTCTTTATTAGCCGGAACAGAAGAGTCGCCAGGAGAAACAATTATTTACGAAGGTCGCAAGTACAAGGCTTACCGTGGTATGGGATCTATAGATGCTATGAAAGCGGGTTCTAAAGATCGTTACTTTCAAGATGTAGAAGACGATGTACAGAAATTAGTTCCTGAAGGAATTGTGGGTCGTGTAGATTATAAAGGAACTCTTGCTGAGGTAATGTATCAGTTTATTGGAGGTTTACGTGCCGGTATGGGATACTGTGGTGCAAAAGATATTCAAAGCTTACAAGATAAGGCACAGTTTGTGAGAATCACAAGTGCTGGTGTTACCGAGTCACATCCTCATGATGTTACGATTACTCGCGAAGCTCCAAATTACAGTAGAAAGTAGAAACCTATTTTTTTAAAGATGAAAAAAATTCTTTGTTTGCTAGCAATAGCAGCTTTTAGTATAAATACCTTTGCTCAAGATTCTAACAGAACCCTACTTACAGTAGGTGATGAGCATGTTAGTGTAGATGATTTCTTAAGTATCTATAATAAAAACAGACAAGTAGGCGAAGAGCTCGATCCAAAAACCTTGGATGAGTATGTGCAGCTGTTTGTAAACTTTAAATTGAAAGTTAAAGAAGCTGAGGCTTTAGGTATGGATACTGTACCTTCTTTTATTAAAGAATTAGCAGGTTACAGAAAACAATTAGCCAATCCGTACTTAGTTGATAACGAAGCTGGAGATAAATTGGTTATTGAGGCTTACGAACGTTTGAAAACGGAAATTAAAGCTTCTCATATTCTTATTTCCGTTGCCGAAGATGCTGCTCCTGCAGACACCTTAAAGGCTTATAAAACGATTCAGAAATTAAGAAAGGATGTTCTTGAGGGAGCTGATTTTGCGCAAGCAGCAAGAACCTATTCTCAAGATCCATCAGCGAAAGAAAATGCTGGTGACCTGGGTTACTTCAGTGCTTTGTATATGGTTTATCCATTCGAAAATGCTGCCTTTTCTACTGCTAAGGGAGAAATATCTGAAATAATTCGTTCGCGTTTTGGATACCACTTTTTAAAGGTAACCGATAAACGTACCTCTCGTGGAGAAGTGAAAACTGCGCATATTATGGTGAAATACCCTAGTAAAGTAGGTCAGTCTTCAGTAGAAGAAAAAGCAATTGCTAAACAGAAAATTGATGAAATCTATCAGAAAATAAATGTAGAGTCTGCAGATTTTTCTGAAATGGCAAAACAATATTCTGATGATAAAAATAATGCCGCGAAGGGTGGTGAATTGCCTTGGTTTGGTACGAATAGAATGGTTGAGAGTTTTGAAAATGAAGCCTTTTCTTTAGCGAATATAGGTGATATTTCTGCTCCTATTGAAACTCCTTACGGATGGCATATCATAAAACTTATCGATAAAAAAGGTCTTGGAACTTTCGAAGAAGAGAAAGCTGAGATTAAAAAGAAAGTTGAAAAAGATAGTAGAGCACAAGTAAAACGTACTTCTTTAGTGAATAAATTAAAGAAAGAATACGGTTTTGTAGCTCATAAATCTGCTGTAAACGATTTAAAGAAAATTGTTAATGCAGACTTCTTTGCAGGTAAATACATTGTTGAAGATCATTTAGATGACTTAAAGAAAACTGTAATTGTTCTGGGTGGTGTGAAATATACTCAAGCTGACTTTATGGCCTACTTATTAAAGTCGTCTCGTAGAATGAATAAGAAAACAGATACTTCTTTATTGGTAAATGAAGCTTTTGATTCTTGGTCTGAAAATGAAGTTGTAGCCTACGAGAATTCAAATTTGGAAAATAAATACAACGACTTCCGTTTATTAATGCAAGAGTATAGAGATGGGATTTTATTGTACGAACTTACAGATGAGAATATTTGGTCTAAGGCAGTGAAAGATACCACAGGTTTGAAAGCTTTTTATGAAGCTAATAAGCAAAATTATATGTGGGACACACGTGTTCAAGCACAGGTAATTAACTGCTTAAATGAGTCTATTGCATGTAAGGTGTATAAGAAACTGAATAAAGGAAATGTTGACATTGAGAAGCTTCAAGCTAAAATCAATAAAAAATCGTCTTTAAACATGGATGTGAAATCTGGTCTGTTTTTAAAAGGTGAAAATACATTTGTTGATCAAGTAGATTGGACTGTAGGCGTTTCTGATCTCATTCATGATAATAGTAATGTGAAAGTGGTTTATATTGAGTCTATTGTATATCCTCAAGTAAAAGCTCTTGACGATGCTAAAGGCTTGATTACTTCAGATTATCAAGATTTCTTGGAGAAAGAGTGGATGGCTGACTTAAAAGCTAAATTTGATGTAAGTATTAATCAATACGTTTTGGATTTAGTTAAGACGGATAGATTGTCTGAGCTGGATGTGGTTGAACAGGTACAAACGCTAGTTTATAAGGGACACTTCAATAAAGCATTTAGAAATGCTGTTAATACAATCGGTTCGTCTAAAGATCTTATCTTTGAGTGGTATGGGAACTTATATACTACAGAATTAAAATAAAAGCATGAAGTGTTAAAATCTTCGTATTACATATTGATTATAGTATTGGTGTCGTCTTGTTCTTTTATGCAAAGAACAGACGACATTTTACTTGCTAGACTAGGCGATGCATATTTGTATGAATCAGAAGTGAAATCATTACAAACTGCAAATTTATCTTCTGTAGATAGCACGGCAATTATTCAGCAGTATATTCAAAATTGGGCACAAGAAGAATTGCTCTTGCAAAAAGCAGTTTTGAATATAAATCAAAATGAGCTCGAAATAGAAAAGAGGTTAGAAGCGTATAGAAGGTCGCTACTTATCCACGCCTACGAGCAAAAATTGATACAACAACAATTAGATACACTCGTTTTAAAAAACAACCTAGAATCTTACTACGATCAGCACACAGACGATTATAGATTGGGGGCTAAAATAGTAAAGGTAATTTTTGTTAAAGTCAGTACTATGGCACCCAAATTAGACTCGCTTGAACATTGGCTCTTTAGAAAGGACTCTATTGATACGGAGAAAATAGAATCGTACAGTCATCAGTATGCGAAACGCTTTTATAACAACCCTACAGAATGGCTTACTTGGGCAGATTTTGAAGAGATATTCCCCTCAGAATTTAATATTTCATCTTTATCGATGAAAAAAAATACGATGTCTCTAGAAGATACGTTGCATGTATATTTGGTACGTCTTATGGACATGAAAGCGCAAGGAGAAATTGCTCCTTTGGAGTATGTAGAGGAGGAAATAAAAAGTATCTTGCTGAACCAAAGAAAGCTTAAGACCGTAGGAGTAATACAGCATAAACTATTAGAAGATGCTAAGAAATCAAAACAATTTGAAATCTATTAATATGAAAGGAATAGTTGCCTTCGCTTTTTTACTATTAACTCAACTTTTGTCTGCACAAGTTACCATTGAAGGTATTGCGGGTGTTGTTGGAGATAATATCATTCTTAGATCAGATGTAGAACAACAAGTTTTACAATATCAAGCACAAGGATTAGATGTTGATTCTGCAATGCGTACACAAGTGTTTGAAGATTTGTTGTTCCAGAAATTAATGCTACATCAAGCAGCACTTGATAGTATCATAATTTCTGAAGCTGAAGTAAATAACGAAATTAATTCGCGCCTAACAAATTTCATTAGTCAGCTTGGTGGTGAGGAACAATTAGAGCAGTATTTCGATAAAAAAATATACGAAATTAAAGAAGAGATGTATGAGCCTATTGAGAGTTCATTAATCATTCAAAGAGTGCGTTATGACATTACCTCTTCGGTAACAATTACTCCAGGAGAAGTAAGGAATCACTTTGAGAGCTTTAACGTAGACAGTCTTCCCGAAATAAATGAAACGGTTGAAGTTGCGCAGATTTTAAAATTGCCACCTCCGAGCGAACAAGCTATAAAGGAAACCAAGCAAAAGCTTGAGAAACTGAAAGAGCGTGTTATTAAAGGTGAAAGTTTCGCTACTATGGCGATTTTATATTCAGAAGATCCAGGTTCGTCTAGAAATGGAGGCTTGTATAACAGCATCAAACGTGGAATGTTTGTAAAAGAATTTGAAGCTGTAATGTTTAGTTTAGAAGATGGTGAGATTTCAGAAGTCTTTGAAACTGAATACGGATACCATGTTGCTCTGATGGAAGAACGTAGAGCTGACGAGGTGGATATTCGTCACATTTTAATGTCGCCAAAAATTTCTCCAATCGATTTAAACAATGCTAAAGATATATTGATTTCTGTACGCGATTCTGTTTTAGATGGCGATTTAACTTTTGAAATGGCTACTACAGGACACTCTGATGATAAAGCCACAAAGTTTAATGGTGGTAAGTTGATTAATATGAAGTCGGGTACCAGTGTTTTTGAATTACACGAATTAGAAAATGCCGTTAAAATTGCTGTCGAAAATCTTGAAGTTGGAGATATCTCTGAGCCTTCATATGTGAAGATGGAAGATGGTAAAGAAGCGTATAGAGTTTATTTATTATTAGATAAAACAAGTGCGCATACGGCTAATCTAAAAGATGATTATAAGCAAATTCGTGATTTAGCACTGGAGCATAAAAAGGATGAAACCATTTCAGAATGGATAAATACATCCTTAGAAAAAACATATGTGCGTCTTAACGAAGATTTCTCCTCCTTACTCTTTCAATACAACTGGGTAAAAAAATAATTATGTCAGAAAAAAACACCTCAGTACAAGATTTAGAAAATTTAAAAGGTCAATTTCTAGCCTTAAAAAATGAAATTGCCAAAGTTATTGTTGGGCAAGATAAGGTTGTAGAAGAACTTATACTGTCTATATTCTGTAGAGGTCATGTATTATTAGTTGGTGTACCCGGCTTAGCTAAAACGCTCTTGGTTAAAACGATTAGTGATTCTTTAGGACTTAATTTTTCCCGCATTCAGTTTACTCCAGATTTGATGCCTTCGGATATAATAGGAGCTGAAATATTAGATGAAAACAGAAATTTCAAATTTATTAAAGGACCTATTTTCTCAAATGTAATTTTAGCAGATGAGATTAATCGTACACCTCCTAAAACCCAAGCTGCGCTATTAGAAGCTATGCAAGAGCGTTCGGTAACGGCTGCAGGTCATCATCATGAATTAGATAAACCTTTCTTTGTTTTGGCAACTCAAAATCCAATCGAACAAGAGGGGACCTACCCATTGCCAGAAGCTCAACTGGATCGATTTATGTTTAATCTTAATGTTGAATACCCTTCTTTTTCTGAAGAGGTACAGATCGTGAAAAGTACGACTTCGAATACGGAGGTTTCTGTGAATAAAGTACTGTCTTCTGAGGAGATTTTGAAAATTCAAGACTTAATACGTTCGATTCCTGTTGCCGATAATGTAGTAGAATATGCAGTTAAATTAGTGTCAAAAACACGTCCAGAAAACGATTTGGCTACTGATTTTGTTAAGAAGTATTTATCTTGGGGAGCTGGGCCCAGAGCATCTCAGTTTTTAGTTGTTGCTGCAAAAGCACATGCAGCTATTAATGGAAAGTTCTCTCCAGATATCGAAGATGTACAAGCTGTTGCTTTACCTATACTCCGTCATAGAGTCGTTAGAAATTATAAGGCTGAAGCAGAAGGAATGAGTATAGAGAAGTTGGTAGATAGTTTACTTTAGTTCATCACTTCAGTATAGAAGCCCACATTCTTAGTTGGTAATCAAGTACTCAAAATTTATTTTTACTAGATACTAGATACTTAAACCATATCATGTAGCTTATTCAGTGTTCTCCAGTTCCTTGTTGTACAACTAATAGAGAGTTTCAACTTTCAACTTACAATAAGTACTATATTTGAGCATGCGTATATTTGAAAATTATTCTTTAAAATCATACAATACTTTTGGACTCGATTGCAAGGCAGACTTTTTTGCTGTTGTACAATCTACCTCAGAATTGAGAAAGATTCTTGCTGAGCCTGAGTTTCTCAGTTTGCCTAAATTATTTTTAGGTGGGGGCTCTAATATTCTTTTGTGTGGCGATTATAAAGGATTGGTAATTCATGTAGCTCTTGAGGGAATTGCTGATTTGGGTAATGGATTGATAAAAGCTCAAGCAGGAGAAAACTGGCATGAATTCGTTATGTGGACTTTGAACCATGGCTACAATGGAATCGAAAATCTTTCTTTAATTCCTGGAAATGTTGGAACTGCTCCAATGCAAAACATCGGAGCGTATGGAGTAGAACTCAAAGATGTTTTCGTTGAACTTGAAGCTTTTCATATTCAAAGCGAAGAGATTCATGTATTTGATAAAACTACTTGTGAGTTTGGATATAGGGAGTCACTTTTTAAGAATAAACGCAAAGGAGAATTTGTCATCTTATCTGTTACACTTCAATTGTCAAAAGAGGGATTAGTAAACACCACTTATGGTGCTATAAAAGAGGTGTTAAATGAAAGGCATATTGCTGAGCCAAGCCCGAAAAATGTAAGTGACGCTGTTATCTCTATCCGACAGTCAAAACTCCCTGACCCGAAGGAAATAGGGAATTCTGGTTCATTTTTTAAAAATCCAGTAATCTTAAAATCTACTTTCGAGAAAATCCAAAAAGAATATCCGAATGCCCTATGCTATCCAATAAATGATAGAGAAGTGAAAATTCCTGCTGGATGGCTTATCGAAAAAGCGGGCTGGAAAGGAAAGCGTATCGATGATTATGGTGTTCACGAAAAACAAGCCTTAGTATTAGTGAATTATGATAATGCTAAAGGAGAAGATATTTATCAATTAGCTTTAGATATTCAAACTTCAGTGAAAACGAAATTTGACGTACACCTTCATATGGAAGTTAATATTATTAAGTAATCGTAAAAGATATCTACCTGAATTTCAGTAAAGTAAAACTATCCCCTTTAAGAGAATATAGGGGTGTTAGGCAGTTATAGTACAAAGGAGACATTCAACAGCGAAAAGTAAATACTAGCTAGCGATTTCTTCAGATTTACACTGCTCTTCTGGTTCTGCACCACAAAAACCACAGGGCTCACCTTCTTTAGTAATTAAAGGATTATTGCTAGCGCAAGTACCTTCAAATTCACCATCTTTTTTTGCCCATATTTTTATGGCTATTCCGGCTACTCCAAGTCCTAATAAAGCTATTGCAATTAACACTGTTTTCATTTGCTTATTTGTTTCTGCAAATTTAAGGAAAGTATTGACAATATTAGGTTCTTCTAGTGTACCTTCTACTTCACTTTCCAATTAAAACCTAAAGCAAGAGCCTTGGGTTTAAGGTCATAGCCAATATGTATCATATAAGGTTTCCCTTGAAAGGAGAGGTTTGTGCCAATATTTACGTTTAAACCATGGTCATTATAATCAATAACATAATAGTCACCTAATGGATCAGAAGCGCTTTGGTCTTCTCCTTCTTCAATTCCATTTGGGTCATTATAAAAGTTATAATGAAACTTTTGCATATACCCGATTCCCAAACAAATATCGATATCTACAAAATCCCACTCCATAATACCTAAGGCTTGAGGGTTGAATACAGTTCCAATATTAATCATTTTCACCATATTCTCATTGCTAATAAAATTTGCATTACGCAAAGTATCCGAAGCTACAGGATAACCTTCAAAAGTGTAGTCATTATCAAAACTTAACCGATTGAACTTAAGCTCAGTGAAAAATCCAAACTTTTCATTTCTATCTATAGTGTAAAGACTAATTCCAAAAGGAATATCCTTTAGACTCGTAAGTGCACCTAAAGTCGAGTAACTATCATTACGGGTACTTTGTGCTTGTAGCACTGATGCTGATATGATGGCTAAAAGGAAGAGAATTTTTTTCATAGGACTATTTACAATTATCAATCATAATTTCTAAAATCTGAGCTGCCGCTTCAGCGATAACTGTTCCAGGTCCAAAAACACCAGCAACACCAGCATCAAAGAGATAGTCGTAGTCTTGGGCAGGAATTACACCACCAGCAACAACCATAATATCTTCTCTACCCAACGCTTTTAGTTCTGCTATAACGTGTGGAACCAATGTTTTATGTCCTGCAGCTAAAGAAGAAACGCCTAAAATATGAACATCGTTCTCTACGGCTTGTTTGGCAGCTTCCTTAGGTGTTTGGAAGAGAGGACCAATATCTACATCAAAACCAAGGTCGGCAAAAGAAGTAGAGACTACTTTGGCTCCTCTATCGTGACCATCTTGCCCCATTTTTGCCACCATAATACGTGGTCTACGACCTTCGATTTCGGCAAATTTGTTGGCGAGTTCTTGCGCTCTTTTAAAATCTTTATTATCTGCTATTTCCATAGAATATACTCCTGCTATTGAACGTATTTTAGCTTGATATCTTCCAAACTCACTTTCGCAAGCATCAGATATTTCACCAAGCGAAGCTCTACAACGAGCCGCTTCTACTGCTAAATCTAGTAAATTTCCTTTACCTGATCTACAAGAGTCTGTGATTGCAATGAGAGCAGCTTGCACTTTGGACTCGTCGCGAGAAGCACGCATTTTATCTAAACGCTTAATTTGTGATTCTCTTACGGAATTGTCAACTTCTAAAGTCTCGAGTACTTCTTCTTTCTCTAATCGATAGGCGTTTACACCAATAATCTGATCTTTACCACTATCGATCCGTGCTTGCTTACGCGCTGCAGCTTCCTCAATACGCATTTTAGGAATCCCTGTTTCTATGGCTTTTGCCATTCCGCCAAGTTCCTCAACTTCCTGAATTAAAGTCCAAGCTTTTTGAGTGATTTCTTCAGTTAGCTTTTCTACATAATGCGAGCCTCCCCACGGATCAACCACTCTGGTAATTTCTGTTTCCTTTTGAAGATATATTTGTGTGTTTCGTGCAATACGAGCCGAGAAGTCAGTTGGTAAAGCAATGGCCTCGTCTAAGGCATTGGTATGTAAAGATTGTGTTCCACCAAAAGCCGCAGCCATAGCCTCAATACAAGTACGGGCTACATTATTAAATGGGTCTTGCTCAGTTAAGCTCCAACCCGAAGTCTGACAGTGAGTTCTTAAAGCAAGCGATTTTGGGTTTTTAGGCTCAAACTGTTTCACCAATTTCGCCCAAATCATACGTGCAGCACGCATTTTGGCAATTTCCATAAAGTGATTCATACCAATAGCCCAAAAGAAAGATAGGCGAGGAGCAAAGGTATCTATATCCATACCGGCTGCCAATCCTGTACGAATGTATTCTAAACCATCTGCTAGGGTATACGCCAACTCAATATCGGGCGTTGCACCTGCTTCTTGCATATGGTAACCCGAAATACTTATAGAGTTGAATTTTGGCATATTTTGAGAGCTGTACTCAAAAATATCCGCTATAATCCTCATCGATTGCTTTGGTGGATAGATATAGGTATTACGTACCATAAACTCTTTCAGAATATCATTCTGAATAGTTCCACTTAACAATTTAGGGTCTATACCTTGTTCTTCTGCAGCTACAATATAAAAAGCCATGATGGGAAGCACAGCTCCATTCATGGTCATTGAAACCGACATTTTATCTAGAGGAATCTTATCGAAAAGGGTTTTCATATCCTCCACAGAATCTATGGCAACACCTGCTTTTCCAACATCACCCACAACGCGTTCGTGATCGGAATCGTAACCACGGTGTGTAGCTAAATCGAAGGCTACCGAAAGTCCTTTTTGTCCAGCAGCTAAGTTTCTGCGGTAAAAAGCATTCGATTCTTCTGCAGTAGAAAACCCTGCATACTGACGTATCGTCCAAGGACGCATAACGTACATAGTAGAGTAGGGACCTCTCAGGTTTGGTGCTATCCCAGAAATAAAACCGATATGCTCGGTGTCGTTAATATCTTTAGCCGTGTAGCTTTTTTTTATTTCAATCTGCTCTGGACTTACCCAAGTCTTGTTCGACTTTTTGGCTTCCTTTTTATCGAGATTGAGTTCTATATTTGAAAAGTCTGGTCTAAGCATTTTTCTCCTCCGCTAATCGTTCAACATCCATTTGCGTAGACAAACGTTTCGTGTTTAAGGCCTTGAATTCAACACCTTCAACCTTTTCTTTTTGGACTGGAATTTCCAATTGAGCATTCATCTCTTCTTCCTGATTAGGATAAAGATTTGTTCCTAACAATTGCGTATTACCAGCACTTAGATTTTCTTCTTGTAAAGCTGCATTTTGTTCTATCATATCTTGAATAGAATTAGATTTTACAGCTTCTATCCATCCGCCTTGAGCTTCAATTTCTTGGAATAAACCCCAAGCATTCTGGCTCAGTTCATTCGTGATTTGTTCTATATAGTAGGAACCCGCAGAAGGATCGCTTACTTTATTGAAGTAAGATTCCTCTTTTAAAATCAAAGAGATATTTCTACCCATACGTTGGGCAAAATCATCATCTTGTTTGTAGGCAGCGTTAAAGTTGCTCACATTTACGGTATTCGCTCCTCCTAATGCAGCGGACATACACTGACTGGTAGTACGGAGCATATTTACATGTGGATCGAAAACAGTACTCGTTCTCAAACCAGTTTCTGCTCTTAGGTCTAAGCTTGTTTCTTCTTTTTTATAAGCTTTCAAGATTTGAGACCATAGAATTCGCATAGCGCGGAATTTAGCAATCTCGAAGAAGTAGTTTGTAGAAACTCCTAAGCTGACTTGAATTTTTGATGCTTTTAAGTCGCTATTATGAGCGAAACAATCACTCAGCTGTGCCACAGTAAATGCCAGTTCTTGTGTTGCCGAAGCTCCCGAATTATGGTATTCCTGTCCTCGAATACTTAAGCTTTTATAAGCTGGTAAAGAGTTTGTTTTTTCTTGAACTGATTTGAACTCTTCCCAAAGATTTGAATCAAAATCACCTTTCTTTAAGGCAGCCATTAAAGGGTCGTATTGAAGACATCCTTTGATTACATTTTTATCAAGATTTCTCTTTTCGATGAGTGTAAGTAAAGCCTCTATCGAATTCTCAATTTCATCTGACTGAATAGAAGTCTGAATGTATTGGATGAATACATCTTCTAAAACAGATTCTAAATCCTGGCTTTGCACATTGCAGATTAAAAGTGCAGAAGCACCACCGTTTAAACTTGCGAGTACTTGTTTGTTAGAAGGCTTATTTAAAGATTGTTCTATCTCCCAATCAGCATGATGATGTGTAGTTTCTCCCTTTGTATCATTTACAGATTTATGATTGTAAACCGGGGCTACTTTTATATTTTCTGGACTTTCCCAGATTAAGTTTTCATAGTCTTTCCCCTTAAGATCTGTAATGATTTTCTCATTCCATTCCGCTAAAGTTTTAGGACTAAATTCTTCAAATAGTTTTTCCATAGTCTCGCGTCTTACTCAATAATGAGAAAGATTTCTTCATTTTCCTTTTTCATATGGTATTTCTCTCTTGCGTACTTTTCTAATCCTTCAGGACTCGAAAGTTCGTGTAGCGCAATAGAATCCTTACGGATTTCTTCTCGGTAGTGAATTTGATCTTTTTCTAACTGATCAGTAGTTTTTGATAATCGTCGGTGATTTAAATAGGAATTACTGTCGAAAAACAACATCCATAAAACAAATAAAAACCCAAGTACAACAAAAGGATTTTTGAGTTTTTTTAAGAGTAGTTTTAGAATCACTTTCAGGTTTTCCATAAGTCAAAAATAGGCAATGTTTTTTAATGGGGAGTAGGGTGTAACCAATAAGGAATAGATGTGTCGTTTTCCTATTCTCTATTTCCAACTTCCTTTCTAGACCAGTATGTCTCCATCCATTTCCTTTGGAATATCCACGCCCATAATTTTCAGGACCGTTGGAGCGATATCGGCTAGTTTCCCATTTTTAACTGTTTTGAAATCGGTGTTCAATAAAAAGCAAGGAACAGGATTCGTTGTATGTACTGTATTGGGTGTGCCATCGGCATTAATCATAAAGTCGGCGTTACCGTGATCGGCTATAATGATAAAACCATAATCTTGTTTCAAACCAGCTTCAACAACTTGTTGAGCACAGTTGTCTACCGTTTCTAGAGCTTCTACTACGGCTTCGTAAACGCCAGTATGTCCAACCATATCGGGATTGGCAAAGTTTAAGCAAATAAAGTCAGTTGGTGAATTCTCAATTTCACTGATGATGGCATCTGCTACTTTCTGAGCACTCATACTTGGCTGTAAATCGTAGGTAGCCACTTTCGGCGAAGGAATCATGATTCTCTTTTCGCCATTAAAAGTTTCCTCTCTACCACCCGAGAAGAAGAAAGATACGTGTGGGTATTTCTCAGTTTCAGCAATGCGAATTTGTGTTTTCCCACTTGCTGATAAAACTTCTCCTAGTGTTTTCTGTAGATTGTCTTTATAGAATAATACAGGTACATTCTTAAATGACTGATCGTACATGGTCATCGTGACATAGTTCAAGTCGAGTTTATGCATATTGTATTCGTGCATATCTTCTTGTGTAAGAACGTGGGTGATTTCTCTACAACGGTCTGTTCGGAAGTTAAAGCAGATCACTAAATCACCATCGCAAATTTTAGCCATTGCATTTCCATCTTCATCAACCTTAGAAATTGGTTTAATGAACTCGTCCGTTATGTCATTATCGTAGGATGCCTGAATAGAAGTAGTGATATCTTGACTCTTTTCGCCATCGGCATTTACCAACAGATCGAAAGCTAATTTTACGCGTTCCCAGCGCTTATCTCTATCCATTGCATAGTAACGACCAATTACGCTGACTAATTCGGCTGAAAGATTTGATATTTTAGCTTCTAAATTTTCAATAAAGCCTTTACCGCTTTTAGGATCGGTATCTCTACCATCGGTAAAAGCGTGTACAAATACTTTTTCTAAACCAGATGTATCTGCCATTTCACATAAGTGGTGTAAATGTCTTTCGTGAGAGTGAATTCCACCATCAGAAACCAATCCTATAAAATGAACGGGCTTGTTATTTTTCTTGGCGTAATCAAAAGCCTTGTTAAGCTCTTTATTATCTTTAAATGTATTGTCTTTAACAGCATTATTGATTTTTATCAAATCTTGATAAACCACTCTACCAGCGCCAATATTAAGGTGTCCAACTTCAGAATTCCCCATTTGCCCAGTAGGTAAGCCTACATGTTCACCATCGGTAAGGATTTCAGAATTCGGGTAGTTTTTATACAGTGAATCTACAAAGGGCGTCTTTGCATTCCCCATGGCATTCGACTTGGTTTCATTTCCATGTCCCCAACCATCAAGAATCAATAAGGCTACTTTTTTCATTTCTAAGTATTAGTGAGGCAAATTTAATGATTATTGACTATTAATGTACATTCTTAAGTTTTAAGAATTGAGAATTTTACGGCTTTGAGAATTTAATCTGAAAATTAGTCAATACACATACTTTGTGTTTGCATTCGCTTTATTTGTTATTATAAATACATCGATATCTGAATAACTTAATTATTTCTTACTTTCATGAAATAAAAACTGAGCTTCGTCTGTCTAAGAATAGATGTCATTAACGATACTTAAATTACAACGATGAAAAAACTTTTATTCTCCCTACTCCTGGCAAGTTCATTTGCTACTTTAAATGCTCAAAGCTCAACCGAGTTTGATGGTTATGCATTGTACAATCAGCAGAATGAAAACACAACGTATCTTATAGATAAAGATGGTGATATTGCCCATACCTGGAATAATGATTTAGCTTGTAATTATACAGTGCTATTAAAAAGCAATGGAAATATTGTTCGTGGGGCAAAAAATCCGGGTAATATTTTGGGAGGTGCAGCCGAAGGAGGTAGAGTTCAGGAAATTGCACCTGATGGATCTATCGTTTGGGAGTTTACTTATTCTAATGCATCCCATTTATCTCATCATGACATTACTTTAGTAAACGATAATGTGATGCTAACGGCATGGGAAGTTAAATCTACCAGTGAACTTACACAGGCGGGATATGACGATGCTTCTAGTGATAAGTGGCCTACACACTTTGTTGAAGTTGCACATGATGGTTCGGGTGGTGGACAAATAGTTTGGGAATGGCATATTTGGGATCATTTGATTCAAGACCACGATTCAAGTAAAGATAATTATGGTATAGTGGCAGAACATCCTGAATTGATTGATATAAATATGCTTCCGCAAATGGGTGGAGGCCCTGGTCCAGGTCCTGGAGGTAATAATGGAGATTGGTTTCATGTAAATGGGATTAATTATAATGCAGACTTAGATCAAATTGCCTTTTCTTCTCGTCATGCAAGTGAAGTTTATATTATTGATCATAGTACTACAACTAACGAAGCAGCATCTCATACAGGGGGGAGCTCTAACCAAGGTGGCGATTTATTATATCGTTGGGGTAATCCATCTAACTATGGAGCGCCAGGATCACAGCAAATTTCAGATGCTGTACACGATGTTCGTTGGATCACAAACGATGGAAGACCAAATGCAGGGTTTTTACAGTTTTACAACAATAATGGTGGCGGAAGTTCAACTTCTACGGTAGATGCAATTAAAACACCTATTAATGGTTTTAACTACGATTTAGAGCCAGGTCAAGCTTATGAACCTTCCTCTCATACTTGGAGACATACTTGTAATGGTTATGCTAGTGGTCAATCATCACAAAATAGAATGAGTAATGGAAACGTGTTTGTTAATATTTCTGGAGGACAAGGTGGTTCGGGATATATGTACGAGGCGGATTCTGTTGGAAATGTTATCTGGCAATATAATGCTGGAGGTACTCCAAAAGCCTTTAGGTATGAGTGTAATGACTTGGGGATTATAGCATTATTAGATAATCCATGTGATATTAACAATCAGTCGTTAAATGAAGAAGATATAAATCAAGTCGTTATTTCACCAAATCCATCAAGTGGTATTTTTAATATTACTGGAATCCAATCAAAGGAGTTTACAATTACTGTTGTAAATGCTTTTGGTCAAATAATCAAAAAGCTAAATACTACACGTATCGATCTGTCTGATAGTTCTAACGGTCTGTACTTTATTAATATAGTAGATGCAAATGGTGTTTCTACTTTAAACAGTGTCTCTTTAACAAAATAGAGTATGAACTGTAAATCTATAGGTTTACTTTTTTCTATAATATTCTTAACGAATGCTTTGGCTCAAGAATCATTTTATAAGACCGACGAAATTCGTGAAATAAAAATTTCTTTTTACCAAAGTAATTGGGATGCACTATTGGACAGCCTATATATTGCCGGTGATCGAGAAAGAATACTAGCAAGTGTACTTATAGATGGACTTTCTTACGATAGTGTAGGTGTGCGTTATAAAGGGTTTAGCTCTGCAAGTATTAATCGGGTTAAGAACCCTTTTAATATTAAATTGAATTATACTATTTCGGGGCAAAACCACTTAGGGGTAGATAAGTTAAAACTTAGTAATGTTATCCAAGATCCTTCCTTTGTAAGAGAAGTACTTTCCTATGAGATTATTCGACAGTATATGCCTTCATCATCAGCAAATTATGCAAATGTTTATATCAACGATACCCTGATCGGACTTTACTCAAATGTAGAAGCTGTTAACAAAGAGTTTTTAGAAAAACATTTTTCTTCTTCAGATAACGTATTGGTGAAAGGAAACCCAGAAGAGGTTGACTTGTATGGAGAAAACTCTAATTTGAGTAATAGTCCAGGTGCTGACACACTAAATTATACGAGTTTGTACACCATGGAGTCTGATTACGGTTGGGGTGAGTTGTATGAGCTTATTGATACCTTAAACCTATATGAACACGCTTTAGAACAGGTGTTAAATATTGATCGTACACTGTGGATGCATGCCTTAAATTATACAATGGTAAATTTTGATAGTTATATTGGTTATGCTCAGAATTACTATTTGTATCAAGATGATAATGGCTTGTTTAATCCTATAATTTGGGATTTAAATATGTCTTTTGGGAGTTTCAGATTAGCAGATGCATCCGTTTATTACGATGGCTTTTCTATCGAACAAGCTAAAACAATAGATCCATTAAGTCATTATAATGAATACTCGGTTTACCCCAGACCATTAATCAGAAATCTTTTTGAAACAAGTCGGTATAGGAAAATGTACATGGCACATATACGTACGATAGTAGAGGAAAACTTTGAAAACGATAGTTATAAAAATAGGGCTGAGGAACTCTATTATTTAATTGATGCGAGTGTGTTAGCGGATACCAATAAGTTTTACTCCTACACCGATTTTCAGTATAATTTGTATTCTACCGTAAACGATCTAGTTGATTACCCTGGGATTGTAGATCTAATGGAAGGTAGAATTGAATATTTATCTTCCTATACTGGTTATCAAGGAGCACCACAAATAGACTCTATTATTCATCAACCGCTAGAACCTATTGCAGGAGACACGATATTAATTACTAGTTATATTGAGGGAGTTTCAGAAGTTGTTTTGGCTTGCAGAAATAGTCCTAATCAAGTTTTTGAAAAGTATGTAATGAATGATTCCGGTATGTATGGAGATGAGGTAGCCTTAGACAATTGGTTTACTGGAAAGGTCGTTTCTCAAGGTTCAAATCTAGATTATTTCATCTACGCTGAGAATGATTCTGCAGGAGTGTTTTCTCCAGAGCGCGCAGCCTATGAATACCACACCATAAAAGGTTCTTTTTCTATTGGTGATATAGTTATTAATGAGCTCATGGCTTCAAATTCTTCTACTGCAAAAGATGGAAATGATGAATTTGATGATTGGATTGAATTGTATAATACCACAGGAAATGATGTTTCTGTAGCAGGTTTGTTTTTGAGTGATGAGATATCGAATCTAACTAAATGGGCTTTGCCAGAGATGAATATTCCTGCAAACGATTATTTAATTGTTTGGGCAGATTCGGATGAGGCTCAAACTGGACTGCATTCAAGTTTTAAATTATCTTCTTCGGGCGAGCAGCTCTATCTTTCAGATAGATCAGAAGTGATCGTAGACTCGATTACTTTTACGAGTCAATTAGAAGACATTTCTTATGGTAGGTTTCCAAATGGGACTGGAGATTTCACTCTTTTGAGTCCGACTTTTAGTGCGAGCAATAATACAGCTTCAATTATTCCAGAAGATGATGTATTGTTATTAAATACGTATCCCAATCCAGCTGAGGAGACATTGTATATTCGTATCGAATCTCAAAAAGAATTTACACTTCAGTTAGTAGATATCTTAGGTAGGGTTTTATATACTGAAGATTTCTCTGCGGGTATTATTCAGACAGAATTATCAATAAGTCAATATGTGTCAGGGGTATATCTGATTACTATAAACACTGAGGATTCTACATCTACTCAAAAGATTGTTAAACAATAAAACTTATTCTATGAAATCAGTACAGCTACTTTTCACGTTCATTTGTTCAGCAAGTCTTTTTGCACAAGAATACACACACTTCACCGTATCTGAAGGCTTGATTAATAACTCTGTAAATTGTGTTACCATAGATGATAATCAGAATATTTGGTTTGGTACCAACAACGGTGTATCTAAATTTGATGGTGTTAATTGGGAGTCTTTTACCACAGATATGACCCCTGATTTAGTTGACAATTCTATTACAGCTATTTGTGCTACAAGCGCGGGAGAAATTTGGCTAGGAAGCGATTTTGGTGTCAGTGTTTTTGATGGGAGTACATGGAGCACGTATACAGAAGAGGATGGACTAGGTGATAACAGAGTTAGTTATATTTCTGAAGATGTTGATGGTGTAATTTGGATAGCAGAAAAAGATGGCCTTAGTAGGTTTGATGGTTCTTCTTGGACTACTTATGGTACAGAAGAAGGACTCCCTTTTGGTGGGCTTAATTATGTGACCTTTGATTCAAATAACGAACTATGGCTTGCCAACAGTATTTTTGGATTGATACATTTTGATGGACTTGATTTTACAACGTATAATACTAATTCGGGTTTAATAAGCAATACGGTACGTGCTATCGCAATTGATGAATATGATAATAAATGGGTAGGTACAGCTCAGGGTATATCAGTTTTAAATGCTGCTAATGAGCTCGAAGGAAACCACACAATGATGCTGATTTTACCCGAACCCGACACTTTAAATCCGGTTGTAGACATAGCGCTTGATTCACAAGGGAATGTTTGGGCTGGAGTTTATGTGGATTATTTAGTGACCGTAGGTGGTGTAACGGCTTGGAATGGTGATGAATGGACTGGTTTCTCATATGATGGTGAACTGGTAGGCCCAGTTGTAAGAGCTTTAGCTATTGATGCAAATGATGCCATCTGGGTAGCTACTAGTACAGGTGTTACTAAAATTACAAACCCTCAATTATCAATTACTCAATTACAGAATTCTATTCTTTTGAGTGTTTATCCAAATCCTGCTTCATCGAGTTTTGTTGTTCAATCTGAAAACACAATAGAATCGTATAAAATATTTAATCTTCTCGGAAAAATGATGAAGGAATCAAAGGCAGTTAATTTGACTGAAATTCACATTAATTCAGAAAGTCTATCAAGCGGATTGTATATTATTGATGTAGTAACTTCTACAGGATGTGTAAGAGAATTTGTAGTGATTGAGTAAGAATGGATTTGTGTTTTGATAATTTAAAAAAGCATTTAGCTTTTGATCAAAAACACCATTACCCCAAAAGTTTTTATTTACTTAGTTTTTTTCCCATCAAGGAAATCTTTAAGATAGTAAGGCTCGAAGTAGGCAACATCTTCAAAGTCTTTGTCGAGGTATGCTTTGTGAACTGACTCAGCCATCGCTTTAGTAGCTGGGTATATATCAGGACTAAAAGTTGAATTATCTCTTTTGTAGAGAAACTCAGATTTCCCAGAGCCATCACCAAAGAAATGACATTTCTTTGTTGCTAAGACTTTGTCGAAAGAATCTTCTTGAAGAATTAAAGCTTCAGTATCTTTTATTTTATTGAATTTTGAATCGAAAATAGCTGTGTAAACTTCCATTCTTCTGGCATCGAGCATAGGAATTAGAATATCGTTTTCCTCTACCTTATTCTCTAGGCAATAAGTTTTAGAAAGGATTTCTAGAGTCTCCAAACTTATGAGGGGTATTTCTAATCCATAACATAGTCCTTTAGCTGAAGAAACGCCGATGCGCAAACCTGTGTATGAGCCAGGACCTTTACTAATCGCAACGGCATCAAGATCCTTTAAGGTCTTATTAGCTTTAGCGCAAATATCTTCTATAAAGATGTGTAGCTTTTCTGAGTGAGAGAAATTCCCATCGTGAAAATCAACAGATTCCAGAACCTTGCCATTTTCTGTAAGCGCTACAGAACAGCTTTTTGTTGCAGTATCGAGAATGAGGATGAGCGGCATTTGGTTGATAGTTGTTGGTTCTCAGTAGTTGGATTGAAATACACGGCAAATATAGGTGGAAGAGAATGTAGTTTTAAGTCTTAAGTGATAAGTTTTATGTTGTTTTTAGCTTAGTGAAATCAATCGTTAAAGATCACTCTCAGCTCCACCCTAAACATTTACTATAAGACTATACTACACAACCTTATAACTCCAAAATCAGCACTTATTGATCTCTCTTATTCTCTACAATAACTTTCATCTCGTTGCGAAGTTTTTTAGAAACTGCACTGTAAGGGGCTTTTATGATCTCATCTCCTTCATTTAAGCCAGAAATAATTTCTATGTTTTCATCATCTTGAATTCCAGTTTCTACAGTAACTAATTTCACCTCTCCGTTTGAGTGAACAAATACACATTCAAATGCCTCTTGTTCTTTAGTGTCTTTGCTATATTTTTCTCTAGCGCTTTGTGCCACAGAACTACTGTCCTTACGCGTGGTAACAGATTGTATAGAAAGAAGCTGGATGTTTTCCTTGATTTGTGTGCGAATATCAACAGAAGCCGTCATTCCTGGGCGGAAAGGGTGTTTATGGTTGTCCGTTAATTGTTCGTAAGAAGATTTAAGAATTCTAATTTTAACCTCGAAGTTAGTTACTTGGTCAGCGGAAGTTCCGATAAGATTAGCTGAATTAGCAATTTCGGTAACAAGCCCTTCAAACTTTTCTTTCATATAGGCATCTACATTCACATCTGCAATGTCGCCTAATTTCACACGAAGAATATCATTTTCACTTACATCAACTACCACTTCCATGTGGTCTAAATCCGCAATGCGCAATAATTCTGTTCCAGTCATTTGTGCTGTGCCGACAACGCGTTCACCTTGTTCAACATTTAAGCGCGAAATCGTTCCAGAGATAGGCGCATAAATCGATGTTCTATTCAAATTGTTTTGTGCTTCTTTTAAAGAGGCTTTAGAGCTCTCTACACTGTATTGAGTAGCCTCAACAGCTAGTTGGGCTAATTCGTAAGAGTTTTGACTTGTTTCATATTCAGCAGAAGAAATAGCTCCTTTTTGGAAGAGGTTGGTGTTTCTATTGTGCTTTAATTCTGCATTTTTTAATTGAGCTTTTTGTTGTGCTAAATTCGATTGCATATTATTTAAACTCGCTTCCATACGGTCGAGGTTAGCTGCATACAATTCTGGATTGATACGAAGTAATAAGTCACCTTGTTCTACCCAGTCACCTTCTTGAATGTTTAGCTCAGTAATCTCACCTGATACATCTGGCGAGATTTTCACTTCTACCTCAGGTTGAATTTTCCCATTGGCAGGAACGGTTTCAGTAATGGTTCCTAAAAACACATTTTCAGTTTCTACTACAAGCGTGTCGTCACTTCCGATATAGCCATTTTTCTTTGCAATTATAAGTACAGAGAATAGTACAATTGCACCTATAATTAAACCCGTTTTATTTCTCATAGTTCAAATGTTAAGCTGGTATAGAAGTCGTATAATTTTACTTTAAAAATCAAGTCGTATTTGGCTTGTAATTCGTCAGATTCAGCTTTAATCAATTTGTTTTTCGATTCGTTGAATTCATAACTATTAACCATTCCAAGCTCATATCGATCGTTGATATATCCGAATGAAGCCTTGTAAGCTACTACAGCTTTTAGCGCTGCTTGATGTCTTTTATAGGCTGCTAACTGATCAGCATATGCTTGCTCCATATTTTTACGCAATTGGTTTTTAGCTAGCCGCGCATTTAAAATCGAATTTTCGATTTGTATTTTACTTTGGTTCACTGCTGTGCGTGTCATCCATTGGTTAAATAAGGGGATGTTGAGACTTAGTGCAATTCCAGATTGTTTGTTGTTCTCCAACTGGTCGTTAAAAGAAATCATATCTGCTGCATTCTCAGAATACAAGGTACTGTTGCGATATCCTATACTAAGATTTGGATAGTAACTAGCTCTAGCAATTTTTAAATCGTACTCTGCGCTTTTTACTTGCAAGTCAGCCGACTTAATAGAACTCTGGTTTTTTAATGCTGTAGTAAAGTCCTTATTGATATTTTCTTTGAGTTGAAAATCAGTGATTACAAGGTCAAGACTTAAAACTTTTAAATTTTGATGCTTGTCTAATTCTAGAATTTGAGCCAATTGAAGTTTAGATAAGTTCAATTGATTTTCAGCCTGAACTAATTGTTGTTCTTCTAAAGCTAATTGAGATTGAATATTCAGGAGTTCACCTTGCGCCAATGAGCCCGCTTCAACAAGGGTGTTGATTCTTTCTTCTTGTCCTTTAGTTAATTCAAGTTGCTTACTAGCAGTATTGTAGAGTTCTTCGTTAAATAATATTTGTAAATAACTTAAAGCTAATGCGCTTATTAAATCATTTTTTGAAGTCTCTAAATCATAGATGCTTTTTAAGCTTTCGTTAGCAGCTTTTTTTATTTGATTGTAGTTTTTAAAGCCATTAAAAAGTGTTGCATTGGCTGAATACGAAAGGTTAAGCGATGAACTAACCTCCTCAACAAAATCATTTGTAAAGGGATCAATATATCTACCTCGGTTTTTATTAAACGAGCTTGTTGCGTTAAGGGAAGGTAGAACTTGTAATTTTGATTGTAATAATTGACTCTCTTTTATTCCAATATTTAGTTCGGCCTGTTTTAAAGAAATGTTGTTTTTTAAAGCATAATCAATACAGTCTTCTAAACTCAATACCTGTTGAGCCTGTAGAGTTGTAATAGAGAAAAGGAAAGCAAGAATGCTTAATATTTTCATAGATATATAATTGTTAGATTTCTAACAAATATAGTAATAAGGAATCATTTGGAGTGTTAATGCGTGTTAAGAGTCTTGCTCTTTTTGTAATTGTTTGCGATGACGGAACCAGAAAAAGAAACCTACAGCAATTAAGATATAAGGAAATACCATAATGTAAAGAATCCCAGCATTCAAACCAGAACCTTGTGTGTTTCCTCCAGCTACACTTGTTTCTGCAACTGCTTTACACATAGAGCAGCCTTGAGCGAACAATTCACTTGTGAAAAGTGTTGCTAACAAGAGTAGACTTAAAAATGTGTATTTCGTTCTCATTAAAAATTGTAATACGGAGAGATCATTAGGTAAACTACTACGCCTGTAAAGGTTACATAAATCCAAATTGGCATACTCCATTTGGTGATTTTTTTATGCCCAACAATATCACCTTTTATAGCCTTGTAAAAAGACAATAATATTAGAGGTAAAACAACAGCTGCTAAAATTATATGACTCACTAAAACAAAGAAATACAGAGGTCTTAACGGGTTTTCGGCAGGGAAAGATGTTTCGATACCAAATGAGTGATAAGTTACGTACGAGAGAATGAACAAAGCAGATAATCCAAAAGCTGTAAGATTCAACTTTTTGTGCAATTCAACTTTCTTTTGTTTAATAGCTCTTAATGAAATTAAAAGCAACACAAAGCAAGTAGCATTTATACAAGCATGTAGCTTAGGTAAGTGTTTCGCAAATGCGGGAATATTCTCAGCTTGTGGTAAGTTGTACAATAAAACTACCAATGCAAAAACTGCAGTTGAGACTATGTAAATGAGTCGAGTAACTTTTTTGTTATCCATCTTATTTTTGATTTTCTTTTAAAAGCATTTTAATATCGTTTACCAATTGGAGTACATCTTGATCGTTTGTACCATCGTAAACACCTTTTACATTTCCTTGCTTATCGTAACCAGAGCGTACTCGTCCTTTTTCGTCAACTAAGATGAAGTACTCAGAATGTAAAAAACCACCAGGAGCTAATTCGTCCTCGCCAGCATTGGCAAAATAACCGTGAAAAGCAGTGTTGTAAATAGCCTCTTTTGTTCCTGTTAAGAAGTGCCAGTTTTCAGTGTTGGCATGCATTTTTGCAGCGTATTCGTTAAGGATATCTTCCTTGTCGTAATCTGGGTTTACGGTATGAGATACTAAAGAAAAGTTTTCCACGTCCTTAAATGCACGTTGTACTTTTACCAAGTTGTTCGTCATTATAGGACAGATAGAAGGACATGTGGTGAAGAAGAAATCTGCTACGTACACCTTTCCGTCTAAACTAGCATTTGTTATTGTATCCTTATCTTGATTTACCAATGAAAAATCTGGAACCGTATGGAAAAGAGTCTCTCCCTGAACAATTTGTTGAGCACCAACAAAAGCTAATGGTTTGACTTCTTTCTTTCCGCAAGAAGTTAATGATGCAATACAAAATACAAGTACTAAAAATCTAGTCATTTTTCTTTTTCAATTCTCTTTGATATTCTGCTAAAAGAACTTTAAGATCGTCTCTTAAAAGCTTTATTTCAAACTTACTTAGGTTGTTATAGCTGTACATAACAATGTCGTTATTGTCGAATCCTGTACGCATTCGCCCTTCTTTATCAGAAATAATAACCTCGGCAATGTTTAGCTCTCCACCTGTATACATTTTATCAGCAATATCTCCAACCCACACATTATCTTTCATAATAGAATTTAGCGAGTCTATAGAAAGCGGAATGTTTATCCATTGATCTTTAGGCATACTGTTTTCTTCGAAAATTGATGCATCGAAAATGTGTGTAGAATCCTCAATAACAAAGTTTAGAAAATAGATGTTTTCGTAATTCCCTAGATGTTCCCAAACTTCAGTTTCAAACATATAAGCAATCAATTGATTGTTTAGAGTTTCTTCTGCTCGGCTTATAAAGATCAACTTGATATTGTTGTCCAAGTCTTTGAACGAATACTCTTCATTCAATCTAAAATCACGAATATAGTGGTGTTTAGGTTGCTTTCTTCTATTCTCTTCAACTAGGGCAACATAGTTTTGCGCCTCGTCTGCAATAATAGGTAGATAAAGGAAATTGTGCTTTCCTGCTGTGAGGTATAAGTACAAAAGAGAGGGTAGTACTAATATTGAAAATAGTACTACCCCCTTGATATAGTTAGGTGTTTGTTTCATTACGAAATCAAATCACTTGCTTCAGTCAATAGAATAAATAAAAGGTAAGGAATCAAAATGAATGTTGGGAGCGCCAAAGTCCATCCGAAACTTTTAGTTTCGTGCTTTACGTGCATAAAGTAAGCAACAATATAGTACGCTTTAACTAAAGTTAAAATGATGAATGTCCATTTCAAGATGTCATAGCTTACAGGTTTGTATATACCTAATACTACTTCAACCGTTGTTAAGGCCAAAAGAATCCAGAATACTAACCAAATCTTTTTTGTTCCTCCGTGATTATCGTGTGACATATCTTATTTGTATGTTAAGTTTATGAGTGTGAATCTTTTAAGTCAAAAATTATACCAAATAGAAGAAGGTAAATACGAATACCCAAACTAAATCGACAAAGTGCCAGTAAAGACCAACCTTTTCAACCATTTCGTAATGTCCTCTTTTTTCGTAAGTACCAAACAATACGTTAAGGAAAACGATAAGGTTTAGTATAACTCCTGTAAATACGTGGAAACCGTGGAATCCAGTAATAAAGAAAAAGAAGTTAGCAAATTGAGGTAAACCGTATTCATTGGCAACCATGCTTGCTCCATAAATATGTTCGGCACCTTCAGAAAGTGTAGCAATCAAAGTAGGGTCTGTAATGAATTTCTCAGCACCTAATCTTAGCACGTCAAAATTATAAGTTTGTCCCATTACCTCAGTACCTGCAGCGATTACTTTAACAATGCTACCATCGGCTAATTGTAAAGCTCCTTCGGCAGTACCGTGAATAAAGTGCATCCACTCCCAAGCTTGAGAACCCAAGAAGATGATACCACCAATTACGGTTAATCCCATCCACCATGCAACTTTCTTCGAGTCCATGTTTTTACCATGGTGTACAGCAAGTACCATAGTCACAGAACTCATAATAAGTATAAAAGTCATTAAGGCAACATAGATCAAAGGTTGATTACCTTCGATACCAGGGAAATGTGTAAATACATTTTCTGCTACTGGCCAGATTTCAGCGTATTTGAAACGAGCGAAACCGTAAGCTCCTAAAAATCCTGAAAATGTTAAGGCATCCGTTAAAAGGAAAAACCACATCATCATTTTACCATAACTTGCGTTAAAAGGCTTTACGCCTCCACGCCATACGTTTTCTGTAGTTGCTTTTGCTCCCATAGTAAGTACTTGCTTATGTGTGTGTTATTATAATCTTTTGTGCAACTTTAATCTTTAAAGCTATTTTAAGCGTGCCAAATATAAACCTTTCCTGTAAAAGAGAAAAGCGATAGGATTGCTTTCCAAAAAGGTTTTTCTTGTTTAGAGTATTTCTAAATATTAACGAGTAAATAAGAAGAAAAGAAATAAGTAAAGCCAAAGCCCATCTAAGAAGTGCCAGAAGATAACGCCTAACTCTAATCCTAAAGCATTGTCGGTTGTGTACACCTCTTTTTTAGCTCTGTAATACATTATTGTTAGTGAGGTAAGTCCAGCGAATAAGTGTACTAAGTGAACGAGTGTAATCACGTAAACAAACGATCCTGCTGCGTTACTGTTTTCTCCGGTAAAGAAAACGCCCATTTCAGTCATTTGAGACCATCCTTCAAATTGTAGAAAAGCAAAACTTAATCCAAGCGCTAAAGTGATGGCCAGATTTCTTTTTACAGCTTCGAATTGATTGTTTCGAGCTGCTTGTAAGCTTTTTTGAATTGTTAAGCTACTTAAGATGATAACTGCAGTGCTTAAGAAAAAAGCATCTGGCAAATCAAATTCCATCCAGTTTCCTTCGGCTTGTCTAACAATATATCCAGAAGTGAATCCAATAAAAAGCATTACAATACTAATCATTGAAATGAAGAGTAAAGGTTTACGTGTTTTTCTTTTGTCTACTTGAAAATCGGTTTTCATATTATTGCAGTAAGTATTTGTCGAGTACGTAAATGATTTGAACTACGGGTAAGTATATTAAGCTTCCAAACATCAGTTTTTTAGCAGATGTTTGATCGCAATTTTTTAAGAGTAAGGCACTTTTCCTGTAAAGGAATATGCCCATGAGTAAGATGAGAATTGCCCCTATAGGTGATAGTAAAAGTTTGCTTTCAATTCCAACATAAGGAAATACAAGAGGAAGGATGGACACAGGGATCAGCCATATTGTGTATAGCATAGCTTGAAAAGCTGATCTTTTATCTTTCAAACCTGAAGGTAGCATTCTAATTCCAGCCTTTTTGTAGTCTTCATCAAGTAACCATGCAATTGCCCAAAAGTGAGGGAATTGCCACAGAAATTGAATGGCAAACAATGTTCCCGCTTCAATCCCAAATTGGTCTGTAGCTGCGACCCAGCCGAGCATAAAAGGTATAGCTCCAGGGAAAGCGCCTACAAATACGGCTATAGGGCTTACTGTTTTTAAAGGCGTATAAACCGCAGCATATAATACAAGTGCTGCAGCGCCAAACATTGCCGATTTGGGATTGATATAATAAAGGATGACCATCCCGATTAAGCCGAGAATACTCGAGAATAGTAAACCTTCGGAAGTCGCCATTCTACCAGCAGGCATAGGTCGTTCCTTAGTTCGATCCATTAATTTATCGGTGTTTCTTTCGTAAACCTGATTGAAGCCGTTTGATGAGGCAACTACCATGAATCCACCTACGAGAAGCATGAGTAGGATTTTGAAGTCGACTTCATCTACAGCAAGTAAATAACCTACTAAGGCCGAGAAAACTACGGTGCTTGATAGACGTAGTTTTGCTAACTGACTGTAATCTTTAATCTTATTTTTCAAGTCTAAGGTTGGGTTTGTGAGTGCAAAAATAGGTATTAGAATGGAGGTATGCTTTGCTTTTAATGAAAATTAATTTGGCTCCTATTGTTTTAAGCTATGATAGGCTATATGAGCTTAGTTTATCAATTCGTTAATCTCCTTTTCTATGGCTTTGTTTTTTATCATTTTATCTACCACTAATGGTGGTGCAACTCTTTTTTTACAGTCGGTAAGTCTACATCTTTCGCAGGTAGCGTTTACTTTTTTTGTAACGATTTTTGGGTCGTCTAAGAATCTGACCCCTTTTTTTAATTTGTCGTTAACAAGAAGCCCAAGAGTTACACTACTGTTAGAATTAGGTGTAGGGTACATAGATCGAGCAATGGAAATGCAGAGGTATTCGTTTTCAGAGTCGATATAAGAGGATCTTTGAGCTTTTATGATGTTGCAGTTTTCCTTTTTCTTTGTTTGTTGTTTAGATAGATCTTTTAAAACGTCTATGGTAATCCATCTTCGGCAATAGTGTTCTGCAATTCTGTTTCCGTGCGGATTGTGTAATTTATTTAGGTGGAGTTCTTTGTTTAGGTAGTAGGTATCAGAATTATTGTCGTTGTTGAATCTTAAAAAGAATAAATTTTTGACACCCATTTTATGTGGGAGTATATTGGTCATTCTTTGGAAGAGCATCTCCGGGGATGCATTGTATTTCACGAGTAGTTTTTCAATTTTATCAGGATCGAAAGTATTTGAATTAAAGAATTCTTTCAGATCTCTATGTAGCTCATCTTGATTAATGAGTAATGCGATGGAGAAGTATGAGGCTTTAAAGTTATTCAGCACCTCGTCGAAGTTTTTCGCAATATGGTGGCTAAAGGTTAGGGGTCTTTCTTTAAGTTTTAAGTAGTTAAAGGCTATTTCTCTACCGAGTATAAATAGTAATTGAGATTCTTGTAGTGTCGGATTGGTGTAAAGCACATTTCCTTCTACTTGTTTAAGGATTGAACGGAGTCCTGATAAGTTTGGGTAGTTTTGTGTGTCTATAGTTTTAAAGCTGTAGTGGAAGTGGTCTGAAAGTGTTTTTTTTAACTCTGAAACACTCAATCCTTTTTTGTCTAAACCAAATGTTCTTAGACAGGAAGCTACACTCTCTTCAAGCTCTTCAAAATAGTTTAGGTGCAACTCTTGGTAGGCTCTAAGGGCAGAGTAGTAAAAGTGTTCCTGATTGAGCTGGTGGTCCCTTGCTATTTCGAAAATCGCACTAATAAAAGCGTTTACTCTTGTGGGAGCCTCAGCGAGGAGTCCTACTAGTTTTTTAGAGTCGATTCCGAAAAAGTCTAAGGGGATTTCGTTTAGTACGTCGCTTTTTATCAATGTACTCAGCGGTGAAAGTCTTTTTTCGAGTTTTAGAGAGACCATTTCGTCAAAATCTAACCCTAATGCGCTTGATATTGATTGTATTTTATCGGGTTTGGGATACTTTTTCCCCTTTTCAATCTCATTTAAATAGGAGATTGAAAGGCCAGAGGATTCCGATAATTTCGCTAAAGAGAGACTTTTCTCCTTTCGTGCCTGCTTTAGCTTTAAGCCAAAAATAATTTTTATGTTTTCCTTGTTTACGCTCATTTTTCAAAGATATAAAAAATATTGATTAGCGTAATTCCTTTAATAGCGAATAAAATATAAATAGCGAAAATTCGCAAATGAGGAAAATTGTTATAGCTTTGTAAGGAACCTAAAATCAAAAGGATGGAAATGGAAACTCTATTGAGATCAAACGTCAATATCACCATAAAAGAAAATTACAACACTGAGGTATTAACCGAAGGGGCATTAGTTTTTTTAGAGGCTTTACATAATAAATTTAATTCAAAACGAATTGAGCTTATTGCTGATCGATCGATAAGACAGCTTGAAATAGATAAAGGTGTATTGCCTTATTTTTTACCCGAAACAAAAAGTGTTCGCGAAGGTGTTTGGAAAGTAGCACCTATACCACACGATTTACAAGATAGAAGGGTTGAAATTACGGGGCCAGTAAGTAGAAAGATGATTATTAATGCTTTGAATTCTGGAGCCAAAACATTCATGGCGGATTTTGAAGACAGCAATGCACCTACTTGGAGAAATGTAATTGATGGACAACAAAATCTTAAGGATGCTGTTGCAGGAACTATAAGCTTTCAGAAACAAGGTTCGGATAAAATTTACACTTTGAATGAGCAAACCGCAGTCTTGATGGTGCGTCCTAGAGCGTGGCACCTTGATGAGCGTCATCTTGAGGTAAACGGCCAAGTAATGAGTGGCTCATTGGTTGATTTTGGTTTGTATTTCTTTCATAATGTAAAGGCGTTATTAAGAAAGGGAACTGCTCCTTATTTCTATTTGCCAAAAATGGAGTCTCATTTAGAGGCTCGTCTTTGGAATGAGGTTTTTGTATTCGCACAAGATTATATGAAAGTCCCACAACAGAGTATTAGAGCAACGGTTTTAATTGAAACGATTATGGCGGCCTTTGAGATGGATGAGATTTTATTCGAGTTGAAAGATCATATCGCTGGTTTAAATTGTGGACGTTGGGATTATATATTTTCATTTATCAAACGATTAAGAATGCACAGTGAGTTTCTTCTTTCTGATCGTGATCTCGTAGGAATGTCCATTCCTTTTATGAATAACTACTCCCTTCTGTTAATACAAACTTGTCATAAACGCGGAGCTTCAGCAATTGGTGGTATGGCGGCACAAATTCCTATTAAGGAAGATGAAAAAGCCAATAGAGTAGCCTTAGATAAAGTTGTTCAAGATAAAATGCGTGAAGTGAAAAATGGTCACGACGGAACTTGGGTAGCGCACCCAGCATTGGTGTCAGTTGCTCAAAATGTATTTGATGCTATGATGCCTGCAAAAAATCAAATTGAAGTGCTGAGAAGTGATTTGACCATAAAGGCACAAGATTTATTAGATGTGCCCGAATTATCAATCAGTGAAAAAGGGCTTAGAAAGAATGTAAATGTCGGAATTCTCTACTTAAATGCTTGGTTGATGGGTAATGGTGCGGCAGCAATCTATCATCTGATGGAAGATGCTGCAACTGCCGAGATATCAAGAGCTCAAATATGGCAATGGATTAAACATGGCGCAGTATTAACTGATGGACGGAAAGTAGATATGGAGCTTGTACATAGTTTACTTCCAGAAGAGCTTGAAAAGATTAAAGATTATGTAGGGGATGTGTATTATGAAAATGCCCGATTCCCTGAAGCGATAGCATTATTTGAAGAACTCGTTTTTAGCGATGAGTTTGAAGAGTTCTTAACACTAAAAGCTTACCTAAACATTTAATTAATTCGCAACTAGCGTAATGTATAACGTTCTAGATAAAGAAGACATGAAAGCCTTACAACAAAATAATTATAGCTCTGCATTAGAGACTGTAAGAACTCTAAAGCAAAAACACGAAAAAACTTGGGGCTCAATTAGTCCAGAAAGTGCGGCTAGGATGATTACTCAAAATCGTTTCAGAACAGGTTTAGATATTGCTAAATATACTGCTGCTATTATGAGAGAAGATATGGCTGCATATGATGCGGACTCTTCAAACTATACGCAATCATTGGGATGTTGGCATGGCTTTGTCGCTCAACAAAATATGATAGCTGTTAAAAAACACCATAAAACAACGAGTAAAAGTTATTTATATCTTTCAGGGTGGATGGTTGCAGCATTGCGTTCGGAATTTGGACCATTGCCTGATCAATCTATGCATGAAAAAACGAGTGTACCCGCATTAATAAAAGAGATTTATGATTTCTTACGGCAAGCTGATGCAATAGAGTTAAATGATTTATTTAGAAGACTAGAAGAAGGAGAGGATGTACAAAGTCAAATTGATAATTTTGAAACACATATAGTTCCTATTATTGCAGATATTGACGCAGGCTTTGGAAATGAAGAAGCTACCTATTTGTTGACTAAGAAAATGATTGAGGCTGGTGCTTGTGCTATTCAAATTGAAAATCAAGTTTCTGATGCTAAGCAATGTGGCCATCAAGATGGGAAAGTTACTGTGCCCCATGAGGATTTCATAGCAAAAATTAATGCTATTAGATATGCGTTCTTAGAGTTAGGAATTAATGATGGGGTAATTGTAGCAAGAACTGATTCTGAAGGTGCTGGACTCACCCAAAAATTACCGGTTAGTAAAGAGCCTGGAGATTTACCTTCTCAATACTTATCTTTTGTAGAAGCAGAAGAAATTAATATTAATGAGGCTACTGACGATGATGTATTGCTTAAAAGAGATGGTAAATTAGTGCGGCCTGTAAGGTTACCTAATGGTTTGTATAAGTTTAAAGAGGGGTCAAATATTGATAGAGTGGTCTTAGATTGTATTACAAGTCTACAAAACGGCGCTGATTTATTATGGATTGAAACACCAACTCCAAACGTGAAACAAATTTCGCATATGGTCAATAGAGTTAAAGAAGTTATACCAAATGCTAAGTTGGTTTATAATAATTCACCGTCGTTTAATTGGACATTAAACTTCCGGAATCAAGCCTATCAAGAAATGCTCGATGAAGGAGAAAATGTGACAGCGTACGACAGAAATAATTTAATGTCTGAAGAATATGACAACACAGAATTGTGCTTCCGTGCAGACGAAAAAATTAAAAGCTTCCAAATTGATAGCGCACAAGAAGCAGGTATATTTCATCATTTAATTACTTTACCTACTTACCATACAACAGCTCTTCATATGAACGATTTAACTGAAGGTTATTATGGAGAACAAGGGATGTTAGCCTACGTAAAAGATGTTCAAAGACAAGAGATTAGAAAAGGGGTTTCTTGTGTGAAACATCAAAGAATGGCTGGGTCAAATCTTGGAGATGATCATAAAACATTTTTTGCTGGAGAGAAAGCATTAAAAGCAGGAGGTGTAAACAATACTTCAAATCAGTTTGAAGTTAAAGAAACTAAAGTAGCACAGGAACTTGTTGCTTAGTGTTGTTGAGTCTGCAGAACAGTATCTGTTTTAGTATGAAAAAAAAAGGAGCGATTTATCGTTCCTTTTTTTTCATAATGAAAAGCTATTTGTTCTTGATAATCGATCTAATTCTGCCTGCCAATAGTACAGCCTAGTAATTATTGCTCATTGCTTACGAATGTTGAGTAGTTGGAGTAGTTTTGTTTGATTCCAAGCCTGGGCAGTCACAGCTTTTGAGTGCTGAACAAGAATTAAGGAGTACTAAGGTGAAAAAAACTAAAACGTAAAGTGAAGATGATTTATGGTTTAATCTCATATCAATGCGCATAAAAGCGTCTATTTATTTATAGATTCGGTAAATTTACATTTATTTTAGAGAAAATTAATGCTATGGGTTTAATTGCATCCTTCGGGAAATATTTACTTTTTATCGCTGAAGTTTTTCGTAAACCAGAACGCCGATCTGTCATGTACAAATTGGTAGTAAAAGAGATTTTCGATCTGGGATTAAAATCAGTCTTATTTGTTGTTTTCGTTTCTCTGTTTGTTGGTGCTGTAGTAACTCTACAAACGGCTGCTAATATGGAGGGGAGTTGGATGCCAAGGTATTTAATTGGTTATGCTACTCGCGATGCTGTGATATTAGAGTTTTCACCTACGATTATAAGCTTATTGTTGGCAGGTAAAATTGGCTCAAATATAGCCTCTAGTTTAGGTACTATGAGAGTTACGGAACAGATAGATGCATTAGAAGTAATGGGTGTGAATCCGGCCACTTACTTAGTTAGACCTAAGATTTTTGCACTGGTATTTTTTAATCCACTGCTAATATGCTTAAGCATGTTTGTGGGTGTTATTGGTGGTTGGGCTGCCGGAGTTTTTTCTGGAGAGTGTACAGCTTCAGAGTTTATAGAGGGAATACAGTACGACTTTATCCCCTTTAAGGCTGTTTACGCATTAATTAAGACGGTTTTGTTTGCATTTATTATTGCTAGCGTGTCATCTTTTCATGGTTTTTATACCCAAGGAGGTGCACTAGAGGTAGGGAGGTCCAGTACTAGAGCTGTAGTTTTTAGTTCTGTATTAATTATTGTTACCAACTATTTATTAACTCAGTTACTTTTAGGCTAATGATAGAAGTTAAAAACATAGTAAAATCTTTTACTGAGAAAATAATTCTTAATGATGTTTCATTCGATTTTTTTCAAGGAAAAACCAATTTAGTAATTGGTCAAAGTGGTTCTGGTAAAACTGTATTATTAAAATGTTTACTTGGTCTACATACTCCAGATTCTGGTTCTATATCCTTTAACGGATCAGATATAGTAGTATTACCAACTAATGAGTTGAAATCTTTGAGGAAACAGGTTGGAATGGTATTTCAAGGTGGCGCTTTATTTGATTCATTAAATGTAGAGCAAAACGTATTATTTCCTTTGGAGATGTTTTCTGATATGTCTAGAGAAGAGATGTTAGAGCGTGTTAACTTTTGTTTAAAACGAGTTAACTTAGAAAATGTTAATCATTTGTTCCCATCAGAAATTAGTGGTGGGATGAAAAAAAGAGTTGCTATTGCTAGAGCAATTGTCTTAAATCCAAAATATTTATTTTGTGATGAACCCAATTCTGGATTAGACCCATACACAGCTATTCTAATTGATAATTTGTTGCAGGAGTTAACTCACGAATATGGTATGACAACAGTTATTAATACCCACGATATGAATTCGGTTATGGAGATTGGAGAAAACATATTGTTTATCAAAGACGGTCGTAAGATTTGGGAGGGCACAAGTCAGGACATACTGACTGCCAGTAATCAAGATTTACAAAATTTTGTATTCTCTTCGGAACTTTTCAAAACCATTAAAGCGAAAAGCATCTAATTTAATGCATAAAAAAAAGGCTTCCCGCATGTGCGGGAAGCCTTTTTTATTAAATGAAAATCATCAATTACTTGATGATAACTCTTTGTACGTTTTCAGAAGTACCGTTAGCTACTTTTACAAAGTATAAACCTGCATTGTAGTTAGACATGTCAAATGATTCGTTGATCATTCCTTCAACAGTTTTAGTAGAAACAATTTCTCCTAATACATTGATTACTTCTACAGAGTATGAGTTAGCTTCAGTAGAAGTAACTGTAAACACACCATTAGATGGGTTAGGGAAGATAGAAACACCATTTAATTTTGATTCGTTAATTGCCATGTCGTTAGTTTCAACGATAAGGAAGTTATCTAACATTAATCTTTCCATGTCTGTAGAGTGGTGGTGGAAAGTGAAATAGATGCTTTCACCAGCAAAGTCATTCAAAGAAACAGTTTTTTGAGTCCAAATTGTATCTTCAGCTTGAGCTAAAGGAGTATGAGCTTCGTAAGAGAATGCGATATCAGTTTCACCTGGATCAACATCATTGTATGGTTCCATTCCTCCAGTAGTGATGTAAATATCAAAACCATCAATCCAGTTACTAACTCCTCTGTGGTGGAATTTTAATGCTGCACCTGCATCTGGAATTGTTACAGGACCCATCCCTAAGTAGTTGTCTGCTTGAGCAGAAGCATCAGTAAACCAAGAGTAAGCTGTTAAGTACCATGCTGTATCTGGTACTGTAGGGTCAAGGTTTTCATCCCAGTCAAAAGTTAAATCTCCGTTTGGAGCAGTTGGGATACTGTTGTCATCTCTGTCGTAAGTCCAGAAAAAACTAGAAACGTATTCTAATACATCTGCATCAGTTTCGTCTGCATAAGGTGAAGCGATAGCTTCATCAAAATCTTCTCTCATTAATTCAAAGGCTTCATAATCTGCATCGTCAGCAATTATCAATATGTTACTACAGTCATAGTAAAATAATGTATCACCTTCAGCTTGTTTGAATTGTAAGTTGTCTGCAGCTTTAGTTAATTTAACTGGTGCTAAAGCGCGAACCGATTGTTGAGCAAAAGCAGTTGCTCCGATTAACATAGCAACTGATAATAGTTGAAGTTTTCTCATAGTGTTGTTGTTTAAATGTTGTTTAGGTTCTACAAATTTAAGTTATCTACTTAAATATCACAAGTACTCTCTTCATAAGCTTCTACACTAGGGCATGAGCATATTAAGTTTCTATCTCCATAAGCCTGATCAATACGGCGAACAGCTGGCCAGAATTTATTTTCGCGTACCCAATCTAGTGGGTAAGCTGCATGGTGTCTGGAATATCCAAACATCCATTCGTCGCTGGTGCACTGTTCTAATGTGTGTGGAGCATTTTTCAATGTATTATCTTCAGGGTGATATTCACCTGTGATAACGTGCTCGATCTCTTTGCGTATACTTATCATAGCTTCACAAAAACGATCGAGTTCTTGTTTGCTTTCACTTTCTGTAGGTTCTATCATTAGGGTTCCTGCTACAGGGAATGAAACTGTAGGAGCATGATATCCATAGTCCATTAATCGTTTAGCAATATCTGTTACATCGATACCACTAAGGTCTTTTAGATCTCTACATTCTAAAATCATTTCGTGGGCTACACGACCGCTTTCTCCTGTATATAAGATCTTATAGTGCTTTTCTAATTTTGCTTTCATATAGTTAGCATTTAGAATAGCGTGCTTTGTTGAAGACTTTAAACCTTCTTCGCCCAACATTTTAATATAGGCGTAAGAGATTAATAAAACTAAAGCAGATCCCCAAGGAGCAGCAGAAATTGCAGAGATGCTATTTTTTCCACCACATTCAATAACTGGGTGGCCAGGAAGGAATTCGACCAGTTGAGGTGCAACCCCTATCGGACCTACTCCTGGACCTCCACCTCCGTGAGGAATAGCAAAGGTTTTGTGTAAGTTAAGGTGACATACATCGGCACCAATTTCTCCTGGAGAAGTAAGCCCCACCTGTGCATTCATGTTTGCACCATCCATATATACTTGTCCACCGTGTTGGTGAATAATTGAAGTGATTTCTTTTACAGAGGCTTCATAAACACCATGTGTTGATGGGTAAGTAATCATTAGTGCAGATAATTCGTTAGAGTGCTTTTCAGCTTTTTCTCTCAAATCATCTACATCAATATTTCCCATTTCATCGCATTTAACTACAACAACCTTCATTCCTGCCATAACAGCAGAAGCAGGGTTCGTACCGTGCGCTGAAGAAGGGATTAGAGTAATGTTTCTTTGTTCGTCTCCACGAGATCTATGGTATTCTCTAATTACCATCAATCCTGCGTATTCGCCTTGAGCTCCAGAGTTTGGCTGAAGAGACATACCCGCAAAACCAGTGATTTCACATAAGTCTGCTTCCAGTTGTTTGAAGATCTCCAAATATCCTTCAGCTTGCTCAGTAGGAATAAAAGGGTGAAGAGAGCTAAAGTTACTCTCATTTAAAGGGAGCATTTCTGATGCTGCGTTAAGCTTCATCGTACATGAGCCTAAGGCAATCATAGAGTGGTTAAGAGATAAATCTTTGCGCTCTAATTTCTTGATGTAACGCATCATCTCTGTTTCCGAATGGTACGAATTGAAGACTTCATGTGTCATGAAGTCTGATGATCTTTGTAGAGATTTTGATATGATACTTGAATCATAAACTTCTGTAATTCTATTGTAATCAACTCCTTTTGATGCAGCTAATACGGCTAGTATATCATTCAAGTCATCTATAGTCGTAGTCTCATTTAGACTGATACTAATCGTGTGCTCGTCAATATATAGGAAGTTTATATGTGCTTCTAATGCAATTTTATTAATTGCGTCAGCAGTGATATCTTTTAGGTCGATTAATAGTGTGTCAAAATACTGCTCATTAATTTGTGCGAAACCTAAATCTTTAATGGCAGAGGCTAGTGCATTTGTTTTGTTATGAATGCGTTTAGCGATATGCTTTACACCACTTGGTCCGTGATACACAGCATACATACCAGCCATAACAGCTAGTAGTACTTGAGCAGTACAGATATTAGAAGTTGCTTTTTCTCTTTTAATATGTTGTTCACGAGTTTGAAGAGCCATTCTTAAAGCAGACTTTCCATCAACATCTTTAGATAAACCAATGATACGTCCTGGAACATTTCTTTTGAAAGATTCTTTAGTCGCAAAATAAGCAGCGTGTGGCCCACCATATCCCATAGGGATACCGAAACGTTGAGAAGTACCTACAACAACATCTGCACCCCAAGAGCCAGGTGATTCTAAAAGAGCTAAGGATAGTAAGTCGGCAGCTACTGCAACACCCGCTTCTTGTGCATGTGCTTTCTCGGTAAAATTTTTGTATTCGAAAACTTCACCTGTAGCAGCAGGATATTGAAGGATAGCACCGAATACCTTTTCAGTAAATTCAAATTCTCGGTGATCGCCGATAATGAGTTCTATCCCTAGGGGTTCAGAGCGAGTTTCTAGTAAACTAATTGTTTGTGGCAAGCAATCTTCAGAAACGAAAAATTGATCAGCATCAATTTTCTTCTTAGATCGAGGTCTGCTATTGTAAAGCAAAGCCATTGCTTCTGAAGCTGCTGTAGCTTCATCTAAAAGAGAAGCATTTGCTATTTCCATTCCAGTAAGGTCAATAACCATGGTTTGGAAATTCAGTAGTGCCTCGAGTCTACCCTGAGCAATTTCTGCTTGGTATGGAGTGTAAGCAGTATACCAACCCGGGTTTTCTAAAACATTTCTTTGGATAACACTAGGAAGAACTGTGTTGTGATACCCTAAACCAATATAGGTTTTGTATTGTTTATTTTTTTGAGCGAGCTCTTTAATATGTGCTAAGAATTCTTGTTCGGTTAAAGCTTCTTCAAGCTTTAAGTCATCCTCCAGACGAATTCCAACAGGTATGGTCTGATCAATTAATTCGTCAACAGAGTTTAAGCCAATTGTAGCTAGCATTTCTTTTACATCTTCCTCTCTAGGACCGATGTGGCGAAGTAAGAACGAGTTTGTGTTCATTTTTTTATTGATAGTAGGTTGTATAAGCTAGCAAAATTACGAAATAATCGATGGTGGTATCTATTAGTAGAATGAAAAATATAAGTATTTTTGAGTGTATGAGATTTATAGTAAAGATTTTAGATTTTTTGGTTGCTAGTAATATCTATGTGTCACTTGGTGCATGCACATTAACATGGTTAAGCTTGCAGGTTTATGATACCGAAAACACCGAATTAACTCTCTTTATTTTCTTCTCAACACTCTTTGCGTATAATTTCATGCGATTGGTTCGCGTTCATCCCATGTTGTTAGAAGGGGAGTCAAATAGGCATAAAAGCATTTTTAAATTAAGAAGACTATTATGGGTGCTTTGTGTTCTGTCTGGACTTATTTCCTTCTATTTTTTCACTGTGATTTATCGACCCATTCTATCCTTATTAATAGCAATGACTGCTATCTCGTTGGCTTATGCATTACCGGTATATAAAAAAAGAGATACGTGGTTACGTTTAAGAGATATTCCTGGAGTGAAAATATTTTTAATAGCTATCGTATGGTCGCTAGTAACCGAGGGTTTTCCAACGCTAATGAGTGGGAATACATTGAAAGTACTCCCTTTGCTAGAGCGATTCTTATTCATTTTTGCTATTACCATACCTTTTGATATTCGCGATATGCGATTCGATGACCAGAACTTATCAACTATTCCTCAATATTTTGGTGTTAGAAAAGCGAGGTGGATAGGAATAGGTGCCTTATTATTTGCCGAGTTGATATTAGCTTATCGTTTCTTTTTTATGGGGCATTTCAATTTATTGGGGATAATTGCTATCTATTTAACCTATGAATTGTCAGTTTTTTTAATTTATAAAAGCCACCCACAGTTGCAGGAACGCTTTGTTACATTAGGTGTCGAAGGGATGTCTATACTAATTGGCTTACTCTTTTACCTTTCTCAAATCCTCTAATAGAATATTGTAGAGCGGTCTAATTATTGTAATTTAGGGGGCTAAAATTTAACAGATGAATTGGGAATTTTCGGAAGATTTTGCCAGAAAAATGGATCATAAAGATCCCTTGGCTGACTATAGAAATAACTTTTATATACCAGAAGTAAATAATGAGGAATCAGTTTATTTTACTGGTAATTCTCTTGGACTTCAACCTAAAACTGCACGTACTTTTATCAATCAAGAGTTAGATGATTGGGCGAAATATGGAGTGGAAGGTCATTTTCATGGAAAGACACCTTGGTTTGATTATCATAAATCGTTAACCAAAGCTAGTGCGAAAATTGTTGGCGCTAAAGAGTCAGAGATTGTTGTAATGAATGGCTTGACAACAAATTTACATTTAATGTGGGCATCTTTTTATCGTCCAACAAAAGAACGATACAAGATCATTTGTGAAGCTAAAGCTTTCCCATCTGATCAGTATGTGATGGAGAGTCAGGCTAAGTTTCATGGTTTTAACCCTAATGAAGCTATCGTAGAAGTTGCTCCACGAGAAGGTGAATATACTATTCGTACAGAGGATATTCTAAAGAAAATAGAAGAGTTGGGCGATAGTTTAGCTTTAGTTTTCTGGGGAGGTGTGAATTATTATACAGGACAAGTTTTTGATATGGAATCTATTTGTGCTGCAGGACATAAAGTTGGAGCTAAGGTAGGATTAGATTTAGCACATGCAGCGGGAAATGTAGAGTTGAAACTTCACGAATGGGGAGTTGATTTTGCTGCTTGGTGTTCGTATAAATATTTGAATTCTGGCCCTGGTAATGTTTCTGGAGTATTCGTACATGAACGTCATGGTGAAAATGCCGATTTACCTCGTTTTGCTGGATGGTGGGGACATGATGAGGAGCGTAGATTTTTAATGGAGAAAGGATTCGTACCTTCTAAGGGTGCTGATGGTTGGCAGTTAAGTAATGCTCCTGTTTTTGGTATGGCTGCACATCGTGCTTCCTTAGAGATTTTTGAGGAAGTAGGAATGACTAAGCTCATTGATAAGTCTCGTTTATTAGTTGATTACCTTGAGTTTGTTTTAGCAGATATTACTACTAGAGTTGACAATTGCAATTTTGAGTCGATTACTCCAAAAAACAATAAGGAGCGTGGTTGCCAAGTTTCTGTATTATTACATGGACAAGGAAAAGGTTTGTTCGATAAATTAACAGAACTAGGAGTGATAGCAGATTGGAGAGAACCGAATGTTATTCGAATGGCACCAGTACCTTTATATAACTCTTTCGAAGATATTTATCGATTCGGGAAAAAATTAGAAGCTAGCTTATGATCGAGAAGAAGTTTACCCTAGCTGGAGCAGGATTAGTAGGTTCTTTATTTGCAATATATTTAGCAAAAAAAGGACATAGAGTAGATGTTTTTGAACGCCGAAAAGACATGCGTACAGAAACAATCGGAGTAGGAAAGTCTATCAATTTGGCTTTATCTAATAGAGGTTGGAAAGCTTTAGCCGGAGTAGGAGTAGAGGAGGAAGTAAAGCAGATGGCTATTCCAATGCATAAAAGGGTGATGCATGCACTCGATGGTACGCTTACCGATCAAGCTTATGGTAAAGACGGAGAAGCGATTTATTCTGTATCTAGAGGAGGTTTAAATGCCCTTTTAATGGATATAGCTGAGCGAGAAGATAAGGTGAATATACATTTTAATAAGAAGTGTGTAGGTGTAAACCTTAAGGAGGCATCGTCTACTTTTGAGGATGCTATTACTAAAGAAATCACAAAAGTTAAAGCAGATCATGTTGTGGGTGCAGATGGAATATACTCTGCTGTTAGAACTCAAATGCAACGTCAAGACAGGTTTAATTATGAACAACGTTATATTGAGCACGGATATAAAGAATTGGTGATACCAGCAAATGAAGATGGAACCCACCAATTAGAGATGAACGCACTGCATATTTGGCCTAGAGGGACATATATGTTAATTGCACTACCTAATCTAGATGGAAGTTTTACCTGTACTTTATTCTTCCCATTTAAGGGGGAATATTCTTTTGAGAGCTTAAATGATGATACGTCTGTATTGAGTTTCTTTAAAGAAGTATTCCCAGATGCAGTTTCTTTGATGCCGACTCTTTTACAAGACTTTAAGGAAAACCCAACATCTTCTTTGGGTATTATTCGTTGTTTTCCATGGACTGTAGAAGATAAGGTAATGTTAATTGGTGATGCCTCACACGCCACTGTTCCTTTTTATGGACAAGGAATGAATTCTGGTTTTGAGGACTGCTCAGTGTTTAATGACTTAATGGAGCAGTATGGAGATGATTGGGAAGCTTGTTTTAAAGCCTATGAGCTTGCAAGAAAAGAGAACGGTGATGCTATTCAAGATTTATCGATTCACAATTTTATGGTGATGCGCGATAAAACTGCAGATCCTAAATTTTTACTACAAAAGAAAATAGAAAAGCATTTTTCTACCAAGCATCCAGATAAATGGTTGCCCTTATATTCTATGGTAACCTTTTCGGATATTCCTTATGCTGAAGCATGGAGACTTGGACAGAAACAAGAGGGTATGATGGCAGAAATAGTTGCTCTTCCAAATATAGAATCTAAATGGAATTCTAAAGAGATAGAAGAGCGAATGCTCGAAATGATTGGATAAAAAAAAGCCCCGCATTTGCGGGGCTTTTTTAATTTTACAAATAAGATTAAAATCTTATAAGTTTAAATATTTCTTAGAAGGAGTGAAAATTCCATCTTTAGCAATTGTCATTGTAGCAACACATTCGTCGTATACAGCTAAACCACTTCCGTCAGTATCTAAGTACAATGTATAAGCAATAACTAGAGTTGTTCCATTTAATTGACCTTCAAGGTCAAATTCACCTGGGAAAACATTTCCATTACCTTCAATTTCAGTAGAAACACCAGTTGCAGAAAAAGAATCTCCACTAACCGAGATAGTTACATCGTTGTTGTCTCCAGCAGACCATCCAAAAGCATTAACTAATGTAATTTCATTTCCATTAGCAGTAATTTCTTGGTCATAAGTGTAATCACCACCAGTACAAGCTTCTTCTACAGCGTAAGTACCGGCGAACATATCACCTGCGTAAGTACATGAACCATCATCAACAGTTGCAGCAGCGTTAAAATTAGTTGCAGTACCATCAGTACAACCTAAAATTGTGTAAGTACAAGAACCATCATTTTCTGTAGCAGAAGAATTATAGTTGTCTGCAGTTGCATCAGTACAACCTAATACTGCATCTTCTTCACAAGAAGAGAATGAAACCAATGCTGCAAAAGCAGCGAACATTGCGATTTTTTTCATAATTATGTTTGGGTTAATTTATTTGCGAATCTAATAAAATCAATGATAAAACAAAAAAATATTTACTCATAGATTTCAGTTTAAGGACTATTTTAAAAAAGGATTATTAGCTTTTTCAAAACCAATACTTGTTTTTGGACCATGTCCAGGGTAGACTACCATCGCATCATCAAGAGTGAATAATTTATGTCTAATTGAGTTTAAGAGTGTTTCATGGTCACCCAAAGGTAAATCAGTTCTTCCGATACTCAGGTGAAATAACACATCTGCTGATAACGTAATATTTTCTTCTTTGTTAACCAGGCAAATATGCCCAGGAGCATGTCCAGGAGTGAATATAATTTCAAAGGTACTTGAACCAAACTCGACAATATCCCCTTCTTCTAAAAAACTACCAACTTCTGGTAACTCCCCTAAATGTACTCCATACTTATCCGCTGCCAGAGGTGCATATTCTAGCATAGGAAGATCTAGTTGATGCATTTGGGGGCTTAGTTTGTATGTGTCAGCAACAAATTTATTTCCAAATATATGATCTAAATGGCAGTGTGTATTTATTAAGGCAACAGGCTTAAGGTTGTTTTGATCAATAAAGTTCTTTAGAACTGTATTTTCATTTTCATTATAACAGCCTGGATCAACTATAATGCATTCATTTGTTTCATCGTATGCGATGTATGTGTTTTCCTGAAAAGGATTAAAAGTAAAACTCTGAATTTTTATCATTTGAATGTGATGATGGTTCCTAAGGCGAAATTAATTATTTTTATCGTAGAATAACTTAATTTCGCGTGGCTAAACATATAATATAAGTAAATGTCAAAAACTGATTTATCTAAAATTACGGGTTATTGTTTGATTACTGGTGCAAGTCACGGCATTGGTAGAGCTATATCTCACGAATGGGCTTCAAAAGGGGTTTCTATAGTTGCGGTAGCCATAGATGAAAGAGCATTAGAAGTTTTAAAAGAGGAAATCGAATCAGAATTCAAAGTTTCGTGTATTACTTTAACAAAGGATTTACTTAATCCGGACACTCCAAAAGAGATTTTCTCATGGTGTGTTGAAAATAATGTTGATGTTCAGATTTTAGTAAATAATGTAGGTTTGGGTTCGGCTGGTAGTTTTGAGGATACAACTATGGAGTTTGATGTTTGTTTAGTAAAACTGAACATTTTTCCAATGATCCAGTTAACGAAACTATTCCTCCCGACTTTGAAAAAATTTAAAAGATCTTACATCTTGAATATGAGTAGTCTTGGTAGTTATAGACCAATACCTTATAAAGCTCTTTATACTGCCTCAAAAGCCTTTATATATTCTTTTTCAAAAGCAATTTCTTCCGAGTTGAAAGAGGACAATGTTCAAGTTTCTGTTTCTTGTCCTGGTGGAGTTTATACCAATCCTGATGTGGTTGAACGAATTAAAGCAAGTGGGAAAATTGCGAAATGGACAAGCTTGTATGTTGATATTGTAGCTTCGTATATTGTGAATGGTATGTTGAGAGGGAAAAATTTAATTATCCCTGGAAGAGGTGCTAAAGTGCTAATGGTACTGATGAGGTTGATGCCTGAAAGCTTGAATCGGTGGATGGTAGGTAGAAACATGAAACGCAATCAAAGTGCAAAATAGGGTTAAACATATTATCAGATCAACATTTGACAATTTGGTTAAATGGAGAGAGTATTTACATGCAAATCCTGAGTTATCTTTTCAGGAGCATAATACATCTGCATTTGTAGCTTCTCGTTTAGATGAGATGAATATCTCTTATGAAAAAGGAGTTGTTGGAACTGGAATTGTAGCTTTAATAGAAGGTCGTAATCCTGAGAAACAATGTATTGCTTTACGAGCTGATTTAGATGCGCTTCCAATTCAAGAAGAAAATAATGTTTCTTATAAGTCAACAGTCGATAAAGTAATGCATGCGTGTGGACACGATGTGCATACTACTTGTTTGTTGGGAGCTGCAAAAGCTTTGAGTGACCTGAAGAATGAATTTGAAGGGACTATAAAACTTATTTTTCAACCCGGAGAAGAGGTCTTGCCCGGAGGAGCGTCTTTAATGATAAAAGAAGGGGTTCTTGAGAATCCTAAAGTTGATAAAATCTTAGCACTGCACGTTTTTCCAACGATGGATGTTGGAAAAGTAGGTTTTAAATCTGGGCAATATATGGCTGCTTGCGATGAACTTTATCTTACGATTAAGGGAAAAGGTGGGCATGCAGCATTGCCTCACCAGTATAATAATCCTATTATGATTATGGCTGAGCTTTTACTTAAGTTGGAAGTGTACTTGAAATCTCTTTCAACCGGAGCCTCACCTTATATATTTGCTTTTGGGAACTTACAGGCTGATGGGGCTACAAATGTAATACCTGAATATGCCAAGGCTGAAGGTACCTTACGAACTATGGATGAGGATTGGAGAACTTTAGTTCATCAAAAATTGAGTGTGTTTGTTGATGAGTTTTTGAAATCTAAAAATGCTGAAGGTGAATTAGAAATTCGAAAAGGCTATCCATTTTTGCAAAATGATGAATCCTTTACAAATTCTTCGATGCAAGAAGCAAAAGGTTTTTTAGGCTCAGATAATGTTGAAGAAATGAAGATTCGTATGACTGCAGAAGACTTTTCTTATTACAGTCAACAGGTTCCTGCTTGTTTTTTTAGATTAGGAATTAGAAACGAAGACTTGGGAATTGTGCATGGAGTACATCATGCACAATTTGACATTGATAAAAATGCTCTGGAAGTAGGGGCAGGGATAATGGCTTACTTAGCTATAAAGGCTTTGGATTAATTCGCGAAATCCGACATGAATTTAATACGCATTAATCTTAAATCCTCTTCTTCGTAAGCTCCATCAAATTCGGCTAAGGCGTCTTCAATAGAATCTGTTTCAGCATCTTCTTTAAAGTAGCCAAGAATTTCTTCTTGTTGATCTTCATCCAATACATCGTCTAAATAATAGTTGATGTCGACCTTAGTTCCTGAATAAACGATGTTTTCTATCTCGGTTATCAACTTGGTCATATCAAGACCTTTTGCTGAAGCGATATCTTCTAATGGGAGTTTTCGATCGGTACTTTGTATGATGTATACTTTTAAACCAGATTTGTTAACGATTGATTTAATCACCATATCTTGAGGTCTATCGATTTCGTTATCCTCAACATATTTAGAAATAAAGGTTATAAACTCTTTACCAAATCTATTGGCTTTACCCGAGCCTACGCCATTGATGTTTGTTAATTCTTCAATAGTAATAGGATACTGAAGGGCCATATCTTCTAAGGAAGGGTCTTGAAAAAGTACAAAAGGAGGAACATTTTTTTGATGAGCGACCTTCTTTCGTAAGCCTTTCAGCATACCCAACAATTTAGTGTCGAAAACGGATGACTTTACATTCGATTGAGCTTCTTGTACTTCAATATCAGTGTAATCGTGATCTTCTGTAATCATAAAAGATGTAGGTTTTTCTATAAATGACCTACTACTTTCGTTAAGTTTTAATAATCCGTAAGCTTCAATATCTTTAGAGAGTAAGCCTGTAACAATTACCTGACGAATTACTGCGTGCCAGTAACTAGCTTCTTTTGTACTTCCTTTCCCAAAAACGTCAAGTTTGTCACTATTATAGTCATTGAGCATTGCGGTCCTTTTACCAATTAGGATATTAGCAATCTCCTTGGCTTTAAATTTTTCTCTACTTTCTTCTATGGCCTTTAAGAGTAATAAAACATCTTCTTTTCCTTCGTGCCGTCCTTTAGGGTTCTTACAATTGTCACAAAGTTTGTTACATTGTTCATCATTGTATTTCTCACCAAAATAATGAAGTATGTATTTTCTTCGGCACATTGAGGTTTCGGCAAAAGAAACAGTTTCAAGTAGTAGTTGTCTTCCTACTTCTTGTTCTGCCACAGGTTTACCCTGCATAAATTTCTCTAACTTTTCAATGTCTTTATAACTGTAAAAAGCAACACATATTCCTTCTCCGCCATCTCTTCCAGCTCTTCCAGTTTCTTGATAGTAACTTTCTAAACTTTTTGGAATATCGTGATGAACAACAAAGCGCACGTCAGGTTTGTCAATTCCCATCCCAAAAGCAATTGTGGCTACAATCACGTCGCAATCTTCCATCAAGAAAGCATCTTGATGTTTTACACGTGTATTGGCATCTAATCCAGCATGATAGGGTAGAGCATTAATTCCATTTACTTGTAGTGTTTGAGCTATTTCCTCAACTTTCTTACGGCTCAAACAATAAACGATCCCAGACTTCCCAAGATGTTGTTTGACAAATTTTATAATCTCTTTATTGATGTTTATTTTTGGCCGGACTTCGTAAAATAAATTTTCACGATTAAAAGAAGATTTAAATAACTGAGCATTTTCCATACCCAGGTTTTTCTGAATATCTTCCTGAACCTTTTCTGTAGCTGTAGCAGTTAGGGCAATAATAGGAGTTTTTCCAATTCGTTGGAATATACTTCTGAGGTTTCGGTACTCAGGACGAAAATCATGTCCCCATTCTGAAATACAGTGAGCCTCATCAATCGCAAAAAAAGAAAGTTTTACAGTTTTTAAAAACTCAATATTCTCATCTTTAGTTAAAGATTCTGGAGCAACATATAAAAGCTTTGTAAGTCCGTTACTGATATCTTCTTTAACTTGTATAGTTTCTTTTTTTGTTAAAGAAGAATTTAGAACGTGAGCCACGCTATCATGTGTAGCAAAACCTCTAATTGCATCTACCTGATTTTTCATCAGAGCAATCAAAGGAGATACTATTATAGCGGTTCCTTCGCTCATAAAAGCAGGAAGCTGGTAACATAATGATTTACCTCCACCAGTAGGCTTTATTACAAAGGTGTCTTTACCCTCAAGAAGGCTTTGAATAACCCGTTCCTGATTACCTTTGAAATTAGAAAAACCAAAATACTTTTTAAGAGCTATGTGGAGTGTTTGATTTGTTTCGCTCATATGCGCTGTAAATTCCCGAAAATTGAGTTATTTTGCAATAATTAAAGTAAAGACAAAGTTCTGAAAAATCAAAACAATAGCCTTGAAATCTTCGAAGGAAATTATAGAAATAGCGAAAAAAGTTATCAATCAGGAAGCTGCTGCAATAGCTCAACTTTCGACTTTAGTCGATGAGCAATTCAGTGATGCAGTATATGCTGTTTACCAGGCTTCTGGGCGGTTGATAATAACTGGGATTGGTAAAAGTGCAAATATTGCCAATAAGATTGTTGCTACTCTAAACTCAACAGGGCAGCCAGCAATGTTTATGCATGCTGCCGATGCAATCCATGGTGATTTAGGAATGGTGCAAGCTGATGACACGGTAATGTGTATCTCTAAAAGTGGAAATACGCCTGAGATTAAAGTTTTAGTTCCGTTGATTAAGAATCTAGGAAATAAACTGATTGGGATGACTTCGAACAAAGAATCATTTTTGGCTCAAAATTCTGATTTTGTTTTTCACGCTTACGCTGAAAAAGAAGCCTGTCCTAATAATTTGGCTCCGACCACAAGTACGACAGCTCAGTTAGTTTTAGGCGATGCATTGGCGGTAGCTCTTTTAGAATTAAGGAAGTTTACAAGTAACGATTTTGCAAAATATCATCCAGGTGGTTCTTTAGGCAAGAAGTTATACTTAAGAGTAGAGGACTTGGTTCATTCTGAAAAGCCTCAAGTAAATCCAAGCTCACCTTTAAGTGATGTGATAATTGAGATTTCTACCAAACGATTAGGAACGACGGTTGTTCTCGATCAAAATGTGATTGTAGGTTTAATCACCGATGGTGATTTACGTAGAATGCTACAAAATGGTACAGATTTATCAGGAGTACTAGCTAAAGATATAATGAGTGTAAATCCTAAAAGCGTTCAGAAAGAGACACTTGCTGCAGAAGCACTTGGGCTTATGGAAGTGAATAATATAACTCAGCTTATAGTCACCGATAAAGAGTCATATGTGGGGATTATTCATTTACATGATATTTTAAAAGAAGGGATTTTATAAAATGAGTACAAACAAAGCAGACATGTCCTTTTTAGAACATTTAGGCGTCCTTAGAGGGCATCTAATTCGTTCTGCAATTGCAGTGCTTATACTTACTGTATTGGCATTCATCAATAAGAGTTTTCTGTTTGATGAATTACTATTAGCATCTAAAGAACCCGAATTTATAACCTACAGAGCTTTGTGTAGAGTTTCTGAGTGGTTCAATCTGGGAGACGTTCTTTGTATTACCGAACAACCATTTATTCTTATGAATGTGGATATGTCTGGGCAATTCACAATGCATTTATGGGTGGCATTTATAGCAGGAATCATTATCGCATTTCCTTACCTAATCTGGGAGCTCTGGCGATTTATCAAACCCGCATTACACGCTACAGAATCCAACTACACTTCGGGTATCGTTTTTATGATTTCCTTCTTATTTATGACTGGAGTTTGTTTTGGTTATTATATGATTGCACCACTGTCTGTGAATTTTCTGGGTTCTTATCAGGTAAGTGAAATGGTATCTAATCAAATTAATTTAAGCTCGTTTATCAGCACTGTAACCACAATTACTTTTGCTTGTGGATTAATATTTCAATTGCCAATAGTCGTTTATTTTTTAACGAGCTTAGGAGTGTTGTCTCCCGAGACCATGAAACAATATAGATCACATGGAGTCGTGGGGGCATTGGTTATCTCTGCTATTATTACACCACCAGACTTATCGAGTCAAATTTTGGTAACCTTACCGTTATTAGTCTTATATGAAATAAGTATTTATGTTTCGAAGTTTGTATTAAAACGATCTAAATCTAAAAATGAAATTACGCGCCGAACAAATAGTTAAGACTTATAAAGAACGCACTGTTGTTAAAGGGGTGAGTTTAGAAGTCAATCAAGGTGAGATTGTAGGTTTATTAGGCCCTAATGGAGCTGGAAAAACGACATCTTTTTATATGATTGTAGGTCTAATAAAACCGAGTTCGGGAAAGGTGTATTTAGATGGCGAAGACATCACAACTAATCCAATGTATGTTCGGGCTCAAAAAGGAATTGGTTACTTAGCTCAAGAGGCTTCAGTTTTTAGAAAACTTTCTGTTGAAGATAATATTAAGGCTGTGTTAGAAATTACTAAGCTATCTAAGGTTGAGCAAAAAGATAAGTTAGAAGAGCTTTTAAATGAATTTAGCTTACAACATATTCGAACTACACGAGGAGACTTATTATCTGGTGGAGAGCGTAGAAGAACAGAGATTGCAAGAGCTTTAGCTGTAAACCCTAAATTCATTCTTTTAGACGAACCTTTTGCAGGTGTTGATCCAATCGCCGTTGAAGATATTCAATCGATTGTATATCAGCTTAAAAAGAAGAATATTGGAATTCTCATCACTGATCATAATGTGCAAGAGACTCTTTCGATTACTGATAGAGCTTATTTACTTTTTGAAGGTAATATCCTTAAGGCAGGTACTGCAGAAGAATTAGCAGCAGACGAACAAGTTCGTAGAGTTTATCTTGGTCAGAATTTCGTTTTGCGTAAGTCGTAAGGAGTTTTCAAGCCCGAATTGTTTTACCCTTCGATTTCGAAGCTTAGGATTGGATCACAATTCATTTAAGTTTTCCGTCTTTCTAAATATCAGAGACAAAATCAAATAAAGAATTACGATAAGTGGTACTGCAGAGAACTGTAATAAAGCTAATAATAGAATTGCTAATCCAATAAATACAAACCTGAGTTTGTTATCAGCAAATTTTAAGTTTTTAAACTTTAAAGCAAAGAGAGGGATCTCTGAAACTAAAGTTAGCGATAGTAAAATTGTTAGTCCGATTAGAACCTCAGGCATTTCAATAATAGATGCTATAAAACTGTCTACTTGGAAGGTGCTAATTAGTGGAAATGATATGAAGATCAAACAATTTGCGGGCGTCGGTAATCCAATAAAGCTTTCACTTTGTCTTTCATCAATATTAAATTTTGCTAATCTATAAGCAGAGAATGAGGGTATGGCAA
>Ga0206681_10000067_pt1 | contig 68364 bp, 63 predicted proteins | sample M150012015metaG_FD_161048 | JGI IMG/M metagenome (GOLD analysis project Ga0206681, IMG submission 161048) | Ammonia-oxidizing marine archaeal communities from Monterey Bay, California, United States - M1 500m 12015 | ecosystem: Environmental > Aquatic > Marine > Intertidal zone | place: USA... | reverse complement strand
CGGTTCGGCCCTCACCACCCTGCGAACCCCGGCTGCATCAGCCCTCGCGGCCGACATCCTGGCCCGACCCGACGCCGCCACGCTCGGGATCTTCGGCACCGGGGTCCAGGCCCGGGGACACGTTGAAGCGATGCTGGCGGTACGCCCGGGCATCGACCGAATCCTCTTGACCGGCCGATCCGGGGGTTCCGCCGAAACATTCGCCACCTCCCTGGACGTCGGCGATCGGTTCGCTGTCGCTGCCGACCCGGAGGAGACCGCCGGTTGCGACATCGTCTGTGGCTGCACGTCGTCCACCACCCCGGTCATCCCCACCGGCGCCGTCCGACCGGGTGCCCACGTGGGGCTCGTCGGCTCCTACTCGGTTGCCCGCCGGGAGGTGGACGCGGAGCTCGTGAACGGAGCGTCGGTGTTCGTGGACGACCGCCATGCCGCGGCCGAAGAGGCCGGCGACCTGATGGTGCCGGCCGCAGCCGGTGAATGGTCGTTCGAAAGCGTGATCGGGGACCTCGCCGAACTCTGCCTGGGAAGGGTCGGCCGCACCTCGGACGACGAGGTCACCCTGTTCAAGTCCGTCGGGCTGGCCGCCTGGGACCTGATCGTGGCCTCCGCGGTGGTGCGGGCCGGCTGAGGGCCTGCGTGCCGAGTCCCGGACGGCCGCCACCAGCCGTCGCTTAGGATCCGCGGATGCCCGGCACCACCTTCGACCCGGTCGACGTAGCCGGGCTCCCCGGAGACCAGAAGCGTTCCCTCCAGGGCGAGCGCCTGGCCGCCCTCGTGGCCCGCCTCGCCTCCAGCGGCAACGCCTTCTGGACCGAGCGCCTGGCAGATGTCGACCCGACCTCGATCACCTCGGTGGAGGACCTGGGGGCACTGCCCTTCACCGTCAAGCAGGACCTGCGCGACCAGTACCCGCTGGGCATGGTCACCACGCCGATGGCGGAAACCACCCGCCTCCACGCCAGTTCCGGCACGAGCGGCAAGCCGACCATCGTCGTCTACACCCCTCACGACCTGGCGATCTGGGCCGAGGTGAACGCCAGGGCCCTGGCACTAGCCGGCACCCGTCCCGACGACATCCTCCACAACGGCTACGGCTACGGCCTGTTCACCGGCGGCCTCGGTCTCCACTACGGGGGCGAGCGGCTCGGTTGCACGGTCGTTCCCGTGTCCGGGGGCAACACCACGCTCCAACTCCAGCTCCTGGAGGACCTGGGAAGCCGGGTCATGTCGGCCACCCCATCCTTCTCGCTCGTGTTGGCCGAGCGGGCCCACGCCCAGGGCATCCGTGACCGGCTGAAGGTCGAGATCGGCATCCTGGGCGCCGAACCATGGTCCGAAGGCATGCGCACCCGCATCCAGGAGGCCTGGGGGGGCGGGTTCATCGCCCTGGACATCTACGGACTGTCGGAGGTCATCGGTCCCGGCGTGGCCATGGAGGCCCCCGACGACCTGGGCGCCCTGAACGTGTTCGACGACCACTTCCTACCTGAGATCGTGGACCCGGAGACCGGTACTCCCATGGCAGACGGCGAGTACGGCGAGCTGGTCCTGACCACGCTCACCAAGGAGGCCATGCCGGTGCTGCGATACCGCACCGGCGACATCACCCGGATCCTCTCCGACGGCGGGGTCGACGGCCGCCACTGGACCCGCATGGCACGCCTCACCGGGCGTGCCGACGACATGCTCATCATCCGGGGCATAAACGTCTACCCCCGCGAGATCGAAGCCGTCCTCATGGACGATCCGGACGTGGGAGCCAACTACGCCATCGTCGTCGACCGCCGGGGTTCCATGGTCGAGTTGCGCATCCGGGCCGAAGCCACAGCCGCTGCCGGTAATCGCCTGTCGGACGTTCGCGATCGGGTCGCCGGGACACTGGCTGACCGGATCCGCATACGAGCCGACCTGGAGATGGTCCCCGAGGGTTCCATGCCCCGTACGGAGGTCGGCAAGGTGAAGCGGGTCTACGAACAGGTCGACGACGTGGATCCACTCGCCTGACGGGATCCCGGGACGGAATCTCCCGTGGCCCGGGCCCGGCGGGCCGACCAGAGGCCCCTGAAGCACTGACCCATCCGCAGGAACCGGGTTTCTGATGGTCCGTCAGATTCTCGATGCCACTATCGTTGGCCCTCGTGCCCGACCGTTCCCCCAGCCCGGCCGGTAGCGCCACCGAATCGCCGGAACAGGTGGCCTTCAGGGCATCGGCGCGCGCCTTCCTCTCCGCCCACGCCGAACCCCGGGCCGAGGTCGACCCCTGGCAGGTCTCCGGCTTCCCGGACGACGACGAGGCGAGGGCCTACTTCGAGCATGGTCGGGCCTGGCAGGGCACTCTGGCGGCCCACGGCTTCGCAGGTCTGACCTGGCCCACCGAGTACGGCGGCGGCGGCCACCCAGCCTGGGCCGAACGCATCTTCTCCGAGGAGTCCAACGCCTACGGATCCGGACCCGGTTTCGTGGGCGCAACGATCGCCATGCTGGGTCCCGCGCTACTGGCCCACGCCACCCACGATGTGAAGGCCCGATACCTGCCATCACTGATCAACGGCGAAGTGCCCTGGTGCCAGCTCTTCAGCGAACCCGGCGCCGGATCGGACCTGGCCAGCCTGGCAGCGCGTGCCGTCCTGGATGGCGACGAGTGGGTGGTGGACGGCCAGAAGGTCTGGAACTCGTGCGCCCAGTTCGCCGAATGGGCCTTCCTGCTTGTCCGCACCGACCCGGCTGCCCCCAAGCACCGCGGCGTCACCTTCCTGCTGGTCGACATGTCATCGCCCGGCATCGGTGTCCGGCCGCTGGTCCAGGCCAACGGCTCGTCGCACTTCAGCGAGGTCTTCCTGTCCGGCGTCCGGATACCGACCGACCAGGTCGTGGGCGAGGTAGACGGCGGCTGGACACCGACCCGCACCGTGCTCTCCAACGAGGCGGCCTTCATCGGCCGGGGTGGTGGTGCGCCGACGTCGGATCGCCTCCGCGACCTGGCGGCCCGACACGGCGGCCTACGAGATCCGCTAGTCCGTCAACGGCTCGCCACCGTCATCAGTCGGGAGAAACTGCAGGCCCTCATGGGCCAGCGCATCCAGTCGGCCGTACGCAACGGACGCAACCCGCCCTTCGATCCGGCCCTCACCAAGGTCATGGCGGCGGGCACCAAGGTGATGACCGGAAACCTGGCCGCAGAACTGGCCGGCCCGGCCGCCATGGTGGGCGACGACTCGATCGGCAACTGGATCCGGGCAGAGGTGATCAACCGGTTCAGCGTCTCCATCGGCGGTGGAACCACCGAGGTCCATAAGAACAACCTGGCCGAACGTTCCCTGGGCCTGCCCAGGGAGCCGGGGATCGACCGGTACACGGCATGGAAGGATGTCCCCCGCTCCTGATCGGGGCACGGGGGAAGCCGGTACATGGAAGACAACGACCACATGGAGGAGGAACCGGTCACGGCCGGCGGCGGAGCGCCCCTAGAACCCGTCCAGACCAGGACGGCGTCCACCGGCATGGCTGCACTGACCGCCACCGTCCTGGACGAGGAGGCCGCCCGCCAGGCCAAACAGGAGTCCAGCGAGATCCTCTTCGCCGACGACCTGCTGCCGGGTGTCAAGAGCGAGGGAATAGGTCTCAGGAAGGGCCTGGCCATGGGCGGCGGCGCCGCCACATTCGTGGTCCTGATGATCCTCAACTCCCTGGACGAGTTGCAGACCGCCGCCATTGCAGTGCTGGCCCCCGACATCCGGGACACGTTCGGCGTCAGCGACGGCACCATCACGTTCATCGCCAGCTCGTCCGGAGCCTTCGTGGTCCTCGGGGCCATCCCAATGGGCTGGGCCGCGGACCGCATGCGGCGGATCCCCATCATTGGCTGGGCCAGCATCGTCTTCGCCGGCATGGTGACGCTGTCAGGCATGGCGGGTAACGCCTTCAGCTTCTTCTGGGCCCGATTCGGCGTGGGCATAGCCAAGGCCAACACCATCCCGGTCCACTCGTCGACCATCGCCGACACCTACCCGATCGGGATCCGCGGGCGGATCGGTGCCATCGACAAGGGCACAGGCCGCCTCATCGCTGTCATCAGCCCCATCCTGGTGGGAGGGATCGCGGCGATCGCCAACGGGCCCGGCGAGGTGGACGGCTGGCGGTGGACCTACTACCTGCTGGGCATCCCGGTGGCCATCGCCGCCATCGCCGCCTTCTTCCTGAAGGAACCGCAACGGGGACGCTGGGAGAAGGAGGACGTGCTGGGTGAGTCGTTCACTGAGGCCGATCCACTGCCCGTCTCTCTGGATGCCGCCTTCTCCCGACTCATGCGGATCAAGACCGTCAAGTCGGTCGTCGTCGGGTTCAGCGCCCTGGGGTTCGGCCTCTTCACCGCTCCGGTACTGGAGAACCTCTGGCTGGAGGACAGGTTCGGTCTGGAATCGTTCGAGCGGGGTGCCTGGGCCACCGCCGCCGGCCTCTTCACCGTGCTGGCGCTGGTCTACGTCGGCCCCAAGTTCGACCGGCTCTGGCGGGAGGACCCGACCCGGACCCTGCACATGATCGGCGCCCTCATCGGCTTCTCAGCCATCTTCAAGCCCATCCAGTGGGCGATGCCTACCGTGCCGCTGTTCATCGCCTTTTCTATCCCGACGCTGGTCATGTTGAGCACCGCGTTCGCCATGGTCAGCCCGGTCATGCAGGCCATCGTTCCCTACCGCCTGCGGGGCAGCGGCACCGCCCTCATCACCCTCTACATCTTCTTCATCGGTGGAACCGGTGGGGGCCTCATTTCATTCATGTTCGCCGACTCGTGGGGTCCACGTGTCACAACCCTGGTCCTGACGATCCCGTCGGCCCTGCTCGGCGGCTGGATCATGTACCGGGGCGCCCGACACGTCCGTCACGACCTCTCCCTCAACGTCCAGGAGCTCTTCGACGAACAGGACGAACAGCGACGTACCACCGGCGACGACGAGATACCGGCGCTACAGCTGAACAACGTCGACTTCTCCTACGGCCCAGTCCAGGTCCTGTTCGACGTGGCCTTCGAGGTGAAGAAGGGTGAGACGCTGGCCCTGCTGGGCACAAACGGTGCCGGCAAGTCCACCATCCTGCGCGTGATCAGCGGGCTGGGGATCCCCCAGCGCGGGGTCGTGCGCCTCGGCGGCCGAACGGTCACCTACACCTCGCCGCAATTGCGGTCCCGCCTCGGCATCCAGCAGCTGCCGGGCGGCAAGGGCGTGTTCCCAGACATGACCGTCCGCCAGAACCTGGTGATGGGCGCCTACATCCACCGCCGCGACAGTGCCGACGTGGAACGGCGCATCGCCTCTGTCCTGGAGTTGTTCCCCGACCTGGAGCGGCGCCAGGACCAGCGTGCCAGTTCCATGTCCGGCGGCCAGCAGCAGATGCTGGCTCTCGCCCGTGTCCTGCTCCACGAGCCGGAGATCCTGCTCATCGACGAACTCTCGCTGGGGTTGGCCCCGACCGTCGTGCAGGACCTGCTCGAGCTCATCGAACGACTCCAGGAGCGGGGCCAGACGATCATCCTGGTCGAGCAGTCCCTGAACGTGGCCCTGTCGATCGCCGACAGGGCGATCTTCCTCGAAAAGGGCCAGGTCAGGTTCGAGGGCTCAGCGGAGGAACTGCTGAAGCGCGACGACCTGGCCCGGGCCGTGTTCCTCGGACGGGACGGCGGCTGAGGTGGGCAGCGCTGTACTGGCCGTCTGGACCACCCGGCAACTCTGGTTCGACGGCGTCGTGAACGGCATGGTCCTGGGCCTGCTCGCCCTCGGAGTCGTCCTCGTCTACCGGTCGACCCGGGTCATCAACCTGGCCGTGGGGAACATGGGGCTCCCGGCAACCGGCCTCATGGCCCTGCTGGTGATCAACTACGACTTTCCCTACTGGCTGGCTCTGCCCATCGCCCTCGTCGTCGGCATCACCGTCGGCGCACTGATCGAACGGGCTGTCATCCGACGCCTCTTCGACGCTCCCCGGGTCATCGTGCTGGTGGCCACCATCGGGATCGCCCAGTTGATGCAGGCCGTCCTGGCCTCCTACCCCGACCTGGAACGATCCCGCGGCCAGCGCTATCCGGCACCCCTCACCTTCGTCTGGGACGACGTGCTGGGCCTCAGGATCACGGGCCAGAAGCTCACGATCCTCGTGCTGGTCCCGCTCCTGGCCGTCGGCCTGGCCTGGTTCCTGAATCGCACCGTGTTCGGCCAGACCGTCCAGGCCTCAGCCACCAACGCCGACCTGGCCCGCCTCTCGGGCATAGACCCGAAGATGGTCCAGCTCTTCGTGTGGACCATCGCCGGCCTCCTGGCGACCATCTCGCTGCTGCTGCTATCGGCGAACCGGGGCAGCATCGGGGGACTCTCCAACCTCGGTCCCAACACGATGGCCCGGGCGCTGGTTGCGGCGGTGATCGCCGGAATGGTCTCGTTCCCACGGGCGCTGGCCGCCGGCGTGGCCATCGGCATCATCCAGGCCCACGTGCAGTTCGTGTTCCTGAACCAGGGCGGCCTCGTCGACTTCCTGCTCTTCATCGTGGTGGCCATCGCCGTGGCCTTCCAGAGCCGCGGCTCGGCCGAGGAGACGGGATCGTTCTCGTTCTCGGCTAGACGTCGACCGATCCCGGAGCGCCTCAGGCAGATCTGGTGGGTCAGGCGTCTGTCGACCGCTTCACTCGGGCTTCTTCTGGCCGTCGCCGTGGTCCTGCCGTACGTGGTGACCAGGCCGTCCCGTCACCTGCTGTACGCCAGCATCCTGGCGTTCGCCATATGCGCGCTCTCCATGACCGTCGTGACCGGCTGGGCGGGCCAGCTCTCCCTCGGCCAGATGGCCTTCGCCGGTATCGGCGCCCTGTTCGCCGCCGGGTTCAACCGGGGGCTCACGTTCGGGGTGGGAATCGGCTACAGGTGGGAGCTCTTCTCAGTCACCCTCCCCCGGGTGCCGTACCTGGTCTCCATGCTGCTCGCCGCCGGGGTGACCGCGGCAACAGCCGCCCTCATCGGCCTCGGCGCCCTACGGGTCAAGGGACTTCTCCTGGCGGTCACGACGTTCGCCTTCGCCATGGCCGCACAGCAGTACCTCTACCGACGCCCGATGCTCAACGATGGCAACGGCCAGAGCATCCCGTTCCGACGCGGCAGCCTGGGCCCACTGGACCTGACCAGCCAGCGGGCCTACTACTACCTCTGCCTGGGAATCCTGGTGGTGCTCCTGATGGTGGTGGCCCGACTCCGAAGTAGCGGCATCGGCCGGTCGATCATCGGGGTGAGGGAGAACGAATACACCGCTGCTGCCTACACCGTCAGCCCCACCCGGACGAAGCTCCTCGCCTTCTCGCTGGCTGGAGGCATCGCCGGCCTCGGAGGAGCCCTCCTCGGTGGCCTGGTCCAGAACATCCCCTACACGGAGCGCCTGTTCCAGATCACCGACTCGCTTCGTCTGGTGTCGATCGTGGTCATCGGAGGACTGGGAACCCTCATGGGTCCGGTCGTCGGCGCCCTCTGGGTGGTCGGCCTACCGGCCTTCTGGCCCAACAACGAGCTGATTCCCCTGTTCACCTCGAGCATCGGCCTTCTCATCCTGCTCCTGTACTTCCCGGGCGGACTCATACAGATCACCTACTCGGCCAGGGACTCGCTCCTCCGTTGGGCTGAATCCCGGCTCCCGGAGGCCCCCTCCAAGGCCTCTTCTGTGCCACCGGCAGTCGCACTCGGTGGTTCGCGGAACCGACCCGTCTACGACGGCCCTGCCCTGGTGGTGAGGGACGTGTACGTCACCTTCGGCGGCCTCCGTGCAGTGGACCGGGTGTCGATAGTGGCCCATCCCGGTGAGGTGGTCGGCCTGATCGGTACGAACGGTGCTGGAAAGTCGACGCTCATGAACGCGGTCGGCGGCTTCGCCCCAGCAGAGGGCACCGTGGAGATACTCGGCAACGACGTCTCGGGTCACTCGGCCTCTGCCCGGGCGCGCGTCGGGTTGGGTCGAACATTCCAGGCCGCCCGGCTCTTCCCGGAACTGACCGTCCGCGAGACCGTCCAGGTGGCCCTCGAGGCCCGTGGTCGCACTGGCCTGCTGTCGACCGCCCTCTTCCTTCCGTCCTCCTCGCGTTCAGAACGGGCAATGGCCTCCGACGCCTCGGACCTGATCGACTTCCTGGGCCTGGGCCGCTACGCGGACGACTTCATCGCCGAACTTTCCACCGGTACCCGTCGGATCGTGGAGCTGGCAGGACTGCTGGCGCTGGACGCCCAGGTCCTGTGCCTGGACGAACCGACCGCAGGCGTGGCCCAGCGTGAGACCGAGGCATTCGGGCCGCTATTGAAGCAGATCCAGCAGGAACTGCATGCCACGATGATCGTCATCGAGCACGACATGCCGATGATCATGGCCCTCTCGGACCGGGTCTACTGCCTGGAGGCCGGACAGGTGATCGCAGAGGGGTCACCTGACGAGGTACGGAACGATCCCCGGGTGGTGGCCAGCTACCTGGGTACCGACACCCGGGCCATCGACCGCAGCGACTCCTGAGTCGGCGGCCAACTGTCAGGTACGGCTACTCCTCGCCGTCGCTGCCCGACCGCTTCCCGAGCAGGTCGTGGCGAATCGTGGTCACGGGCTTCACGGCGGGCGCGTTCTCGTCCACCTGGTTTACCCAGACCGTCCGCTGTGGGAACGGGATTTCAATGCCGTTCGCGTCGAATGCCTTCTTCAGCCGGGCCCGGATGAGGCGCCCGGTCGCCCACTGTTCGCCGGGATCGGTCTTCACGGCCAGCCGGATGGAGATGGCGTCGGCTCCGAAGTTCTGCACGCCCCAGATCTCCGGTTCCTCGATGATGGTCGTCGACTCCAAGTTCTCCCGCCAGACCTCGTCGGCCACCTCCTTGATGACGCTGGCCGCCAGGTCGATGTCGGTGTGGTAGGCAACGTCGACGTCGAGGACCGTGCGGCCCCAGCGCTGCGACGAGTTACCCACCCGGCGGATTTCACCGTTGGGGATCGTCCACAGCGTCAGGTTGATATCCCGCAAGGTCGTGGTCCTCAGGCCCACCTTCTCGACCGTGCCCGAAGCGGCACCCACGTCCACGTAGTCACCCACCCCGTATTGGTCTTCGATAATGATGAAAATCCCTGCGATGAAGTCGGACACCAGCGACTGGGCCCCAAAGCCGATGGCTAGGCCGACGATGCCCGCACCGGCGATCAGTGGACCGAGGTTGAGCCCCAACTCGCCGAGGGCCACCATGAGAGCCATGCCGTAGACGGCAACTCCCGCCAGGCCGCGAAACACCGTTCCCAGGGTCACAAACCGCTGTCGCGAGCGCTCGGCCTGATCGTGAATCTTCTCGAGCCTGCCCCGGGCCCGGCGCCCCAGCTGGGCCAGCCGGGTCGATGACTCGGCTTCAGCCTCGCCCTCCTCCCGGGTCCTCGATTCCGCGAGGCGGCTGACCAGACGGTCGATGGCCCGCTTCACCAGGCGGTTCACGACCACGGCGCCGATCAGGATGACCGCCACCTTGAGCGGACGCTCGATCAACCAGTCGACCAGGCCGGGCAATGTCTCGTTGCCAGTGGCTTCCCAGATCCACTCACAGGTGAGACCGGGCTGGGGGCCACATGCGTCGACCAGCCCCGGGTCCAGCAGTTGTGTGGTCACCACTTCAGCCATCTAAGACACCTCCGCGTCGGACGGTAGCCCAACCACCGGTCCGATCCCGCGTCACGATCCCGAGAGGTCGGAGGCTTCAGCCCATCAGCGAGGCGGCGGCCCAGAACGCGGCTACCGAGCCGAGCAGGATGTAGAGCAGGCTCCGCCAGAGTGGTGGTCTCGTCAGGTCCCCGACCTCGAGCTGCTGTGGGGGTCGTATGAGCGCCATGGCGTTTCCCAGCGCCATCGCCGCACCGAGGGAGAGGAGCAGCCAGCTGAGTAGGTCCTCACCCAGGAACACCGGCAGCCCTCAGCTGGCCCGCGACATGTCAGCGAACCGCGTGTAGCGGGGCAACCACGCCAGCCGGACGGTGCCGGTCGGCCCGTTCCGGTGCTTGGCGATGATGACCTCTGCCATGCCGACGTCCGGCGAGTCCTGGTTGTAGACCTCGTCGCGATAGAGGAAGATCACGACGTCGGCGTCCTGCTCGATCGAGCCGGACTCCCTCAGGTCCGACAGCATCGGCCTCTTGTCCTGACGTGACTCCAGGCCTCGGGAGAGCTGGGAGACACCGATCACGGGACATCCCAGCTCGCGGGCCATGATCTTGAGGCCTCGACTGATCTCGGACACCTCCACCTGCCGGCTCTCGGCGCTGGACCTACCGGTCATGAGCTGCAGGTAGTCCACGATCACCACACCGAGGTTGCCGACGCGGCTCTTCAGGCGGCGCGCCTTGGCACGGATCTCCATCACGGTGGTGTTCGGATTGTCGTCGATCCAGATGTGGGCGTCGCCCAACTTTCCCACCCCACGGTTGATGCGGGTCCAGTCGTCGGCCGTCAGTTGGCCGTTACGAATGTTGGTGGCATCGACGCGTGCCTCCGAACAGAGGATCCGCTGGCAGACCTCGATCTGGCTCATCTCCAGCGAGAAGACCACGGTCGGCAGCGCCTGCCTGATCCCGACGTGGGCTGCGACCCCCAGCACGAACGAGGTCTTTCCCATGGCCGGCCGGGCACCCACGACTATCAGGGCATCGTCCTGGAGGCCTGAGAGGAGCTGGTCGAGATCCTCGTAGCCGCTCGGCGTTCCCGTGATCGAGTCGCCCCGCTCGAAGAGTTCCTCCATGCGATCCAGGCTCACGTTCAGGACGTCACGCATCTGGACCATCGTGTCCGTGACGCGCCCCTGCCCGATCTGGAATACGAGGTTCTCGGCCTCGTCCACCGCCTTCACGACGTCGTCCGGGTGGCCGTAGCCGATCTCGGCGATCTCGTTGGCCGCTCCGATGAGCCCTCGGAGGGTTGCGTTCTCCTGGGTGATCCGGGCGTACTTTCCGGCACTCGAGGTGGCCGGCGTGGAAGCCTGGAGTTCCAGCAGGAGGCCTGGGCCTCCGATCTGGTCGAGCAGCCCAGCCCTGGTGAGGGCCTCGGCCACCGTCACCGGATCGGCTGGCTCACCAGAGGAGTAGAGGCCGCAGATCGCCTCGAACACGTGGGCATGGGAGGGCTTGTAGAAGTGTTCGGCGACAACGACCTCGAGGGCGTCGGCAATGGCATCGCGAGAGAGCAGCATGGCCCCGAGCAACGAGGCCTCGGCATCCAGGTTGTGGGGAGGCACACGCCCGACGGGTGAACGTCCGACCGGTGAAGGTGCGGCCGATCTACCACCACGGCCGGGGGTACGGAACGGCGCTCCGGGGCCCTCGTCCTCTCCCCGGGGGGGCTCTTCGGGCGGCGGGGCGTCGTCTGGGACCGGGAAGTCCGGAAAGGCCATGTCTGCTGGTCCCGGAACGCCCTCGGTGGGGTCCAGGCCCCCATCGGAAGGTGACGCGCTCATATCGACAACCCATCCACCGTTCCGCCCACGAAGAGATCATGCACGTGCGATCCTGTGGGGAGCCAGAGGGAAAACCCCTCCTGTTCATCCCCAACCAGGGACCGGCAGAGTGGATAACCCGACCGGGGCTGTGGAATATCCACCCGCCGGTTCGTGGTCATGGCCGGAATCACCTGGGGTTCGACTTCCAGGTGACTCCGTAGAGCTCGGGCTCAGGCCTCGGCCTGCACCTCGACAGTCACTGGAACCGCCACCTCTGGGTGGAGTTCGATCGTGAACTCATGCGACCCGACGTCCTTGACGACCTCGCCGGTCACCTGCCTGCGATCAACCACCAGACCCACCTGGGAGGCGAGCACGTCGACGACCTCGGCAACGCCGACCGAACCGAAAAGTCGGCCCTCGTCCGAGGCCTTGGCGGTCACATTGAGGACCACGCCGGCGATCTGGGCTGCAACCTCCTCGGCATCACTGCGATCGGCGGCGGCCTTCATGGTGCGCTTCCGTCGCATCGCCTCGGCCTGGGCCGTCACGCCCTCGGCGGCCTGGATCGCCAGGCCCCTCGGAACCAGGAAGTTCCGGGCATAGCCCCGGGTGACCTCCACGATGTCACCGGTACGACCGAGTCCGTCTACGTCGGAACGAAGCAGGACCTTCATGACCCGGCCCCTTCCTCGACGACGACTTCCTCGACGACGACTTCCTCGACGACGACTTCCTCGACGACGACTTCCTCGACGACGACTTCCTCGACGACGACTTCCTCAACGACGACTTCCTCGACGACAGCTTCCTCGACGACAGCAGCGGCCTCGGCCGACTCAACTGCGGTCAGGTCCGCCTGTACCTCGGCAGCCTCGATCTCCTCGGCCGAAGCCTCGTCACCGGAACCCGGCGGCGGAGCGGTCGGACGCGGCGGCGGACCATCAGCGCGCGGGGCCCGGTCATCCGACCGGCGCTCTCGACGCTGCGTCGTCACGCGGTTGGTGTAGGGAAGCAGGGCCATCTCACGGGCGTTCTTGACCGCCCTTGCGATCTCCCGCTGCTGCTTCTCGCTGTTGCCCGTCACACGACGGGGCTTCAGCTTGGCCCGCTCGGAAACGAACTTCCTGAGGAGGTCCGTGTCCTTGTAGTCGACAAACTCGATCTTGCCGATGGTCAGCGGGCTGATCTTCTTCTTACCGCGGCGGTTGCTGTCCTTGCCCTTGTTGTTGCGGCGGGGAGGTGTACGACGTGCCATCAGAAGGGCTCCTCATCGGTCTGGGGTGTCTGGGCGGCCCTACCGCCGCCACCGGTCGGTGCCGGCGAACTGGCGCCGTCACCACGAAACTCGTTGCGGGTCACCTCGGCGGTCGCCCACTTGAGGCTCGGTGCCACGTCGTCGGCGACTATCTCCACCTTCGAACGGCGATCCCCGTCCTGGTTCTCCCAGGAGCGCTGGTCCAGCCGGCCGTAGACGATGACCCGTGATCCCTTGGTGATCGACTCGGCCACGTTCTCGGCGAGATTGCGCCAGCAGGTGATGTCGAAGAAGGAGACGATCTCCTCGTCGTTCTGTCCCTTGCGGTTCCACGCCAGGCCGAAGTTGGCCACGGCGGCGCCACCGGGGGTGAACCGCAATTCGGGATCGCGGGTCACGTTGCCCACGACTGTCACTGTGTTATCGAATGCCATGTTGCTACTCCGTTCCTGAACCGGCCTCGGCCGGCGCCACCTCACCGAGGAGACCGCGCTTGGCGGCCTCGTCCTCGGGAAGGCGCATGATCTTGTGGCGGACTACCTCACTGCGGTCCGCGAGTCGGAGGATGCGATCGGTGGTGTCGAGGTTGCCCGCATCGGTAACCACCTCGAGGAGGACGTAGACCCCCTCCCACTTGAGGTTGATCCGGTAGGCGAAGCGCCGCCGACCCCAAGGCTCGGAGTCCAGCATGGTGGCCACGCGACCACCCTCGGACTCGATGTTGGTGGTGACCTTCGACAGGCTTGCCGCAATGGCATCCTCATCGAGGTCGCCGCCGAAGATGATCATGAGCTCATAGACCTGCATGGCAGGCACTCACCTCCTCTGGTCTCGGACATCGCCCCTGGCGTGCCCGGGGCCCCGTAACGGGGCAGGGGTATCGGATTGTCGTGTTGCGTACGGCGACCGGCGGACCGGACCCCTCGCAAGCAACAAGAGGCTAGCGGCGTCCAATCCGAGGTCCGACATGCATCCATACCGACAGCATGACCACCGGGTGTGACAGTCACGCCGGAAGGGCGGCCCATGGGTCCCTGAAAGGGCCCACCGGGGTCCCAGAAGGACTCAGGCGGCTCCGTACAGGCCCAGGGCTTCGGCCACCCCGTCGTCCAGCCGGTAGCTCTCGGCCACGTCGGGAAACTCCCCGGACCTGACGTCTGCAGCGAACTCCGTGAGGGCTGCCACGCCTACGTCGAAGAGGTCGGCGTAGCGACGAACGAACTTCGGAAGGATCCGCTGCTCCAGGCCCAGCACGTCATGGAGGACCAGCACCTGGCCGTCACAGTCCGGGCCCGCACCGATGCCTATCGTCGACACGTCCACAGCGTCGGTGACCATGGCCGCCACCGGAGCAGGCACGCCCTCCAGCACGATCGAGAAGCAGCCGGCGTGGGCCAGGGCCTTGGCGGCACCAACGAGGTCTAGGGCGGCCTCCGTGTTGCGCCCCTGGACCCTGTAGCCACCCATGGCGTGCATCGACTGGGGTGTCAGGCCGATGTGGCCCATCACCGGGATCTCGGCAGCCACCAGGGCCTCGACCATCGGAATGCGACGACGCCCACCCTCCAACTTGACGGCCTGCGCACCGGCCCTGATGAGCATCGCGGCGTTGTTCACAGTGTCCGCGGTCGAGACGTGGTAGCTCATCCACGGCATGTCGGCGATCACGAGGGCCGAGGGATGGGTCCGGGCCACGGCGGCGGTGTGGTGGGCAATGTCCGCCACCGTCACCTGCAGGGTGTCGTCGTAACCGAGGACGACCATCGCCACGGAATCCCCCACGAGGATCATGTCGGCACCAGCGCCATCGACCATCCGGGCACCCGGAGCGTCGTACGCGGTGAGCATCACCAGGGGATCGTCTCCACGGGCCACCTTGCGGTCCCGAACGGAGGGAACCGTGCACTTCTGAGCCATTCCTGGCCTCCTTTCCCGTCCAGCGCACTGCGGCTGCCGGCGGTCACGGAAAAGGTAACAGAAGGTTGCCCGACCGTGAAGGGGGGAGTGACACACTTCACCCCGCCATCGGAAGGGTCGACTCAGCGATACCCCAGCGAGGTCAGCCGCACCAGGTGGTTCCACCCGCAGGCTGCACAGACCTCCACCACGTAGCCGGCCATGTCGGCCCTGCGGGCATCCAGCCTCGCCACCTCGCCGGGTGTCGAGATGCAGCGTCCATGGGCCGGCAACCCCGGTCCGAACACGTAGGTCACGTGGGCGACCTCGTGGTCCTCGCAGATCGGACAGGTCTCCGAGGTCGGGGTCCCGCACGCCACGGCGTTGCGGCGGAGCATGGGCTGGGCGTCGCAGAGGATCTCACGTCCGACGTCTCCCCTGCGCCAGCCGTTCAGGATCGTCTGACGAGCCAGCCTGTAGTCCACGTCAGCGGGCCTACGGGCAGGCAGCAGGCCCTCAGAGACCTGTCTCGCCTCGCCGGTTCGCCTACTCGTCACGCCGCAACCATAGGCGCCCGTCGGAAGTCGCACGAGCGCAAACCGGTCAACCGGAAGCCCTGGTGGCCCACCAGGCAACGAGCCGCCCGGCCGCCTCGCCCGACTCCATCCGTCCCTCGCCTAGACGGAGCTCCGACAGCCAGGCCAGCGCCTCACCAACTTCGCGACCGGCTTCCAACCCGAGCAGGGCCATCACCTCGTCGCCATCCAGGGCGGGACCCAGGTCGTCCAGATCACCGTCTGCACGAAGCCGACCCAGTGCTGCGGGAAGGTCGCCGACGAGGATCCCGACGGAACCGGCGAAGTCCACCACCGGATCCAGGATCAGGCCGCTGGCAGCGGCCAGGCGTCTGGCCGATTCATCCGACCAGGGTTCCCCGGCGGCCCCACCTGTCCGGATCCGATCGGCCCCGTCCACCAGCCCGGTGATCCGGACGGCATCGGATCCGGAGAGGCGTAGGGCCACGGTGCTCTCAGCCAGCCCGGCCGTCGACCAGGCGATGACGGCCAACCGCAGCACCGGGTCGGGGGTGGTGGCCGCCACGCGCACCAGGGCCGTCGACCTGGCATCACCGTCCAGGCCGGCCAACTCCGGAAGCACCCGCCACCCCAGGTCGACCGCCTCCAGGAAGGCGAACCCTCCGGTCGGATCTGCCACCTCCAGGAGGCGGAACAACTCCCCGCGGACCCGTTCCCCTGAGACGATTCCGATCCGGTCCGCCAGGGTACGCGCCGCCTCAACCAGGCCATCGACCGGAGTCAGGTCGTAGCCGGCGTGGAAACGGGCCGCCCGGAGCATCCGGAGCGGGTCATCGCCGAACGACTCCTCCGGGGAGAGCGGGGTGCGGAGGATTCCGGCAGCAAGGTCGGCCCGGCCATCGAACGGGTCGTGCAGCTGCCCGTCGACCACGTCCACGGCCATGGCGTTCACCGTGAAGTCCCTTCGGCCCAGGTCCTCGTGGAGGTCCGAGGAGAACCTCACCACCGGCTTCCGGGAGTCCCCCACGTAGGACTCGGCCCTGTGGGTCGTGATCTCCATGGTGAGGTCGCCGACCCTGATGCCCACGGTTCCGAACCGCTCACCCTGCAACCAGACGGCGTCGGCGACGCCTTCGACGAGATTGCGGACCACGTCCGGCGTCGCATCGGTGGTCAGGTCGTGGTCGGCGGTGCGGGCCAGGCCCAGCAGCCGATCGCGGACCAGCCCACCCACCAGGTACAGGCGGTGGCCGGCAGCCGTGAATCGCTCGGAGACCTTGGCGACCGAATCCCGAAGGTCGTCGAATGCCCCTTCCCGGACGGGTTCGGTGACCCCGTTCACGGCGCCAGCCCGTGCAGTTCGACCTGTGCGTCCACCACGTCGCGACCAGGGCCGTCACCCGTGGTCGCCTCCGGCGCGTAGCGGATCCCCAGGGCCGCCGCCACGAAGGCACCCGCCGAGTCGGCCAGGGCGCCCAGGTCGTATCCGCCCTCCAGGAAGGCGATCAGGCGACCAGTCGGAACCAGCCCGGTCAACCGACCCATCAGGTCGGCGTAGTCACCGGCCGACAAGCCGAGGTCGGTCAACGGGTCGGCACGATGCGCGTCGAAGCCCGCCGAGACCAGGATCCAGTCGGGCGCGAACCGCTCGAGGGCTGGCACCACGAGGACATCCATCGCATACCGGTACGTATCGCCTGCAGAGCCGGCGGGAAGCGGCACGTTGATAGTCGTACCCACGCCATCTCCGATCCCGACCTCGTCGGCGGCACCGGTACCCGGATACAACGGCCACTGGTGGCAGGACACGAAGAGGACCCGCCCGTCTGCCACGAACACCTCCTGGGTGCCGTTGCCGTGGTGGGCGTCCACGTCGACTATCGCCACCCGCTCGCCGGCATCGGCCAGCGCCGCCGCCGCCACCGCCACGTTGTTCAGGAGGCAGAAGCCCATGGTCCGGGTGGGCGTCGCATGGTGTCCGGGAGGACGGACGGCACAGAACGCCACCTCGGCGTCACCGTTTCGCAGGCCGTCAATCGCCACCAGGCCGGCACCGGCCGCCAATCGGGCCGCCCGCCACGAACCCGGACCCATCACCGTGTCCGGATCCAACCGTCCACCGCCAGCGGCGTCCAGTTCCACGAGAGACCCCACGTGGTCGGCCGGATGGATCCTGAAGAGATCCACATCGGCGACCGGCAACGGCGGCCTGCGAACCAGGGCGTCGCCCAGGCCCGCTGCGTCGATGCCCTCGAGCACCGCTGTCAGGCGGGCCGGACGTTCGGGATGGAGACGACCCGCCACGTGGTCCAGGAACCGCTCATCGGTCACCAGCAGCACGGACACCCGGCGAGCGTATCCCCCATGTCCCGACCACTCAGGGCCCCATGGCCCACCACCACCGGGCTGACGACGGCCCATGACGCCCAGCGGTAGCGCCGTACCCTGTTCGACATCGACGTCAGGCCGCCCACCCAGTCAGCCCGCAGGGGGCCACTGGCGCACCGCCGCGCCCCTGTCCCAGGCTCAGGGGTGGCCCACGTGGAGTACCAGCACATCGGCAACGGCACCACCGTCCGCATCAGCCCCTGGCGTGGGGATCCATCCACCGCCCAGGTGGTGACGGTCGGCGGCCCGGCCCCGGACGGGGCGATGGTCCTGGACCTGCTGCGGCTCCTCGGCGGCCGTGGAGTGACCGCCGTCCTGACGGCTGCCCTGTCACCCGATGACCAGCTCCCATTCACCGCCGTCGGCTTCGCACCCCTGGAGCCCCTTGCCCTCATGCACCGGTCCCTCCGTCCGGGAGAACCGTCCTCTCCCGGTCGGTCGCCCCACCGTCTCAGCAGGATCGGCCGGCTCCGACTGGCCGGGGCCCTCGACACCGATGCCGAGGCCTTCTCCTCCTTCACGCCGTTCTGGCTGTTCGACGGTGCCGCCTACACCGAGGCCTGTGAGGCGACCGACCGGAGCCGCCAGCGGTGCGTACGCGACGACGGTCGGGTCGTGGCCTATGCCGTCACGGGCCGCTCGGCGACCAGCGGGTACGTACAGCGTCTGGCGGTCCGGCCCGGCCATGAAGGCCGCGGCATCGGATCGGCCCTGCTGGCAGACGCCATCTCCTGGCTGGCCCACGAAGGTGCCCGGGACGCCTGGGTGAACACCCAACCCGACAACGACCGGGCCCGCGCCCTCTACCGACGACACGGTTTCGAAGAGAGGCCCGGGGGCCTCACCGTGCTGCGTTACGAGATGGTCCGATGAGGCGGCGGATCCCCACCGCGATCCTGTTGGCGGCCGGTCTGCTGTCTGCTGCGGGGCCGGCGTCCGCCGAGGCCGGTTCAGCCACCGTCTCGTTGGTCGCCCAGTCACCCTGGATCGCAGACGATGGCGACCTGGCCCTCGAACTGAGGATCACCGGCAGCACCACCGAGACGACGCTCCGTCTCCAACTGCACCGGACAGTCGACCGGCGAGGGCTCCTGTCCCTCCGGGACGGCCTGCCGGGCGAAACGCTGGGAGGACCGGTGGACATGGTCGTCGCCGACGTCCTGAACTCTGCCGGCGTCGCATCACTGGTGCTCCAGGTGGGTACCGAAGGTCGCCTCGGTTCCCGACCCGGCGGCGTCTACCCGCTCACCGTGACGCTCCTGGATGCCGGCGGCTCGGCCCTGGACAGCCTGACCACTCCACTGGTCCACCTGCCCGTCGTCACAGAGGGCGAAGCGGCGGCACATCGCCCGCTGCTGGTCGGCATCACCCTCGCCGTGGACGGTCCCCCACCGCTCCGGCCAGATGGTCGCCTCCGGCCCGACAGGGCCACGCTGCACCAGATGGAGGCGGTCGTCCGTGCCGCCCAGGGGCATCCCGGCATCCCGATGGACGTAAGGCTCCCGCCGGCCACGATCCTCAGCCTCGCCCGGTCCGATGACATGGACCATGCCCGCCTCCTCGCCGACCTGGTTCGGACGGACGGGGACAACTTCCGCCTGCAGTCCGCCCCGTTCGTGACCGCCGATCCCGAGGCCTGGCGTCGGGCCGGTCGTTCCGACGTCCATCGTGACCTCCTGGACCACGGCGACCGGGTCATCATCGACCAGTTGGGAGTCGTCCCGGACCGTTCGATAGCCGTCCTCCCGGCCACGGCGGTACCGGCCACGCTCGACCTGCTCAGCCAGTTGGGCGCTGAGCGCTTCATCGTGTCGGCCGACCACCTGGAGCCCCGACCGTCGGCGGCGTCCGCTGAGAGCACCCTCCCCGCCCGTCTCATGGCCGACGACGGCTCCGCCTACCCGGCGCTGGTGGCCGACCCCGACCTGGCCAGGCACCTCACGGACCCACAGGGCGCTGTCTCGGCCGCCCAGTACCTGCTGGCCGACATGGCACTCCTGGCCTGGTCGGATCCGACCGTGACGAGAATGGCCGTCCTGACCGCTCCCGAGGACCTCCCCATCGATGCCCTCACCCTCGACCTCGTGCTGGGCGTCCTCGAGAAGGCCCCGTTCCTGAGGGTCAGACCGCTGCCGGACCTCTTCGATGCCGCCCTTGCGGCCGACGCGGCGGCCGCAGTCACCTACAACCTGTGGCCGGAGGCCATCACGTTGATGTCCCGCAGGGCGACGGACCGCGGCCTCGCCGAGAAGACGGTCGCCGCCTACACGGCCATACTCGGCGGCCCGCATCCGGACGCGGCAGCGCTCAACGACCTCCTCGAGATGACGGCAGCGGCCGAACTGGACACCGACACCATGAACGCATACCTGACAGCGGTCTACGCCGCTGTCAGCGAGGTTCTGGATGCCTTCACGACCCCACCAGACCAGAGCGTCCGGCTCACTGGGCGTTCGGCTGACATCCCCTTCAGCGTGCACAACGGCCTGATGACCGATGCGCGGGTGGTCCTCGTGCTGCAGAGCGACGGACGCCTGGAGTTCCCCGAGGGAGCTGTCCAGGCCGTCGTGCTGGTGCCCGGCAACAACCGAATCGCAATCCCGGTACATGCCCGTACCTCGGGTGACGCCCGACTCCAGGTGACCGTCCGCTCCCCCGACGACGCCCGGCTCCTCCAACTCCGATCGGCCCACCTCATGGTCCGGACCACGAGCCTCTCCGGTGTCGGCGTGCTCCTCTTCGTCGGTGCGATCGTCGTGCTCGCAATCTGGTGGGTCCGCGCTGCTCGGGTACGCTCCAGCCGACCCGAGGAGTCGACATGACCGTTCGAATCGTCACTGACAGCGCTAGCGACCTGAGCCACGACGAGGCCACCCGTCTGGGCATCGACGTCGTCCCGCTCAGCATCCGGTTCGGAAACGACGTGTTCCTGGACCGCGAGGAGCTCAGCATCGACGACTTCTACCGGCGGATGGCGGAAAGCGACGACCTTCCCCAGACCGCGGCACCCGCGCCGGGTGCCTTCCAGGAGGTCTTCAACCGTCGACTCGCCGAAGGAGCGGACGCCATCGTCTGCATCTGCATCTCGAGCGGTGTATCGGCCACCATGGAGTCGGCCGAACTGGCCGCCCGCGAGGCCGACGGCGAGGTCCGGATCGTCGACAGTCGATCGGTCACTGCTGGTCTCGGGGTGATGGTCGTCGCTGCCGCTGAGGCTGCTGTCGCCGGTGCCGGTGCCGAGGAGATCATCAGCATGGTGGAGTCCATGCGGGAGAGGACCCACGTCTACGGAGCCATCGACACACTCGAGAACCTCAGGAAGGGTGGTCGGATCGGGAATGCCCAGGCCCTGCTGGGAAGCCTCCTGTCGATCAAGCCGCTCATCGACATCAGCAGCGGTGTGGTGGAGGAGGCCGGTCGGCAGCGAACCCGGAAGAAGTCCCTGGCCTGGCTGCGGGACAAGGTGGCCGAGCACGCGGACGACATCGAGACCCTGTCGGTCATGCACGCCCAGGCCGACGACATCGGCGACCTGGCCGGGATGCTGGCACCGGTCGTGGACCCGTCGGTCACCCGGGTCGGGGTGATCGGGCCGGTCGTTGCAAGCCATGGCGGACCGGGCGTGATCGGACTCTGCTTCACCCTCCGCTCCTGATTCCACGATGCCGCGGGGAGACCCTCCGGCACCGTCGTCGGTAGGATCCGCCCCATGAGCACATCGGCGGCACCGCCCTCCGGTACCCCGTCGCCGGAGGAAGGCCCTGACGGGCGGAGCGACTGGGCCACGGCCTCGATCGACCGGGTGGTGGACGTCGTCGAGCGCTTCCGGTCGGTCACCACCCAGCCGGCGATCACAGCCATCCGCGCCGTCGTCCACGGTGTCTTCGTGGTGTTCTGCCTGGTCGCGGCGCTGGTCCTAGGCAGCATCGGCGTCTTCCGACTCCTGGATGTCGCCATCCCGGGCAAGAGTTGGTCCGCCCACCTGGTCCTGGGCGCCGTCCTCTTCGCCACCGGTGCCTGGTTCTGGTCCCGCCGCACGCCTCGTTCCTGACCCTGACCGGTGAAAACACGTCGATCCCCCGAGGAACACGAATGACCCACCACGAAGTCGTCATCATCGGATCCGGACCAGCCGGCCTGACCGCTGCGATCTACGCGGCCCGCGCCGACCTGTCACCTCTGGTGATCGAGGGTGAACCCTCGTCGACCAGTGACCAGCCGGGTGGACAGCTCATGCTGACCACCGATGTCGAGAACTATCCCGGCTTCCCCGATGGGGTGACGGGACCCCAGCTCATGACCGACATGCGGTCCCAGGCCACCCGGTTCGGCGCCGAGCTGGTCACCCTGAAGGTCTCGAAGGTGGACTTCTCAACCAGCCCGTTCGCCATCTGGATCGGCGACCCCGACTCGCCCGAACCCACGTACACCGCGGATTCGGTGATCGTGTCGACAGGCGCACGGTCCGTGATGCTGGGCCTCGAGGCGGAACGGCGCCTGATCGGCCATGGGCTCTCCACCTGCGCCACGTGTGACGGCTTCTTCTTCCGGGATCAGGAGATCGCAGTGGTGGGAGGAGGCGACTCCGCCCTGGAAGAGGCTGGATTCCTTACGAAGTTCGCCTCCAAGGTGACGCTCGTCCATCGACGGGATGCCCTCAGGGCGTCCAAGATCATGCAGCAGCGGGCCTTCGACAATCCCAGGATCGAGTTCGCCTGGAACACGGCGGTCGTGGACGTGGTCGGCGACACCAAGGTCGAGGCACTGGCACTTCGCGACACCGTGACCGGCGAGGAGCGGAACCTTCCGGTCACCGGTGTGTTCATCGCCATCGGCCACAGGCCAAATACCGACCTCTTCGCCGGCCAACTGGACATGGACGATGCCGGATACCTGGTCACAGGGCCCGACCGGTCCACCACGAACATCGAGGGCGTATTCGCCTGCGGCGACGTCCAGGACCACACCTACAGACAGGCCATCACCGCGGCCGGCTCCGGCTGCATGGCCGCAATCGACGCCGAACGGTGGCTGGAGAGCCGCGGTGACTGAGGTCTCTGGGGCCAGACCGTCGTCGCATGCCGCGTTCAGGCCCACGAGCGGATAGAAAAGGGCCAACTGCAGCCCACCCGAAAGACGAGAGCCCCCATGGCCGGTGCCATTGTGAACCTTTCCGAGACCACCTTCGACGAGGAGGTCGGCTCATCGTCGGAGCCGGTCCTCGTGGACTTCTGGGCCGAATGGTGTGGTCCGTGCAAGATGATCGCACCTATCCTCGAGGAAATTGCCGCTGAGCAGGCCGGATCCGTCCGGGTCGCCAAGGTGAACGTGGACGAGGCACCCGATCTGGCCCGTCGATTCGAGGTCATGAGCATCCCCACCCTCATCCTCTTCAACGATGGGGTTCCCGCAAAGCGAATAGTGGGCGCAAAGGGCAAGCCGCAGCTTCTCGAGGAGTTGGCCGAGTACCTCTAGGCGACACCGCCGGAGCGACCTCGACGAACGACGGCCCGCAGCATGTCCACGCCGGTCCGACCCGGCGACCACGGGGCACCTGTCAATGACCTGCACCGGCGTCTCCTCGCCGTCGGTCATCCGGTGGACGCAGTCGAGGTGTCCGACGATCACTTCGGGCCGGATACGACCAGGGCCCTCCTGGCCTTCCAGGCCGAACGGGGCATAGACGAGCACGGCACGGTGGACGAGACCACCCAGGCCGCCCTCGTGGAGGCGGGAGTCCGCCTGGGGGACCGCCACCTCTACCTGCACGCTCCCATGTTCCGTGGGGACGACGTAGCCGACCTCCAGCTCCGCCTCGGCAGTCTCGGGTTCGACGCAGGTCGAATCGACGGAATCTTCGGCCCGGACACCGCTGGTGCACTCGGCGACTTCCAACGAAACACCGGTCTGTCCGTCGACGGAATCGCCGGATCCGAAACGGTCCAGGCTTTCCGCCAGCTTCTGGGCCGGTCCGCCGGTAGGACCCCGGTCGCACAGGTGCGGGAGCTGGACCGCCTCCGCCGGGGCAACCCCGACCTCCGTGGCCAGCGTCTGGCCATTGGCCAGTTCGGAAGCTCGGGTGCCCTGATATCGGCGCTCTCGCGGATCCTGCGGGCCCGCGGAGCACACGTCCTCGTCCTGGGCAATCCGGATGAGGCAGCACAGGCGACCACGGCCAACGACTTCGGTGCCGTCATGTACCTCGGATTAAAAATTGAGAATAGTTCCCATTCACAGACAAACTACTTCTCTACCCCCGGATTCCTGAGCGAAGGTGGCTACAGGCTCGCCCGCCACTGTGCGGCCGGCCTGGACCATGCCCTCCGGAGCTCGGCCGTTCCCGCGACGGATGCCACCGGGAAGCAGGTACCGGTCCTACGACAGACGCAAATGCCTGCGGTCCTCTGCACCCTCGCCCCGCCATCAGCCATTGTCCTGGCTACTGCCGAGATCGCCGACGGACTCGCCACCGCGATAACCCGCTGGGTGGCCAACCCGGCCGCCGACCCGGATCAGGCACCTCTGGTCGAGGACTGACGCTCAGGGCGTCTTCGACGCAAATTGTAGCCCCGGGAGAAATCAGCCGCCCAGGAGCCTGAAGAGTCGCTGCAGGTCTTCCCTGTCAGCGAACTCGACCACGATCCGACCCTTCCGACCCCGGGATTGAACCCGGACCCTCGTGTCGAAGCGGTCGCTCAGGATCTGTTCGACCTCCAGGGCTGCCGCATCCCGGACCTCAACCACGGGGCCGTCGACAGGAGGTGGGCCAGGAATCGAAACGTCGCCCAGGGCCCGGACCATTTCCTCGGTCTGGCGCACCGACATCCCCTCCTCGACCACCCGCATGGCCAGTTGCTCCAGGAGTTGTCGGTCTCCCAGACCGGCCAATGCCCGAGCGTGGCCTGCGCTGATCTGACCGTCCATGATCATCTGCTGGACGCCATCTGGCAGGTGGAGAAGTCGGAGGCTGTTGGCAACTGCCGACCGACTCCGGCTCACCCTGACCGCCACCTGGTGCTGGGTGAGACCGAACTCATCCATGAGGCGATGGAATGCGGCCGCCTCATCGATGGGGTTGAGGTCGTCGCGATGCAGGTTCTCGATGATCGCCTGCTCAAGCGAGCCACGGTCCTCCGTCTCCCTCACGACGGCTGGTACCTCAGTCAACCCGGCCCGCCGTGCAGCCCGCCAACGCCGTTCCCCAGCCACGATCTCGTAGGCGCTATCGCCCTTCCGGAGCAGGAGCGGCTGGAGTATCCCCACCTCCTGGATGGAGGCGGTCAATTCGGCCATGCTCTCGTCATCGAAGACCCGACGGGGCTGGAAACGGTTGGGTTCGATGTCGGCCACCGACACCAACTCGAAACTGGTATCAGGGTTCGGCACCGTGGTGGCTGTCGACACTCCGTCTCGCGTGGGTTCACTCTCGGCGTCGTCAGCCCCCGCCGTGGGTATGAGGGCCGACAGGCCCTTGCCAAGGCCACTCTTCTTCATCCCAGAACCTCCTTCGCGAGTTCCCGATAGGCAATCGCTCCCCGACTTGTCGGATCGAACACCGTGATCGGCTGTCCGAAGGATGGCGCTTCCGAGAGCCTTACCGACCTCGGAATCACCTGTCTGCAGACCTTGTCGCCGAAGAAGGTCCGCACCTCGTCCGCCACCTGTTCTGACAGGTTCGTCCTGGCGTCGTACATGACCAGTGCGATGGTCGCCACCTCGAGGTCCGGGTTCAGGTTCTCCTTCACAAGGTCCACGTTTCCCACCAATTGGCCAAGTCCCTCCAGCGCGTAGTACTCGCACTGGATCGGTACCAGTACCTCTTCGGCAGCAACCAGGGCGTTGATGGTGAGGAGGCCGAGCGTCGGTGGACAGTCGATCAGGATGATGTCGTAGTCGTCAGCCACCGCCTCCAGGGCACGGTCAAGCCGGTGTTCCCGGCTGAACGCCGTCACCAACTCGATCTCAGCTCCCGCCAGGGCCAGGCTCGACGGCACCACCTCCAGGTTCGGCACCTCGGTGGCGCAGACGACCTCGCCGACCGTCGTCTGCTGGAGGATCACCTCGTAGACCGAGGACTGGAGGCCCCTGCTGGAGATCCCCAACCCGGTCGTGGCGTTGGCCTGCGGGTCCAGGTCGACTATGAGGACCCGCTTGTCCAGTTCGGCCATCGCCGCACCGAGGTTGATCGTGGTGGTGGTCTTTCCCACTCCGCCCTTCTGGTTCGCAACAGCGATAACACGGGCGCGGTGGTTCCTGCTCAGCATCGGGAGCATCATGCTCGTGGCGGCCGGCAAATGCAAGGATCCTCTACCGTTCGTCCGTCGATACCTCGGAAGTGTTCCACGTGGAACACTTCCGAGGCCGGTCAGCGACACAGGTAACAATGTTCCACGTGGAACACGACAAGGCAGGTTCCGCGGCGATCAGAACAGGGGATCCGCCAACTGTCGCTTGAAACGACGGGGAAAACGCTCTGGGCAGGTGCCTGTGGAACGCATTGCCCTGTATCCGGCCCCACCGTGTCGCCATCCACCGATGTCGGCGATGCCGAGCTTGTCGAGCGCTTCCGGTACCCAACGATTCCATGCCCCCGAGTCATCACCCGGTGGTTCGCTGACGACCAGAACACCATCCGGAGCCAGGAGGGGAGCCGCGCACTCCGCGGTCGGCCCCGGTGCTGCGAAGGACCGGGCGGTCACCAGGCCTGCTCTACCACGGAGCTCGCCACGGGCAACCGAGACGGCGTCCATGGCGTGGACCTCGACCCGATCGGCAATGCCCAACTCGCGAACTGCCCACCGAAGGAACGTGCACCGCCGATCACCGCGATCCACCAGAATCCACCGGTTCGACGTCAGGGTGGCCAGGACCAGGCCGGGTACGCCCCCACCAGTTCCAAGGTCGACTGCGATCGTGTCGGAGTCCAGGTCCACCGGTTCGCCGGCAGTGAGAGCCGGGCCAGAGGCGACCCTGGGATCACCCGGCCCCCCAAAACGGAGGAAGCCCGCGCTGTGCGCGGGCCCCTCGGCGGCCGCCAGGGGGGTCAGAAACCCCTCGGCGACCGCTGCGTCGAGGATCTCCCCGACAGGTGTGGTCACCCGGTGGTCTCAACCATGATGACCACCTGTCGATCGGTGCCACTTCCCTCGGAAATGGTTTCAAGGCCGTCGATTTCACCAATCGTGTCGTGGATCACCTTGCGGTCCGCGGCAGCCATCGGCTCCATGGTCCGCGACCGCCCATCCTCGAGGACCGCCTCTGCCTGGGACCTGGCGAAATCTGCCAGGAAGGACCGGCGCCGCTCGCGGTAGCCGCCGATGTCGACGACCAGCGAACCCTCGGCCTGACCGTCCGAACTCCGCTGGACCAGGGTCCGGGAGAGCTCCGTGATGGCCCGCACGGTTTCCCCGCGGTTGCCAATGGCAAGCCCCAGGTTCAGGCCGTGGGCCTCCACCGTCAGACGATCTTCTTCGATCGTGCTCTCAACGCGGGCCTCCAGGCCCATCGCATCGAGCAGACCCTGAACGAATCCTTCAGTGATTCCAGCCTGCGTCTGCAGATCCATTGCTTCGACCTCAGCCCTCTCCCGATCGCTTTCACGACCGTTTCCATTCGCCGACCTCGCCGACGACTCCCTGGACGCCGTCTGGCGTCCACCATCCCGGCGCCTGTCCGGATTTCCATTTTGCTGACCATCGTCGCTGTCACGCCCGGCCGACGATGCAGCCTTCTGCTTCTCCTGCCGGCCATCGGCCTCTCGGCCAGTCCCACGGCGACGCTTGTTTCCCTCACCACCGCCGGTCTCACCAGATGGACCCTGACGTGATCCGCGTCCACCCTGCTGGTCCTGGCGGCCGCCAGAGGAACGACCCTTGCCGCCCTTCCGATCGTTACGGCGGTTGCGGTCACGCCCCTCGACTTTCGGTCGGGGACTGGTCGGCCTCACCCGAGCCCGCAGACGGGCCTCGGACTTCTTCAGGCCGAACATCGAGCGTGTCGGTTCAGACAGAACCTCCACCTCCAGCTCGTCTTCGGCCACGCCGAGTCGATCCAGCGCCCTTTCCTTCGCCTCATCGAGTGAGACGCCTGTGGTCTCTATCCACTCCATGCTCACTTCCTCCTTTTCTTCTTGGCGCCACGCGTCCTCGCAGTACCCGGGGGAGTAGTTCGTCCCCCGCCTGCGCGAGCTGCTGGCGGTCGCTTATCGGTCTTTGTCTCTTCGTCGACGGTCTTCCCACGAGACCGCCGGCCGGCCTTCTTCTTCGCCTTGGGCTTAGGCCCTGCTGCCTTCCGGCCAGACGGAATGCGTCCAGCGGAAGCGTTCCCATCAGGCGGACTGTCGTCTGACTTTTGGGATTCATTCCTATTTACGCCAGCCGTGGTCCGACCCTTTCGGGCGGCTGATGACGAAGGGTTCACCAACGACGACTTCGGTGTGGGCTTGGCTGCCTTCCCGGCTGCCTTCCCGCCCGTAGAGCCCTTCTCGCTGCTACCCGACTTCTCCGGAAGGACGACCACCGGCTCCGAATCACCGCCGGGCCCATAGAGGGTCCGTGTGATGTAGGCCTGCTGGGCGATCCGATAGATGTTCGAGATGACGAAGTAGAGGACGAGGGCCGCATCCAGGTTGAACGAGATGACAGGCAGGAAGAAGGGCATCACCTTCATCAGCATCTGCTGCTGCGGGTTCACCGTGGCATCCGGATTCCGCCCGCGGATCTGACGCTGCTGGATCCAGGCGCTTGCGAACACCACCAGAATCAGAACCAGGTATGGGAACGCCGCCAGAATGCTCTGTGAGAGCGCCGCTCCTGCAGACCGGGAGAGGTCGAAGCCGAGGAACAGCATCTCGGTCTCACCCGACAGGTCGGAGAACAGCTCCGAACCGGGATCCACGTATGCGGGATAGAAGGCCTGCTGGTTCACCGGCACCCCGGAAAGGCCCTCGGAGGCGCCCATGCGCCCGGCAATCCAGCCGATGTCGGCTCCGATGTCGGAGATCCGTCTCGTCATGCCGCGGAGCACCTGGTACAGCACCATGAACACCGGGGCCTGGACGAACAGGGGAAGGCACCCACCCATGGGGTTGATGCCATTGGCCTGGTAGAAGGCCATCATCTCCTTGTTCATCGCATCCCGGTCGCCCTTGTACCGGGTCTGGATCTTCTTCATCTCCGGCTGGAGGTGCTGCATCTTGATCATCGACCGCGTTCCCTTGAGGGTCAGCGGGGTGACGACGACCATCACCACGACCGTCAGCAGGATGATCGACAACCCGAAGCTGGGTACCAACCCGTAGAACCAGGCCAGAACGGCAGCGATCACATCGAACATCAGGCGTCACCTTGCTGGGGGAAGGGGGAACCACCGGGCACCGGGTCCCATCCATGGCCACCCCACGGGTGGCACCTGCCCAACCGACGCAGGACCAGCCAAGAGCCGCGAACAGCTCCGTGTCGGTCCAGCGCATCGAGGGCATACCCGGAACAGGTGGGAACGAATCGGCACGGGCTCGGACGCCCGTCAACCAGGACCTGGTAGCGGCGCACCAGTCCAAGCAGGAAGCGGGCACAAATGCCCTGTTCAACACATGTCTTCATAGTTTCGTCAGTCCCTGGAGAGTTCATCTACAGCCTCCGTCAGATGCTGTCGGAGCTCGTCGAATGACGAGTCGGAGGCCCCTGGTCGAACCCGGACCAGGTAGTCGCCGGCCGGAAGCGGGTTCGCAGAACGGTCGATGTCGACGAAGATCGCCCTGAGACGACGCCGCAGACGGTTCCGGACCACCGCCGAACCGACCGGCCGGGGAATCGCGTAGGCGACACGTGCTCCGGCATCGGCCGAGCCCGCGGCCCGGAAGCCGACCCGCAGTGGGCCGCGTCGAACGGAACGTCCGTCACGACGTAGCGCATGGAAGTCGTCTCGTCGACTGAGACGGGTTATCAAGCCGACAGTCGGGCCCGACCCTTCCTGCGCCTGGCACTGATGATGGCGCGGCCCGCCCGGGTGCGCATGCGCTTCCGGAAGCCGTGCTTGCGGGCCCGGCGGCGGGTATTGGGCTGATACGTACGCTTCATGATTCGTCTCCTGCCGGCACTACGGGCGTCATCAGGAGGGGGAGCGCCCGGGTGCCTTCGATTTTCGTTCGTCGCGGATCTGGAACGTCCGCACGTCGACCCGTTGGGCGACGGACCCGACCAGGAGGTCGGTCGGACCGGATCACCCTGGAATGGACGATCCGAAATCCGGACCTCAGGCTACGGGGCACTCCGGGTACGTGCCAACCACCATTTCATCAACCCGGTCGAGGAGCGCCGGAACAGGTCGACCACGGCCGATCGGGGTCCACGATTGTCCACAGTATCCACAGGACGAATCGTGTCACCGTGCCCTCCAAACGCTACGAGAGGCCCGTGCGGTCCCAGACAGCCGTCATCGCGGCGATCGCGCGAATGTCTACCTGAACAGGCGCGACCGGCATCCGAAGACCAGCTGGCGCACGGTCATCCACAGGCTGCTACGTTGCCCCGCCCACACAGAGGGCGGAGTGGTCGTGAGACCGCCGTTTTCCGCTTTCGACGATCTTTCCACAGAAGATTCCACATCTGTGGACAACCTGAACGGAGACTCACGATGACTGATGCAACGGTGTTGTGGGAGGCTTGTGCCGCCGCCATCCAGGCCCAGGTGTCCGACGTCGTATGGCAGATGACGTTCAACAGCGCTCAGCCCGTGACGGCCGATGCCGAGACCCTCACCGTGTCGGTACCCAGCAACATCCTCCGGGACCGGATCGAAGACCGGTACCGCACGATGGTCGACGAAGCCGTGGCCGAGATAAGCGACCACCAGTTGAGCCTCCAGATCGTGATCCGTGAACAGATCGACGACGATCCTCCCCTCAGGATCGTGCCTCCCACCACAACCGGTGAACCACCGGCTGCAGCATCGATCGTGGCCCCACCAGCGCCGGCGCCTGTGGTTTCCACCGGCCGGCCGGCGACCGCCTCGAGTGACATTCCATTCATGGGACGCCTCACGTTCGATGACTTCGTCATCGGTTCGTCCAATCGGTTCGCCCACGCCGCCGCCCAGGCGGTCGCCGAAACCCCCGGTCGCTCCTACAACCCGCTTTTCATCTACGGAGACGCCGGCCTGGGCAAGACACACCTCCTCCAGGCGGTCGGCAACTATGTGACCGCCCACTACCCGACCTATCGGGTGCAGTACGTGTCCAGCGAGACGTTCATGAACCGCTTCGTGGAAGCCATCCGCAACAAGCAACTCCAGGAATTCAAGGACAGATACCGGAAGAACGACGTGCTACTGGTCGACGACATCCAGTTCATGGAAGGCAAGGAAGGCCTACAGGAGGAATTCTTCCACACGTTCAACTCGATCCAGCAGGAAGGTGGCCAGATCGTCCTGACCAGCGATCGGTCGCCTGATTCGATCTCGACGCTGGAGGATCGCCTGCGTAGTCGATTCAAGATGGGCCTCGTCACCCACATCCAACCCCCGGACGTGGAGACCCGCCTGGCGATCCTCCGCAAGAATGCCGAACTCACGCCGGGTGGAATACAGGTACCGGACGACGTGCTGCTCTTCATCGCCGAGAGCATCACCGACAACATCAGGGAACTGGAGGGAGCCCTCACCAGGGTGACCGCCTACTCGAGCCTCAACCAGGAACCCTGCACCCGGGCCCTGGCCGTAAGCATCCTCAGCGACCTGATCTCCAGTACGTCACCACTGATCATCACGCCGGAGCTGATCCTCTCCAAGACCACCGACCTCTACGGGTTCTCCCGTGAGGAACTGATCGGTCCAAACCGGAGGCGCCCGCTGGTGACCGCTCGACAGGTGTCCATGTACGTGTTCCGCGAGTTGACGGACCTGAGCTATCCCTCGCTAGGGCGGCTGTTCGGCGGCCGGGACCACACGACGGTCATCCACGCGGTGGAGAAGATCGGCAGGTTGATGCCGGAACGCCGGGACATCTACGACCAGGTATCCGCCCTGATCTCCTCCATCCGCTCCAAGCCCTGAACGGTAAAACGGTGCATGACGCTGTGGACTACCGGTGGACGGACCTTTCCCCATCCACAGGAAATCTTCCGAGTGGCTCCAGGTTGTGGTCCACTGTGGACCACCGGGTCCCTAGCATCATCCCTCTGACCTGCGGGGATGGGGAATACTCCACAATCCACAGCACCTATTACCACTGTTACCTGAATTGAATCCTGACAAGTTGAAAGAGACCAGCCTGTGAAGTTCCGATGTGAACGAGATGTACTCGACCGGGCGTTCTCGATTGCCAGAAGGGCCGTGTCCGGGCGTGGCGGCAGCCTCCCTGTTCTTTCCGGCCTCCACCTGCAACTCGTGGGCGACCAACTCACCGTGACCGGCAGCGACCTGGACCTGACTATCCGGGTGAAAGCGACCGTCGGTGGTGATGGTGATGGATCCGTGGTGTTGTCCGCCCAGCTCGGATCCGACATCGTCCGCGCAATGGACAGTGGTCAGGTCGAGTTCTCGGTCGGCGATGACGGGGCGAGCCTCGTAGCCGGGCGGTCCGATTTCAGCCTCCGGGTCATGTCCGCTGACGAATATCCGCGGTTCGATGAACCGGGGGGTGATTCGGTGACGCTCGACGCGATGGTGGTTTCGGCTGCTCTCGACCAGGTTGTGAAGGCAGCCAGCGTGGATGATGCCAGGCCGATCCTGACCGGTGTGTTGATGGCCGCTGAAGCCGATGGACTCCGCTTCGTGGCCACGGATTCCTATCGCCTGGCGGTAAGTGACCTTCCGGGAACCTCGGTCCTGGGCCGGGACCAGACGGTGCTGGTTCCGTCACGGGCACTCGATGCCGTAGCCCGGGTCCTCGGAGACGCCTCTGATCTCACGATCCTTCTCGGCGAGCGCGACGCATCGTTCGTGGTCGACGACGTCAAGATCGTCACCCGCCTCATCGAGGGTGAGTTCCCCAACTACCGGGGCCTCATCCCGGAGGACCACCCGAACTCGCTGGTGGTGGATCGTCTGGCGCTGCTGGAAGCCGTCCGCCGGGTCGGAATCCTGGCGAGGGACTCCACTCCGGTGAGGCTGGCCATGTCGTCCGAGGGGCTGGAGCTCGTCGCGATCACCCAGGACGTCGGACAGGCCAGGGAGACACTCGATGCCGAGTACACGGGTTCCGACCTGACCGTTGCCTTCAATCCGGAGTACCTGGTCGACGGCCTGGAGGCCAGTCCCGGTGATGCGGTCCGGTTGGAGACCATCGACTCGCTCAAGCCGGCGATCCTCCGCAGCACGGGAGACGACCAGTTCCTCTACCTGCTCATGCCCGTACGGGTTTCCTGACGGTCGCGTCCGGACCGGTCGTTCCTGGATCGGGAATCCTGTCGTGAGCGTCAATCGGCTCTGGCTGACCGACTTTCGCAATCACGCGTCCGTGGACGTGGTCCTGGATCCCGGGGTGACACTCGTGGTCGGGTCGAACGGTCAGGGCAAGACCAACCTGATCGAGGCGATCGTCTGGCTTGCACGAGGATCCTCGTTCCGTGGAGCTCCGAACGAGGCCCTTATCAGGCATGGGGCCGACCAGGCCGTTGTACGGGCGGAGGTGGCGAAGGGGGAGAGGACGATCCTGCTGGAAGCTGAGATCACCTCGTCCGGGCGCAACCGGATCCTCGTCAACTCGAATCGGGTCCAACGGATGAGGGACCTGCCCGGCCATTTCCGGACGACGGTCTTCGGTCCGGAGGACCTCGGGGTGGTCAAAGGGGGGCCGGGCGGCAGGCGGAGATGGCTGGATGACCTCCTCGCCGACGTGCATCCCCGCAACCAGACCCTGAGCACCGACCTGGACCGGATCCTGAGACAGCGCAATGCGCTCCTGAAACAGGCCAGGGGACGACTCACCGACGAGGTGGCGGTCACCCTCGACGTGTGGGACGCCAAGCTCGCCGAGGTGGGTGGCAACCTCGCTACAGCCAGGAGGGAGATCCTGGAAGCACTCGAACCCCTGATGGGGGAGTTTCTGCAGGGCGTGAGCGGGGGAGCCTCGGAGATCTCCATGGCCTATTGCGACGAATGGTCCGCCGAGGGTCTCGTGGAGGCCCTCGGGCGTGCCCGCGGTGATGACGTGAGGCGTGGAATCAGCACCGTCGGACCACATCGCGACGATGTCGTGATCCGCCTGGACGGCCTTCCGACCCGGACGCACTCGTCGCAGGGGGAACAGCGGTCGGTGGCCCTGGCGATGCGCCTGGCCGGCCACCGGCTCGTCGTGGATCGGACCGGAACCGATCCGGTGGTACTGCTCGACGACGTGTTCTCCGAGTTGGACGACGACAGGGTTCGCTCCCTGGTCGATCTCCTGCCGGCTACCCAGTCGGTCATCACCACAGCGGGAACCGTCCCGGACGGCGTGGAGGCGGGAACGGTCCTACGCCTCCAGGACGGGGTGTTCTCATGAACTGGGTGAAACACCCGGCGGGCCGGCAGGGGCTGGATCGCCCACCTCGGAACGATGCCTGAGGACCGGGGGCCCATGCCCATCCGCAGGAGCCTGGAACGGCTCCTGGCTGGTATGGGATCACCTGAGATCGACTCGATGGCGACCCTGCTGGACAGGTGGCCCGAGGTGGTGGGGGACGGCCTTGCCACCAGGATCCGGGCGGTTGCGGTGAGGGGATCCGAGCTCCTGGTGAGCGTCGACGATCCGGCGTGGGGTAGTCAGATCTCCTGGCTGGAGACACAGTTACTGGAACGCATCGATGGCATTGTCGGACCCGGACGGATCACCGCCGTACGGGTACGGGTGGAGCCCGTACAGGGCTCCTGACGGGCTTTTCATGATCCCCGCGAAGGGGGGACCACAAGCCGTTGGCGGTGGCTCCAGATCCGTGGTCCGGGGGCTCTCTGCTGGTAGACTGGACGGGTCGTGAACTGGCCCTCTGACCTGCGGTTTTGTGCCTATCCGACGCGATTCTCGGCTTTCTCGAGCCCCTGCACCACGACACCTCCGGAGGGGGCCCCATGACGAGCCCCGAGACCACCTACAGCGCAGCGGACATCACGGTCCTGGAAGGACTGGAGGCGGTCCGCAAGCGGCCCGGCATGTACATCGGTTCGACCGGCCCGACGGGCCTCCACCACCTGGTCTGGGAAGTCGTGGACAATTCGGTCGACGAGGCGATGGCCGGTCACTGCACGGCAATTGACGTGGTCCTGCAGGAAGGCGACTGCTGCCAGGTTTCGGACGACGGTCGTGGCATTCCGGTGGACCGCCACCACCAGTTCACCGACCTCTCCGCCGCCGAGGTCGTCCTCACGCTCCTGCATGCCGGCGGCAAGTTCGGCGGCGATGGCTACAAGGTCTCAGGTGGCCTGCACGGGGTGGGAATCTCCGTGGTGAACGCGCTCTCCAGCCGTGTCGAGGTCGAGATCTACCGGGACGATCGCCGCCACTACATGGACTTCGTGGACGGTGGACGCCTTGAGACGCGCCTGACCGAGGTTGGCGCCGCTCCTGACGGCCGCACGGGCACGACTGTCCGCTTCTGGCCGGATGCCACGGTCTTCGAGGAGACCCGTTTCAGGTTCCAGACGCTGGCGGAACGCTTCCAGATGATGGCCTTCCTGAACCGCGGCCTGGAGATTCGCCTCAGCGACAAGCGCGAGGGCGAGCGCCACGAGGACATCGCCTACTGCTACGAGGGTGGCATCCGCGACTTCGTGGCCCATGTGAACGCCTCAAAGGAATCCCTCTTCGCCGAGGTGGGCCACATCGAAGGCGAGGAGGAAGGCCAGGAGGTGGAGGTCGCATTCCAGTGGAACACGGGCTTCAACAGTGACGGCCTCCACTCCTTCGCCAACGGGATCAACACCCTCGAGGGAGGCATGCACGAGGAAGGCTTCCGGAGCGCCCTCACCTCGGTGGTGAACCGCTACGCCCGCAAGCGCGGCCTGTTGAAGGACAACGACGACAACCTCCAGGGGGAGGACATCCGCGAGGGACTCACGGCCATCATCAGCGTGAGGTTGGCGGACCCGCAGTTCGAAGGCCAGACGAAGTCCAAGCTCGGCAACGTCGAGACCCGATCGCTGGTGCAGCGGACCACCAACGAGAAGCTCGCCGAATGGCTCGAGGAACACCCGTCAGAAGGCAGGAGAATCCTCCAGAAGGCGGTCAACGCCCAGCGTGCCAGGGTGGCGGCCCAGGATGCACGCAAGTCGGCGAGGCGTAAGTCGGCCCTGGACGGCGCCGGAATGCCGGACAAGCTGAAGGATTGCGCCTCGAGGGACCCGCGCGAATCGGAATTGTTCATAGTCGAGGGGGACTCCGCTGGAGGATCGGCCGTCCAGGCGAGGGATCCACGGACGATGGCGATCCTCCCGATCCGGGGAAAGATCCTCAACGTGGAGCGGGCCCGGGCTGACCGGATGCTCAAGAACGCCGAGATCCAGACGCTCATCCAGGCGATCGGCGGTGGCTTCGGAGACGACTTCGATGCCGAGAAGATCCGCTACCACAAGGTGATCCTCCTCTGCGATGCCGACGTGGACGGCAGCCACATCCGGACCCTCCTGCTCACGTTCTTCTTCCGGCAGATGAGGCCACTGGTGGAGAGGGGGCACGTCTACATCGCCCAGCCGCCCCTCTACTCGACCGTCGTCGGGCGCGAGAAGGTCTACCTGAAGGACGACCACGCCAAGAACGCCTTCCTGGCCGAGCACCCGAACCACAAGAGGGAGTTCCAGCGCCTGAAGGGCCTCGGTGAGATGGACTTCGGCGAGTTGAAGGAGACCACCATGGATCCGTCGCGACGGAGCCTGCTCCAGGTCACGGTCGAGATGATGGCCATCGCCGATGAGGTGTTCTCCACCCTGATGGGTGAGGACGTGGAGAGTCGCAAGCGGTTCATCCAGACCAACGCACACGACGTACGGTTCCTGGACATCTGATGGACGACGTCATCGAACCGCCGGTGGACGACGCGGCCCCGAGCCTGGGATTCATCCAGCCGATCGAGATCCAGGAGGAGATGGAGCAGTCGTTCCTCGACTACGCCATGTCGGTGATCGTGTCGCGGGCCCTTCCGGATGCCCGTGACGGCCTCAAGCCGGTCCACAGGCGGATCCTCTGGGGGATGTACGACCTCGGGGCCCGCCCGGATCGACCCACCATGAAGTGCGCCAGGGTGACCGGCGAGGTCATGGGCAAGTACCACCCGCACGGCGACCAGGCGATCTACGACTCCCTGGTCAGGATGGCCCAGTCCTTCAGCCTCCGCCATCCTGTGGTTCATCCGAAGGGCAACTTCGGCTACTCACCGGACGATGCCGCCGCCGCGGCCCGCTACACGGAATGTCGCCTCGACCCGATCGCCCTCCACCTCCTCGCCGGGATCGACGAGGACACGGTCGACTTCACGGAGAACTACTCCGGCGAGTTCATCGAACCCATGGTGCTACCGGCCCGGTTCCCGAACCTGCTGGTGAACGGCAGTCAGGGCATCGCCGTGGGTATGGCGACCAACATCCCCACCCACAACCTGGGTGAGGTCATCGACGCCACGATCCACCTCATCGACCACCCGGAGGCCACGCCTGACGACCTTATGGAGCACCTGCCGGGCCCCGACTTTCCCACGGGGGCGCTCATTCTCGGGCGGTCAGGCATCCGCGAGGCCTACCGGACAGGCAGGGGACAGGTCCGCATGCGGGCCCTCGCCGACATCGAAGAGGGTCCCCGGTCCAGCCGCATCGTCGTCACCGAGCTGCCGTACCAGGCCAGCCCGAACCTGATCATGTCCAAGATCCGCGACCTGGTGGACGCCAGGGAGATCGACGGCATCTCCGACGTGAACGACGAGTCCGCCGAGGGCCGCACCCGGATCGTCATCACGCTCAAGCGGGATGCCCCTGCGTTGGTGATCCTGAACAACCTCTTCAAGCGCACGCCTCTTCAGACGACGTTCTCGGTCAACACGGTGGCCCTCGTCGACGGGGTTCCACGGACATTGAACCTGCGGGACCTCCTGGTGGCCTACGTGGACCACCAGGTGGAGGTGGTCCGGAGGCGGAGCGAGTTCCGCCTGGCTAGGGCCCGCGACGAGGCGCACATCACCGAAGGCCTCCTGAAGGCACTCGAGCGCATCGACGACATCATCTCGTTGATCCGTGGGTCCGAGGACCGGACCACAGCTCGCGGGGGCCTGATGGGTGACGGATTCGAGTTCAGCGAGGTCCAGGCCAATCACATCCTGGACATGCAGCTAGTGCGACTCACCCGGCTGGGTCGCAGCAACCTCGAGGAACGCCTGGTCGAGCTGAGGAAGACGATCGCCGAGTTGGAGGTCATCCTTGAAGACCAGGACCAGCTCCGGGCGGTCATCAAGGACGAGCTGACCGCCGTTCGCGACAAGCACGCCACCCCACGGCGCAGCCTGATGGTCCACGATCCGGGTGAGCTCGACATCGAGGACCTGATCGATGACGAAGAACTCGTCTTCGCCATGAGCGCGTCGGGCTACGTGAAGACGATGTCCACCTCGGAGTTCCGCACCCAGGGTCGTGGCGGCAAGGGCGTCACCGGGGCGAAGTTGAAGGAAGAGGACGTGGTCGCCCACCTGATCTACACAACGGCGCACGCGTACCTGCTGTTCTTCTCCACCCGGGGGAAGGTGTACCGCCTGAAGGCCCATGAGATTCCGATGGCTGGGCGTACGGCACGCGGAACCCCGGTGGTGAACCTCCTGCCGTTGCAACCCGACGAGCGGATCCAGGCGATCATCGATACCCGCGACTACGAGTCGAACCGGTTCCTGTTCTTCGCCACACGGTCCGGGCGGATCAAGAAGACCCGCTTCACGGCCTACGACTCATCGTTGAAGGCCGGCCTCATCGCGGTGCGCCTGAACGACGGCGACGAGTTGGTGGCGGTGGTACCGACGAGCGGCGAGGACGACATCTTCCTGGTTTCCAGCTCGGGTCAGACACTGCGAATCTCAGAATCCGACGTGCGGGCCATGGGACGTGATGCAGCCGGGGTGAGGGGCATGAAGTTCCGGGGGAGTGACCAGCTGGTGTCCTGCTGCGTCGGGCGACCGGACACCACGATCATGCACCTGACCACGGAGGGTTACGGCAAGAGGACCGAGCTGGACGAGTTCACCAGGAAGGGTCGGGCGGGAATGGGTGTCAGGGGCATCAGGACCACGACCGAGAGGGGCTCGGTGGCTGGGGCCCTGATCGTCGGCGAGACCGAAGAACTGTTCGCCGTGACGACAGCGGGGATGATCATCCGCATGCCGGCATCGGACATCTCGGTACAGGGTCGGGATGCGACGGGCGTCAGGGTGATGTCGCCCGGATCTGGTCAGCAGGTAGCGGCCGTCTCGCCGGCGCCCGCCGACAACCTCGACGACGAGCCGGGCGAGGGTGCCGCCGTCGAGGAGACCGCCGGAGACGCACAGGCCGACTGACCAGGTCCGAAGCCGTCGGATCCCCTGCTTCCCCACAACGCAATCGACTCCCGGATCCTCCGGGAGGGGATCGGTGGAATCGTGGGTTTCGACGACCGGGGCCAACTGCTGCCGTTGGTGGCGCTGCTGGTGGCAATGGCACTGGGGCTCGCCGTCCTGATCGTGGAGACGGCACTTCTCGTCGGAGAACGGGCGACCGCCCAGACAGCGGCAGATGCCGCAGCGCTGGCCTCGGCGGTAGATCCGGGCAATGGGCGTGGTCGGGCCGGCGAGATGGCCGAAGCGAACGGTGCGGTCCTGGAGTCGTTCTCGCAGCTCGGAATGTCGGTCGAGGTGACGGTCCGCGTGGGTCGTGCACGTGCGACCGCCAGGGCCGTCGCTGCGCCCTGCCGGGGCGAACGCTGTCGCCCCTACGCCTACCCCTAGACTCCCGGCCCGTGGGCGACGACGAGATCGAGGGTTCGCGTCGACCTGAGGACGCGGAGGACACACCGGATGGTGGTTCGGTCGGTTCGCCCGATCCTGAGGTGTCCGTACCTGAGGATGAAGACGGTGGTCCTTCGATTGGTGCCGGTGAGCCCACCGAGGCTGTGCCGGTGGTCGAATCCTCGGCGGACCTGCTGGCACGCCGATCCGTCGGCGACGACGGAGGCTCCGACGAGGATGGTTGGCACATTGCCGCCGAGCCGGTGTTCCGAAAGGACCGGGCACGAATCCCGAGGGTGCTACGACGCGAAGCCACCCCGAAGGCAGCCCCCATGACGAAGGAGCCACGGGCACCGCGTGGGAGCTACCGGGTTCGCCGGGTGCGTCGCCTGGTGCGACACATCGAGCCCTGGTCGGTCCTGAAGGTCAGCCTCGTCTTCTACCTGTGCGTGTGGGGACTGCTCGTCATAGCGACACGGATGTTGTGGAGTGCCGCTGACGAGGCCGGGACCATCTCGAAGATCGAGTCCTTCGTCGAGGAACTCTTCGCCCTCGAGTCGTTCGAGTTCGACAGCTCCCAGATCTTCCGCATCTTCGTCCTCGGAGGACTGGTTCTCGTGGTCGGTGGGATCGGCGTGACGGTCGTCCTGGTCGTCCTGTTCAACCTGATCAGCGACCTGACCGGTGGAATCCGGTTCACGATGATCGAAGAGGAGACGGCGGTGAGGCAGCGCCGAATGCGGCACGGCGACATCCTCGTGGACCAGGAAGCCGGATCCGACGACAACGGTCGTCCGCCGCCACCCGGCGGGTAGTCAGCCGTCAGAGGCCCCGGATACCGTTCCGGAGTCTGCGGGGCTATAGCTCAGTCGGTTAGAGCGCACCCCTGATAAGGGTGAGGTCGCTGGTTCGAATCCAGCTAGCCCCACGCCATGCAGGTGATCAGACGAGCCCTCGCAGCAGTTTCGGTGTCCGCAGCCGTCGCTGGCGTACTCCGCCTCCGTGGAGGCGCGGGCATCGCCCGCCGGTCGGGCGGATGGAGGGTTCTCTCCGGCCCGGAGTTGCGCTGATGAGGGTGGCCGTCCTGGGCGCCGGTGCTGTCGGTGCCCGCGTTGCACGCCAGTTGCTCGCAACCGACACGGTGGACTCGGTCGTGCTGCGCGACACGTCGGCTGACCGTCTTGCACGTGTGGGCCGCTCGCTGGGAGAACGGGTAGTCCTCGAGCACCATCCCTTCCCGGCCGCCATCGAGGCCGATGCCGTGGTCATCGCGACTCCCCGGGGCACCCAGCTCGAGGCGGTGGAGGCGACCATTGCGGCCCGACGGCCGGCGGTGCTGGTGGGGGACGGGCTGGCAGAGACGATCGCGGTGCTGGCCCTGGCAGGCGCAGCGGGCCGGGCGGGGGTTCCCGTGGTCGTCGGGTCCGGCTTCGCTCCCGGGCTGAGCTGCCTTCTGGCAGCGCACGCCATCTCCTGGTTCGAGAGCGTCGAGGAGATCCACGTGGCCAAGGCCGGAACCGGTGGGCCGGCCTGTGCCCTGGTCCACCATCGGGCGCTGAGCCGCCGGTCCTTCGACTGGCGTGAGGGCGACTGGGCACGTCGGCCCGGCGGGTCCGGTCGGGAGCTCGTCTGGTTTCCGGATCCGGTGGGTCCACGGGACTGCTACCGGGCCGCCCTGCCGGACCCGGTGCTTCTCCACCACGCCTTTCCGGAAGTGGGACGGATCACGGCCCGGATGGCCGCGACGCGCCGCGACAGGCTGACGGCCCCCTTGCCGATGCTCGCCCCGTCGCATCTGGAGGGTGGTCCCGGTGCGGTCCGGGTGGAGGTCCGGGGTCGCCGTGACGGCGTCGAGGACGTGGTCGTGCTGGGTGCCTCCGGTCGACCGGCCGTGGCGGCGGCGGCGGTTGCGGCCACAGCGGTGGAGTGGTTGCTGACCGGCCGTAACCGTGTCCGGGGAATGGTCGGCCTGGCTGAGATGGTTGAGCCGGTGGCCTTCCTGGAGGAGCTGGCTGCCAGGGGCCTGGAGGCCGAGGTGTTCGAGGGGGACCGGGCGCTGGCCTGAGGCGGCACCCTGTCAGCTCGGGTCAGCTACGGCCGACCAGGTCCAGGATCTGTCCAAGGAGTGCCGGGTTGGTCGCCAGGGCATCTCCGCCCTCGGCTGTGACCACCCCGGAGAGGTCCGTGAACACTCCTCCGGCCTCGGGGAGGATCGTGAGCATCGGAGCGACGTCCCAACGGAACACGACCGGATCCACCATGGCGTCGGCCCGCCCCGTCGCCACCAGGACGTAGCCGTAGGCATCGCCCCAGGTGCGGATGACGGCGCCCTGTCCGATGAACTCGTCCAGTGCACCCGCAGACGGCCAGTAGTCGACGCCGCTGGTGACGATGCAGGCCCCCCGGAGGCTGGTGCGATCCGAGACGCGTGTCGGTTCACCGTCCACGAAGCAGCCTCGGCCACGTCCGGCCCAGACGCACTCATCCAGGCCGGGAACGTTGATGACCCCCACCGCGGGGCCGTGACGGTCCTCGAGGGCCACCAGGTTTGCGAAGAGGGGGACGCCGTGGATGAACGACTGGGTGCCGTCGATCGGGTCCAGGATCCATGTCCGGCCGGAGGTCCCGGCGACGTCGGCCTCCTCCTCGCCCATGATGGCGTCGTCTGGGAAGGCTTCGCCGATCCGTTCGCGCAGCAGTCGTTCGGCGCCCCGGTCGGCCACCGTGACCGGCGTGCCGTCGTCCTTGCCCTCGACGGCCAGGTCGGGCTGTCGGAAGTACCCGAGGGTCAGCTCACCGGCCTCCCTGGCGATGTCCACGGCGAACTCGACCAGGGCCGGGTCGACGGCCGGTCCGGTTGTGGCTGGGAGCGGGTCGGTCATCGTCGGATCCTACGATCGGCATGGTCGGGTACGTGAAGGCTTCGGTCCGGTCATCGACCTGCATGGGCGTAGGCATCCAGAATGAGGCCGTGGAAGTGGTGGACGGCGTGTTCGGAGCGACCTGAGCCGCTTCCGTCGTAGACGATCCGGCCCTGGGTGAATCCGGGTGTGGCCATGCCGCGCTGCACGCTCTCGACAAGGGCGATGTCCTCGGCCTGGAGGACCTCGTCGAGGTAGCGGATGGTCTCCAGCTCGGCGGCCGTGGGTTGTGCCGTCTCGAAGAAGAAGTCGTAGGTCTCCAGCGTGCGTCCGGGTCCTGCGGGGATGACGTGCATCACGATGAAGTTGCCGCGTCCCGGGTACCTCATGAGGCAGGTGTTGGGCCACAGCCACCAGACGGCGTGGTCGGTGACCGTCGCCCCGTCCACCGGGTAGGCGTTGTTGGCGGCCTTGCCCGCCTCGGCCATGTGGCTGGACCAGATCCCGTGGGTGGTGACCTCATAGGTGTCCATGTCGACCAGCGTGCAGAAGTCCCGGTGGGCGACGGGGCAGTGGTAGCACTCCAGGAAGTTGTCGATGACGTTCTTCCAGTTGGAGGAGATCTCGTAGGTGAGCCGGTGGGCGAAGGTGAGCCGTTCCACGTCGGGCGCCCAGTGGGCGATCTCTGTGGCCAGGTCGCCGGCCAACCTGGCCATCGCGGTCGCCGTCGGGTCCAGGTTCACGTAGACGAAGCCGCCGAACTCCTCGATGGCGAGGGCATCCAGGCAGATGGTGGACGGGTCGAAGTCCACCAGGTCGTCGGTGTGGGGCGCCTGTTTGAGGCGGCCGTCCAGGTGGTAGGTCCAGGCGTGGTAGGGGCAGGTGATCTGTCGGATCGAGCCGTCGCCCTCCAGCAGGTGGTGGGCCCGGTGTCTGCACACGTTGCTGAAGGCCCGGAGCAGGCCTTCACGGTCGCGGACCACCAGTACCGGACGGTCGGACACCGTGGTGGTGGTGAACGAGCCGGACTCCCGGACCTTCTCGACGTGGCAGACCCACTGCCAGGTACGGGTGAACACGGCGCGCCTTTCGACGTCGAACCACAGCGGGTCGCAGTAGGCGTCCGCGGCCAGCGACATGGATCGTGCCGGGTCCGGGTCCCAACCCCGGCGGATGGACGTCGGGTCGTCGGAGGTGGTGGCATCCACGGTCGGATCCTATGTTCCCGCACCTGCTCGGAGCCCAGGTTCACCGTGGATCGACGGGCCATCGGCCACGTGGTCAAATGACACCTCGGCAGGTCCACCCGGGACACGCCTCTGGAAGGGGCTTCCCCCCCATGGCCACCGAGGATCACCCCATCCGACTCGACGACCGGTCGTTGGGTTGGCTGCGGTACCTACACCGCAAGGCCACCACCCTCGACGACTGGGACCGCGGTGGACGACCCCACCCCCACTGGGACAACACGACCGGTCCTCCGATGCTCTCCTGGCACCGCTTCGACCTGATCGACTCCAGCTACGCGGTGGCCCTGATGAGCGACCGAACCCCTGCCTGGCGGGAGGTCTACTCGGAGATCCTCAATGAGCTCGTCGCCCGCCACACTTCCTGGTGGGCGGCCGAGGACTGGATGACCCAGTTCGGCCCTGACCCCGACCGGGCGGACTACCCCGACACGTGGCGGGCGCTGGTACCCCCCGGCTCCTGGGGGAATTACGACGTGCCCGGCTGGACGGCCAACGGAATCGAGCCATACGGGGTGCAAATGGACCCCGTGGCCGCCGACGGCATGTTGTTCTTCAAGGGATTCTTCGCACTCCTCCTGGGGCTGCACCGCTACGTCTCCGGCGATGACCGGTGGAATGAACCGTTTGAGATGATCCGGGACGGCGAGCACACCTTCACCTGGACCCATTCCGGGGTCGTTGCCCACCTGGCCGACCAGTGGCGGGAGCGCCGGAGCGGCGTGCACTGCGAGAACACCAAGATCTGGCCCTATTGACTGAGCGGCGCCGGCCTCGGTCTGAGGCTGCACGACCAACTCCTGGGCACCGACCACCACCGGGCCTTCGACCGGTGGTGGGAACACGCAGCCGACAACTACGTCACCTGGGAGGACGGACGGCCGGTCGCCATGGACCTCTACTACGACCCGGTCGTCGACGAACACGTTTCCAGCCCGATGGGCCTCATCGCACCGGTCTGGTACCTGGCACCCCAGCGGCGCGAGATCGCCGAATCGGCTTGGACGATGGCCGCAACCCTTACAGGGCTCCTCGGTGGTGGCGAGTTGTCCGGCCTCGAAGATCCGAACCTGGCTTCCCTGCTCGCCTGGCATACCGGCGAGTTCGTGGACGGCGAGGTGAAGGCCCGGCTCTGGGGACATCTCGACCAGGTCTTCGAGCCATCCTGGGACCATGATCTAGGCGAGTTCACCTTCGGATTTGGCCTCGACGAACCCCACCCCCGCGGCCAGTTGAACGCTCGTGCCATGGCTGGCTGGGTCTGTACGCCGGGCGCCTGGAGTCGGATCTTCAACGAATCAGATCAGGGGCGATTCACGCAGCCCACGGTCGGAGGCGTCGACTTCCCCAGGGTCGCCATGAGCGAGGCCCGGTGGGATGGAACGGCCCTACGGCTGGCCGCCCACCCGCAGAACGCATCCGTGGTCGGAACCCGCACGTCGATCCGGATCACCGGGCTGTCGCCGGATGTGGGGTGGACGCTGATCCGGCCGGACAGCAGTACCACTCCGGTTGACCTGTCGGTCGACCCCACTGGGACGGAATTGGAACTCGTCGTCGATGGGGGCGGCTACGAATTGCGTGGGAGTTGACGCCGTTCCCGGCCGGGTCTATTAGGCCCCGGAACGACCACAGGCCAGAGGCGTTTCGCGGAAACACCGCCTGACCTGCGAAGGCGTGTGGCGCGCTCGGAGGGACTCGAACCCCCAACCCCCAGCCGTCCCCCTAGTCCGGAACCGGTCGGTCCCAATTGCATCTAGGTTCTTGGCATGCCGGGACTCAGGGCGGCTGCTTGGTCAGTGGCGGGAGCAGTGGTTCGCTGGACGGCAGCCATTGCCAGCCGGGCCGCCGCAGTGGGTCCCAACCACCGGCCGGCCCGAAACTTCGGCGGGTTCGGCGACGGCAGCATCCTTGGGTGGCCGACCGGTCCGGTGTTCGGTGAGCGGTGGATTTGGATCGGCAGTGACACTCTGATTGCCCCGCACGTGACGCTGTCGGCCGGAATGGCCAATTGGGAGGAGACCCGTATCGAGCCGGTGGTTCGCATCGGTGACCGTTGTCTCATCGGACGGGGTACGGCGATCGTCGGGCACCTGGCCATCGACATCGGCGATGACGTGTACACCGGAATGAATGTCTACATCACCGACCAGAACCACGGCTACGAGGACCTAAACCTCCCGATCGGGGTGCAGGCGCCCTCGGAAAGGCCGGTAACCATTGGCCCGGGAAGTTGGATCGGGTCCGGCGCGGTGGTCCTTCCAGGGGCGCGAATCGGTGCTCATGTCGTCGTCGGGGCCAACTCGGTGGTCCGCGGTGAAATACCCGACTACTCAGTGGTGGTCGGCGTCCCCGGCCGAGTGGTGCGCCGCCACGACGGCACTGGGTGGCGGCGCGTCGGTGAAGCCCTCGACCTCTAGCGGACCTCTCCGGTGCGGACCTCACCGGGGCGATAGCCGACGAGGACACCAGATGGCCGGAGGGGTTCGATCCGGTAGTCGCCGGAGTGACCTTCGAGTAGGCCGTTCTGGCAGAGCTGCTGGGCGGCCAAACGCGTCGAGGGGGCGGGCAGGGTGCAGATCCCCTATAAGAGAGGTTGGATACATCCCGTCAACTTCCTTGAAATGAAGGGGGTTTGGGGGTTTTGAGAGGTTCTACAGCAGGGTCGGGATTGGGGTACAGATCCGGCCCAAAACGGCCCTAATCGAGCATTCCAGGGGTAGATGCAGCTTGAACGCTCCGAAGCCCTAAGACCCCACACGACAACAGGCCTCGCCGGGATATCGACGAGGCCTATCTGGACTGGCGCGCTCGGAGGGACTCGAACCCCCAACCTTCTGATCCGTAGGTAGGGCCACGGGGATCTCCAGTCGGGTTATTTGTGCTCTGAACAGCCCATTCTACGACCGGTCTGTGTCTGGCTGTGCCCCCGTGTGCCGCCCCTGTGGCTGCCGGTTTGGCTGCCGACTTCGCAGCAGAACAGGATCTTCCTACCCGTCGGCGGTGATCTTGTCGAGGAGTGGTAGAAGCTCCTGGCCCAGCATGCTGCGGTAGGTGTTGTGGTAGTGGTGCAGGGCAGGCTCGTTTCGTCCGAACACGATCTGGTCGAGTGCACCGGCGTCAGCTGACCTCTGTTGGCTAGCGCTCATGGCGTAGTCCTCGTCGCGGATGATCTCGCCGAAAGTGCGAGCAATTTGGGTCGCCAAGGTCTCGAAGTCGGCTACCTCGATGCCGAGGACGTTCGACTCGACGGCTTCTGGGCGGATGTAGAAGTTGACCTTGCTGACATGGTGGCCCGGGTCACCCGGCGTCGGAATGGCACGGACGAGGAATACGCCGACCTCGAAGGGCATGAGGATGACGTTTGGGAACAGCCAGTAGACGGGGAGGCCGGCGACGGTGACGTCCCATTCCTCCTCCGGAAGCTGTCGCACCTGATCGATGGCCCGCTTGCATAGAACCATTCGATGGAGGTGCCCGTCCTCGTCGTAGGTCTGGACGTTGCCGTGGAAGTTGAGTGCAAGGGTGTTCGAGTGGAGTGTGTTGAAGTGATAAGTCTCGCCGAAGGTGTCCATTGCGAGCTTCCAGTTGCACCTGATGTCGTACTCGTCAGAGGTGAGGAGTTTGAGTTCGTCGAATCGCCAGGTCGGGAACTCGTCGTTGAACCACTCGCCGAGTAGCCAGTCGAGGTCGATTTCACCATCGGGTTGGGGATGCACGAAGAGCAGCCCGTGTCGCTCCTCGGCTGGAAGTTCACGCAATCCGAGGCACTCCCTTTCGACGTGGCCGAAGTGGGCGGCCTTAGGCATTCCTACGAGGGTCCCGGCGGTGTCGTAGCTCCAGGCATGGAACGGGCAGGTGAAGCGACGCTTGGTGCCGTGGCTATCGGTTTCGAGGATGGTGCCCCGGTGCCGACACGAGTTCACGAAGGCCCTGAACCCACCATCTTCGTCCCGGGTGGCGAGGATGGGTGTCCCGTAGTCGTTGTTGGTGAGGAACGACCCTGCCTCGGGAAGGTCACCGGACAGGCCGAGGAGTTGCGGCATCCCCCGGAACCACTCGCTCCACTCGCGGTTGGCCTGCACAGGGTCGGTGTAGGTGATGGTCGGGTTTCGCCGCAGGCCACCCGCATCGACATTGGTGTCGCCGTCGAGATGGGCGCACATCTCCTTGATTACCCGGACCTGCTCGTCGTGTCGCATGACGTGACTTGACCAGAAACTTGGAGGGTCAGCCAAACCCACTGCTGCCTAGCCCTCCACACCAAAGCGCACGACCCCGACCAGCAGGGCTGCCACAGGTTTCGTCCTCATAAACCGCTTGTAGAGGTGAAGGATCGCGACTAGAAAGGCGATCAGCGAGTTGAGCCTTCGGGCGAGGTTCGCTCGGGGTAGATCCGAAACGTGGAAGTCCCTCGGGATGACCACACCGAGAACCCTTCGGGGGGACAGGTCAAAGCGCCGAGAGGTTGCTTACGAGAAACTCCGGGTAAGGCCCCCTTCGGGGGGCTTTGCCGCGTGAGGAGGTCCACCAGCGCTACCGCCTACGGGAACAGACTGGTGGCCGAGGACATTTCCCCTCTGTATTCATGCCCTCAGGAACGGCCGCCCTCAGGGGCGGTCGTTCTCTCGGTGAATGCCCCAGAAGGAGCCGCCAGGTCGGCCCCGTCTAGTCCCGGTGATTGTCCAAAACACCACAGGCCAACCCATGTGGGTGGGTTGGCCGAACCAGTTGGGGGTCCTGACCTGCGAACTTGCTTGGCGCGCTCGAAGGGACTCGAACCCCCAACCTTCTGATCCGTAGTCAGATGCTCTATCCAATTGAGCTACGAGCGCAGAGGGACGAGTGTACGGGCGGCCCGGAATCGGCCCACCGCCGGTGACCGGTGCCACGGCGGGATGGAGTCTGGCGGAGAGGGTGGGATTCGAACCCACGATGAGCTTTTGGGCCCATACTCCCTTAGCAGGGGAGCGCCTTCAACCATGCTCGGCCACCTCTCCTCGGGCACGGATGCTACCGGCGGGCCCGAGACCGCGTACCCCCGCCGATACGCTGCGCCACGGAGGGATGGCAGAGCGGACGATTGCGACGGTCTTGAAAACCGTTGAGCCTCACGGCTTCGGGGGTTCGAATCCCCCTCCCTCCGCCACCGGGCTGCCGTCACCGGGGCGGGAACCCGGCCCGACTCAGTCCCGGATGCGGGTGCGCAGGTCGGCCAGCCAGTCGTCAGCCGAAAGCGACGCCTCGGAGGCCTCCTGGCGCACCGTCTCGCCGTTGGAGCCGGCAGCCGGATACGACCCCAGGAACTTCACGTCGCCGTGCTTCATGTGGAGGTTCCGTAGGCAGTCGGCCACCAATTCGTCGACCAGGTGGCCCTCCAGGTCCATGAGGAAGCAGTAGTTCCCCAGGCCCTGCCTGGTCGGGCGTGACTCCAGGCGCGTCAGGTTCAGCGAACGGGCGGCGAACTCCTGGAGGATCCCGAGCAGCGATCCCGGCCTGTCGGCGCGTTGGAACACGACCAGCGACGTCTTGTCGTGCCCGGTCGGGGCGGGTATCCCGTCGGCCGCCACCAACACGAAGCGGGTCTGGTTCTCGGGGTGGTCCTCGATGTCGACCGCCAGCACGTCCAGCCCGTAGACCTCTGCGGCTCGTGCCGGGGCGATCGCGGCGGTCCGTCCATCGGGCGACTCGGCCAGCATGCGCGCCGCATCGGCCGTGGAGTTGGAGGCATGGACCTCGGCACCCGGCAGGTGGTCGGTCAGCCAGCCGCGGCACTGGGCGATGGCATGCGGGAACGAGACGACTCGGTCGACGTCGGCCAGGGTCGTGCCGGCGGCGACCATCAGGTTCAGCTGGATGGAGATCACCACCTCGCGTTGGATGAGCAGGTCGGCGTCGAAGGCCAGGGTGTCCTGGGTGATGTTGACGCTGCCCTCGATCGAGTTCTCGATCGCCGTGAAGCCGAGGTCGACCTGGCCTGCGGCGACCTGGCGTAACACGTCGGGAATGGACGTAGCGGGTCTCAGGTCCAGGCCCGCAAGGTCGGGCTGGGTGTACAGGGCCTGTTCGGTGAAGGTGCCCTGGGGACCCAGGTACGCCAGAGTCGAACGGTCCGGGGGTGCGAGGTCGGCCACGACGGGCAAGGATAGTGACGTGGACGCCGACGCCCTTGGTGCATTGATGGACGACGTGGCCTCAGGTGGGGTGGAGCCCGACGATGCCGTCCGCCTGCTCCAGCGACTTCCGTTCGCCGACATCGGCATCGCACGCGTTGATCACCACCGGGCATTGCGCCAGGGCCTCCCGGAGGCCGTCTACGGGCCGGGCAAGACCGCTGAGGAGGTCGCCCTCGTCGTAGCCGAACTCCTCGCCGGCGGTAGTGGGCCGGTGGTGCTCTCTCGGGCCGAGAAGGTCCAGGTCGAGGCGGCGCTGGCCGTCGACGATTCGGGAACCGTGTCCGGCCGGACGGTCGTCTGGCGTCGAGCCGAGCCGAGGACGGAACAGGTCCTGGTGGTGACGGCCGGGACGGCAGATGCGCCCGTGGCTGACGAGTGCGCTGCGGTCCTGTGGGCGCACGGGATCCAACCCGATCGCCTGGCCGACGTCGGGGTAGCCGGACTGCATCGCCTCCTTGCGGACCTGGACCGTGTGTACGAGGCCGACGCGGTAGTCGTCGTGGCCGGCATGGAGGGAGCCCTGGCCAGCGTGGTCGGAGGCCTCACCGGGGCTCCGGTGGTAGCAGTACCGACCAGCGTCGGCTACGGAGCCTCCCTGGATGGCGTGACCGCACTGCTGGGCATGCTGGCGTCGTGTGCCTCCGGCCTGAGCGTGGTCGGGATCGACAACGGCTTCGGTGCAGCGTGTGCGGTGCTCCGCCTGCTGGGACCACCGTCGGAGGCCTCGACGTGACCAGCGTTGCCTGGTTCAACGGCTTCTCCGGGATCTCCGGCGACATGGCCCTCGGAGCGCTCATCGACGCCGGTGCGGACATCGGCGACGTCCGCGCGATGTTGAGTCGGCTGCCTGTGGACGGCTGGTCGCTCGATGCCGATCCGACCCTGCGATGCGGCCTTGCCGGGACCAAGGCGAAGGTCGACGCGATGGAGGACGCCGTGCATCGGACCGCCGCCGACATCGGGCTGATGATCGCCGCCGCCGACCTGCCCGAACGGGTCGCTGCACGGTCCCTGGCCGTGTTCGATGCCCTCGCCGAGGTCGAGGGGCGGCTACACGACCGGCCACCCTCGGAGGTGCACTTCCATGAGGTGGGGGCCATCGACAGCATCGTGGACGTGGTCGGGACCTGCGCCGCCCTCGAGGTTCTCGGGATCGACGAGGTGCGTTCCGGCAGCGTGGCCACCGGACAGGGCATGGTCCAGTCCACACACGGTCTGATCCCGGTCCCGGCGCCGGCAACGATCGCCCTGCTGGTCGGAGCACCCACCCACGGCACCGACGTGCCGTTCGAGCTCACCACGCCGACCGGTGCGGCCCTCCTGGCGGCCCTGGTCGTGGGCTGGGGTCCGATGCCCGCCATGGTCGTCGAGGCCACCGGTTACGGCGCGGGTGACCGCGACCTGGAGGGCCGCCCGAACCTGCTCCAGGTCGTAGTAGGCACGTCGATCGAGGCGACGCCGGGAACGCCCGGGTCGGGCCAGGCACTGGTCCAGTTGGAGGTGAACGTGGACGACGCCACCGGTGAGACGCTGGCCCACGCCGTCGCCGAATGCCTGGCAGCGGGAGCCAACGACGCCTGGATCACCCCGATTGTCATGAAGAAGGGCCGACCGGCCCACACGGTGAGCGCACTCTGCGATCCGGCGACGGTGGGCGCCGTCGTCGCCGTCCTCACGGCTGAAACCGGTTCCCTGGGCGTTAGGGCACATTCGGTGGAACGCTGGGCGGTTCCGAGGACCATGCACGAGGTCGAGGTTGACGGGCATACGGTGGGCGTCAAGGTTTCCGCCGGTCGGGCCAAGGCCGAACACGACGATGCCGCCAGGGTGGCGCGTGCCACCGGTCGGCCCCTGCGCGAGGTTGTGGCCCTCGCCGAGGAGGCCTGGCGCAATGGTGCTGGTGAACGGTCCTGACCCCCGGCCGTTGCTGGCCTTCCACCCCGGCCTCCCTACGATGAGCCGACCATGACCTCCGGCCCCGACGACCGCCTCTACTTCCGCCAACTGCTCTCCGGCCGCGACTTCGCCACCGATGACCAGATGGCCCGTCAGATGGTCAACTTCGTCTACCTGATCGGTGACCGGATGACCGGCGAGGCCGTGATCGTGGATCCCGCCTACGACGTTGCGGGCCTGCTCGGGGTGCTCGAGGCCGACGGCATGCGGTGCACCGGAGTGCTCGCCACCCACTACCACCCGGACCACGTGGGTGGCTCGATGATGGGATTCGACGTGACCGGAGCCCGTGAGTTGATGGAGCACGTGTCGGTGCCGGTGCATGCCCAGCGCGAGGAGGTCGAGTTCATCGCCAAGGTGACCGGCCTGGGCGACGACGAGATCGTCGGCCACGAGAGCGGAGACGTCGTGATGGTGGGAGAGATCGCCATCGACCTGATCCACACACCCGGCCACACCCCGGGTAGCCAGTGCTTCCTCGTGGACGGCCGGCTGGTGGCCGGGGACACCCTCTTCCTGGAGGGCTGCGGGCGGACCGACCTGCCGGGAGGCGACCCGGCCGCCCTGTACCACAGCCTCCACAATCGCCTCTCCCGGGTGCCGGACGAGGCTGTGCTTTATCCGGGCCACCTCTACTCACCGCAGCCCTCGGCTCCGATGGGTGAGACCCGTCGGGACAACTTCGTGTTCAAGCCGCGTTCCGAGGAACAGTGGCTGACGATGTTCGGTCGCTGACCGGACCGATTCCGGCCCCGGCCGGAGAGCGAGCGGAGGATTCCTGATGTTCAGAGCCCTGATGGTCGACAGGCCCGATGACGGTTTCACCTGTGGGATCGTGGAGTTGTCCGACGACGACCTGCCGGATGGTGACGTGGTCGTCGACGTCGAATACTCGACGGTCAACTTCAAGGACGGCCTTGCGGTCACCGACTCGTCGCCCATCGTCCGGAACTTTCCGATGGTTCCGGGAATCGACCTGGCGGGCACCGTGGCAGCGTCTGACTCTCCAGACGTGGCCGTCGGTGAGCGCGTGGTCGTGAACGGCTGGGGTCTGGGCGAGGAGGCCTGGGGAGGGTTCTCCCAGCGGGCCCGGCTGGACGCCGGATGGACCGTTCCGATTCCCGACGGCATCACGGCACTGGAGGCCATGGCGATCGGCACGGCGGGCTACACGGCGATGCTCTGCGTGCTGGCACTGGAGGACCACCACGTCACGCCCGAATCCGGTCCGGTGCTGGTGACAGGTGCCGCTGGAGGCGTCGGAAGCGTGGCGGTGGCGCTCCTGGCCGCCAGGGGATACGAGGTCCACGCCTCGACCGGGCGTCCCGCCGAGGCCGGGTACCTGAAGAGCCTCGGGGCATCCGTCATCGTCGAACGCGGCGAGCTCTCCGAGGGAGGAGGCCGGGCCATGGCACGCGCCCGGTGGGCTGGAGCGGTGGATGCGGTGGGCAGCCACACGTTGGCCAACGTGCTGGCCCAGATCCAACCGGAAGGCTGCGTGGCGGCCTGTGGCCTCGCCCAGGGGATGGACCTGGTGACGACCGTGGCGCCGTTCATCCTCCGGGGCGTGACGCTGCGCGGCGTCCATTCGGTGCACGTACCGCTCCCCCGTCGACTCGAAGCGTGGCGGCGCCTCGACGAGGACCTGGACCGCGACCTCCTGGCGTCGATGACACGCGTGGTCGGCCTGGCCGAGGTGCCGGCGGTGTCCGAGGAGATCCTGGCCGGCCGAATCCGCGGTCGGGTCGTGGTCGACGTCAACGCGTAGGAGTGGACCGGTCGTGAAGCTAGGACTGGGTCTGGACGTCTGGTCCGAGCCCCGCGTGGAAATGCCGCTGCGCCGGATCCTGCTGGCGGAACGCCTGGGCTTCGACTCGGTGTGGACGGCCGAGATCTACGGTGCCGATGCCGTCACCCCCCTGGCCTTCCTGGCTGCCCACACCCGGTACCTCCGGTTGGGGAGCGCCGTGGCCCAGGTTCCCGCCCGCCCGCCGACGACGACGGCCATGCAGTTCGGGACCCTGGAGGCGCTGGCCCCCGGCCGGGTCGTGTGCGGCCTCGGCCTGTCCGGGCCGCGGGTGGCCGAGGGCTGGTATGGACAGCCGTGGGGGCAGCCCAACCAGCGGCTCCGGGACTACGTGGCGATCGTCCGGCAGGTGTTCCGGCGGGAAGGGCCGGTCGCCCACGAAGGATCTGAGCTGGCACTTCCCTACACCGGGCCGGGATCGGTGGGGGCCGGCCGACCGTTGAAGCCGATCCTGCACATGAACCCCGACCTGCCCATCTTCCTGGCCACGGGTGGCCCGGCAAACGTGCGCCTGACCGCCGAGTTGGCCGATGGGTGGCTGCCGCTGGGATACACCCCGGGGAGCGCCCACCTCTACTCCGCCGACCTGGCCCTCGGGCTGAAGCGCGGTGGCCGCGTGATGGCGGACCTGGAGGTACAGGTCGGGGTGACGGTCAGGCTCACCGACGACGTGGCAGCGGTGTTCGACGCGGCCCGGCCGGGCGTGGCCATGAGGGTCGGCGGCTACGGGCCGTCCTCGCACAACTTCCATCGGGACGCCATGGTCCGCCGGGGATTCGGCGAATCAGCCGAGCGGATCACCGAACTGTTCGCCGCCGGTCGTCGCGAGGAGGCTGCTGCGGCCGTGCCTGACGACTACCTGGATGACGGGGCCCTGGTCGGTTCCCGGAAGCGAATCGCCGATCGGTTCCAGCAGTGGGGTTCGACGGTGGCCACCGGCCTGACGGTGAGGCCCGTCTCGGTGCTCGAGATGGAGCTGCTGGCGGAGCTGGCGGGCTGCGAGCCGCGCCCGGATGTCGGGGTTCCACCGGGTCCGGCGTTCTGATCGACGGTGTGATCGTCGGCGGGTCGGGGTCGGTCGTACCCTCGGATACCCGGAACCGTGGTGCGCGAGGAGGGACTTGAACCCTCACATCCTTTCGGACACAGGAACCTGAATCCTGCGCGTCTGCCAATTCCGCCACTCGCGCGTGCAGCGTCAGAAAGGCTAACGGAAGCCGGTGGAATGAGGCGCGCCCCGTAGGGACGCGCCGGGATCGTCCACGGGGTGACCGGTAGTCTCAGGGCACCGTGGGTGCCGTGCTTCTCGTCGACCTTCCATGTCCCGGATATGTGGGGGCGGTCGTGCCACCGCGGAGAACGTGATTGCTCCCCGACGGATGGAGCGAAGCCGGTCCGTGAAGTTGGAGGCCGGGACCGCCAGCCACACGGGGCTGGTCAGGACGGCCAACCAGGATTCGGTCGGCATGGCGGATGGCCTCTACGTGGTGGCGGACGGAATGGGGGGCCACCGCGGAGGCGAGGTGGCTTCGGCCGAGGCGGTGGCCGCCATGCTGGCCGTGTTCGACCGCCGCGACCGACCGGGCCTCGTGGCTGCCGTCCGCTCCGCCAACCGGACGATCCTGGAGAGGTCAGCCGTTCAGCCGAGTCTCTCCGGGATGGGGACGACGCTGTGTGCCCTCGCCGTCGTCAACTCCGCCTCGGGCGACGAGGTCCTCGCCGTGGCCAACATCGGAGACAGTCGGGTGTACCGCTTTGCGGCCGGTGAGCTGGTCCAGGTGAGCGACGACCACAGCCTCGTGGCGGACCTGGTGCGGGCCGGGGAGCTCTCCGCTGAGGAGGCGGCCCGCCACCCCCAGCGCAACATCCTCACCCGTGCGCTGGGCATCGAAGCCGATCCGGTGATCGACAGCTGGGAACTCGAGCCGGTGCTCGGCGACCGGTACCTGCTGTGCAGCGACGGGCTGTTCAACGAGCTGGACGACGGGATGCTGGCCGAGATGCTGGCGGTGGGATCGGTCCAGGAGACGGCGGACCGGCTGGTCGACGAGGCTGTCGAGAACGGTGGTCATGACAACGTCACGGTCCTGGTCGTAGAGGTCGTGGCCGGGCCGAACGCCCACGAGGGTCGTCGATCAGCAATACCGGCCGCCCGGTCGGAGCGGTCGACCAACACCTCGTCGGTGGCCGAACAGGGTGGGTTCGCGTTCGGAACGGCGCTGGCCATGGCTGCCTGCGTGGTCGCGACCGTCGGCCTGGTACTCGGCCTGTATGCCCGTCAGGGGTGGTTCATCGGGTCCGATGACGGTGACGTAGCCGTCTTCCGCGGCAGGCCGTCGGGCCTCCTGTGGTTCGACCCGACCTTCGTGGAGGGTGGGGACCTACGGTTGGCCGGGCTGGACGGTCCGACCCGCATCGCCGTGGACGAGACGATCATCGTCGGGTCGCTGGACGAGGCCAGGCGCCTGATCGAGGGCTTCCGCGTGGGAATGGAAGCCGTTCGTAGAGAGCAGGCCTGACCGACGGCCCGGAGAATCCGGCTGGCGGTAGAATCCAGCGCCGTGTCAGCGCCGGGACCCACTGTCTTCAACGACCGTTACGAACTGCATCGCCAGATCGCGCGCGGCGGCATGGCCGACGTCTACCTGGCGCGGGACCTGCTGCTCGACCGCCCGGTCGCGGTGAAGGTCCTGTTCGACGAGTTCTCCGCCGATTCCAGCTTCGTCGAGCGCTTCCGGCGCGAGGCGCAGGCGGCGGCGAACCTGAACCACCCGAACATCGTGAGCGTCTACGACTGGGGCGAGGAACAGGGCACCTACTTCATCGTCATGGAGTACGTGGAGGGCCGCAGCCTTGCCGAGATGCTGAGGTCCGAGGGGAGCATCCACCCGGATCGGGTAGCCGACATCGGTGCCGACATCGCAGCCGCACTGGCCTTCGCCCACCGGAGCGGCCTCGTGCACAGGGATGTGAAGCCCGGCAACGTGCTGGTGACTCCCAACGGACAGGTGAAGGTGGCGGACTTCGGCATCGCCACCGCGCTCGTGGGTACCAGGAACGACCTGACCCAGTCGGGCTCCGTCATGGGTACCGCCACCTACTTCTCGCCGGAGCAGGCGCAGGGACGCCCCGTTGATCCCCGGAGCGACCTGTACTCGTTGGGCATCGTGCTCTACGAGATGCTCCTCGGTAGGCCTCCGTTCACGGGCGAGACGCCGGTGGCCATCGCCTACCGCCACGTTCAGGACAGCCCCATGTCGTTGAGGGCGGCGGGAGCTGCGGTGGCGGAGTCATTGGAGGCCATCACCCTCAAGCTGCTGGCGAAGAACCCGGTGAACCGGTACCCCACCGCAGAGGACCTGAGAGGTGACCTGCGGCGTTACCGGGAGGGGGCACACGACCTCCGGGTGGGCGCTCCTGCTCCCGTCCCGCAGGCCAGCCCGGTAGTGGCGATGCCCGCGTCGCCACAGGACTTCGGCGGCGGTACCCGTCACCGGCGTGACGACGGCCTCCGTCGGACGGCGTTGTTCACCGTCGTGCTGGCGGCGCTGCTGGTCGCCTTCGGGTACCTGGTGCTGGAGTTCTTCGACACCCTGGGTGTCAGCGGAGACGATCCGGCTCCGGTCGGAATCACGCTCGTCGAGGTGCCCACCCTCATCGGGCGACCGTTGGACCAGGCCCGCGACACGCTGCGGGAGGCCCACCTGAGCGTGCAGATGGACTACGAGGTGAACTCGCACTACCCGGAGAACACGGTCTTCCGCCAGGAGCCGGTAGCGGGTACCAAGATCGAGCCGGCGGAGACGGTCCGGCTCTGGGTGAGTCGCGGAACGGGCCCGATGGTGCTCCTCGACGTCCTCGGTGATCTCGCCACCGACGCGGTCCGCGACCTGGAAGCGATGGGACTCAGCGTGGAGACCGTCGGACAGGAACACCCGGTCGTGCCGGACGGCGAGGTCGTCGACCAGTCCCCGGATCCGGGCTTCGAGATCACGGCGGGAGCGAGGGTGATCCTGTTCGTGTCGACGGGGCCGGCAGTCGAGGAGGTTCCGGACCTGAGCAACCGTCCGGTGTTGGATGCCATGAACATCGTCTCCAAGTTGGGTTGGCAGGCCAGCACCACCGAGGAACGCAGCCGGACGGTGCCGATCGGCCAGGTCGTGCGGACCGAGCCGCCCGCCCACAGCGAGCTGGCTCCGGGCGGCACCATCCAGATCGTGGTCTCATCCGGGTTGCCGCTGGTCATGGTTCCGCCCGTCGAGTCCATGATGGAGGCGGCCGCCGTGCTGGCCCTTGAATCGGTGGACCTGGAGGTGAACGTCCGCTACGAGCCGCTTCCGGCGTTCAGCCCCAACGACGGACGGGTCATCAGCCAGAGCCCGCTCCCGGAGGACGAGGTGGACTTCGGAACCACGGTGACCATCGTCATCGGGCAGGCCGACGACGGGTCGGGCAACGGCAATCCTCCTGTGGACGCTCCCGGCTCCACCGGCTGAGTTGAACCCGGGCTGTTCAGCCCACGCGTGCCAGGAAGTTGGCCAGCAGGTCGTGGCCGCCGATCGTCAGGATCGACTCCGGGTGGAACTGCACTCCCTCGACGTCGAGCTCCCGGTGGCGTAGTCCCATGACCAGCCCGTCCTCGCTGGTGGCCGTGATCTCCAGCTCGTCGGGCACGGACTCACGGTCGACGATCAGCGAGTGGTAGCGGGTGGCTTCCAGGGGGTTGGGAAGGCCGGCGAACACCCCGGCACCCTCGTGGTGGATCCAGGAGGTCTTGCCGTGCATGACCTCCGGTGCGCGCACCACGTCGCCACCCCAGGTGCTTCCGATGGCCTGATGGCCCAGGCACACGCCCAGTACCGGGATCCGGCCGGCTGCCCACCGGATGGCAGCGGTAGAGATGCCGGCATCCTCCGGGCGACCGGGGCCCGGGCTGATGAGCAGGGCATCGGGTTCGAGGGCGGCAATGGCGTCCAGGTCCACGGCGTCGTGGCGGTGGACTATCGGTTGCGCACCCAGCTCCCCGAGGTACTGGACGAGGTTGTAGACGAACGAGTCGTAGTTGTCTATGACCAGTACCCGGGCGCCCACGCGCAGCACGCTAGCCACCGGCACGCACGGCGGCGCCGGGGAATTGGTTCCGACCACCCGGGTGGGTCGTCGGGTGCCCTATCCTCCGAGGCATGTCGAGTAGCGAGAACGTCGAACCACAGGACGCGCCTTCGCGGCCCGGTCCGGCCAAGCGAAAGGTCCAGGGAGGTCGGGTCACCCCGAAGGGCACCCGGGCGGGAGCGCGTCCGGACTCTTCGATGTCGGCGGGCCACGAGCCCTCTCCGACCTGGCTGGCGGCACTCATGTTCGGGCTTCTGGGCCTGGGCGTCCTGATCATCTTCTTCAACTACGTGGGTTGGATGCCGGGTGGAACGAGCAACGGCATCCTGCTGCTCGGCCTCGGGTCGATCCTGGGCGGGATCATCACCGCCACCCAGTACCACTGACCGGGGCCCGTTCGTCGGGCCATCGGGTTGAATGACACGAGTGTGATTCACCCACAGGGTTGTCCACAGGCTGTGGATCGCGCCTGACGGTCGGTTACAGGTCCTCGGTCTGCTGGAGTTCCATGTCGTCCATGCAGTGGCGGGGTGGATCGGGTGCCTCGTCGGGGGCAACCGTCATGCGGACCTCGGTGCCGCACAGGCTGCAGCGGTACTGGAGCTTCACCTTGCGGAGTTCGCCGGCCGGTGGCGGATCGGGTATCGGCGTGGCCAGCATCCTGAGTACGGCCAGGCCCATGCGGAACATGAGCAGGGCCACCGCCACGGCGAAGGCGATCTTGAGGACCATCACCCGGCCAGCCTAAGGGTGGGTGCCGGCCCGGGCTGTTCGGACCGGCGGACCAGAACCGTTTGTGGCACCGCCGGTAGTGTCCGGCCCGCATGCCGTCCGAACGCCGGGCGGGTCGACCGGGAGGAACCCACATGGAGCCGACGACTGCGACCGACCTGGCCCTGCTGATCCTGCGGTGCGTCATCGGGTTGACCATGGCCGCCCACGGCTGGAACAAGTTCACGGGCGGCGGGAAGATCCCCGGGACCGGCCGGTGGTTCGACAGCATCGGCATGCGCCCGGGTCGCCTGAACGCATACCTGGCAGCCTCCACCGAGGTGGGGGCAGGGCTGCTGCTGGCCGTCGGGCTGCTCTCGTCGTTCGCTGCGGCGGGGATCATCGGCGTCATGACCGTGGCCTGGTGGACCACGCACCGCTCCAACGGCTTCATGATCCTGAAGGAGGGCTGGGAGTACGTCTTCGTGCTGGCCGCCATGTCCCTGGTGACGGCGATCCTGGGTCCCGGCTCCTGGTCGGTGGACGACGCCCTGGGCATCGCCGGCGACCTCGACGGCATGACCGGGCTGTGGATCGCGCTGCTGGTGGGCGTGGGCGGCGGTGTCGCCCAGATGCTCACCTTCTACCGGCCATCCAGCGTGGCGGGGGGCGACTGATCGAACCGGCCGATCGTGCCAGATCAACTCAGGGGCCCGCTGGACGAAGACCTGGACCTCCGGGCATTGGAGGAATGGCTGGTCGACCGCCTTTCTGACGACGGGGTCGAGGCCGTGCGATTGGCGGCACCGGTCCGACCCGAGGGCGGCTACTCGGGAGAGACGCTGATCCTGCCTGCCGTCGTCGAGAAGGATGGCCGGGAGGTGGAGGAGCGCTTCGTCGTGAGGCGTGAGCCTCCGGAGGCGGCCATCTACCCGGCGCAGTCGCCGACCACCACCGTCGAGGTGGAGTTGCAGTGGCGGGTGCTGCGGGGACTGGAGGACCACTCCGAGGTGCCCGTGGCCCCGTCCGTCGGCTTCGAGCCGGACGGGAAGGTCCTGGGCGGACCGTTCTTCGTGACCGGCTTCGTAGCCGGCGACATACCGCGGGAGGATCCGGCGTACGTGGCCGAGGGCTTCTATGCGGAGGCCACGTCTGAGCGCAGACGAGCCATGAACGAGGCAGCGGCGCAGACCATCGCCGCGGTGAACCGGGTGGACTGGATGGCCGCCGGCCTCGGCCACCTGGTCCCGGAGGGGTGTGAGCCCACGAACCTCCGCCAACTGGACCTGTGGGAGGAGTTCGCCACGGGCGAGTTGAGAGGGCGCCTGCATCCGACCCTGGCCGAGGGTTGGCGGAGGCTCAGGGCCGAGGTTCCACCCGATGCTCCACCGGCTCTCTGCTGGGGTGACTGCAGGCTGGGGAACATCTTCTGGGATGGAGCCAGACCGGTCTGCACGACCGACTTCGAGGGGGCGACCATCGCCCCGGCGGAGTTCGACCTGGGATGGTTCCTGAGCTTCGACCGGTGGATCCACGAGGCATGCGGGAACCCCCGCCTGGACGGCGAGCCAACCCGGGAGGAGCTGGTCGGGGTGTACGAGCGGGCGCTGGGGCGCCGGGCGGTGGGTGTGCGTTGGCACGAGGTCTTCGGCGCGGCCCGCTACTGCGCCCTCGTCCTGCGGATCATGAACCGCCTGGAGGAACGTGGCCTCCTGCCACCCGGGAGCGACCTCTACCTGGGCGGAGGGGTCACTGATGCCCTGCGGATGCAGTTGGAGGAACGCTGAACCGGCGACCCACCTACGGTGACGGCATGCAGGTCATCCTGAGCGACGACCACCGTGCCCACTTCCCGTCCGGGGAGCTCTTCGAGGGTGGCCTGGTTCGGCCATTCGAGTGTCCGGAACGATGGGACCATGTGGTGGCCGCCCTGGATGCGGCCGGATTCGAGGACCGCCACGAGCCTGAGCCGGTCGACCTGGATCGGGTCGTCCGGGTCCACGATCCTGCCTACGTCGACTTCCTACGGACGTTCTGGGAGGACTGGACGGCATCCGGGCACAGTGGCGACGCCATCCCCACCATGTTCCCGGTGCGTGGGCTACGCGACGACCGCGTGCCCCTCGAGCCCGATGGTCGGCTGGGGTACTACGCCCTCGCTGCCGAGACGGCGATCACCGCCGGGACGTGGAAGGCCGCGTCGGCCGCGGCGGCCATTGCCCAGACAGGGCAGCGCCTTGTCGCCGGTGGGTCGGCGGTGGCCTTCGGACTGTGCAGGCCGCCGGGCCACCATGCGTCGTCCGACCAGTTCGGCGGGTACTGCTTCCTGAACAACGCGGCCATCGCCGCAGAGGGGTTCCTCGTCGACGGGGCCGATCGGGTGGCGGTACTGGACATCGACTTCCACCATGGCAACGGCACCCAGGGCATCTTCTGGGAGCGGGCCGACGTGCTTTTCACGTCGCTCCATGGGCACCCGGCCGACGCTTTCCCGTACTTCCTCGGTTATGAGGACGAGACGGGGGCCGGTCTCGGGGAGGGCTGCACCGCCAACTATCCGATGCACCCAGGCACTGGCTTCGCCGAATGGTCGACGGCACTAGACGATGCCTGCCGGCGGATCCTCGCCCACCGACCGGATGCACTGGTGGTGTCACTCGGCGTGGACACCTTCGAGGGTGACCCGATCAGCTTCTTCCGCCTGGCCACTGCCGACTACCTGGACGTAGGTCGTCGGATCGGCGCCCTGGGGCTACCCACCCTCTACGTGATGGAGGGCGGCTACGCGGTGGCCGAGATCGGCACCAACACGGTCAACGTGCTGTCGGGCCACCTCGAGGCCTGACCGGCGACGGGTGCTGTGTCGGGTGGGCCTTCAGCCCGCGTCGAACCCGGCGATGAGCCGCTTCGGGGCGGTGAGCCTCCAGGAGTCCTCCACCACCGCGGCCACCTCGTCCCAGTCGAGGTCCACGTCGAGCCTCAGGCCGGCCCAGCCCCGTGGGCCGACGTAGGGGGGTACGAAGAAGCGGTCTGGTTCCTGATCGACGAGCTCGGCCTGGACCCCCGGTGCTGCCTTGAACCAGATGGTGGGTCGTCCGTCGGCGTGGTGCTCGTGGAGGTTGCAGAAGGCGGGGCGCTTCACGACGCCGAAGGTCGGTGCCCCGTGGTTCAGGCGCTCCTCCACGCCGGGTAGTGCGAGGCAGACCTCCCGCAGCCGGTCGAGCAGGTGCCCGTCAAGTGGGTCGCGGGGTGGATGGTCCATGGTGGAGCTGATGGGAATCGAACCCACGACCCCCTGCTTGCAAAGCAGGTGCTCTAGCCAACTGAGCTACAGCCCCGTGTGGTCCCGTCGGGACACGGCCCAGCGTACGAGGCGGGTGACCGTGGCCGTTGGTGGATCGGGTCATACCGGCGGGTGGCGCCGTGCTGCCTTTGGTCAGGGGCTGACTACCTGGAGCGGGGTGTGACGGGCCAGGACGTCGAAGTCGGCGTCGGCGTGGAGAATCGGGGTGTGGGCCTCGATGGCGGCGGCGATGGGGCAGTCGACGAGCCGGCGCACGGTCTCGCCCTGTCGACGACAGGTCCCAAAGAGCGAGGCAGCAGCCTCGTAGTCGGCCGGCGTGGTGGTGACCACCCCGGCCCGGGCGAGGAGCCTGCGGAGGTCGGCCAGGTGCTGGTCGTCCCGGACGCCGGCCAGGACCTCCATGCGGACCGGTGTCACGTAGGAACTCGACACAGGCAGAGGTGTCGATCAGGATCACAGGGCGCGACCCGCCCGGAGTTCGCCCAGGTCGCCGCCCCATCCGGAACCGCGGAGGCTCCCCGCACCGGGGCGACAGGACCTGCGCTGTGGTAGTGGATCTGTCCCGGCGGTGGGAATGGGGCACGATGGGGTGGTGTCAACCACCGGACAGGCCGCCCCCGTGGGAAGAGCGGCGTGATCAAGTACCTGGGATCCAAGCGCCGCCTCGTCCCGGTGCTGGGTGGCCTCTTCGAGGCATCGGGTGCCCGCACGGCCCTGGACCTCTTCACCGGCACCACCCGGGTGGCCCAGGAGTTCAAGCGGCTGGGCGGTCTCGTGACGGCGGTCGACACCGCCCGTTATGCCGAGGCGTTCGCCCGGTGCTACGTCGTCGCCGACGCCGACGAGGTGGATCACGGCGAGGTGGCCGGGGCCCTGGAACACCTGGATGGACTGCCGGGTGAACCCGGCTACTTCACCGAGACGTTCTGTGAGAGCTCTCGCTTCTTCCAGCCGTTCAACGGCGCCCGCATCGACGCCATCCGGACCGCCCTTGCCGCCGATTTCGCCGACTCACCGATCTTCCCGATCCTGCTGACCAGCCTCATCGAGGCCGCCGACCGGGTGGACTCCACCACCGGGCAGCAGATGGCCTACCTGAAGGCGTGGGCTCCCCGGTCGTTCAAGGACCTGGAACTCCGGGTGCCGGAGCTCCTGAGGGGGACCGGTACGGCCGTCCGGGGCGACGCCGTGACGCTGGCCGGCGAGCTGGGGCCGTTCGACCTCGCCTACCTGGATCCGCCGTACAACCAGCACCGGTACGTCACGAACTACCACGTCTGGGAGACCCTGGTGGCCTGGGACGCGCCCGAGCACTACGGGGTGGCCTGCAAGCGCATCGACTCCCGCGACGAGGCCACCAAGAGCGCGTTCAACCGCAAGCGTGAGATGCCCGGAGCCCTCGCAGCAACGGTTGCCGACCTGCAGGCCGACGTCGCGGTTCTCTCGCACAACGACGAGTCGTGGATCGGGCTGGACGAGCTGGTCGAAATCTGCCGTCCGCGCGGCGAGGTGGCCGTGCTCTCGTTCGACTCGAAGCGCTACGTCGGGGCACAGATCGGGATCCACTCACCGGATGGCGAGCGGGTGGGCGAGGTATCGCACCTGCGGAACGTGGAGTACCTGCTGGTGGCCGGAGATCCGGCCCGGGTCCGCCGCATGGTCGAACCGTTGGCCGCAAGCCCCTCGCCAAGCCTGACCTGACAGGCCGTGACCGGGCTGGTCCGGTGGCGCCCCGTTGCCGGCGGGTCCTGTCCGGTCAGGCCGCCATCGGTCGGCCGAAGGGCAGGTCGGCCAGCCAGCCGGCCAGGAAGGCCTCGGCCTGTTCACAGGCGCCCAGGATCGGGCCGTCCCGGTGCCCGGCGACGTCGCCGATGATGGATGACACGGTGTCCCGGATCGCGTCCGCCCCGCCCACCAGCGGTCCGACCGTGGTCACGAAGTCGGGGAGGGCAAGCACGCCGTTTCGCCTGCAGTGGGCCACCGCCCTCGTGGTGATCGGAAGCGGGCCGGTCGGAACCACGACACGGGCCTGCAGGCGGTCTGCGGCCACGTGGTCGATGACACCAACCTTGGAGCCGACGAACAACAGGTCTGCTGTCGCCGTAAGTGGGTCCTCGGCTTCGACGACTGAGAGGCCACGGCTGGCCAACTCCTCGACCAGGGTCGGACCGTCCGATCCGTCCACCACTGCGGTCCCCGCGTCCGGGCAGGCGGCCAGGCCGGCAGCCACCGCTCCGACGGCGAGAAGGACGGCGTCGGTCGGGGCTTCTAGGTCGCCCAGTTCGCCGGCGGCAACGCCCTTTCCGGCGGTGAGCCGGTAGCCGGCGTCCCACCCGGCCACCTCGGCGGCGAATGCGGCAATAGCGACGTCGCGACCTTCGGGGGTGGAGTTGACGCCCGCCGAGATGCCGGTCTCACGACGTTCCAGCGAGGCCAGGGCGTACGTGACCGACCGGGCGAGGTCCTTCGCTCCGCTCTGGAGGACCTTCGGCGCCAGGCGAACCACGCCGTGGCCGGATACGTCTCCGAGGTCGATGGCCATGAAGGCGTCTGTGGTGGTGGCCTTGCGGATGAACACGGCTTCAGTCTCGTAGATCGGTTCGGTTCAGGAACCGTCGGGGGTCGGCTCGAGGGCGGCCACCACCTGTTCGACCCGGAGGCGGGCGTTCTCCAGGCGGGACCGGCAGTGGCGGATGAGCACGTCGGCGCGCTGTACCCGCTCGGCCAGCTGGTCCACGTCGGTGGCCTCGGACTCCAGCGAGGCAAGAATTCCCTGCAGCTCGTCGAGGGCATCGGCGTAGCCGGGCAGCCCGTCGGCCTCCTGGTGCTCGCTATTCACGGCGCCTCCTCGTGACCTGCCGGTTCCGTCCCGTCGACGGTGCTGGTGACCGTACCCCCGGCCACGTGTGTGACCAGCGTGTCGCCGGTCGCCGTGTCGGTCACGGACCTGACGAGGGCTCCGTCCGCCAGGCGTGTGATCGACCAGCCCCGGGCGAGGATCCGGGCCGGGTCCAGGGCCCGCAGGTTGCCCGCCAGGGCAGCCAGCCGTTCGGACTGCCGGTCGAGGGTGGCGATGGGTGAACGACGCAGTCGTCCGATCAGGTCGTCGAGGCGATCAGCCCGGCGGTCCAGAACGTTGGTGGCCGACGTGGCGGTCCGCTGCGCCAGGTCGTCGAGTAGGTCCGTTGCCCGGGCAGTGCTGGCGCCGGCCCGTTGGGAAATGGACCTCTGGAGGTCGGTGACCGCGTCGGCGAAGGCAGCCACCTGCCCGACGATGGCAGCCGCACACGCCGTCGGGGTCTTGAAGGCCGAGTGGGCCACCTCGTCGGCGACGGAGCGGTCAACCTCATGTCCGATGCCGCTGACCACGGCCACGTCCAGCGTGGCGATCGTCCGTGCCAGAACCTCAGCGTCGAAGGCGGCCAGGTCGGTGGCCGAACCGCCGCCTCGGACCAGGGCGATCACGTCGGGTCCGTGGCTGGCGACCATGTGCATCGCCTCGGCCAGGTCGATCGCCGATCCGTCGCCCTGGACCCGGGCGTCGCGCTCCAGGATCGTGAACGGGAACCCGCTGCGGGAGAGTTCTTCGGTGAAGTCGGCGTGGGCGGCGGACCCGATGCTGGTCACCAGGCCGATTCGTAGCGGCGGCACCGGAATCGGGTTGGCCCGGTTGGCCCTCAGCAGGCCCTCGTCGTCCAGGGCGTGGAGCAGGCGCTCGCGCTCAGCGGCGAGGCGGCCGAGGGTGAAACCGGGATCGATCCCCTGCATGATGAGCTGCAGGCGACCGCTGGGTGGGTAGAAGTCGAGCCGGGCCCGGATGCGAACCTGGATGTCGTTGGCCAGGGCCAGCCCGCCGGCTTCGGCCAGCGTGCGGTCCACCCGTCCCCTGGCCTGCTTGAACAGCGCCACGCTGAGCTTGACGGCGACGGCCCGTCCCGGCTCGTCTGACGGCTCGACCAGGTCGAAGTAGGCGTGGCCCGACCTGGCGTCATGGAAGCCGGAGATCTGACCCTCGACCCACAGGTCGCCGGGGAAGAGGGCTGAGAGCCCCTCCTTCAGGAGTTCTCCGAGTCGCCCGACGGTCAGGACCACCAGATCGTCGGGTGGCACTTCGGCTTCCGGGATCACGAGGGCGACCCTACTAACCACTTGTGACGGGCCCCTGTGGGCTGGACGGTTGCGTGTCGTAACCAGATCGTCACCGGCCGAATTGCAAGGTTGCAGGGTGTGACTACTACGTTCCAGCGGTCGGCAGTCACTTGTTTGGCTACAGATGATTCAATGATTGATGATCATGCTGGGACGGTCTGGGTTCTGACGGCCGATCGGCCGATCGGCGGGTACAAGGGGGGTGGAACATGGCACTGGTGGTTGAGGAACGTTCCGCCGCGGATTCGCAGGCCCCGACGGTCACCGTCGCCAGCCTCGCCCGCGACTGGGGAACCAGTGACCCTGACCGCATCGCCATGCGGGAGAAGGACTTCGGCATCTGGCAGGAGTACTCCTGGGCCCGCACCTGGGACCTCGTAATGGACGCCGCCCACGGCCTGCTGGCCCTCGGAATCGACGTAGGCGACCGGGTCTCCATCCAGGCGGAGGACCGCCCCGAATGGGTCATCCTGGACCTCGCGGCCGTGGCCGTGCGTGGCATCACGGTCGGCTTCTACCCGACCAATCCCGCTGCGGAGGTCGAGTACCTCCTGACCGACTGCGGGTCCACCGTCCACCTGGCCGAGGACCAGGAGCAGGTCGACCGGGTGCTGGAGATCGATCCTGCAGCGGTTCCGAACCTCGCCCGGGTCATCTACTGCGAGCCCAGGGGAGTCCACTCCTACGCCGACGACCGGCTCATGGACTGGGACGACTTCCTGGTCGCCGGCCGACAGCACCGGGCCGAGAACCCCGATGCGGTGGTGGGTCGCATGGCCGAGGCCCGACCGGACGACGTGATGACGCTTGTCTACACGTCGGGCACTACCGGCCCGCCCAAGGGGGCCATGCTCACCAACGCCAACACGGAGTTCTCCATCACGCGGATCATGGGCGAGGACGGGCTCAGGGGGAAGCGTGTACCCACGGCCGACGACCTCGTGGTCACCTACCTGCCGTTGTGCCATGTTGCCGAGCGCATCTTCTCCACCTGGCACATGGTCTCCTGCGGTCTCTGCCTCAACTTCGCCGAGTCGATCGAGACCGTCACGGTGAACCTGCGCGAAGTCCAGCCCACCCTGTTCTTCGCCGTGCCCCGCATCTGGGAGAAGCTCCACGCCACGGTGATGATCAAGGGAGGTGACTCCTCGCCGTTCAAGCGCCTCTGGCTGAAGTTCGGCCTCAAGCTGGCAGGGGTCATCGGTCGGGCGAAGGTGGGCAACGGTGGCCTCCACACCCCGAAGAGCCGCCTCCTGAACCTGATCGGCTACCCCCTGGTGTTCCGGGCCCTCCAGGAACGAATCGGGCTCCGACGCTGCTGGCATGCCGGGTCGGGTGCGGCACCCATCGCTCCTGAGGTACTCGAGTTCTTCACCGGCATCGGGGTGCCCGTCTACGAGCTGTACGGCATGACCGAGAACTCCGCCGTGGCCACCGGCAACTTCCCGGGTCGGATGTCCCTCGGCACCGTCGGTGAGCCGTATCCGGACATCGGCTTCCGCCTGGACGAGGAGACCGGTGAGATCCAGACGAAGCACCCGGGTGTCTTCGCCGGCTACTGGAACAGGCCCG
>Ga0206681_10000066_pt1 | contig 68656 bp, 88 predicted proteins | sample M150012015metaG_FD_161048 | JGI IMG/M metagenome (GOLD analysis project Ga0206681, IMG submission 161048) | Ammonia-oxidizing marine archaeal communities from Monterey Bay, California, United States - M1 500m 12015 | ecosystem: Environmental > Aquatic > Marine > Intertidal zone | place: USA... | reverse complement strand
TACAATCAACCATCTGTATGTTGATGTTCTTTTTTTTACCTGCTTCTAGTAGAGCTTTTTCTTCCCAACGTATGGAATCGTAAAGAATTGTAACATCAGGATTCACTGTCCCCAATCCTCACCAACCGTTTGGGCCGGCTTGAGATCGAAACCATTTGAACTTTTTGCTAATTCAAAACTTGCGCCACATTCTGGACATGTTACAATTTCCCCTTCAAGTGCATCACTTGGTATGGAGATCTCAGCATCACATTCTTCACATTTTGACATATCTTTCTTTCATTTCTCCTCTTTATTTATCATTAATTATCTTTTTTTCTAGTCTGTCTTCAAGTGGAATTTCTATTAAATCTCCCATTCTTAGATTTTTTAGTCCTGCTGCAACTGCTTTTGCACCTGCCTCATCTTTCTTTAATCCTAATAATGACATCAAATAAGCAGCGCCTGTTTTTCCAGCTAATTCTCCAAATACTATTCTTCTTCTATTGCCCACGGCTCTTGGTGGTATTGGCTCATAGGCAGCTGGATTTTTCAAAATTGCTGCAAGGTGTGTACCAGCTTTGTGTTTGTATGCTGATGATCCAACAATTGGTTTTGAATCGTATGGCACAATTTTTGTATAATCTTCAATTAATTTAGATAAATCTAGTAACATATCTAATCTAAAGTCATTTGGTGATTTGTACAAGTAAGTTAATGCAACTGCTACTTCTGCAAGTGGAGGTATGCCTGTTCTTTCACCTATCCCATCAATAGTGGTATGAATTTGATCAACTCCTGCCTCACATGCTGAAAATGCATTTGCCACTGCAAATCCTATATCGTTATGAACATGTGCATCTAATGGTACGTCTACAACTTCTCTAACTTTTTTAACAAAATTATACATTCCAATTGGACGTAAAATTCCAACTGTATCTGGAAGACTAATTCTATCCACCCCTGCATCTTCAATTGCTTTACATACTTCTAATAGAAATTCTGGTTCTGCTCTACTTCCATCTTCTACTGTAAATCTAATTTTTAATCCATGAGATTTTGCATACTCTACTGTTCCTACAGCTCTTTCCAAAGCTTCTTCTCTTGAAATGCGTAATTTTTCTTTTAGATGTATATCTGAAATTCCTAAATATGCTGCACACCATTTTGCATCACAGCTTAATGAAATATCTATATCTCCTTTTAATGCACGTCCATGAGATACAATGTCTGCTGTTAATCCTTGTTTGATAATTGTTTTAGTTGCTTCTTGATGATCCTTTGATACAATTGGGGATATCTCGATTTGATCCACTCCAAAATAATCTAACATCCATGCAATCTGGATTCTTTGTTTATTTGTAAATGAAACTCCTGGATGTTGCTCTCCTTCTCTTAGAGTACTATCTAACACTCTGATTTTTTTTGGATTTTTTTCATATGCGTTATAGATATTTGCATAGTGATTCGGATCTTTCATTACTGAATTCGTTTATCAAAATTGATGATATAAACATATTCGTACTATTTACGTTGAAAATAATTCTAATTGATCCTAAATTAGTTTTGATTTAAAATTTTAAAACGAAACTCGTTTTTAGATAATTTTCTTTAAAATTATTACTGTATTGGTATCTACAACACCTGCAATTTTTCTCAATTCATCAATACTATTGTTAATTTCTGCAATACTTGATGCACTCATTATTGTGGTGATGTCATATTGTCCTGTAATTTCATAAACTGTTTTTACGCCATTTAATTTTGCAAGTTTTAATGATACTTTGGATGTGTCTGTTGCAGAATCTACTGAAACCAATACTATGGCGCTTGTGACATTTTCTTCTCCTAACTCTATTGTAAATTTATTAATTGTTTTACTATCTACTAAATTTTTTACTCGTCTTCTAACTGCTGATTCTGAAAGCTTTAATTTTTTACCAATATCTACAAATGATTCTCTAGCATCTTCTTTTAGATATCCAATAATTCTCTCGTCTGTTTTATCTTTGTACATTTCTTTTTTGTTCCTCTCTACCTATTACAATATCTAAAGCATGTAAAACTTTTGTTACATCTTCTTCGTTAATTACCAATGGTGGTAATATTCTTAGAATATTTCTTCCTGAATATAGCATTAAAACACCTTCTTCAATTAATCCCATTAGAATATCTTTTACTTCAAATTTCATTTCGATCCCAATCATTAGTCCTTTTCCTCTGATCTCTCTAATCATCGTATGTTTCTCTTTTAATTTTTCTAATCCTTCTCTAAACATTTCTCCCATTTTTTTAGAGTTTTCAATTAATCCATCTTCTGTTATTGATTTTAGAGCTGCAATTCCTGCTGCACATGATATTGGATTTCCACCAAATGTTGATGAATGTTCTCCTTTACTTATTGCAGCTAAAATATCTGGTCTAACTAATGTTGCACCCATTGGTACTCCTCCTGCAATTCCTTTTGCAAGACACAAAATGTCTGGTACTGTATTCCAGTGCTCTCCTGCCCATAATCGACCAGTTCTTCCTAAACCTGCTTGTATTTCGTCAAAAATTAATAGAATTCCTTTTTCGTTACATAGTTTTCTAACTTCTTGTAAGAATCCATCTGGTGCAACAATTATTCCACTTTCACCTTGAATTGGTTCTAAAATTATGAAAGCTGTATCCTCATCAATAACTGATCGAAGTGAATCCATGTCTCCAAATGATGCAAAAGAAACTTTTTCAACTAATGGTGCAAATGCTTTTCTGTATTTTGGATTAAATGTTAATGATAATGCCCCAAATGATTTTCCATGATATGATCCTTTCATTGCAACCATTCCTTTTTTACCTGTAAACTTTCTTGCAAATTTCATTGCAGCTTCAATTGCTTCTGCTCCACTATTGTTAAGATGTACTTGTGTTAATCCCTCTGGTGCTATTTCAATTAATTTTTTTAAAAACTCTTCTCTTGTTTTATTGTACAATGAACTGTGAACCGTAATAATTTTGTCTACTTGTTCTTTAATTGCATTATTGACTCTTTGATTTTGATGTCCTACTAGAGCTACTCCATATCCTCCCATACAATCTACATACTCTTTTCCTTTGATATCCCAAACATGAGCTCCTACACCTTTTTCAATTGTAACTGGAAATCTTTGATATAGATTTCCCATATGTTGATCTTCACTCATGTTCAATCACCGTACAATTATCATGTGTGATTGCTGAAGAAATAGGATTTTCTTTTTGACCATTTGCGATAAAAGCTTGTTTGACTCCCATGTCTAGTGCTTCTGTAGAAGCCAAAATCTTTTTTTCCATACCTGGACCTATTTTTGGTCGAATTTCTTTTGCTTCTGCTAATGTTAATTTTGGTACTACTTTTTCATCCATTAATAATCCATCTACATTTGTAATGAATAATACTTTATCACTTCCTACACTTCCAGCTACATACGCTGCAGCTCTATCTCCATCTACATTAAGAAATTCTGATTCTTCACTAATTGCTATTGGTGAAATTACGGGTGTCAGTCCTTGTTTGAGTAATGATTTGATAAATTCTGAATTTACGTTTTTAATTTTACCTGTATATCCACCATCAATTGCTTGTTTTCGACCTTTTTCATTTACAATTAACAATCTTTTCTTTCTGTCTGCTTCTATTATTTTTGCATCTACTCCTGATAATCCAATTGCATTGATTCCATTTTTTTGTAACATTTGAACAATAGTTTTGTTTATTCTGCCTGACATTACCATTGTAAAAATTTCTGCAGTTTCTTTATCTGTATACCTGCTTTTAATTCCACTTGGAGATGTTACAAACTTTGGCTCTTTACCTAATTGTTTACAAACTTTTGTAACTTCTTTTCCACCTCCGTGAACTATGATAATGCCTTCTGATTCTGCAGTTTTTTTAATATCTTTAATTGTGGATGGATGTAAATCATCTACTACACTTCCGCCAATTTTGATAGTAATCATTTCTAGACCGGAGTTAATGGTGTGTATCTTAGTCCATTCATTTCATCAAAACCACACATAACATTCATGTTTTGAATCGCAGAACCTGCTGCACCTTTCATCAAATTATCTGATGCTGATAACGCAATTAATCTATTATTATCCTCATCTAAATCAAATCCAATATCACAAAAGTTAGAACCAACTAAGAATTTTGGATCTGGGAATTTGTATAATCCTTTTTTATCTCTAATTAATCTAACAAATTTTTCATCACCATAAGCTTGACGATATATTTTCCATAATTCTTTTTCACTGATATCTTTTTTCATAAATGTATGATTTGTACACAAAATACCTCTAACAACATCTACTGCATGTGGACTCATCGAAACACGAATTTTATTTCCTGCAATTTCACTTAGCTCTTGTTCAATTTCACCTGTGTGTCTGTGCTTTGCTGGTTTGTATGGTCTGATTACTCCTGCACGCATTGCATGTGCTGTCCCTGAACCTGAACCTGCTCCTGAAGAACCAATTTTTGAATCAACAATAATGTGTTCTCTATCTATGATGTCATTTTTAATTAATGGTGCTAATGCTAACATTGAAGTTACTGCCATACATCCTGGACATGAAACTAGTTGTGCTTTTTTGATTTCTTCTCTATGTAGTTCTGGTACTCCAAACACTGATTTTGGTAAGTAGTCTGGATGTGGGTGTTTCCAACCATACCATTTGTCATATGCATCTTGTTGATGTAATCTATAATCTGCACTCAAATCAATAACTTTGATACCTCTATCGTATAGTGCTTTTACAATTTCAGTTGCAGTACCGTGTGGGACTGCTGTAAATACCACATCACATTGATCTGTTAGTTTATCGTAATCTAATTCTGAAAAAGTTAGATCTGTGAATCCCTTTAAACTTGGTTGAACTCTATGCAAATATTCTCCAACATGCTGTCTTGATGTTACCATACCAATTTCAACATCTGGGTGGTTAACTAGAAGACGAAGTGTTTCTCCTCCTACATAACCTGATGCTCCTACAACTCCAACTTTCATGATAAATCTCCTTGTAATGTAGTATAATTTATTTCCTAACGTAGTCTAAGGCGAATTTTACCATCTCTTTTGGTATATTTCGTTGTGAAACCCTTGCTAATCCTTTGAATTCTACTGTATTATTTACTTCGTGAACCACTATTCCTCTTTCTTCATCTTCCATCATATCAATTCCTAATATTCCTCCGCCCATTGCTTTTGATGCTTTTATTGCCATTTCTTCCATTTCTTTTGTAATTTCACAGATCTCTGGATCTGCCCCTAATGCGATATTTGTTTTAAAACCACCTGATGATTTTCTATACATGGCAGCGATAGGTTCATCTCCAATTGTAATAATTCTAATATCTCTTGGTGGTCTTTTGACGACTTTTTGTAAATAGTAAATTCTATCGTGAGGACTATCTGTAATGTCTCTAATTTCAACAATTGCATCCATTGCATCTTTATCTACAATCTGCATTACACCTCTTCCCCAACTACCTATTACTGGTTTGATTACTAGTGGGTATCCAACTTTTTCTAAATTATCTGTAGCACTTTCACTTGAAAATGAAAAATATGTTTTTGGTGTTGGTATGTTGTTTTTCTTTAAAAGTAATGTCATAAACATTTTGTTTCCACAAATACTTGCAACATCAAATTTATTCAAAACTGGAATATCTAAAAATTCTAGTGCTGATGTAAAATGTAAACCTCTAAAATAACTTACACATCTTTCTAACACTACATCTCCTAAATCCAAATCTTCTTTCTTACTATCTGTGTTGATTTGTGTAATTTTGGCATCTAACATTACTGCTGTGTGCCCTAATGCGGCAGCTTCCTTTTGTAGCATTTTTTCTTCCGTTCTTAAACGGTCAAAAACAATACTGATTTTTGACATTACTCTCCCCAGTCTTCGCCTACACTTTCTGCTTGTTTAAGCTCAATGTTTGATCCTTCTTTTTTAGAAATTTCAAAGTCAGCTCCACAATCAGGACAGGAGACTATTTCTCCAACTGAGGCATCATCTGGGATGTTGAGTTTTGCGTCACATTCTGGACAGTTCATGTTTTTGATTTCCATTTCTTTTGTAATTTATTAGCTTCCGTTGACTGCATTCCCCATAATTCGACGAATCCTTTAGCTAATCTTTGATCAAATGTGGATTCTACTCCATAAGTTGCAATATCGTGACTGTACAATGAATTTTTTGATTTTCTACCTACTACTCTCAAACTTCCTTTGTACATTTTTAATTTCACTGTACCTGATACTTGTTTTTGAGATGTTTCTATAAATCCGTCTAGGTCTGCTTTAAGAGGATCTTGCCAAAGTCCTGAATACACCAAATGTGCCCATTCATCATCAATTATTGACTTGAATTTATTTTGATGTTTTGTATGAACCATTTTTTCTAAATCTGAATGTGCCTCAATTAAACAAGTTGCTGCGGGATTTTCATATACTTCTCGTGATTTAATTCCTACAACTCTATCTTCAATATGATCAACTATTCCAACACCTGCTGCTCCTGCTTTTTTATTGATATATTCAATTATTTTTTGTGATTCAGTTATTTTTCCATCTACTACAACTGGAATTCCTTTTTCAAATTTAATTTCTAAATATGTTGGTTTATCTGGCAAGTCTTTTGTTTTTACCCAAATGAATGCATCATCTGGTGGTTCATTGTATGGGTCTTCTAGAACCCCTCCTTCAATTGCACGTCCCCATAAATTTTGATCAATACTGAATCTTTTTGCAACTGCATCTATCTCTATTCCATGTTTTTGTGCAAATTTTAATTCTGTATCTCTATCCAAATTTTTATCTCTGATTGGTGCTATGATTGGAAGATCAGAACCTGAACGTAATGTTATATCAAAACGTACTTGATCATTTCCTTTACCTGAACATCCATGTGCTAATGATGTCACTTTTTCTTTTTTTGCAATCTCTAATACTTTTTCTGCAATTAATGGTCTTGCAAGAGCTGTTGCTAAACAATATTTCTTTTGATAAAGTGCATTTGCTTTAATTGCTGGAAAAATATAATTTTTAACAAATTCTTTTCTTGCATCTATATTGTAATGTTTTTTCACTCCTAATGTTTTTGCTTTTGCAGCAATTTTTTTAGTATCATCTCCTTGACCTACATCTACTGTAACTGTAATTACATCCATGTCGTGTTCTTCTTGTAAATATTTTACAACAACTGAAGTATCTAGTCCTCCAGAAAATGCAAGAATTCCTTTTTGAGTCATGAAACATCTTTTCCGTATTATTTTGGAATTTATCTTTTGTGTTGAGTGTTTTTTACAAAAAATCCATGACTAGCTTAAGCTAAAATTCGATGATTATTTAACCATCAAATATAACGCTGTTTTATGACGATTAAATTGATACTTTCTGTAAGTATTGTGGTAGTTATAGTTGGTTTTATTGCTGGAATTATTTTAAATTCTGATGAAAGTTCTAATGAAAACACTCTTCGAATTGCATATTTTCCAAATATTGGACATGCAATTCCTATAATTGGAATGGAGAAAGGATTTTTTACAGAACAACTTACTGACACTGAAATTGAAACTAGGGTTTTTGATAGTGGGCCTCAAGTGATTGAATCCCTTTTTGCAAATTCTATTGATATTGCATATGTTGGACCTGGACCTACAATTAATGGATTTTTAAATTCTGAAAATAAAAATATTCAAATCCTATCTGGAGCTGCAAGCGGCGGTGCTAGTTTTATTGTTCATCCAAACTCTGAAATTAATACTGCATCTGATTTTGCAGGAAAAAAAATTGCTGTGCCTCAAATTGGAAATACTCAAGATATCTCATTACGTCATTATTTATCTGAAAATAATTTGAAACCTGCTGAAAAAGGTGGTTCTGTAATTGTTTATAATATTTCCAATCCTGATATCTATACTTTATTTGTAAAAGGTGATATTGATGGTGCATGGGTTGCAGAACCTTGGGCAACAATTTTAGAAACTGAACTTGGTGGGCATAGATTATTTTTTGAAGAAGATTTGTGGCCTGATAAACAATTTGCATCTGTACTTTTAATTGCAAATACTGATTATGTTGAAAAAAACCCTGAGATAATTTCTGATTTCCTTATTTCTCATCATGAGATAGTAAAATGGATTAATGATAATCCTGTTGAAACCCGAATAACTTTTAACACTTTTTTAAAGTCACATTTGGGCCAATCTTTATCTGATGATGTAGTTGACATTTCTTTATCTAATCTTGAAATCACTTCTGATCCTGTAATGGATTCTGTTTATTCATTTGCTGAAAAGGCTAATGTGTTGGGATATCTTGGAAGAAATGGATATGATTTATCTGGAATTTTTTACAATCTTGGTTCAAATTCTAACTTTGAAGGAGATACATAGATGACAAAATTAGAGGCAAAAAATATTGTAAAATACTTTAGCCATGATTCTCATAAACTCAAAGCATTAGGTGGTGTAAATTTAAAAATTGAATCTGGGGATTTTGTTTGCCTAGTTGGACCTTCAGGTTGTGGTAAATCTACTTTTTTACGTATAGTTGCAGGATTGGAAAAGCCTGATGAAGGACAAATTATCTTTGATGGTCATCCTGTTACTGAAACTGGACCTGAAAGAATTATGGTTTTTCAAGAAGGTGCATTATTTCCATGGCTTACAGTTCAAGATAATGTTGAATTTGGATTAAAAATGGCTGGAATTTCAAAAGAAGAACGAGCAATAATTTCTCATAGATATTTGGATATGATGCAATTAACAAAATTTGCAGATTCTTTTACCTATCAACTTTCAACTGGTATGAAACAACGTGTAGCTATTGCTAGAGCTCTTGTGATGGATCCAGATGTTTTGTTGATGGATGAGCCTTTTGCAGCTCTTGATGCACAAACTCGAGATTTGTTATTAGTTGAAATGCAATTAATTTGGGAAAAAACAAAAAAAACTATTTTGTTTGTTACTCATAATGTTGCAGAAGCTGCTGTTCTTGGAACTAAGGTTGCAATTTTTAGTAATAGACCCTCAATAATTAAAAAAGAATTGACTAATAATTTTCCTAGACCTCGGACTGCTGAGGATGAATCTTTACTTAAATTCCAACAAGATATTTTAGTTGAACTTAGACCTGAGGTAAAGAAAAATCTGGAGTAATTATTATGGCAAAAAATTATACTGTTCATAGAATTGGATTTTACATTGGAATAATTGCTGTTTGGCAAATTATTGCGATGATTGGTATTTGGCCTGATAATATTTTTCCATCACCTTATGAAGTAGCTGAAGATTTGTTTTACGGTGGAATTGATGGCAGTTTGTTTTATGGAATTGCAACAAGTATGTTGAGATTGTCTGTTGGATTGGCAATTGCAATTGCAGGTGGTGTTGTGTTGGGAATTTTTATGGCTAGAATCGAAGTGGTAAATCAAACTGTTGGCTCTCTTGTTTTGGGATTACAGTCAATTCCTTCAATAGCTTGGGTCCCAATAGCAATTCTTTGGTTTGGTTTAACTGATGGTGGAATTATTTTTGTTACTGCCATTGGTGCAATTTTTGCAGTTACAATTAACACCTATACTGGAGTCAAAAATATTGATCCACACTTTATTGAGGCTGCAAGAAATATGGGTGCTAAAGGTACACAATTAATCACTGCTGTATTAATTCCTGCAGCATTTCCATACATGATTTCTGGATTTAAACAAGGCTGGGCTTTTGCATGGAGAGGAGTTATTGGTGCTGAAATATTGTTTTCCTTCTTGGGATTGGGCTTTTTACTAAATGCTGGACGCTCTCTAAATGATGTTTCACAAGTAATTGGAATAATGGTTGTAATTATGGGAATAGGTTTGTTAGTTGATGGAATAATTTTCAAACGATTGGAAACTAAAGTAATGTCTCGTTGGGGACTGAGATAATCTCTAGTTTTTTATTTTCAATGAAACAACAAATGCCATTACAATAATTACTATTGCAAAATACATTACTGAAATATAATCAAATGTAAATGCAATGGTTCCTGCAATGATTGGTCCAATCACTGTTGCAATTGATAACGTTGAACTAAAAATTCCTGTTGATGTTGAACGTGGATTGTTTTCCATTAAATGAAAATTTCCTCCAATAAATAAAAATGCCCATGTAGCACCAACTAATGCCATAAATGGCATTGCCATCCACCACTCTGTCACAATTGATAATCCTACAAATACAAATGTTGTACATCCAATTCCAATTTTAAATTTAGTTACATTGGAAAGATGAATCTTACTTGCCATTATGTTCATCAAGATAAATGCTGTCATTGTATTTGCAACATATACTATTGAAATGTGATATAGCTCCCCTCCTAATTTTTCTACAATCATTATGGGAAGAATTGTCCATACTGCAGCAGCTCCGATATGTCTTAGTAATAATGATAAAAAGAGAAATTTATTTTTTAAAATTACTTGTTTTGTAGTTCCTGGAATTATCTCTTTTTTTTGTACTGGATTGGGTAGTTTTATTGTAAAAATTAATCCTATGATAAATGATGCTGCACTAATTAGAAAAATTAATTTAAGATCACTTGCAATTCCTGCAGCAGCAATTCCTGCTAACCATCCTAATGCATGAAATGAAATTACTGTGGCTGCTCTTTTTTTATCAATATTTGCTTCATAGGTATATGCAATCATTGCAGGAATCATTATTCCACTTGCAATTCCTGCAGCAATTCTTACTAGGAAAAATATTGTTATATCATCCGCAAAATAATGTAATCCAAATGCTATTGCACATCCTACAAACCCAATTCTGATAAATTTGAGCCTGGTTCCTTTCTTATCTGAATGCCTTCCAAAATATATTTCTGATAAAATCTGAGCAAAACTAAATGATGCTACTAGTAATCCAATTTCAAAAATAGAATCCGTTACGCCTTTTGCAATTATTGGCATGAATACAAATACTATTGAAATTCCTGCATGTTGAAAAAATGTTGCACTGCGAACTAAGTTGTTAACTTGTAATTTTGACATAAATATACCAAAATTTTAATTCAACCTAATTTCAACATAGATGTTTATTTTGTATTTTTGTTTCATCTGAAAAGAGTTAAACTGTACAAGTATTTTTTAAAATTTAATTGACTGAAAAAGAATCTTTTCTAGATGCATTAAAAAATCGAGTTTTACTTTTTGATGGAGCTATGGGTACTGAAATTCAAAAGTATGACCCCTCTCCTGAAGATTTTCCAAATAATCAAGATGGATTTAATGATGGTTTGATACTAACTCATCCTGATTGGATAAAACAAATTCATCGAAATTATCTAGATGCTGGTTCTGATTGTATTGAAACAAATTCTTTTGGTTCTAATAAAATAAAATTAGATGAATATGGTTTTGGTGATCAAACTGTTGATTTTAATAAAAAAATTGCACTTCTTGCATCTGAAGTTTGTGCTGAATATTCTGATACGTCTAGATTTGTAATTGGTTCTATGGGTCCAACTGGTTATTTACCAAGTTCTGATGATCCTGATTTGGGACAAAAACCTCTTGATGAAATTCGTGAAGCATTTGAATTACAAGCTGAAGGATTAATTTTAGGTGGTGTTGATGCATTACTAATAGAGACTAGTCAGGATATTTTAGAAGTTAAACTAGTAATTGAAGCATGTCATAATGCAATGTCTAAGACTGGTAAGAAAGTTGCAATTATTTCTAATACTACTTTGGATCAATATGGAAAAATGTTACTTGGAACTAATATTCAATCTGCTTACACTACCGTTTCTGATATGGGCATTGATGTATTTGGATTGAACTGCTCAACTGGTCCAATTGAAATGAATCCAAGTGTTCAATGGCTTGATGAGCAAAATGAACATAATCTTTTAGTTGTTCCAAATGCTGGAATGCCTGAAAATCAAGGTGGACAAGCAGTTTACAAAATGACTCCTGAAAAAATGGCTAATGCTCTTGGTGATTTTATTGATCAATATGATAAAGTTAGAATTATTGGTGGATGTTGTGGAACCAATCCTGATCATATCAAATCTTTAAGACGAATAATTGACGAAAAAGCCAGTTCTATCAAGGGTTAAGTATCTAGGAAAACTGATGTGATTTTAGAGTATGACTGTTCCTAGAGTTAGTTCTGCCTTGAAAGCAGTTGATCTAAAACAAATCCCTGCACCTCTAATTATTGGAGAAAGAATTAACACACAAGGTTCTCGTAAAGCTAAAAAATTAGTTCTTGCTGATGATTTTGATGGTTTAGTTGATTTGGCAAGAGTTCAATCTGAAGATGGTGCACATTGTCTTGATGTGTGTGTTGCTACAACTGAACGTTCTGATGAACGTGAATTTATGTTAACTTTAGTAAAAAAATTAAGTTTAGAAATTGATGCGCCTTTAGTAATTGATTCTACAGATCCCGAAGTAATTGAATCATCTGTAAAACAAATTCCTGGTAGACCTATAATTAATTCTATAAATTTAGAAGGTGATGGTAGTAGATTTGAAAAATTAGCCCCTATAATGGCAAAATATGGTTTACCTGCAATAGCTTTGTGTATTGGACCTAATGGTATGGCTAAAACTCCTCAACAAAAAGTTGAAACAGCTGAATTACTTTATGAAACTGGAAAAAATTATGGATTAAAAATTGAACAATTTATTTTTGATGTACTTACATTTACTTTGGCAACTGGAGAAGACGAATTCCTTAATGCTGGTAAAAATACTTTGGAAGGTATACGTCTTGTTAAAGAAAAATTTCCTAATTGTTTTACTACTTTGGGTCTTAGCAATATTAGTTTTGGATTGATGCCTTATGCTAGAAAAATTCTTAATTCTATTTTTTTATATCATGCTGTAAAAACTGGGCTTGATTCAGCTATTGTTAATGCTAGAGAAATTATTCCTTATGGTGAGATTAATGTAGAAGAAAAAAAACTTGCTGAGGATTTAATTTTTAACACACATTCTAATGCTTTATCTGATTTAATTTCTTATTTTGAAAAGACAGGAACAAAAAGTACAACTGCATCAAAAAAAGTTGATGTTGATCCTACATGGCCACCTGGAAAACGTGCTAATTTTAGAATTGTAAATAGACTTAAAGATGGTATTCAAAATGATGTCGTTTCTGCAATTGCTGATAAACTTGGTAAAACTGAATTAATTAAAAACACTGATGGCATTTTATCTTTAGATCTTTCTAAGGATATTACTCATTCTAGTGCTATACGGACTCTCAATGAGGATTTACTTCCAGCTATGAAGGAAGTAGGTGATAAATTTGGATCTGGTGAATTGATTTTACCTTTTGTTCTCAAGTCTGCTGAATGTATGAAAGCATCTGTTAATGAACTTGAAAAATATCTAGTTAAAGAGGAAGGAACTAGTAAAGGAAAACTTGTTTTGGGAACTGTGTATGGTGATGTACATGATATTGGTAAAAATCTTGTAAAAACTATTTTTCAAAATAATGGTTATTCTGTTTATGATTTGGGAAAACAAGTTCCACTCCAAAAATTCTTAGAAAAAATTGATGAAATAAAACCTGATGCTATTGGTTTATCTGCATTGTTAGTTTCAACTTCAAAACAAATGAAATTTTTTGTAGAACATGCAAGAAAAAATAACATGACTCTTCCAATTCTTTGTGGTGGTGCTGCAATTAACAGTAATTACATTAATCGAATTGCAAAAGATGGTGGAATTTATGAACCTGGCGTATTTTATTGTAATACTATGTTTGAAGGTCTGAAAACTATGGATACTTTGGTTTCTGATGAAAAGCCAAAACTTTTAGCTGAATGGAAAGAAAAATTAGAAAATTGGAAAGAAAAATCTAATATTGTCATTGATTCCTCTACTCTTCCTAAAAGCAATATTCAACCTGTTAAAGCACCTACTCCTTCAACTATTGGAAAACCTATTCGTTTACAATTAGATCAAATTAACATGAATGAAGTTTGGACAATGATTGATAAAAAATCCTTATTCAAATTATCTTGGGGATTGCGTGGGAAATCTGGTGCTGAATCTGAAGAAGAGCATGAGCAATTATTAACTGAATGGAAAATTCGAATAATTCGTGATAAATTAATTGAACCTGAAATTGTATATGGTTATTTTAAATGTCATAATAATGGTCAAAAATTATTAGTTGAAAATCCTGTTGGTGAAGATGTTGAATTTGATTTTCCACGTTCTACTAGGCCTGAACATTTGTGTTTAACTGATTATTTTGGAGATGACGATATTGTTGCATTTCAATCTGTAACTGTTGGAACTAAGGTTTCTGATATTTTGGATACTTGGAATAATGATGATAAATATACTGATGCATATTATTTACACGGATTAGCTGTTGAACTTGCAGAAGCTTTAGCTCAATGGGTAAATCAAAAAATTAAATCTGAATTAAATTTAGACAAAGGCGGATTGCGATATAGTTGGGGATTTCCTAGTTGTCCTGATGTTTCTCAACATCATTTAGTTTGGAAACTTTTACAACCTGAAAAATCTGGCATGACTTTAACTGAATCTGGTCAAATTATTCCTGAACAATCTACTGCTGCAATAGTAGTACATCATCCAAATGCACAATATTTTGTAATTTAATTAAAAATTATTTTTCAAATATTCATTTAATCCCTTAAAATCATTAGGCGATGTAATTAGTACATCTTTTGTAATTTTGTGGATTTCTTTTACAAATTTATCAAATTCTTTACTGTATTCTTCTAAATTTAATCCCAAAAAATCTGCCGATTTTTGATTTTTTTCAGATGGAAATAAAATTATTGGGATTATTGAAAATTGTTTTAAATTATTTACAAGATTTTGAACTTGTTCTATATTTTGAACAACTTGAGTCATGAAACCATTTGGTTGTGCTTTAATTTTTTTTACAATTTTTGAAAAATTTGGTTTATTTGAGATTGAAAGATATAATTTAATTTTTGAATTATACCCTTTTTCTTTTAGATTGGTAACTACTCTACTTGGAACTAAGCCTGAATCTGGTGCTCCTGATTGTGCTGGATCTCCCATAAGTATCAAAATCCCTGCAACTCCAATTGAAATACACGTTTCTACAAATTTAATAATTTCATCATTATTTTTATCTCTCACTCTTAAACTAACTGTAATTGGAATATCTGGAATTTCTTTTTTAATAATTCCTCCAATTTTAATTGGAGATACTCTTTGATGCCCTAACACATTTTCTGTAATGTGAATTGTATCACATTTTTTTGAAATTATTTTCATTTTTTCTACAAATTTTATTATTGATTCTTCTGTATTCACATCTGGTAAAATTTTGGGAGGATTAGCTTCATATCTAATTGTCATATTTTTATTTTTTCTATACTTGGTTAAAACCTTTGAATACTAAAACTTCTGTATAATTATAGGAAACAACAAAATGCTATTAGATGATTTAAAATTCCCTCTTTGCAGTCCTATAATTCCTGAAATTAAATCTGATGCAAATTGTAAATTGGCATCTGTTCTTGTTGTAATTTATGGTAATTCTCCAAAAGTCATAATGACTGAAAAACCAAAAAGTATGAAACTTCATGCAGGTGAGATTTCATTTCCTGGTGGAAAGCTTGATGCTAATGATTCAAATCTTTTAGAAACGGCGTTACGTGAAACTCGTGAAGAAATTGGACTTGTAATTTCAAAAGATCAGGTGGTTGGTCAATTAGATCCTGTTATAACGTTAAATTCTGGTTTTTTGATTTTACCCTTTGTAGCTATATTAGATGAAATTCCTCCACTGATCTCAAATTCTGAAGTTGAAAAAATTCTTTACATTCCTCTTAATTCATTGTTAAAAACTATCACAAAAGATTCTGATCCCAATCATAATCTAATTTCTGAAATGTATACTTTTGAGTATCAAGATCAAATTGTGTGGGGTGCATCTGCTAGAATCCTAAAACAAATCAAAAGCAGCCTAAATTCCTGAGATTCATTTAAAAAGAGCTCTTCGTGCCTGAGAAATAATGGCTGCACGCAAGTCCTCACCACGAAAAATTCGTCTGCTTAAAAAAACAAAGCAGACTTCTGCAGTACCAGCTTGGATCATTCTCAAAACTAACCGAAGTGTTAGAACAAATCCTAAACGTAGGGCTTGGAGATCAACTGATGTGGAGGTTGGATAGTTGTCTCAAGAATTAGAACGAGTTTATACAATTCCTTTAGGTAAAGTATTGATTTCACAATCACAACACAGAGCAGTACGTGCTATCAATATGATTAAAGAATTTGCTCAACATCACATGAAAGTTGAAATTATTAAAATTGATGAAGAATTAGCACATAAAATTTGGTCTAGAGGTGTTCGTAGTCCTCCAAGAAAAATTAAAGTTAGAATGAGTAAAACTGACGAAGGTTATGTTCTTGTTTCTCTATTTACTGATGATGCAGAATCTACAGTTACTGAAAAAGAAACCAAAAAAGTTGAAGATAGTGCAGAGACTGCTAAAGAAGCACCTGCTAAAGAAGCACCTGCTAAAGAAGCACCTGCTAAAGAAGCACCTGCTAAAGAAGCACCTGCTAAAGAAGCACCTAAAACAAAATCTAATTAATTTTGTGTTTTATCTAAAATTTCTATAATGTTTCAATGTTAACATAAAAATATTTTTACTAAAATGAATAGTAATCTTCAGGAAGATTTGATTTCATTTTAGATTCTATTTTTTTGCTTGAATTAGATTCAGGCAAATCCATAACTAAACAAAACATCTTTTTTTCAAGATTATTTGTCAATATGTTTTTCATTAATCTCTAATGTTTTTCTCTCATTTAAGATTTATTTATAAAATTTAACTGTGATTTACTTATTTATGGTCTAAATTTTTGATTAATTTGAGGTTTGGATCAAACTTAAATATTTTTTCAGCGTATTGAATGCAACGAGAAAATACTATCTTTTGTAGACTTGAATGATAGCGAATAATGGGATCTTTTATTTTCCATCATTTTCTTGTTGTTTTGTTAATATGCTAAATTTTAAGTTCATGGAATATCTATGAAAAATAATTATGGATAAGATCTATGTTTATTGTAAAACTTGTGGTAAAAAAGTAAAAGCAATAATTTTAACTAAACATGAACGAGAATATGATGATTCTATTTCTGGTTATCGGAGATATGGTATGGTTAGAATTTTACAACATAATATTGGATTTAGAAAAAACTGTATCGATACCTCTCAAATTAAAGCACTAGTTGAATCTGATTCTAAAGATACTGATGGTGTGTTAAATTAAACTTAATTAGGTTTAACTTTTTTTAAAAATTTTTTATTTTATATATTTAGAAAATTATTTTATTCTAATTGATACAAGTCTAATTTACAATCTATGCTACAATCTGGTGTAGACCAATCAAGTGTATTTTCTTGTGGAATCATTCCTAATGGATCATAATTATCAAATTTTACCATTCCTTGAACTGATGATAGCATTACTACTTTGGATTGATCTGATGATGACATATCTATTTGTGAATTTACTTTATTTGAAATTCCACTGGTGATATTTTTAATTGAATTTATTACTCCTACTGGTATGTTTTCTCCTCCTACTACATACAAGATTGAACTTTTTATTGTATTTGGTGGGGCATTTTCATAGAGCATTTTTAATGAATCTCTTAATGATTCTTCTATATTTTGTCCATCTTTACTGGTAGTTAGAATATTTGTATCTGAAGATAATTCTGATGAATCTAGTGATTTTACTATGTGCATTATTGCAGAGTTTGCAATTTTGTAACATGTTTTAGAAGTTAACTCTGGATTACTTTCTAATAATGAATCATTATCTAATACAATTGTGCATTGAGAATTTTCTCTAACTCTTTTTAGTGCAACTCCTGAATTAAAAATTCGTTCTTTTTCATATTTGAATGGCATAACTGCAAATGAAATTAATCCTTTGTCTTCTTCTTTACACATTTCTGAAACCACTGGTGCTATTGCAGCACCTGCTTTTCCTGCCAAATTACTCATTAATACAATGGTTGAATATTGTGAAATTTTTGATTTTATCTTTTCAGATACTTTGTATGTTGAACCTCTGATTAATTGAACTGATGGATTAATTATTGAATCTGTGGATATGTGAATTGATTCATTTTCTGATGAAAAATCTTTCTTGTCATTACTAATCATCACACAATCTACATTAAGAGAAATTTTTGCTTCATCTGCTAATTTTGAGCCTACACCTCCTAAACCTATTACTAAAATTGGTTCTTTTACTTGAAAACTCATTTCTAATATTCTTCTCTGATTTACATAAAAAACCTTCTTACGTTTTTTTTATCAAATTCTAGATCGAAAAAATTTAGCTTGCGATCTTACCTGTTAGTCTCTTTACTGTGGCATTTGTGATTTCAACTATGTGTGATTGACCAATTTTAACCTCTTCATCTATTGAAATAGGTTTGTAAGCATAGTTTCTGCCTTTAATTCCTTCTTCTGTATTTTCGTCAAACAGTACTTTTCCTTTCCAACCGATCCATTTTTTGTTGCTTTCCATCGATATTTTATTGATCTGTTCAAAAACTATTTTGCTTCTTCGTTTAATTTCTGCAGCATCAATTTGTTTTAATTTTGCAGCATCGGTACCTGGTCTAGCACTATATTTTGATAAATTTACCACATCTGGTTTTGTTTCGTCTAACAATGTTATGGTTTTTTGAAAATCCTCTTCAGTTTCTGATGGGAATCCTACTATGACATCTGTTGAAATTGTAAAGTTTTCAAATCTTCTTTTTACTTTTTTTACAATTTCTTTAAATGTCTCTGATGTATGTCCTCTTTTCATATCATTGAGTACTTTATCACTTCCACTTTGTACTGGGAGATGTAGAAATTTGAAGACTTTATCATTATCATACGCTTCTATTAGATTTTTTTTAATTCTTGGCATATACATTGGATTCATCATTCCAACTCTTATCATAAAATCTTCTGGTATCTCTGTAACTGTATTTACTAATGTTGGTAAATCCGTACCTATATCAAAACCATAACATCCATTATCTGTTGATGTTAACCATACTTCTTTACACCCTTCTCTAATTTCTGTTTGAACTTGTCTTACGATGTCTCCTAATCTGTAACTAGAAAGATCTCCTTTAGATAATTTAGTCTGACAAAATGTACATTCACTCATACATCCACTTGCAATTTCTACAATTCCTACAGTTGGATTTAATCTAACTTTTGGTAATCCTACTTTTGAAATATCTACATCTTCTAATGCAATTTGTTTATTGCCTCTTAATGTTGAATTAATTACTTCTAGTGTTTTCCCTAATGAATTTGGTCCAAGTAGACTAGCATTTTCTGTAAATTTTTCAACATTACTTTTTTCTGCTTTTGGTAGACACCCTGCAACTATTAGTGGTTTTTTCTTTAATGATTTTATTCTGTGCATCATTTTGTTTGCAGTTGTATCTTTAACCGAACATGTTACTATGAGATTTAGATCTGATTCTGATGCGTTTGTTGCTAACGTATGGCCTCCATTAACAATTAATCCAGAAATCATTTCTGAATCTGCAAAACTTGCAGAACAACCATAAGCTTCTACGAAAATCTTTGCCATGACTTATCTAAATAGAGAATCTATTTCTTTGTTAGTCATTAGTTTTTTTGCAACCACTAACTCTCTTATTGTTTTTCCAGTTTTTAATGACTCTTTGAAAAGTTCTGCTGATTTTAAATATCCTATTTTTGGAGTTAGTAATGTCACTATTACTGGGCTATTTTCAATATTTTCCTGTAATTTTTCTTTATTTGCTGTGAGCCCATCTATTAGATTTGCAGAAAATATTGGTAAGAAGTTTTTGAGCATATCTGTGGACTCTAATACACATTTTAGCATTCCTGGTAACATCACATTTAGCTCAAACTGTCCTCCTTGTGCTGCATATGAAACTGCTGTATCATTTCCAATAACATTGAAACAAATCATATTCATGCACTCTGCTAATGATGGATTTACTTTTCCTGGCATAATTGATGAACCTGCATGAACTGCAGGAATTCCTAGTTCTGCTAATCCTGCAATCGGACCTGATGCCATTAGTCTAATATCATTTGCAATTTTTCCTATTTCTAATGCTAAATTTCGTAAAGAACCTGATACATTTGCAACTGGAAATTTACTTTGTAAACTAAACTGCATATCTGGTTCTGGTTTTAGTTTTAATTTAGAAATTTTTGAAAGTTCTGATATTGCAATTTTTCTATACCCTTTTGGAGTGTTAGCTCCATTTCCTACTGCAGTACCTCCAAGTGCAATATTTTGTAATTCTTTTTGTGCTAAAATGACATTGTTTTTAGCTTTTGTAATTGATGTTGCATAAGCTGCAAATTCACTACCTAATGTAATTGGCAATGCATCCATTAGATGTGTTCTTCCAATTTTCTTAAATGATGAAAATTCTTTTGCTTTTTTAGATAATGATTTAATTAAAATTTCAATAGCTGGAATTGTTTCTTTTAGATTCATCAAAATTGCAACATGCATTGCAGTTGGATATGTATCGTTACTAGATTGTGACATATTCACATGATCATTTGGATGTAGAAACTCATATTGTCCTCTTTTTTTATGTAGAACTTCTAATGCAACATTTGATATTACTTCATTAGAATTCATATTAAATGCAGTTCCTGCACCTGAGTTAATCATGTCTACTACAAATTGCTCAGTAAATTTTCCTGATAATATTTTATCACATGCTGAAACTATGGCTTTTCCCCGTTTTGTATCGATAGCTTTTGTTTTCATATTTGCTATTGCTGCAGATCTTTTGATCATAACAAATGCATTAATCAGATTATTGTGGGCTTTGTTACCTGTAACATGGTATTGATTAATTGCTCTTCCTGTAAACGCTCCATAATATGCATCATCTGGAATTTTTACTTTTCCAAGTGAATCTTCATCTAATCTAAACTTCATAATTACTTTGAATTTTTACTCTTATTCATTCTTTTTAATTTCAAAATCCCATACTTCCGACTTTATCTTTTTTAGAATTAATTTTGATCGGTAATTTACAGTAAAAACTTGGTGAGATATTTATATGAGATTTCAACCTAAAATTCATGAATAAGCGAACTAGTATGCTCTTTACAATTGCAGCAGTAGCTGTAATGGGAGCAACCTTATTCGGAAGCACATACACACAAACCCAAATTAGTGGACAATCACTCGATATGTCAAAAATGGATGTCGATGTAATTGAACAAATCCATCAAATGGGCGGTTTACAACTTGTAATGCCTCAAGCATTCGCAGAAACTGATTGTGGTGCACTTGCAGATACTGGACGCAACGTAGTTGAGTTCAATCTAACTGGTGAAAGTGTCGAACTTCCAATTATGGGAGGAAAAACATACAACGCTATGACTTTTAGTGGACAAGTCCCAGGACCAACACTTAGAGTTACACAAGGCGATGTTGTACAAATGACATTATCAATTCCAGCTGATGAAGTTACTGGTCACGGTAACGACATGCACGCATCACAAATGACAGCATTAGCATTCGATTCAGTTAATCCTGGAGAGACTAGCCAATACTGTTACATCGCAGAATCTGCTGGCGTATTCAAATACCATTGCTCTGGTGTCCACCTAGTTGGTATGGACCAACACGTATTTTCCGGCATGTACGGAATTGCAATTGTTGATCCTGCAAACGGATACAAGAAATTAATGGTAGAGAAAACCAGTGGTAGCGGTGAACTCGATAGAGTATTCTACGATGCAGATGCATTAGAGTTCCAACTACAGTTCAACCAACTATATCTTAACGCAGATGGCAATTATGATGCAGGAGCAATGTTCCAACATCATAACTCTGCAACCGTCGTTAACGGTATTCAATTTGGTTATGTACCAAACATGGCACACAATTTGCTTATCAAAGGTGATACAAACAGTAACATCTTTGTTGCACAACCATGGAATGGTCTTGAACTAGAAAATATGCAATCACAACTTTTGTATGTTGAAAATGATCAACATGTAAGACTCTTTATTGAAAACCATGGTAACGAACCATTATTCTTCCACATTGTTGGAGAAATTTTGGATAGAGTTGTCCAAGGTAACAGAGTCCAATCCGCAGCAACTGAAACATGGTTACTCGGAGGTTCACAAAACATGATTGTAGATTTGGTATTTGACGAACCAGGAGTTTATGCTCTTGTAAACCACGACTATGCAGCAATTTACACTGGCGGTATTGGTCTATTTGTTGCAGGTGACCCATTCAACTTAAACCCAGTTTTAGTTGAGAAAGGTGTCATTCCAGCAGCAGTTCCATCCTATGCATATGCATTAGGTAACCCAAGTGATGCTGTCCCTCCAATGGGATTAAACAGTATTGCACACCCAGCAGTAAACATACATGGTCTATACTCTGATGATGTCGTTTCTGAATTGAAAGCTGACGGTCTAATTCCTCTCTGGGAAGTAATTCCTGTAGTGGCTGAAATGATCTTAGGCTAAACAATTTATTTTTTTATTTTTTTATTTTTAATGAATTATATGCTGCATTTCATTTTGTTTCAATATGACTTTTGAAGATTCTGTTTTAATTTGTGATGAAGTAGATCCTGTTTTAAATAAGATCTTAGCAGATAATGGACTAAAAATTTCTTATGAACCTGAAATTACACCTGAACAAATACTAGAAAAAATTTCTAATTTCAATATCATTATTGTTAGAAGTAGAACAACCATAACAAAAGAAATGATTGACAAAGCTGATAATTGTAAAATTATTGCACGTGTTGGTGTTGGATTAGATAATGTTGATCAAGAAGCAGCTAAAATCAAAAACATTCGTGTAATTAATGCTGTAGAAGGTGCAATGAATGCTGTTGCTGAATTAGTTTTAGGATTGATGCTATCCCTTGCAAGACAAACTGGTAGGGGTGATAGAGCAATAAGAAATGGAAAATGGCTCAAAAAAGAACTTAAAGGAACAGAATTACGTGGAAAATATTTGGGAATTATTGGTTTAGGTAATATTGGGAAAAGACTAGGACGACTTGCTCGTGCACTTAATATGAATATTATTGGTTATGATGTGATGCCAATTGATGAAGAATTTGCAAAAGAAGTTGGCTTGATGAAAGCTGATTTGAATACTCTTTTACAAAGTTCTGATTATATTTCAATTCATGTTCCACTTTTAGACTCTACTTACCATCTTTTAGATGCACAAAAAATGTCAACTATGAAAAAAACTGCAAAAATTATCAATACTTCTAGAGGTGGTGTGGTTGATGAAGGTGCCTTGTATGAAGCAATTAAAAATGGTGCATTGGGTGGTGCTGCTTTAGATGTATTTGAAAAAGAACCTGCTATTGGAAATAAATTGGCAGAACTTGATAATGTAATTTTAACCCCTCATATTGGTGCACAAACCAAAGAGGCCCAATCTTTAGCTGCAAATGTAATTGGTGAAAAAATTATTCAGATTTTACGTGGTGTAGTTTAGATTAATTCTGCTTGAATCTTAAAAACACGCAAAAAAATTGACTTGTACGTGATTAATTATCGGCTCATTGTTTTTAAGACCTTTTTTGAGATTAAAATTCGTGTTAGAGAATAAAAATATGGCTAGTTTTCAATATAATCAATTAATACATTTTCCAAATCTAAATTCACTAATGAAACTTTCACTTGGATTGGTCTTTTTTACTATTATCTCTACAGCTCTTGTTTATGCTGAAACTATTCCTGTAAATGTTGATGGGAATTCTTTTGATGTTCAATATGCTTCCACAGGATTATCTGTAACTGAAATTGAATCTGATACTGAATCTATGTCTTTGATTTTCTCAGTTGATGTTGTTGATTTAACTGGAACATTGGATGTAACATTTGAACGTACATTTTTTGACTCTATTTATGATGGTGATGATGATCTTTTCTTTATTTTAGCTGATGGTGATGAAGCAATTTCTGAAGAAATTAAAACAACTTCTCAAAGTAGATCCTTGAGTATTAAGGTACCATCTGGAACTGAAGAGTTAGAAATCATTGGTTCTGTATTTGATAATTCTAAATCATTTGAATTTGTACTAGTTGAAGAACCAATTGTTGAAGAACCAATTGTTGAAGAACCAATTGTTGAAGAACCAATTGTTGAAGAACCAATTGTTGAAGAACCAATTGTTGAAGAACCAATTGTTGAAAGTATGTTTGATAATTCATGTGGTCTTGGAACTATTCTAAAAAATAATATGTGTGTATTAGATGAACGATGTGGTTCTGGTACTGTTCTTGTAGATGGAGAATGTATTGTGGAAGAATCATCTGTAAAGTCAACTACTGTTTCTAAATCAATGAGTAAAGAATTGATTATTGGGATGGTTGTTGCACTTGTAATTGCAGGTATTATTGGAATTATCTTGGGACTAATGTCAAAAGCTAATAAAAATAATAATTAGTTACACATCAAGTCTTCAGAATTCATTAATTTATCAAACTCAAATCCTGATATCTGAGTAGTTGATGAATATGGAATTATTCCTAGAATTGGTGTTTCTGTGTTGATTGTTATGATGAATTGATTTGGATCAAGTCTGATGTTGCCGCCATTAAATTCAAAATCAAATGTCATGAAAATATGTTGTGCTTCTGACATCTCTTCAGATTTGAATACTCCTTCATTAATTATAGAAGAATATGGATTAATTATTGTTGGATTTACTGTAAATGAACCTAGATGTTCTGATTGATAAAATGTTAATACTTCAAATTTTTGTAAATTCATCCAAAATGGAATGGTGTTGCAAAATTCCATTTCCCCCCCATTTAACATTGCAAAGAACGAAAATTCTCCTGGACTATCCCATCTATACTCTAATTGCTGTACTCCTACAATATTTGAAACAGAATATGTCATTGGAATTATTATTACAATAATTGCAATTATTGTTATGATTGAATGTTTATTCATATTTCACTCACATTTTTTATGTTTGGCGATATGATGTTCTCTTCTATTAAATAATTAATAATTTGAGCAAACTCATTATCTGAAATTCCTCCTTGAATCCACCAGTATGTTATATTTTTGGTCCATTCAGGTATGTCTATCTGATGAATGTTTTCTCCATTAATTTCAAATGGAATAGAAATTAATTTTGGATCTACATATTTTTGAAATGCATCAATTAGATAACCATCTGATATTTTTCCAGTTAACCATTCTACTAAAAATTTTGAAATAGAATTTGGAATACAAATATTGTTTGAATCTATTAATTCAAACTCTGCTGTAAATTTAGAATTTGAATACTCTACATCCACAAAATATTTTCCTAATGGAAATACTTCTTTTTCAAAAGCCATTAGTGATGGAACTGGATTTATTAAATTTTTAATTTCAATTGGAATTGCACTGCTACCTTTTCCAGTTTCATCTCTGATGTGAATTATTGCAGGATCACCTGTAATTTCTGAGACTTCAATTGTATAAAATAATCTCTCACAATATGTGTAGATTGTTTTATCCATTTCAATTGTAACTGTTGGTTCCGCATATGCTGATCCTGAAATACCTGTACTTCCGATTAATATCATAAAAAATACCACTTTATTTGATATCATTAATTCAACATCTTATTTCATCAATAAAAATCTGAAATTTGTATCTGGAAATCTTTTTTAATCCCTCGACATTATTCAATTCATAGCGTTTTCTGCGGAAGCATATCTTCGAGTTGATGATTATAATTCATCGCTCAAGACATTTTTTACTGATTAGCGCTGCTTAGATATTTTATCACATTGTATAATTATTTAGTTTTCAAGAATTTTCTTTATATTGTAATATTTCATGCTAAATTATCTTAAAATATCTCTGAAATCAGTTATTAAAGGGGATTTTATTATTCTCGATATGCCTAGTTATCAAGACCAAACATGGATCCGACTCTGGAAAGAAAATGCACCAGAATTACGTGAACGAGTAGTTGGATGGCGTAAACAAAATGCAATTACTCGTATTGATAAACCAAGTAGACTACAACGGGCTAGAAGATTAGGATACAAAGCAAAACAAGGTATTGTTGTTGTTAGAATGAGGGTCGGAACTGGTGGTATGAGAAAACAAAGACCAACAGGTGGTAGAAGACCAAAACATCTTGGTGTTACTAGAATTAAAGCTGATGATGATATGAAGACTGTTGCAGAAAGAAGAGTTCTTGAACGTTATCCTAACATGAAACTTTTAGGTTCTTACTATATCTATAAAGATGGAAAACACTATTGGTTTGAAGTTATTTTAGCAGACCCATCACATCCTAGAATTGCGCAGGATAAAGAATTAAACAAACGAGTTCCACAATCTGCATAGATTGAAATCAATTCTTATAATTTTAGTTGTATTATTTTTTGTAATTACTCCTGTACATGGACAATTATTATCTGATGCAACTGGACTTGTAAATCGACTTGATGTACAAACTTCTGGTTATTCTTTTGAAGTAAAATTAACTTCTAATTTTGATCTTACTGATTTCACTTTTGACAAGGATCAAAAACAAATTATTCTTTATCTTGATAGTGGACTAGAAAATAATTTGGGTGAAATTATAATACCTCAAAATCTTTTAACTGGAGATTTCACTTTTTATCTCAACGAACAGGAATTTTTCCCAAAAATTCAATCTAATGAAAAAATTAATTTTGTTACTCTGAATTTTACTGGTTCTGGAACTAATGTTGTAAAAATTATTGGTTCTGAATATCTTGTTGGTTTAATTGAAATACCTTTTGAATCTGACCCCCAAAAATCATCTGAAACTAATTTAGAAGAATTACCTGAAATATTTTCTAGTGGTTATTTTGTTTGGTTAATTTTGGGAGGAATCTTGATTATTGTTGTGGCATATGTCATAATTAAAATTCAAAAAAATAAAAATTAATTTAATCTTCCTTAAGTAATCTTTGAATCATTCCATCAATATGTCCTGTTTGACCAAATGATACGTCTCTTAGAATTCCTTTTCTATCTACTAGAATTGTTGATGGTGTACCTTGTAGTGAAAAATTCTCAAATGTTTCTGCAGAATATTCTTTTGATTTCATATGATCTTTGACTCTTTGGATTATTTGATTTCTATATTCTTCTGGTTGTGAATCAAATTCTGGAATTTGTGGATGGATAAATTCTAGTATTTTTTCTTGAGTTATTTCACCTGCACTTTTTGTTAAATTATCCATTCCTACTGGAAATGGAATTTTAAAAGATAATTTGTTTCCTTCTTGTAATTGACCATATTGTGATAATGCACTTTTTGTTTCACCCACTACTTCTCCTGTTTCTACAAGCATTTTCAAATTATCCAAATTATTTTTATCAAAATCTTCAAATGCTGTTGCAAGACCTAACACTCTTACTCCCTCGTCTTTGTATTTTTCATAAATTTTAATTGCATCTGGAATTGCACCCATGAAACATCCTGGACAATTTACTTGAAATACTTCTAATAATACAATGTGATCTTTTTCTTGATCAAAATTTGTTGGTGCGCCTTGCACCCATTCTGAAACACCAAAATTTGGTACTTTTTCACCTATTTTTGTAGTCACATTATAAAGTCAAATTTTTTCTGATAAATACATATCTCTACAAATTTTTAATTTTTTTTAAGTAGAATAATATATGACGCAGAAATTTTTCAAGTGTATTGCAAGCAGTAACTGATGAACGATTGGCACTTTTTGCAGAAATGGAATTAAAGTATGAAAACGCTGATACTGAATATTTTGTTTCTTTATTGAATCATCATGATTATGTAGTCCGAACTAGGGCTACTTGCATTTTAGTTGACTTTGGAGGTGAAGATAAAATTCCTCATATTGCCAAAGTTTTGAAAAATGATGAGAATGAATTAGTTCGTCATGAAGCTGCTTTTTCATTAGGTCAAATGTCCTATTCTTCTGCTATTCCGCCTCTAATTGATTCTACTTTGAATGATTCTAGCATGTTTGTTCGTCATGAAGCTGCAATTGCTTTGGGCGTGGTTGGAAACAAAGATGCAAAAGAAGCTTTACAAAAAGCACTAAATGATCCAGATAAACCCGTTGTAGAATCTGCAGTTGTTGCTTTATCTAATATTGAATTTATGGAAACTTTAAGTAAGAACGAAAAATTTGCTAAATTAACAGGTGGATGAGATGAATTTTTCATATGGTGTAATTGCAGTTGTGGGCATTCTTGTAGCAATATCTTTGGCTTTAATTATTGCTGAACCAAATGATATCATTGAACCACGAATTATTGAAACTTCTGAAAATAAAATTACTCAAATTGAAAAAGAACTAAATCAACTTTCAGTCAATCCTAGTCTTTTAACAAGTGCTAGTAATGTGGATGGTGCTTTAGTTCTTGAAGTTGAGTTTAGAGATGATGCTGGAAATATTGTTGATCATGTGAATTATGATATTTTTGCTACTCAGGATTCTGATTCCATTCTTTCAGATCCTGCATCACATCGTCATCCTGGAAAATACCCTGTCCATGAAAGTACTCCACTAAATGATTCTTTAGTTGAAATTCAAGTTATTGTTCAAGGTTTAGGACATGGTGATGATATTTTTGGACCTAAAGGTATTGAAACTGTATTTACTATTACTCCTGTAGTATCACCCCCAATTGCAACAAGTACTGAAATTAAAACTTCAGATAATTCTGGTATGAGTATGGATTGCCAAGCATCTTTGGATTGTTACACTCCTAGTGTTGTTACCGTAAGTGTTGGTGATGTAGTAAACATGATTAATTCTGATTCAGCTGCAGCAATGCATTCTTTTACAGCCGGAAGTGTTGATGGATTTACTCCTTCTCCAAGTGGAACATTTGATACTGGTATTATGAGTGCAGATGATTCTTTTGAATGGATTCCAGAAAATTCAGGTGAAGTACCTTACTATTGTTTACTCCACACTTGGATGCAAGGAACGATTATCGTAGAATAATTTTTTACACATTTAATACTTGAAATTTATTTTATAATTTATGACGTTTCTAGTTAGTAATCCTCCTAAATTTCCTTGTGTTGATTGTCATACTGATTGTTGTAAGGAATATACTATTTTTGTAAATGCTCATGATGTCTATCGTCTTTCAAATGGTTTGAATTTAAAACCTGAAATCTTTTTACAATTAATTGGTGCAAAAGACTATTCTCTTGGAATTAAAGTTGAAGAAGGTTTGGTGGATCTTGCTTTGAAACAAAAAAATAATGCATGTGAATTTCTTGAAGAAACTGATGACGTCTATAGATGTACAGTTAATGATTTCAAACCAGGTGTATGCAAATCATATCCATTTGAAATGAAAGATGAAAAATTGTCTCAGATGAGTGATATTATGTGTCCTACTGATTGGGATCTTATTGGATTTAAGGAAATGATGATACCTCATCTCAAAAAAGATGAATCTGAATGGGTATTTTATGATCAACTTGTAAAGAGATGGAATTTGAAATATGATGGTGAGAAATCATTATCTGAATTCTTAAAATTTATGTTAACTAAAGTAGAATTATCTCTTAAATCTCAATAACTTTACTACCTTCATCACTAGATTCAAACTTGTAAATTTGTTCAACATTTGAATCTTCAAATATTTCTGCATCATGTGTAATAATTAAAAATTGCATTGGTGATTGTGAATTTGAAATTTCTGATAGTTGAGACAGTACTCTGACCAATGATTTTTTCCTTTCAGCATCAAGATGTGTTGTAGGTTCATCTAATATCATTAAATTTAGATTTGATGAGCCTAGTAAACTTGCCATTCCTAGTCGTAATGCTAATGCTACGCTCACTTTTTCCCCTCCACTTAGAGATTCTAATTCCAAAACTTCTGTTTTTGAATAACATGCAATGGATACATCTCTAGCTTTTTCTGATAATGCAATTCTTTGAATTTTTGTATTTAGGTATGATAAATATTCCGAGGCTTTAACTGAAATTGAATTTAATGCCCATGATCTTAAACTTGTTGCAACAGATCCATCTCTACTAAAAATATTCATCTGGATTTTATCTAATCTTAAAATATATTCTTTAACTTTTTTAAGTTCTAAAATTGATTTTTGAATTGTTTCTATTTGTTTTTTAGCTTTATCTATTTTCTCTAAAACTCCTCCCATTTGTTGATCAATTTGAGATACAATTGTTTGTTTTTCTATTATTGTTTTTTTAAGATTCAAAAATTCTTTTTCATTAAATCCTTTTGTTTCTACTTCTAATTTTGATATATTCTGAAAAATTAATTCTGCATGATTATCTATTTGTGATATTTGTTTTAAATTATTATTATTTAACAATGGTAATTTTTCTTTTTGAATTTGTGTTTCTTTTTGAATTTTTATTACTTCTTCTTCATTATTAATTGAATGTGCTCTCAGTGTAGCTTCTGCATCCCGTGTCTTTTGTACTTTTTCTAAAAATTCTTTTCTTTTTTGACTATACATGTCTCTTTCTTTTTCTTTTAATTTGATATCTCCTTGTAACCTGTTTATCTCATCTTTGATATGCTCCTCTTGAAAAAATGGATTTAATTTTTCAACAGTTGAATCACATACTGGGCATTTGTTATCTTTTAATTGTAATTTTGATGCTAGGATTTGTTTTTCTTTTAAAGATGCAATTTGACTTGACATTTCTTGGATTTTCTTTAATGTTTCTTCTACTGCTTCTTCTATTTTTTGAATTTTTATCTCAAAATTCCCTTTTAATTTAATTTCCTCAAAACAACCTTTACAATCCCGTATTTTACGCTCATTTTCACTAATTTGTTGTCGAATCTCTTCAATTGTGTCTTTTACATATGTTAAAAGCTCATTTTTCCTTAATTCTAATTGTTTAATTTTATCAATTTTTGGTGTTTCAATTTCTAATTCTTTTTGTAATGTTTTTAGTTCTTCTTGTATTTCTTTTTGTTTTAATTCTAGTTGATTTTTTTCAGGCTCTGCTTCTTTAATGTCTTGTTGATATTTTTCAAAATCTCTCTCTAAAATTTCTATGTGAGTATCATCATATCCTAAATCCGTTCTTATTTTTTCACGAAATTCTTTTGTAACTTTTTTCATAGATTCTGATGCCACATCCAATTTATCTATTCCAATTATGGCATTTAGTAATTCTTTGAATTCTTTTGGTTTTGCATTAATTATTGAATTCAATTCCCCTTGTTGCACAATTGATGCTATTTTTAATTTTTCAAAATCCATCCCTATTATTTTTTCCACTTGCTCTGTCATTGATTCTCCAAATTGTTTTCTCTCCCCTGCAGCAATTTCTACTCGTTCATTGTTTGTTATTTCAGAAAATGTTGCAGCTAAACTCCCCTTACTGTCTATTTTTCTTACTGTTTCATACTGTTTACCATTTATGGTGAATTTTATTTTTGTAAATCCTTGGTTTGCTCCTCGTCTGATTAATCCTTTATTAGATTTTCTTGTATGTTGTCCAAATAGTGAAAATGTAATTGCATCAATGATACTTGATTTCCCTGCTCCGTTATCTCCTACAAAAATAGTTACTCCATCTTTGAATTTTATTTTTGTTTCTGAATGTGCTAAAAAGTCTCCTAATTCAATTGATGTTATCATTGCTTTTCTTCCTTTTTGAATTTCTCAAAATTTTCTAGAATTACTTCTAATGCTTGATTCATTCCGTCTGTCGATAATGTTGGTAAGAGTTGTTTTATTGCAAAATCTGCATCTTTTTCTGAATCTAATGCATTTATTGAAAGTCTAAACATTTCATCCTCGATTACACTTGGTCTATCTAAAAATACTGATGAATCTGATATTTGCTTTGTAGTAATTTTCCAAAAACATCTAAGTACTAATGAATTTAATCTTGCAATTTGTGCCTGAATATGATCTGTTTCTATATCCTCTCCTTCTATTTTTACTTGAATCATTGGTTTTTTTGTAAGTTCACTAATTTTTTCTATAATTTCTCCAATTATTTTTTCTAATTCTGTGTATTTTGTGTTAAATGAAAATTGAGGTCTGGTATCTAATTCAATCCATTTTGGTATTGCCTCTTTTCCAGAAATATCTACTTCAAAAAACCCTTTTTTGGCATCTTTAATTCCTTCACTAGTTGTTAACTCAATTGATCCTGGGTATACAATTGGACCTTTAAGATGATTGAATTCTTTAATGTCTTTATCATGTAAATGGCCCATTGCATAATATGTAAAATTTTTTGGTAAATCTGTTGATTGTAGTTCTCCTGCAAATTTGTTGAATTCTGTAATTCCTTGATGTAGTACTAATATTTTATGTCCTGGAAATTCCTCTACACTTTTATCTAAATTTGAAAATATTTCTTCATATTGAGTCATTTCTGTTTTTCTTATTTTATCTAATCCAGCTAACATGATTCCTTTATACTCTATTGGTTTTCCATTTCCTATGTATTTTGAAAATCCTAAATTATGATATACGTATGGAATTGGGGTTGTTCTAATTCTACTAATGTCATGTTCACCTAAAATAAAAAATGAATCAATATTATTTTCTTTTAAACGTTTTAACCCATTTGCCATTTGTATTATCGCTCTACCGTTTGGATTTGGCATATGAAAAATATCTCCTGAAAATATTACAAAATCTACATGATCCTTAATTGAAATATCTATTGCTTGATTAAAAACATCATACACATCTTGTTCTCTTTCATTGGAACCATACTGTACTAATCCTAAATGAGTATCTGAAATATGTGCAAATAACATTAGTCTAACAACAAATCTTTTTCAACTAATCCTTGGGTGGATTCAACTCCGACATTTTTCATTTTATCTGCCTTTATCCAAGCTTTAGTTGCACTTTGATCTGCTCCCATTTTCTTTTCTTTAACTTCTTCAACATGTACCATTGATGGTAAATTTGTCCATTGTCCAACAAGAACTGCATCTCCTACATTTAATGATGTTAATTGAGATATCAATTCACGACTAGTGGACTCTGTTGCTGAGGCTATTTGTCTTTGGTCATCTTCTTGAATGATTTTCATAATTGCAAATGAGCCCATTTGACTTAGGATGTTTAAATCTACACTACGTGGTCTCTGAGAAACTATTGCTAAACCTACTCCAAATTTCCTCCCTTCCCTTGCAATTTTTGCAGCCCAATATTTTGCTGCAGTATCGTGATCTTTTGGAATGAACACGTGTGCTTCTTCAAGGATGATGAAAACTGGTTCAAAGAATTTGTAATCTTTTTGCTTTTTTGATTTTCCATGTTTTGCTATGGTCGCATTTTTTCTATCTTTTAGTAACTGTTGTAAATAAAATCCCATTGCTACGTTGGCTTGTTTTTCTGATAATTCTGAAATGTTAATGATGTTTGTCCATCCTTCTTTTATGTAGTCCATGGGATTTCCAATTTCTGGATCTAAAATATCGTCAAACCTTCTTTGTGCATCCTCTATGATATCTTGTACTCTGTATGCTGATGTTCTAATTTCTTTTAATTTTTTGTCTTCTGAATTTACAAGTAAATCTACTTCATATTCTAATTTATTCCAAAATTCTCCTGCTTCTTTTACTTCTTGTGTGAATGACATTCTTAAAACTCGTTGTTGGACATCTGCGTTTTCTCTAATTTCTAATACTTCTGAAAATTGGTCTGCTTCAAGTAATCTTGGATTAATTTTTGCATCAATTACATTCACATTTGGAATGTTTAGTGTTGTGTAATCATTGTGGTAATCAAAAATTATTACTGTTCCTTTTACTTCTGATATTTTTTTTGTAATTAATGAAACTAGATTACTTTTACCCATTCCTGTCATTGCTAAGATTCCTAGATGTCTTGAAACAATTTTGTCTAAATTTATTTTTGCTTCAATTTTTTTATTTCGTAATAAATTACCAATTTTTAACCATCCTTCTTTTTTTGGACTAAAAATTTCTTCTAAATCATGATTAGTTGGCTGGGTAATTTCTGTGCCTGGAATTGGTGGTATTGCTGGAATAATTGATTGTCCTTTACGTAAATTTTCTAAAAATCCTAAAATTCCTATATGTGCCGTAAATGTCTTATCTCTTTTATTGATGTCTGCAATTTCTGTACTTTCTTCTGCTTCATGAAAATTTCTAACATCTGTAAATGCTGCACTTGATACTGATGATCTTTCAACTAATCCTAAAATCTCTCCCTCATCAATACTGATTTTGATATATTCTCCAACTGATAATGAACGTGATGTAATTGCTGTTACTGATGTAGGCTTTGATTCTCCCACTACAAAACCTAAACTCAACCTAATACCTCTCTAGATCCAATTTCATTACTTAATCCTAACAAACTAACCATTTTTCCAAGTTCCTTGTCTGATATTTTACAGTTGTTATGTGCAAGTTTTAATGCATATGGATATCCTCCTACACTAGTTTTAAACAGTTTATTCATTATTAATTTAATTTCTTCATTGTCATGTTTACCTCCTAAAAATTCCAATTTGATTATTGGAGTTGAATCACTTAACCTTACAAATGTTGATGATATTATTTTATCTGGGCCATAGTTTTTTTCTACAAATATTTCACTAAAACCTGGACCATTTGTTACGTGATTATAGTAAAAAATATCGCCAGCTAATGAACCCAAATTTTCAAACTGTTTTTTTGTATTTGATGTTTTTGCAATAAATATTACATTATTTTTCTTTTTCATTGTTTTTACAACTAATGCATCTAATGTTGATTGTCTTGTCATGAATTGTGAATGTAGTGACCCATCCATTAATACTAAATCTACTTCATCAACCGTTTTTTCACATGCATCAATTTCCATTTTACTTGCGATTCTTGAAAGATCTGTGTCTGAACCTAATCCTGAAGTGTGTAAATCTACAATTATTTCTCCATCTGATTTAATTGAAACTGCAGTTGTTGCCCATAATTCAATTCCTTGAAATTTTGTATTGTTGAAACTACTATCGATACCAGCTGTAATCACATTTTCTTTAGTAGGCGTAAAATCATTCCAATTACCCCTTGCCTTTTCTAAAATTTGTTCAAATTTTGGACCTTTTAGGATTGATAGCATTTTCTCCCTATTGATAATTGCATCTTTGTATACTGAATTGAGCACAACAATGGTTAGTAGGATTGAATAAAATCTTTAGGTTGTGTTAACTCTTGACAAAGATGATCTACTAAAACCATGTATTTTCCATTTAATTTTAGAATCATTTTACATGACCTAAAAAAATAATTTCAAATATGATTTATTTTCAATATTTTGAATAATTGTATTTTAGACTATCATTAATTAAGAGATCTTTCTTATTATGATCACTTGAAAAAAATTGGTCTATTGGGATGTGGTGTAATGGGTACTCAGATTGCACTTGCAATTGATTCGGGAAAAATACCTGGAGTTTTAACTCATATTTATGATGATTCTAAAGACGCTTCAATTACCCTTGTTTCAAAATTAAACACAAAACCTGAAATTGTTGAAAATTCTCATTTACTCTCTTCTCATTCAGTCAATATTGTAGTTGAAGCTGCATCTCAAAATGCTGTAAGGGATGATGGATTAAGTATTTTACAAAATAAACGTGATTTTATGATAATGAGTGTTGGAGCTTTGCTTGATGAATCCATTTATGATATTTTGTATGATGCATGTGAACATTTCAAAAAAACCATCTATCTCCCTTCTGGAGCAATTGCTGGATTGGATGGGATCAAGTCTATTAAAAATGAATTAGAATCTGTATCTATCACAACTACAAAACATCCTCGTTCATTAAAGGGAGCAAAGTTTTTTGAAACTTCTAAAATTAATTTAGATTCAATTGATTCACCCACAATTATTTTTGAAGGAACAGCTCGTGATGCTGTTTCATTATTTCCTGCAAACATCAATGTGGCCGCATTGGTGTCTTTATCTGGAATTGGTAGCGATAAAACTCATGTAAAAATTATTGCAGATCCTAATACTGATAAAAATACTCATCATATTGAGGCTATTGCAAAATCTGGAAAAATGACATTTACTATAGAAAATACACCTGATCCTGAAAATCCTAAAACTAGTAAGTTAGCTATTTTATCTGCTATTGAAACATTGAGAAGATATTGTTCTGATGATATACAAATTGGCACTTAATTGGCAAAAATTACCTCATTTAGACACTTTTTAGAAAATTATTGTCTATTTCATATTCTTTAAATTCACATATATTCAATTTTTTATGAATCATGTTAGTTCAGGATACTTCATTTTTAAAAAATGAGATAATGCGACTGAAAAAAGAAAAAGATGTGGTCATTTTAGCTCATAATTATGAAATTCCTGATGTACAGGATATAGCTGATTTTACCGGTGATTCTCTTGGATTATCTAGGTTGGCTGCAACCGTTGATCAAAAAACTATTTTATTTTGTGGTGTTCATTTTATGGCTGAAACAGCGGCCATTATCAGTCCTGAAAAAAAAGTATTATTGCCTTCTTTGGAAGCTGGATGTTCTTTATCTGATTCAATCACTGTTGATGAATTACGTAATTGGAAAAAGCAACATCCAAATGCTATTTCTGTTGGTTATGTTAATACTACTGCCGAAATTAAATCTGAACTTGATTATTGTTGTACTTCATCAAATGCTGTAAATGTTGTAAAGGCAATTCCTGAAGATCGAGAAATTTTATTTTTACCTGATATGTTTCTTGGTTCTTATGTTGCAAAAATGACTGGTCGAAAAAATATCCACATATGGGCCGGTGAATGTCATGTACATGCAGGAATCACAGCTGAGGATGTTAATAAAAAATTAAAATCCATGACTGATGCTGAATTTGTAATTCATCCTGAATGTAGTTGTACAACACCTATGATGTACGATGTTGCTGATGGAAGTTATGATGGTAATAAAGTTTCAATTTTGTCAACTGAAGGAATGTTAAATCATGTAAGTAAATCTAATTCCAAGAATTTTGTTGTTGCCACTGAAACAGGAATATTGTATAGGATGAGAAAACAAAACCCTGATAAAACATTCATCCCTGCATCTGAAAAAGCTGAATGTCAATATATGAAAATGATTACTCTTGAAAAAGTCTATGATGCTTTGATACATGAGAAAAATATTGTCACTGTTCCAAAAAAAATTGCTGATAAAGCTCGTTTAGCAATTAATAGAATGCTTGAAATCAGTTAATTTGTGATAGTTTTGGTTGGATTATTTAGTAGAACTCCTAAAGATCTTCAATTAAAGAAAAATGAAGAACAATTTAAAAAATTTAAAAAACTTGTTAAAGAAAAAAAATATCCTGATGCTTTGAAATTAGGTATAGATTATTTAGAAAAAGTTCCTAATCATCATGATGCCCTATTTACTGTTGGTGGAATTTATTATCTAAAAAACAAATATCGTACTGCAATTTCATATTTTGATAAATCTCTTGATATTGGATCTTATGATATTGATGTTTTACTTTTGAAGGCATATTCTCATCAAAAATTGGAGGAAAACCAACCTGCAATTGATTGCTGTAGAAAAATTCAGGAGATTGATCCAAAAAATAAATCTGTATTTGATTTACTTTCTGAATTAAATTATTAAATTTCTAAACTAACGTCTATTCCTTTAACTGAATTTGTTATACTTCCAATGGATATGATGTCTACTCCTGTCTTCCCATATTTTGAAATATTTTTAGAATTAATTCCACCCGATGCTTCTAGTAATACTTTTTTTCGTAATTTTTTATTTTTAAGAATTTTAATTGTTTTGATGATTTGAATTGGAGAAAAATTATCTAACATAATTATTGTTGCCCCTTCTTGTGCTGCAAGAACTGCATCTTGTGTGTTTTCAACTTCCACTTCAAATTTTTTATATTTTTTTTTGGTTTTTTTAATTAGTGATAATAATGATTTCTCTACTGCTATATGATTGTCCTTGATCATAACCATCTCATCTAGCCGTAATCTGTGTTTTTTACCTCCTCCTATCTCCACAGCTTCTTTATCAAAATATCTTAATCCTGGTGCTGTTTTTCTTGTTGCATATAATTTTGTTTTAATTGGAATTTTTTTAACAAGTTGATTTGTTTGTGTTGCAATTCCACTCATTCTTGTAATTATGTTTAATGCAGTTCTTTCACATGTTAAAATTTTACTTGCGTTTCCTGTAATTTTCATAATGGTTTGATTTGGTTTAATTTTTGACCCATCCTTTATCAAAATTTTAGCTTCACATCCTTTAAGTTTAAAAATTTCTTTTGCATATTTTGAGCCAGCAATAATGCCTTTTTCTCTTGAAATTATTTTTACTGAAATTTTTTTCTTTGTTAATAATGCACTTGTTATGTCGCCTTTACCTATGTCTTCTGCAAGAAATTGTAATAATTGTTTTTTTGGATTAAACGACATGTTATGATTAAATGTTAATCTAATTTTAAAGATTTAGAAATATTCTATGTTACTTTAATTGCATATTTGCCTTTTTGAGTAATGGCTAACGTTTTTGAGATTTCTGAATTTGTTGGATCCACTACTAATACAACACCGTTCCAATCTGGTGTTAAATCTGATGACTTACAACCTGGACAAACTTTTTCTGTTGTAACTCGTTTACATTTTCTGCATGCCATTTCTCGTGCCATTTTAACTGGCCTCTACTTTTGCTGGTTCTCCAGAACCATCTGCTTTTTTAATTTCTTCAGCAATCCATTCATCTGCACCTAAGAATGGCTGTCTACACGTAATTCCAATCTTGCCCATTGCAGCAGCTTTTCCTAAAGATACTGCAGTGATTCTTGCACGTAATGTTGAACCTACTTTTAATGTTCTTCCACTTTGATTAGCTAAAATTAATCCCATTTTTACATCACTCTTGAGGTAATCATCCATAACTTGTGATAAGTGAAGTAATGCATCTGTTGGACCAATTCTCACAAATGCCCCAAAGTCTGTAATATCTACAATTTCTCCTTGAACAATTTCTTGTAATTTTGGATAAAATGTTAATGCCTCAAATTGCACTTTATGGAATGTTCCTCCATCTCCTGCAATCATTTTTCCCATTTCATCTACTTTGGCATCTAAAATCATAATGATGTAGCCTAATTCTGCATTAATCATACTCTCATATTTTTCTTTGAGAATGTTGACTGCTGCCTTTTTGAGTGTAGTTCCAAATAAGCTTGGAGGAATCCTAACAACATCAACTAGGGTAGATATGGAAAACAACTGTTTTCTTTTTCTTGAATTTCAATTTATGAATCTTTGGGTGATTTACCTCAAATTTCTAAAGATTTTGATGATTATTTTTAAAAATTCCCATTTTTTTGTTATCTGACCTATCTATAAATAATGTATTTTCACTTTTTGACGCAATGGTTGGAATCGATCAAGTCCTTGAAAAACTTAGTACTGTAATTGATCCTGATTTGAAAAAAGACATTGTTTCTATGGGGATGATTAAAAATTTAGAGCTTAATGATGGTAATCTTAAATTTACTTTAGAATTAACTACTCCTGCATGCCCTTTTAATGTTGAAATTGAAGAAGATGTCCGAAAAGCAATTGCTGAACTTTCTGACTTGAAAAATTTTGATATGGCAGTAACTGCAAAAGTAATGGAAGGACGTTCACTTGATGCTGATACTCAAATGGCAACTGTCAAAAATATTATTGGTGTTGCTAGTGGAAAAGGTGGTGTTGGAAAATCCACTGTTTCATTAAATTTAGCTTTGGCATTATCTCAAACAGGAGCTAAAGTTGGATTACTTGATGCTGATATCTATGGCCCAAGTATTCCTTTGATGTTGGGAATGAAAGATGGTTCTATGGAAGTTGAAGATAATAAATTACAACCTGCAGACTCTAATGGATTAAAAGTTGTTTCATTTGGTTTCTTTGCAGATCAATCTAATCAAGCTGCAATTTATCGTGGTCCAATTATTTCTGGAATTTTAAAACAATTTTTGGTTGATACTAATTGGTCTGAATTAGATTATCTAATTGTTGATTTACCTCCTGGTACTGGTGATATTCCATTAACTCTTGCACAAACAATTCCTATTACTGGCATTCTTGTTATTACAACTCCTCAAGATGTTGCAAGTAATGTTGCAGTTAAAGCAGTCTCAATGTTTGAAAAATTAAATGTTCCAATTATTGGTGTCATAAAATATGAGTCATTTCATTTGTCCAAATTGTGATGATAAACATTACATCTTTGGTAACGGCGGTGCAAAGAAAATTAGTGAACAATTCAATATACCTTTCTTAGGTGAAATCCCATTAAATTATGGTATTATGTCTGGCTCTGATTCTGGAAAACCTATCATGATTACACATGTTGAATCTCCAAGTGCTGATGCATTTAGAGCAAGTGCAAAAAATGTTGCAGCTCAATGTAGTATTATTGCATCAAACTTACAAGATGAAATGGAATCTGAACCTCAATCTGAATCTTCTGACGAAATACAGTCTGAGAATGTCACAACTTAGTTACGATTCCTGTGAAATTACCTGATTCTTTAAGAGATCAATTGAAAATTCCTTTAGGAATATTATTACCCGTTGGTAAAGATAATAAAGAAAATATTCAAAAATACCTTTCAGATGATTCTTACATTATTACAGTTGGAGATAAAACTACTGAGAAAATGATTGATTTTGATTTAATTCCATCTTTACAAATAATTGATGGTTTAGAAAAAAGACAAAAAAGAGAACTTCTAGAACTTGGAAATGCCTCTGAGTTAATTATTGATAATCCTCCTGCTGAAATTACTTTACAAAGTATTGAAATAATTAAAAAAGCATTTACTATGAATTCCCCTGTTAGGTTAACTGTAAATGGTGAAGAAGATTTATTGGTATTACCTGTTTGTATACATGCTCCTGAACATTCTATTGTTTTGTATGGTCAACCAAATCAGGGATTGGTTTTGGTACAAATTACTACAGAAATTAGAAATAAAGCACAAACATTACTTAATTTAATGAAGTAATGGGGTGTGATGAGACGGTGGCTGTATGATTCGTGATTACCCCACAAAACCTCTGACCCTATTCATTTGTAATTTTGTAGAATCAAAATCAACCAAACATTGTACAACAATTGACATTTTAAGATAAACATGTATTACTTGAAAAATTAATGTGAAACTTGATCCTGATCTTAAATTACAAATTTTAGAAAAAGTTGGAATTTACTCTCAAAGATTTTCAATTTCTGAACCTCAAATTTTATTATCTACTAAAGAAGTTCTTGATGCTCCTAAAGAAATGACTGAAGGCAGACGTACATCTGCTTACAAGTATTATGGTGTATCTTATCTTCAACATAATTTGGTTTTTATTAATGTCAGAAAAATTCCTGATGAAAAAATATTGGAAAATACTCTTGTCCATGAGTTAATCCATATGAGATTCCCTTATCTTGCACATGGAAAGAGATTTAATAAATTAGTTAGACAAGGACTTCGCGGAAAGACTTTTTCAGCTTATAAAAAAAGAAACAAAATTCATTCTTTTTGATTCATACTTAGTTGAAATGAAAGTCATACTTGTTTTAAAATTCATAAAATTATGATTAATGTTATTGGATATTTTTACACTAATGTATTTGTCCTCAAATTTAATACCCTAATCAAAATATTGTCTCTATTGTAATTATTTTTTCATTTGTTACACTACTTGTAATCTAACTGTTTTCTTCAACAATCAAAGTCATATCCAACTCATCAATTTGCGACTGAATTGCTTTTTGTAAAGTTGGATTATGTTTATCACAGAATTTAAAATAATTATCTGTTGTTTGAAAACAACCACAAATCCACACTGTTTTTTTATCTCCATTTATTGTCAATTTTGCATATTTGGTTTCATTCATACAATAACTATGAAACCTCTATCTAAAAAAATATATTTTTTAAAAAGAAAAAAAATGTTTAAGGACAGCCTTCCATCTTTTGGATAAAATAGCCTTTTTCCTTAATTGCCTGTTCAACAGGCTCTGGGCAAGATTGTGAGTGACAGAATGTACATTCGTTTTGTGTCATTTCAGCTTCTGCTTCACCTATTTCTTTTAACCATTCTTTACCAAATTCTATGGCTTTAGGATGATCTTTTTCACCAGTAATTACATCAAAGTGCATGGTATGACCATCTGCTGCTTTGACATAAGTGTCGTATACGTGAATTTCCATATTTTTTAATAAAAAAAGGGATATTTATTTCACAATGCCTGATAGTGACTATCTATGATTCATTTTATCTGAAGCATAAGTTGGGAACATCGATGGTATCCAAGCATGAATGAATAATGCTATTGACATTGACATAGCTCGCCACCAATGGGCTTTGTAAGTTGTATTGTTTTCTTTGAGGTGTTTTATCATGTCTATTTTTTGTTTTAAAGTATCACTAACTGATGTATCTTGTTTTGTATTCATAATCAAATATGTCTCAAATTACATTTAACTAACATGTATTATTTGCAATCATTTGCAATCAATTGGCAAAAGAAATAGTTACAGATTCATTTGATTCTATAATGTTACATTCAAGATTCAATGTGGATGTTACTGCTGCTGTTAGAAATGAAGCAATGTATGATGATCCTTTTTTACCAAAGTTGTGACGTATGCTCATGGATACCTTGTTTTCTGATTGTTCTAGATCACATTGCCCATATCCACAATGTTCACAATAAATTTTCATAAATGTAGATACATTTTCTAATGTAATTTCTTTCCATTTGAATAATATGAACTCTTTAGGTTCATTTGAACCTGCATCAAGAGCTAAAAGTTTAAGTTCCGTTTCATCTGTTTTATCTAAAAACATTTTGAATGCTTTTTTACTCATTTTCATTACTCCGAATTTTTCCATATACACATCTAAATCTAAATAATTTCCAAAAATTTGATTAGCTAAAGTATTGATGCTAATTTTTTGTTCTTTTGCAATTTTTCTAAGATGCTTATCTACATTTTCATCTACTCTAAATGTAATAGTGCTGGTATTTTTTTTACTCATATGTTTGAATTATTTTTTATCCTATTATGTTTTAAGAAATTAAAATTTAGTGAAATTATGTTTGATCAATATGTATAGTTATAATTATTTTTCTTCAATTTGAATTTCTATGCTATCTGATTCAAGAATATGTGCTCTAAAGTTTTTGTTAATTCCTGAATAAATTATCCATGCTACTGGATTACTTTGCATAAATTTTTTATCTGTACTTGAAGGATATGCATCTGAATTTGGATGTGAATGAAATATTGATATGACTTCCATTTCTTTCTCTTCTGCAATCTTATATCCTTCTATCAATTGTTCATTTGAAATTGTAAAATTTATGGGTGATTCATCGATATTTTCTGTTAAAAATATATCTAAAACTTCATTTTTTCTTCCAAATAATATGGCACATGCCTCATTGGGTTTTTGATTTTCTGAATATTGCGATAAAATTTTTTTATCTGATTGTTTTAAAATAATTTTCTGCAACTTTATTCTACATTAACAGTTCCAATCATCCATGGATGTAAAATACAATAGTAATCATAGTTTCCTGCATCTGCAAATGTAAATTGATATGTATCATCAATGTTTAATATTTCTGAATCAAATATTCCATCAGCTCCATTTGTTGGACTTCCTGATGTTGCTGTATGCATTGCTGAATCTTCATTTACCCATTCAACTGTTGTTCCAGTTGAAATATTGATTGTTTCTGGATCATAGAATATTTTTCCATCTTCTGGAATTGCAGCTCCTTTTGGAATTATAATTTTAGTTGGCTCTTTTGGTGCTTCTATGACTAATGTTGCAGTCATCCAAGGGTGTACTATGCACAAGTATTCGTATTCTCCAATCTCTAAATTAGTTGTATCTAATGTGAATATCTCTCCTGCACTAATCAAACTTGAATCAAATGTTTCTCCATAATCTGCTGAACTTGTAACTGTATGTGGTGCTGAATCTTCATTTATCCATTCAATAACATATCCTTGAGTTATTATTGCTCTGTCTGGACTATAATCTGGATTTCCTTCTTGAGCTGAATCTTCAAGAATCTCAATTGCAAAAATTGGTCCTGTCGTTAATCCTTCAACTGCTTCATGATCTACTGTTTCTTCAGATGTTATCTCTTCATCTGCACTCATTGCTCCCGCTGAAACCCAAATCACCATTGCACTAGCTACTGCTAATCCTAGCACCAATCCTATTGGTTTTATACTTCCTGGTTTTTTCATTGCAACATATCCTATTGCTAATGCTGGAAGTGCGATTGCCAATAAAATTAGAACAATTGTAAGTGTAAAGTCTGAAGTATTCATGGTTACTAATGTATAAAGTCCAAATCCTATTGATATTGACACAATTACCAAAGTTGTCACTTTGGCTCTGGTGCTTGTTGAAATACCCCCATCTAAGATACCTGCTGCTGTAAAAATTAATCCTACAAACATGGTAAGACCCGTTAATGCATGCATGCCATCAATGAACGTATGTGCAATACCTGCATATGACAAAATGAGCCCTGCTAATCCTATACCTGTAAGGCCCATTCCTGGCATTAATAGGTCCCAATTACTCATTAAAATTAGCTGGTAGGGGTGAATACTTATTCCTTTTGAAATATGGTGGATCTACAACAAGGATTAAAATGGCTTCCAAATTGTGTAGAGTAAATTGGGAATTAATGAAATAATTGAGATATCAAAACCAAGAATTGTTGTTCTTTTAGTGATTACTGCAGTTACGTCAATGTATGCTGCAAGTAAGTTGGTATCTGGTACCGCTCCACTTGAATATTTAGATTATTTGCATATTATAGTTGCAGGTGCATTGGCATCTGCTGGCTCTAGTGCCTTAAATCATTATTATGATCGAGATATTGATCCTAAAATGACTCGAACTAGTACTAGGCCAATTCCTTCTGGACGAATGGCTGCATCTCATGTCTTGTTGTATGGATTGATTGTAAGTTGCATATCTGTGATTTATGGATTCTTTGCACTTAATGCAATATCTGCTTTCTTTATTGCTGTGGGAATATTTTCTTATGTGATAATTTACACTGTTTGGCTAAAACGTAGAAATACATCTAATATTGTAATTGGTGGAATTGCTGGTAGTGCTGCAGCTTGGGCTGGATGGGCCGCCGCAACTGGTAGTATGGATTTATTGGGATTTTTAGTTGGATTTTTGGTATTCGTATGGACTCCTTCTCACTTTTGGTGTCTTGCCATGAAAATTAAAGATGAATATGCACAAGCTGAAGTTCCTATGTTGCCTGTTGTAATTGGAATGCAAAAAACATCTAAATTCATTTTAGGCAACACTTTGATCTTAATTCCATATTCTTTGTTACTAGTATTGATTCCTGATGGATTAGGACTTGTTTATGCTGTTATTGCAGTTGTATCTGGTGGATTAATGCTTGTATATCATTACAAATTAACAAAAACCCCTACTTCTGAATTTGCTTGGAAAGCATACAAGGTAACTGCTCCTTACTTGACAATAATTTTTGTTGCTGTTGCATTAGATGCAGCATTTCATATTCCTTTAATCTAATTACTTTTTTTTGAATTACTTGTCTAATCCTGGAAAACTTGCTTCGTAATCTTTTTCCATTACTTCCTTGTTTTGTTTTGCGATTGGATCTTCTTCTTTTTCAATTACTATTACTTCAATTCTACGTTCATCTTTTGTAAACCATGCTACTTTGATAAGACCTAAAATTTCCAAATCTAACAACACTTTGTTAAATCTTCCTTCTGATAGATTTAATCCATCTTTTGTTAAACTTTTGTTAAGTTCAACATCCGTTAATGAATTTGCTTCCTTGATTTTGTCAAATATTGTATTTCGTAGTGGGATTGTCATGATTAACCGTAAAATGCTTTCTCTTCTGTCTTGGGTACTACATTAGATATACTTTCTCTTATGGTATTATACCATTGATCTACTTCTTTAGTGATTGATGGTTTAACTTGTTTTAAACTAGTTGCAAAATCATTACTAGATATTTTTGATGATTGATTTCTCATTGCATGTACCGCTGCTTCTCTACACAATGCTGTTAAATCTGCACCTGTGTAATTTTGTGTTGCAACTGCAATCTCTTGTAATTTTACATCATTTGATAATGGCATTTTTTTTGTTAGAATTTTAATAATTTCCAAACGTCCTTTTTCATCTGGAGGTGAAACATACAAAACTAGATCTAATCTACCTGCCCTTAATAGTGCATTATCTATGATGTCTGGTCTATTTGTAATTCCAATTACTGCAACTCGTGATGATGTACTTTCTTCTATTTCTGTTAATAATTGACTCAGAATTGTTTCACTTGTCTTTCCTTCATTTGATCTAAATTTAGCTAATGCATCTAATTCATCAAAAATTACTACACATGGTGATGATGCTTTTGCTTTTCTAAATATTTCTCTTAATGCTTTTTCTGATTCCCCCATCCATTTAGAAAGAATTTCTGGACCTCTAACTAAAATCATATTTGCTCCTGTTTCTGTTGCAACTGCTCTTCCAAGTAATGTTTTTCCACATCCTGGTGGGCCATAAAGTAAAGCTCCTTTTGGTGGTTTGATTCCCATTTTTGTAAATTTACTTGGTTCTTTTATTGCTGTGATTAAATTTTCTGTTAATCCTTTTTTCACTTCGTCTAATCCTCCTACATCTTGCCACCACACTTTTGGTCTTTCTACATAAAATTCCCTCATTGCAGTAGGGACTACTTCATGCATCGCATCGTAAAAATCAATTAATTTAATTTGCATTGATTGTAAAATTTCTGATGAAATTTTTTCTGTTTCTAGATCAATTTCTGGCAAATACCTTCTGATTGATTTCATAGCAGCTTCTCTACATAGTGATTTAATGTCTGCCCCTGTGTATCCGTGTAATTCTAATGATAATTCTTTTAGATCTATATCTTTACTAGTTGGCATTCCTCGTGTATGGATTTGTAAAATTTCTAATCTTTCATCTTCATTTGGTACTGTAATTTCAAATTCTCTGTCAAATCTTCCTGGTCTTCTGAGAGCTGGATCTACACTGTCTGGTCTGTTGGTTGCCCCCAATACTATGACATTTCCTCTATCTGTTAACCCATCCATTAATGCTAGTAATTGTGCCACAACTCTTTTCTCAACATCTCCGTTAACTTCTTCTCTTTTTGGTGCAATTGCATCAATTTCATCAATAAAAATAATGCTTGGTGATTTGTCTTTTGCTTCTTTGAATATGTCTCTTAGTTTAGCTTCTGTTTCACCATAATATTTATTCATAATTTCTGGACCATTAATGGAAAACATGTTAGCTTCTGATTCACTTGCAAGAACTTTTGCAAGTAATGTTTTTCCACATCCTGGTGGACCATAAAGTAAAATTCCTCCATGTGATTCAATTCCTAATCTTGAAAATAATTCTGGATGTCTTAGTGGTAACTCTACAATTTCTCTCATTGCTTTTGTTTTTTCTTTTAATCCTCCCACCTCTTCATATGTCACTCTGATTTTTCTATCGATGGATGTTTCTGTTGAAATATTCATTTCTGTTGTTTTGTCCATTTTGATTACTCCTTTTGGTACTGTTTTTGTTATTTTGAAATCCATGGAATTTCCTAAAATCATTACAGAAATTTCGTCCTCATATGTAACTGGCAATCCTTTTAGTCTATTTTTCACAAAATCTGTAAATTCATTGTCTATTGTTATTGAATCACTAACTGGTGTCAGTGTTATTGTTTTTGCAATTTTTGTTGTTACTTTTTTTATTTTTATGATATCATTTAGTGTATTTCCTACATTCTTTCTTGTTTGTCCATCAATTCTAATTATGTCTGGAAATTTTTCATCTTCATCTGCTGGCCAAATAACTGCACAACTTGTTCTTGAACCTATAATTTCAACAATGTCTCCTGATACAACTTTTAGAAAATTCATTGCTTCTGGACTTACTCTTGCACGTTTTTTGCCTATGTCCCTTTGTTTTGCTTCACCAATTCTCATTTGCAAAGGCTCTTCTTTGCGGACCAAAAAATCACTTACTTCCTGTTAATTTAATTACGGCTCATACTGAGAACTTCAAATTCACTAACACCGTCAACAGCTCTTACGGTGTCTTCTAATGAATCCATTTGTCCTTCTCTATCTTCTAATACAAATTCAGCTTTAACACATTCTAAACCAAAAGCTAATGGTTCTTTTGCATGACGTTTCATAATGATTCCTTCTTTTAGTGATGATTTGATAGATTCAGCTAATTTATCTAAATTCACTTCCATTCCTGTTGGGAGGATTTTTGTTATCAATACTATGTCAGTCATTTTGTTTAAGGTCCTTGAAAATTACATGAAGAACAAGTATAGTTTCTTGCTGCCTCTCTGCAACTTTCACATCTCCAAACAAGATCTACCCCACAATCTGGACAGTTGAATTTTACACATTTGTCATTAGGCATAATTGCTCTATGACAGCAACTGCATGTTGGTAATGATATGGTAGATGACATGCTCAAATTTTCTGTAAACATCATTTATACCTTCCTTAGATTTTGTATTTCTCTTAACTTAATATTTTTTTGAGTTCTCCGCTGATTAACGCTTGAGCTGTTTTTATCGAACCTTTCATTCCTAATAATTTTATTATTGAACTTGTATGAAAATCAAAATCATCCTTTTCTGAAATTTCTTTAATAATTTCTGGAGTTATTGATTCAAATAACTTATTGATTGTTTGGTTGGTTATTCTTTCTAATATTTTTCTAGCAAGTAATTGTTTTTCAAATTCTTTTCCAAATCTATCCATCCATCTTTTTTGATAGTTTTGAAGATCTGATATTTCATTTGTCTTCAAAAATTTACATATGGCTTGTCCTGCGTACACTCCTCCCATTCCACTTGTAAAAATCCCTCCAGCTGTAGTTGGTTTTGCTTGTCCTGCTGCATCCCCTATGATTACTGTTTTACCTTCTACGAATTTTTCAATTGGACCTTTAATCCAAATGGGTGCAAATATTTTTCTAATTGTTGAAAATTGTCCTTTTTCTTTAAGAAATTCATCTAATGTTTCTGCTACGTTAATTCCTTTTCCTGCTATACCTATTTTCCCTTTCCCTTCATTAGATGGAATTATCCATGCAAAAAATCCTGGATATTTTTCTTGATCAAAAATTACTTCTACTTTCCCTTTTTTTATCCAATTTGCATAAATTTCATATTGTGCTGATGATAATATGCCTGTTCGATCTTTCTGAATTAATGATGATACTCCTCTAGCATCAACAAAAATTTTACATTCCACTTTACCTTCATTAGTTCTTATTCCAGTATCTGTAATTTCTTGAAAACTTGTTCTGACTTTTATCACTGCTCCATTCTTTTGAGCTTGAAATGCAATTTGTTTATCTAATTCTCTTCTGCTAATTTCTACCACTTTTTGTTTTTTTGAATTAATTGTAAACTTATTTCCATTTGGAGATGTAATTTCTGCAGACTCTATCATATGATCAAAAGTTTTTCTAAATGGAATTATTCCTAATTCTTCTAAACCTGCAATACTGACTAGTCCTCCACAATGTTCTGGTGTCCCTATTTCATAATCTTCTTCAATTACTAATACTGAAAATCCTTTTGCAGATATTTCTCTTGCACATAATAAACCTGCAACGCTTCCCCCTGCAATTGTTACATCATAGTACATAGATTTTGGTTCTTTGTCAATTATTTAATTCAAAAGTTTTTCATTGTGCCTATTTTTGGTAATGTTGTGGGAGACATCAAACAGGTAATAGTTGTTAGAACTGATCTTGGTATGGGCAAGGGTAAGATTGCAGCTCAAGTTGGTCATGCTTGTGTTCTTGGTGCTGAACATGTTAGAAAATCTCACCCTGAATGGTGGTCTGAATGGTGGGGTGGTCAAGAAAAAGTAGTTGTGAAAGTTTCAGGAATTAAAGAATTACAGGAAATAAAAAGACATGCTATTGATTTGAATCTTCCTTGGTCTGAAGTTTCTGATGCTGGACATACTCAATTAGCTCCTGGCACTACTACTTGCATATCAATTGGACCTGCACCTGAAAATTTAATTGATAAAATTACTGGTGATTTAAAATTACTATAACTAACTGGGAATAAGATATAACAAGGATCTATATTTTTTATTCTATGAAGAAAAAAGGTGTATTTGTTACTATTTTCTTTGGTGCAATTTTACTTTCTTCTACTATTGCAATTGCAATTCCTGGCATGGAGCCTGAAGTAGATACTCCTGATGTAACTATTACTGGAACGCCTGCTGATAATTTTCCTGATGATCAAAGGACTCAATTTTGTAGTTCTGATACTGATGCCAAATCTACTGATTTTGTTAAAGAATATGTTATTCCTACAGAATGTACAAACCCCTTAGCAATTGTATCTGATTATGATGGTAATGTCTGGTTTACTGAAACAAATACTGGTAATCTTGCAAAATTTGATCCTATTAGTGAAACATTTACTGAATATGAAAACCCAACATGGCCTCCTGGTGGCCGTTCAATGATGTGGGGAATTGATTATGCCCCTGATGGTTCAGTTTGGTTTACTGATGAAACCTATGATTCTATATGGAAATTTTCTACTCTTGATGAACAATATGATCGATTATCTTATCCTTCTGATGATAATTCTTTACCTCAAAAATTAAGAATTGAAGGATCTCAAATTATCATTAATGATTTTACTGGAAACAAACTAACTATTTTGGATGTCAGTTTATCTGATGCTGAAGTAAATTATCTTAGTATTCCTTCTGCAATTGATGATTCGGTAACTGCTGATTTTGCATTAGATGAAAATGATAACATTTGGTATACCAATTGGTTATTCCAACAAGGTGGATTTTTAGTAAAGTTTAATCAAAATGATTATCGTAATGCTGTGTCTAATTCTGGTGAACAATTTTTACCCTTAGTTGATTTCATTAATGCTTATGCCCTCCCTGTTCAATTACTTACTCCAAACGGCATCACTTTTTCTGATGATGGCCTTCTTTGGATAGCTGACACGACTTCATCATCTTTTTTCAGTTTTAATTCTTCATCTGAAAAATTTATTCAATATGTCACTGCAGATCCTATGTTTGGGACATATGGAAATCAAACAGGTGTAATTCAATCTCCTATTTCTAGACCTTATTGGATTGAAAATGATAATCAAGGACGACTTGTGTTTAATGAACAAACTGCAAATAATATTTCTGTTATGAATCCTACAACTCAATCTCTTGTGGAATACCATGTACCTTCAAAAAATCCTAATTGGGGCGACTGTGATTCTGGATTTGAAGTTTTAGATGACTGTGGAATTGCACAAATCTTTGATTTTACAATACATGGTGAAAAAATTTGGTTTACTGAATGGGTTGAAAATAAAATTGGTGTTGTAGATACTTCTGTACCACTACCAGTTGAAATTCAACTTGAATCTAATTCTATATCATTGAATTCTGGTGAAACAAAACAATTCCACTTTGTAATATCTACTTCATCAATTGATACCTCTTTAGATTCTCTGCTGGTACTTTCCACTACTCATGATTTTTTGAATTTGGAATTAATTCATGATTCAACAGAATCTTTTCAACTTGAATCTGATTCCCAAATACCTATTCATTTGAAAATGTCTGCCACTGATGATGCCGTTTCTGGAACTTACAAAGTTTTACTTGGAATTCAATTACCTGATGTTTCAGTAAGTAAATTTGTAACCGTGACAATAGATTGATACCTGATATTGATTCTCAAATTGGAATCTCTTTGTACACCACAAATTTTTCTGGTATTGGTGGAAAAATTAGAATAACTTCTGAAGATTTTGAAGTATCTGAATTAATTTCTAAACGTGCTCATAATTCTATTACTGATCAAAGTGGTTATGCTGTTTACAAATTAAACAAGAAAAAAATTGATACTAATCATGCTTTATCTGGTATATTTCGAAAAACAGGCGTCCATCTCAAAGCTCTGGGATTAAAAGATGCATCTGCTGTAACTGAACAATTCGTTGGTTCTCCTCACAAAGGCAAACCTATTGATGATTTTTCTACAGACAAATACTCTCTTACTCGAATTGGATTTTCAAAAAAACCATTATCTAAAAAAGATATGATTGGTAATAATTTTAAAATACACATTTCTGATTGTTCTGATGATTTATCTTCATTTACTGAACATAATCACGTTTTGAATTTTTATGGTTATCAAAGATTTGGCTCAAAACGACCTGTAACTCATTTAATTGGAAAAGCAATTTTGCATAGGGATTTTGATAAAGCCGTTGATCTAATTTTGTCTTTTACTTCTGGTTATGATTCAAAAGAAAATACAGAAATTCGTACAAAACTTTCTGATAAAGCAAATTATATGCAGTATTTTGATGAGGTTCCTCGCCAAATGGATATTGAAAGAATTGTTTTAAAAGAAATGATTGAACATGATGACTCTATACGTGCCATTCACGCTATTCCGTTATCTTTAAGACGATTTTACATTCAAGCTTATCAGTCTTTTATTTTTAATCAATCACTTAGTGCTGCATTTTTGGGTGGTGAGAATTTATTTGAATCTACAACTGGTGATGTGTGTTTTGATTCTAAAAGTATAATTGGAAAATACAAAGATGGTGTTGAACAATATCTTGCATTGCCTTTTGTTGGGTATTCTTATTATAAAAAAACACGATTTGATTATTATATTTCTAAAATTTTAAACGAAGAGGAGATTTCCCCAAAAGATTTTTTCATAAAAGAAATGCAAGAAGTTAGTAGTGAAGGCGGTTTTAGACAAGCTGCAATTCATTGTTCTGATTACTCCTCTGATAAAACCAATGTTTCGTTTTCACTATCTAGGGGCTCTTTTGCAACTATTTTACTACGAGAAATTATGAAACCTACCGATCCTATTGTTGCTGGTTTTTGATTAATTTTATTTTTTTAAAACCTTCCATGTGATGCCCATTCCAATTACTATGGCCCCTATGATCATTATCTCAATCCCGCATGTAATCCAATCTGGATTGGCATACATAAAAGATGATTCTGGACCTACTATGGATTGTCCTTGAAGATCAAAAATAACTCCAAAAATGAATGTGATTATGCCAATTACTATGACTGCATATCCTTTTTTCATGCCTTTTCAAAGTAATTTCTCTTAAAAAGGGTAAACAGAATTGATACTTTAACCAAATCATTTTCTGATTCTATTTTTAATCATTTTCTGTTGATTTATTGAAATGTACAATTGGAATATGAATTCTGAACCTACTGATCACAAATATCTTGGTTTGATATTGTTTGTTTCCTCTGCATTATTGGCAATAACTCTATTCTTAATTTTTCATCCTCAAATTGAAGCAATTAATCGAGAATCTCCAATTTTAATTAATTTGATGTTTATTCCTGCAATGGCTATAGGATTCCTTTATGGGATAAAAATTACTCAACGTGCTGTTAACCCTTCTGAAATTCAAAGTCCTGTTAAAAGATCAATTGTAAAAGTATTCTTGTTCTTTTTTGTAATTGGTGGAATGTTCAGTTCTGTTAACTTTGCAATTAATGGTGGAAGTGTAATGCCTGAAGTATCTATTTTTGAAGATGGTTTGTTGACATATCTCCATGTTTTTGTTATGGCAAATGGTGGTGCCACTTTTCTTATAATTAGCAGTATTGCATTAATGGCAGCTGCTACCAAAAGAATTGTAGGTTTGGATAATGGATTCTTAAACCGACTTGTATCCTCTGCTGGTACTTTTGTCTTTGTTACTATTCTTGTTTTAAGTTTCACAAAGTCTGATCCTACATCTTCTGGTGTATTTTTGTATACTTTTTATCAAGCTGGAATTGTAGGTGGGGCGTTTTATGCTATGAATAAACTTACTAAGGACAAGAACATGATCTCTGATTTTACAAACGGATATTAGGTTTTATTTTTAGAATTTGCAAAATCAATATTCTTAATTTCTAGTGTTATCTTTCTTTTTGTATGGGATTGTTAGATAAAATTAAAAAAAGTATTGTGTTAAAACAAAGTACTTCTAATCCTGAATCTATTAAAAATACTGAAAATAAAATCATACAATTAAAAAAACAATTTGAACAAAACCCTGATAATTGTATGATTCTTACTAAATTATACACCTGTTATGTTGAAATTTCAAATACTGAAAAAAAAATTGAATGCTTAAAAAAAATATCTACACTCTCACCTGGTGATTTTTATCCATTTCAACAACTTGCTGATATCTATCTAAACGAATTAGATGATGTCCCTCAAGCACAATTATATCAAAATCGTGCTAATGAAATCAAAAATAGTTTTTAGATTTTTTATTTACCGTAACTAGTTAGTTGTCTAAATCTACATAAATTCCTGATATTTTATTGTTAATTCTATCCCAGTATATTTCACAACCTTCTGTTTTGAAATCATTTGCTTTACATTCATCGAAATGGGCTGTATTGTTTCTTGAAATGTTATCTGCAAATAAAACATCCTCGCCTATTGCTATGCCTATTACTAGAATTGCTACTAAACTAGCTGAGACTAGGATCATAGAATACCCTACTTGTCTCAAATTTTTAGGATCTTTCATTTACGTGAAATCAATAACTCTTGAATTTAATCTTTTCAAGTCTGAATTTAATTAATAGATCTTAATTTTGGTCTATATTCTCCGATAAAAAGAAAAGACAGTACTATGTACTACATTCATTGAGCATTCAAATTTTACAATATGAGTTTCTTGGACCTATTCCTATTACTGAATGGGGTCCACCTATGGAAAAATTAGTTTTCTTGATTTTGTCTAGAAATAAGGATAAATTTGATATAGTTTATGTCGGTGATTGTCAAAAAACTGACGATAAATCCTTTTTTACTTCTCATAAACAGTTCAAATGTTGGATTAAACAATCTGGTTCTGAACAATCCTTGTATCTTGCAATTTTACCTTTGTTTGAATCTCCTGATGAAAAAAGAATTAATGTAATTCGTAAAATATTATTCCAATACAAACCGCATTGCAATTCTAATGATATTCCTAAATCCACCCCTGACTATTCTGTTCGTGTTTCTGATGATAATGCTCTGGATTCTCAAAAGATTACTTGTCTTGGTTGTGGTTCTAAAATGAATTTAGAAAAAACTCTTGAAAAATCTAGTCTTTATCGCTGTATTAGTTGTGGGTTAAGCGACACTAGGCTTAATTCTTAACTTTATTTTGCACATCAAATAATTGTAAAGTTAGTAAATCTATTGCTTTTTTCAAATGCTGAAATTCATTAATTGAATGCATTTGTCCTTCCACTAATGCTCTCATGACTTTAACTGAATTTTTTTGATGCTCATCTGATGCAACAATCTCCATACCGTTTAATTTTGATAATAAATTATCCAAATCTTTAATCATTTCATCTGATGGTTTGTGTTTATCCATGTGTTGTTTGATTTTTTTTCGTATATGAATTATTATTCATAGATTCTACACCTTGATCGATACATTATTTGATAGATACCCTGATTACTACACCACATCAATTTCATGCTCTATGAGTTGTAAAGAAGGATTTGCTCATCACTATGCTTGGTTTGAGGTACTATCCATGAAAAGATGTATTCATTGTGGTGATGAAGAAAAATCCCTCTAATTGAATATGATTTGTGTAAAGAAAAGTACAAATCATTCATGTTCTTTAAATGTAAAATTATGTTATTCTAATTATGAATACTTCAAAATCTAATTTAACTTGGGAAGACTTGAAAGGTTTGTCTTTTTTAATTACAGACGAATAATTCTGTAACTATTATAACAAATCTTCATCAATTTCTCGAATTGGATCTACATATTGTTTACATGTACAAGTTGGAACTTTACATTTACCCAATTTTATTATGGATTTACTTTTTTCATCTGGAATGTGCACTTCATCTGTATGATGACATTTTTTACAATTCATCTTAATCTATTCAATTATTCTATACAACTATGGAATTAAAACTGCACGTGCCTCTATTTGTGAATCTTTTAATTTTTTTAATGCCTCGTTTGCATTTTCTAAAGGAAATGTTTGATAAATCACTTCAATTTCATTTTCATCACATATCTTGATTACTTGCTCCATGTCTTTTGTAGAACCTATCAATGTGCCTCTGATTGTTTTTTCTTCAAATGCACTAAATTCAGGATTCTCACCTACTGTTGCAATTACGATAATTCCTCCTTTTTTTACTGATTTAACTGCAGTATCTGTAACAATATCTGCTGGAGCAAATACAATTGCCGCATCTAATAATCCGTGTTTTTCTTTTAATTTATCTAGAAATTCTTGTTGTTGTTTAGAAAATATCATTGCATCCATTGCGCCTAATCTTTTTGCAACATCTAGATGATTTTGTGCTCTTGAGAATGCAATGACTTTACATTTTTCTATTTTGGCAAATTGTACTGCCATGTGACCTACACCCCCAATTCCAAATATGCCTATTTTTTTATCCATTTTTGGTTCTGCAGCTTTTACTGCTTTGTATGCTGTAATGCCTGCACAAAATAATGGTGCTGCATATCCTGCTTTCATACTGTTTGGAACTTTTGTTGCAAAATCTTCTGTAACTGTAATGTATTCTGCATATCCTCCTTTCAATGTCTCCCCTGTAATTTTAGATGATTCACACAGATACTCTTTTCCTTCATTACAATATTGACATTTTTTACATGCTTCTAATAGTGGAGTTATTCCTGCTCTATCTCCAACTTTAAATTTAGTAACATCTTTTCCAACCTCTATTATTTTTCCAACTACTTCGTGACCTGGTACAATTGGTAATGTTGCTGGAATTCCTATATGTTTCCAATCCCCTTCAATCCCATGAAGTTGTGAATGACAAACCCCACAAGCTTCAATTTTTAATAAAATTTCATTTGATCTTTCTATTTGATGTTTTTCAATCTGAATTGATTTTAATGGATTTGTTTCAATTTTTGCACATTCTGAAAGTACCATTGCACGCATTTTTTCCATAAACCAAAAATCTTTTCATTGAATTTTAATATACTGATTTTAGTTTAATAGTAAAATTAAGATAAGATTTATTTTTAAAATCATATGATTTAATCTATGGCTGATATTACCTCTGAAGACCGTGAACGAGTTAAATTACTAACTTTAATTTCTTCATCTAAAAATGAATTTGACAAATTATCTTTAGAACAATTAGCAAGATTACAAGAATTACTTGAAAAAAAAGATTATGGTCATGATAAAAAGGCTGATAAATCCAAAACAAAATTTCTTAAAAGAATCAATGTTAGAATTTATGAATTAACTGAAGGCAGGGGCATTTGGGGTTAATTCATGTATGTCTATGTACAAATATTCTAAAGACCTTGATTAGTTATGGTTGAAAATAACCTCATTCATGAAACCAGTCCTTACTTGTTGCAACATGCAAAAAATCCTGTTAATTGGTATGGATGGAATGAAGAATCTTTGAAAAAAGCCAAGGATGAAAATAAACCTATTTTTCTCAGTATTGGATACAGTGCATGTCATTGGTGTCATGTGATGGCTCATGAATCATTTGAAAATAATGATGTTGCTGAATTTATGAATGAAAATTTTGTAAACATCAAAGTTGACCGTGAAGAACGTCCTGATATTGATGACATTTATCAAAAAGTCTGTCAAATTGCAACTGGTCAGGGTGGTTGGCCTTTGAGTATATTTCTAACCCCTGATCAAAACCCCTTCTATGTGGGAACTTATTTCCCTGTATTGAACTCTTATGGTAGACCTGGTTTTGGAAGTATTTGTAGACAATTAGCACAAGCTTGGAACGAAAAACCAAAAGATATTGAAAAATCTGCACAAGGATTTCTTCATTCATTACATAAAACTGAAAAGATTTCTGTCCCTACAAAATTAGAACGAACTTTACTTGATGAGGCTGCTATGAATTTATTTCAATTAGGTGATCCTACATATGGTGGATTTGGCTCTGCCCCTAAATTTCCAAATGCTGCAAACATTTCATTTTTGTTTAGATATGCACAGATGGCTAATTTACCAAAATTTACTGAATTTGCATTAAAGACTCTAAACAAAATGGCAAAGGGTGGTATTTTTGATCAAATTGGAGGTGGATTTCATAGATATTCTACTGATACAAAATGGTTAGTCCCTCATTTTGAAAAAATGCTTTATGATAATGCCTTGATGCCTGTAAATTACTGTGAAGCATATCAAATTACTAAAGATCCATTCTACCTTGATGTTTTACAAAAAACTCTTGATTTTATTTTACGTGACATGACTTCTTCTGAAGGTGGATTTTATTCTGCATATGATGCAGATTCTGAAGGTGTAGAGGGTAAATTTTATGTTTGGACTAAACGTGAAATTAAAGAAATTCTTGGAGATGATGCTGATCTCTTTTGTCTTTATTTTGATGTAACTGATGGTGGCAATTGGGAAGGAAATAGTATTCTTTGTAATAATCTTAACCCTTCTACAGTTGCATTTAATTTTGGAATTTCAGAACAAAAGGTACATGAAATAATTAATTCTTGTTCAAAAAAATTATTGCAAGTAAGATCAAAAAGAATTACTCCTGGATTGGATGATAAAATTTTAGTTTCTTGGAATTCATTAATGATAACTGCTTTTGCAAAAGGTTATCGTGTTACAAATGATGCAAGATATCTAAATGCTGCTAAAAATTGTATTTCCTTTATAGAAAAAAATCTGTTTGTTGATGGTAAATTATTGAGAACTTACAAAAATGGCATTGCAAAAATTAATGGTTATCTTGAAGATTACTCTTATTTTGTTAATGCATTATTGGATGTATTTGAAATTGAACCTAATTCTAAATACCTTAAACTTGCATTAACTCTTGGTAATCATCTAACTGATCATTTCTGGGATTCTGAAAATAATAGTTTCTTTATGACTTCTGATGATCATGAGAAATTAATCATTCGTCCAAAGAGTAATTATGATTTATCTTTACCTTCTGGTAATTCTGTTTCTTCTTTTGTAATGTTGAGATTGTATCATTTGTCTCAAGAGCAATCTTTTCTTGATATTGCTATCAAAATAATGGAATCTCAGGCACAAATTGCCGCTGAAAATCCATTTGGATTTGGATATTTGCTAAATACTCTTTCTTTGTATTTGGAAAAACCTGTTGAAATCACTATTATTAATTCTGAAAATTCTGAGATTTGTAAATCATTATTTACAAATTATTTGCCTAATTCTTTTATGGTGACAATTCAAAACCCTGATCAATTAAAAAACCTCTCTGAATATCCTTTCTTTACTGGAAAATCTTTTGAAGATAATACTTCTGTTTTTATTTGTAAAAACTTTTCTTGTTCATTACCGTTGCATACTTTAGATGAAGTTAATTCAAAACTTTAAATTTTTTTCAAATTAACATCTATTACATTACCCACTTGAGGTCTGCCCATATTATCATATCTTGATTTTGGCATGGCTATGGTGATTTGTGTTTGTTGATATGATTTCATATTCACTGTTGGTTGTGCTTGTAGGATTGCTTCTAACAATGGCATTACTTGTTCTTTTGTCTCTGCATCCAATTTTTTAGAAACGTTTTCAATAATCATTTGTTTTTGTGAAATAGGTTCTGTGGAAACATTTTCAATTAATGTTAATTGTATCATTTGACCATTATCTACAATCTGTGTAATTTTAAATTCATTTATTGCTGACAATGCCTTTTGGCTTAATCTTTATGATTTATCTTTAACGAATTGAAAAATACAATGAAATTACTGCAGTTGCTACAGCTGATGCTACCCCTAAACCAAAAATGATTTTACTCCCATCAATCTTCATAATGCAATTTTTTAATAATTCCAATTAAACTGTACTGATTTTTACAATTAATTTTATTATGATTTTGTATATTTTTGTAGATTTACGCTTAATTCTAATCTTTTAGATTTTTTCCTTGTCTACTTCTTTGTTCATTGAGCCTGAAATTGATTTTTTGATTAATAATGCCTTGTTTTTTATCATTTGATTGAACTCTTTAATGTCTTCTAAACTGGGTGTTTGTTGCTGATTTTGATATGCTTGTAAAAATCCTGAATAAACACATCCAGTAATGATGCCAAATGCTGTATCTGGAATTGATTCAATTTCTGGCAGAAAGTTTTCTGCAATTTGTCTATATGATTCTGATTCACTAATGTAATAATCAATTAAACTATCTACAAATTCTCTATTTTCTTTTGAAATTGTCATACTCTTTATTTAATTTCAAGTTTATTTAATTATCTTTACTAAATTCTTTTTTAATGACATTATTGACAATTTTTATTATATTTCTAAGAAATTATTTTTTGGTTTTAATTATTTTTAAATCTGATAAACTTATCTAAACCGTATTTTTATTCCCTTTGTTGTTAGAGAATTTATCCCCTGAAATAAGAAAAATTTTACGACAAATTAAAAAACAAACTTTAACTTTACAATCAATTCGTCATCTTAATAAAATTCAAAAATTAATCTGGTTTGAAATGGCAATACAAGAAACTGGAATTGCAGTAAGTAGAATATGCTGTAATGAAAAACCAATTAATCTTACTGTATGTCATGTTGGTGATTCTAAATCATCTGTATTACTTTGCAACAAGCATGTAAAACAAAAATATTTTTTAAAAGATATTTTTGAAATCAAAACATTGGATGAAAAATTAGTAAATTCTTATACATTTTAATTTCTACCCCTTCCTTGTTTTTTGTGACTATTAGAAATGTGTAATATAGAAATAGGTTGTCATTTTTCATTTCTTTATGGATCTTAATGAAATACTTACTAAAGAAAGAGATTCTTTGAGGGATGAAAATATCGAACTTAGAACACGAATTAATGAACTTGAAATATCTTTACAAAAGGCATTAGAATTAATAGATAAAAATAATTAAAATATTCTAATTATTTGCATGCCTGGATTATCAAACATATTATACCTTATCATAAAAGTTTAGTAGTTAGTTTTTTTAGAATTATTCTCTTGACTGTGTGGAAATTAGAATTTGAAGATGGATATTTTAGAATTTATGACCCTACAAAATTGATTGCAGGTTATTTTGATCCTGATTATGGTGATCTTTCTTCAATAAAAAATCCTGAGGATGTTATTTTATCTAAAATAAAAAATCATGATCAAATTTTAGGTGGTATGATTATGATTCCTCTTGTTAAATTCAAATTATTTGACACTGATTTGAATACGACTATTTCTGAAGTGGAACAAAATGTTACTCGTGTATACACTCATTTACAAAAATGGAATGATTTTCTTGCTACTATTAATAATAAATCTCATTTTGTTGGAATTTCTCACACTGATCAAGATATGCTGACTATGACATTTCCAATTAAATTTTCAAAACCTACTTCTTTAGAAAAATCTCATTTACTAGAAGAATTGTATTCTATTTTGAATTTATTGCAAAAATCTGAATTACTCTAATTTTAATATCTTAATTTATGGTAGATGGTCCATTTTCCATTCTTCTGCATTGTTATTACAATTGAACCATTCTATTTCTATTTCATTGGAATCAAATTCTCCTGACTCATTTCTGAATTCTCCCTCACATCTCTCTTTCATTTTTTCTGATACTTGTACTACTTTTTGTGCTGAAACACCTTGTGGTTGTTCAAATTTTTCTCCTCCGACATAATGTTTTATGCCCATCTTAGCTGTTTGAAATTCTACTAAACCTAAATTTTGAAATTCATATGCTTCTTGAATCAACGCATCTGATCTAATTTTGGCTGCTTCATCTCCTGTTTTAATCCATTTAATGAATTGCAAATCACTATCCAGTTGAGTTTCAGCTGAGATTTTTAATAATGCCACTGAACTTTCAAATAATTCTGGTGGTGTTAATTCATCATACATTAAAATTATTTCTTTAAAATTATCCACATGAATTTCATAAAATTCTAGTAACTCTATTTTTGAAATATCTCCTTCTACCCATTTAGTCTTTTCAGAATAAAACTTTCCTTGTAAATCTGAGAGTTTGCTCTCAATTTGATTTAATTCATTGCCAAACTGTAATCCTTTCTGTTTTGTAATGTCTGCTGAATAATTGTATACTATAATTGAACCAATTAGAACAATGGCAATACTAAGAAGAATGATGTTTTGAATTTTCTTTTTTTTCAAAGATAATCGATATAATTTCCGTCTTCATCTAACTTTAATTCGATATTAAATTCAGTAGCGCTGATAAATGAATCATTTCTTGTTGTTCTTACCCTTGCTATTACTAATTCATATGGCCATATTTCAACAACAATTGCCCCTACTGTTGCATTTGGTGTTTCTGTGATTTCCATATCTTCACGTTTTACTCCATGTCTTTCTAACATGTGAACTGCGTGATCTAAAAGTGGCTGTGGATTATTGTAATTTAACACCCATACTGTTCCTTCATATTCAATTTTCTGCAATTTGAAACAACCTGGCCATACTCCTATAACAATTATTCCATTATCCTCTTTAGATTCTAAGAATTGATTTAGTTTGATTATGATTAAAACTGGAAAATTATTTAGATGGCCTGTATATTGAAAATCTAATGTCTGAAGATGTTGAAAAGAGTTTTTTTGATATAATCGTTCAATTAAAGGAAATTGACCCTGATGGATACTATAAGGTCCTTGAAACTATGGGTTATGATAAAGATGATTCAGAAACATAATCTACACCTTTTTCTTAGAAAGATCTAAAAAGAACTTTAAATTCAAAAAAAGCCTTGAGTAAAAAAACTGATATTCTAAAAAAAATTACTGTTAAAAAAGTTCCAGCATCTTTAACTAAATTATTACAATCTGAAAAAGATTTGAAAAATATGAATGTGGAATTAAAAAAAGCTTTAAAAAAAGTTAAGACTTTGGAAAAAGAAAACTCAAAACTACAAAAAAAAACTTGATGATGAATAATATTTTTTTAAAAATCTAATTATCTGTATTAATTACATTTAATGTCATTGTGCTTACTACTCTGGATAATTTTCTAATCGTTGCAACTACTTTTTCAAACCCTTCTTGATTTTCTGTTTCAATCTCTGCAATTACATCATATGCTCCAAAAGTTAGGTATGCGTTACTAATTATTGACATTTGTTTTAATTGGTCTACAATAAATTCTTCTGCTCCAAGATCACAATTTAATAAAATGAATCCTTTGTGCATTTTTTTACCTTAAATTAATTGTTACAGTTCTTGTCTTTAAGTTTTGTAAGATTACCATCTACTGCGTCCGCCGTAACTATTTTTACCATCATCTCCTCTGTCTTTTTTTCTACTTCCTCTATCGTCTCTGGTATTTCTACCGTAGCCGCCGCCACCGCCTCTACCGTAGCCGCCGCCACCGCCTCTACCATAACTTGATCTTCCACCGCCGCCTCTACCATAACTTGATCTTCCACCACTACCGCCACCAAATCTTCTTGATGATTGTCTTTTCAATGGGTCTGGAATTGATATTTCGATGTTCATTTCTTGATTTAGATCTCTTAGTGGAACTTTGATTTGACGTTTTATGATGTTCCAATCTCCTACTGATGAATATGATACAAATGTAATTGCTCTACCTTCTGTACCTGCTCTGGCTGTTCTTCCTATTCTGTGGAAATATGCCATCTCTTGATTTGGTACGTCATAATTAACTACTAATTCTACTCTTGGTACATCTATGCCTCTTGATGCAACATCTGTTGCAACTAAAATATCTGCTCTGCCGCTTCTAAATTTACCCATTGATTGCTCTCTTCTACTTTGTGACATGTCCCCTTCTATGGCAACTGCATTGTATTTTTCTTGGTGAAGATATTTTGCAACATCTCTGGTTCTATACTTTGTTGAACAAAATACAATACTTTGACCTTTCAATGGTTTGATGAAATCAAGTAAATACTTGAATTTGTCTCTGTCTTTAATTACTAAAAATGATTGGTCTATTCCTTCTCCACTTAGATCATCTGCATCTAATAGGAATTGTTTTGGATTGTGTAAATAATCTTCACCTAATCTTAAAATTGCAGTTGGCATTGTTGCTGAAAACAATGACATTATTCTGTCTTCTGGTGATAAGTCTAGGATAAATTGAATGTCATCTACAAAACCCATATCCAGCATTGTATCTGCTTCATCTAGTACGATATGTGTAATGTCTCCTAATTCTATGGAACCTCTTTTGAGGTGGTCTATGAGTCTACCTGGTGTTGCTACAATAATCTCTACACCTCTGTGCAATGCATCTAGTTGAATTCCCATTCCTTGTCCTCCGTAGACTGTGGCAATTCTAATTCCAGTATGTTTTCCCATTTTTTTAATTTCAGTACTAATTTGCATGGCCAATTCTCTTGTTGGTGCCATGATTAATCCTTGAATTCCTTTTTTTGGTATAATGTCATTTAACATTGATAATGCAAATGCTGCTGTTTTACCTGAACCTGTGTGGGCTTGTCCTACAACATCTCTTCCTGATAATAATACTGGAATAACTGCCTCTTGAATTTCAAATGCTTCATCAAATCCTAGATCAGTAATTCCTCTAAGCACTTCGTCTTTTAATCCTAAATCTTTAAATTTTGTCATTTTGTTTTTTCTCTTAAGCAATAACGAGAAAGCTCATTGCTTATTCGTCATTATTCCGATACTGCAAAATTCGATTCAGGTCTAATAAACGCTTGTTATTTTAATTCTTTAATTGAGTGTCTATGACTTTTTTAAAACTCTCAAATGGTTGTGCGCCTTTTAATTCAATAAATCCAATTTGATCATTTCCGATAAAAAATCCTGGTGTTCCTGATATTCCATATGCTCTTCCATCCTCTAGATCTTTTTTTATCTCTTCGATGTATTTTCCATTTTTAAGACAAGAATCAAATTTTTCTTGTTCTAATTGCATTTTTGATGCATATTGACTAAACAACTCTACTGCTTTACTCATTTCTTGATTATTCCATTCATTTTGTTTTTCAAATAGGACATTGTACATTTCTTTAAATTTTCCTTGCTCATTTGCACATTCTGATGCTACTGATGCTGGTACTGCATTTGGATGAATACTCTGAATTGGGAAATCTCTGAATACTAGTTTGACTGTTCCTTTATCGATATATTCGTCCATAATTGTTGGAAGTGTTTGTATGTGGAATCTTGCACAAAACGGACATTGATAATCTGAAAATTCTATAATTGTGATTGGTGCATCTATGTCCCCTATCACTGGATCATTATCTTCTGATATTTTTAATGGTGGACTTTGTTGTTTTGTAGGTAATTGATTTTGAAGAATTTTTAATTCCAATTTTGCAATTGCATCATTTAGTTCTTTTTCAGAAACCTGATCTGAATTTAGATTTGAAGTATATGTTCCTGCAAAAAATGCTGCGACACCTATTGTGATAATGGTGATTATGATTAATTTATTGAATACCGCTTTACTCACCATTTTTTCATTATTTTTGGGATTAACTTCTACATCTTCTGAACTCATAGAGATTTACTTTGATTTTTTTGGTATACTTATTCCTATTGTGGTATCTTTGATTTTTTAAAATTAAAAGAGCCAATGACGGGATCTGAACCCATGACCTACTGATTACAAATCAGTTGCTCTACCAGGCTGAGCTACATTGGCACGAAATAAAACAAATTTTTCAATCTTTAAAGTGTTACCTGAGAATCATTTTTTGATAATTTTATCACCTGTCCATTTATAATATTGTGATTTTAATTATTTCACATGAGATACATTGAACCAACTAGAGTTAAGGTTCTAATGATGATGTTTTTTGCAACTGGTGCAGTTGGTATAGTTATCGGACTATCTACTTTTACGCCTCCTAATTTTAAAATCATGATTACTTTTATGGGAATTATCAATATTGGATTGGGTGCATTTTTCACATTCATCTATTTGACACAAGTTCAAGCATCCCCTGATAAAAGAAAGAAAAAGAAAAAACCAAAATCTGATAAATAATATTGCTTTAATTTTTTGGAATTAAGATATAAATAATAACTCTCTATCTGAAGTTCAGAAATGTTAGATTTAATCGCTAAAGAATTGTTTCTTACAAAGGGCAAGGGTGTACATGAGGATAGGTTAACTAGTTTTGAATATGCATTAAGGGATGCAGGTATTGCTGGAACTAATTTGGTATTAATTTCTAGTATTTTTCCTCCAAAAGCTAAATTGATTACTCGTAAAGAAGGATTAAAAAAAATTAAAGCTGGCCAGATTTTATTTACAATTTATTCCAAAAATCAAACTAAAGAACCTCACAGAGTTTGTTCTGCATCTGTTGGTATTGCACAACCAAAAGATACTGAACGCTATGGATATTTGTCTGAGTATGAGGCCTTTGGTCAAAATGAGAATCAAGCAGGTGATTATGCAGAAGACATTGCTGCACAAATGTTAGCATCTTCATTAGGAATTCCTTTTGATGCTGATAAAGACTGGGATGAAAAAAGACAACAATGGTCCATATCTGGTCAAATTTACAATACTCACAATGTAACTCAATCTACTAAAGGTGATAAAGATGGAAAATGGACTACTGTCTTTGCAGCTGCAGTTCTTTTAGTTTAATTATTTTTTATACCCTTTAAGATAAAATATTGCAGCTCCAATTGAGACTATTGCTATTATTATTACAACCACTGTTGATTCATCTAATTCTATTTCTTTAGATTGAATGTTACTTCCACCAAGTGAAAATTTTAATTCATTTTCATTTACTGATGTACTTTCTCCAAAAATATATTTGCCTTGAATTTGTTGTCCTTCTTGTGGATCAAAAATCCATCCTTTTTTTGTAAATTCTGTTGGCATCTTTATATCCTCTATCATCTGTGTTGGAATGATGTGTCCTTTAACATCTGACACATTTGTATTTTCATTTGATAAAATTACTATTTGAAATATTGAGTTTAGTGGATAATTGCCTGATGCGAAATAATCTGATCTGTTTAGATTTTCTATGTTAAAAAATTCTAGAGGATTAATTTTAGATATTTTTGCTTTAGTTGTATCTGAATCTGGTAGTGGGGTATCTACTGACACTCTTAATTGTGAAAGAAGTTTTGAATCTGATGGAATTATTGAAAATGACATTTTAGCATCTTCATTCATAGCTAATGTTTTTGCAACTTCATAAAACCCTCCACCTTCTCTAATTGATTTTGATAATAACATTGATGAAATTTTTGTATACATTGAATCTGTATCTTCCATAGGCATTGTGTATACTGCTGAAATTATTCTGCTGCCTGAGACAATTCCTGATGTCTTTAATGCTTGATTCATTTCATCTTCGGTTTGTATGAATACTTGAAAAAATTTGGCATCTGTATCGAAGATTTTGTTAATACCTTCAATGTATGAATCTGCAATTATTCTTGTATTGTTTTGTATTGCAAATATTCCCTTATCTTCTGGACTTCTTTCTATATTGATAATAATACATGATTGATCATACACTCCTAAAACACAATTATTTTCATTTGTCAAAACAACTGCTTGAATTCGTTCATTTTCTATTATTTTTTGTTTAATTTCTATTGGTATCTTGATTTCTTGAATATTTGAACTCAATAATGTCACTGATGCTATACTCTTATGATCTATTTTTTCATCGATAATTACTTGTGCTGTTTCTTGGAATGTGGATAGGCTAATTTCTTGTGAGAATGCATAATTTGTTGAAACTCCCATAAACACAATCAAACTAGTGATAAAAATTATCTTTAACACATTATGTCCCTCTAATTATGAAATATTAAATTTACTTCTCTATTGTTAATTTATTCCTCATAACTTTTTTCATAATTTTGTTGAGAAACCCATATTTTGATGTGTTTTGAGTTTACTGTTAATGGCTTTAATTCCTATGCTTGTAGATAGTTTCAATGATCCTTTAATTCAATTAATTGTAATTTTGAGTACTTTTGGAATTGGTTTATCTCAAGGAATTATTCTTGGAAGGGCAATTCTTTTAAGATTTCCTAGATTACAAACCCATGTAAAAACTGTCTCAGTAACTTTGTTTATTTTATTTTTAATCAATGCAGTTCTTAGTGTACCTCGTTTCCAATCTCCTGAAAAAATTGATCTTACAAACCTGTCTGTAGCCAATCCTGGAGATGTTGTTTCTTCATTATTTTTAATTTTTGGAATGAATACTGGTTTTCTTACAGTATTGGCTTTTTCTATTATGGTGATGACTTTTGTTATTTTGAAATTTACAAATTTACATGGAATCGTAAAGGCATTTGTTTTCTTTTTTAGTGCGTTATTACTAATTTTTACTGCATTAAGTAGATTCACTGATCTTACTCCTAGTGCTTTTGAAGTCTTGTTGTATTTTCTTTATCAATTGGGAATAACTATTGGAATTTTACTTGGTACAATAAGAAAACTTA